>JACZCW010164063.1_pt1 | contig 26664 bp, 23 predicted proteins | sample 8641861 | NCBI WGS metagenome assembly JACZCW01 (sample SAMN15324607, study PRJNA640507) | soil metagenome | isolation source: intercropping sugarcane | place: China: Luxin town, Laibin City, Guangxi Province | collected 2019-07-25 | depth 10cm m | reverse complement strand
GCACACCGACAGCGCCTCGTCCTGCCAGGGCCAGGACGGGTGCGCGATGATGATGGTCATGTCGGGGAAATCCGCCGCCACGTCATCCAGGTGCATCGGATTCGAATACTTCAGCCTGAGGCCACCGCCACCCCGCAGGCCCGAGCCCATGCCCGAGTGGCCGCTGTGGAAGATCACCGGCATCTTCGCCTCGGCCATGGCCTCGTACATCGGATAGGCCATGCGGTCGTTCGGGAAGAACCCCTGACAGGTCGGGTGGAACTTGAAACCACTGACCCCGTCGGCGATCAGCTTCTTCACCTCGCGCAGGCCCATCTTGCCCTTGTGCGGGTCCACGCTGCCGAAGGCCATCATCATGTCGGAATTGGCCTTGGCCGCATCCAGCACTTCTTCGTTGGGAATGCGGCGCCGGCCGATCTCGAACTCGGTATCCACCGTGAACATCACCAGGCCGATCTTCTGCGCGCGGTAGAAGTCGATGGTTTCCTGTATGGTCGGCGGCGCGCCGGATTTGAAGTATTTCTTCTTCTGTTCTTCGATTTCCTGCGCGTAGTCGTCGTCGGGCTGGCGGCAGGAGATTTCGGCGTGGGTGTGGACGTCGATGGCGATCAGGTCTTGGTATTTCATGGGCGCGGATTTTGCCACAAACGCCGCGCCGGCCGCCCTGCTGCGGCGGGATTTCCGCGAGCGGCGGGTATCGCTACCGCGACTGCAAATTGCTGATCACGGCATCATCCACATGCAGCTCGGTATCCAGCACCAGGCGCTCCTGACGCAGCTGCAGCTCGTGGATGACGTACATCAGGATGATGCTGGCGATCAGCGCGACGAAGGTGGAGTTGAAAGAGACGCCCAGGCCGCTAGTGACGGCGCTGGTGTCGCCGCGGAGGGCGAGTTGCGCGCCGGCCAGGGCATTGCCGATGCCGCGGACGGTGCCGACGAAGCCGATGGCGGGGATGGCCCAGACGCAGAAGCGGATCACGGCGAGCTCCGAATCCAGGCGGGCGGCTTCGGATTCGCAGTAGTCGTGGACGGTGGTGGCGGCGTCCTGCACGTTGGCGGTTTCGCCGAAGCGCTTGAGGGCGCGGCGGATGGTGCGGGCGGGGATGAGGTCGCGCTCGGCGGGAGGCAGGTCTTCGAGCTTGTGGGAGTACTCGCGGACGTCGGCGGGGAGGATGCGGTAGCCCTGCGGGACACGGAGCAGGCCGGCGTCGAGCTGACGGCGGTGTTTGCTCAGGGCCTGGACTTTGATCGCGGCCAGACCCAAGGCCCATAGGCCGAGAATGACGCACACCTCCTGCTCGGGATTTTCCAGCACCACCCAGATCGTGCGCTGGGGTTTGTAGGCGGGGTCGGCCGCCTGTTTGGCGCTTTCGGCGGTCGCCCAGCCTTGGGCCACGGGGCGGACGTAGAAGGTGTAGGCGGCGTGGATGAGGACGGCGACGATCAGCAGGAGGCCGAAGGTCTGGAGGCGGTCACGGGTGTAACGTTCTCGCATCCCGTCATTCTATCATCGCCACACCATGACTATCCTCGTTACTGGCGGCGCGGGCTTCATCGGCAGTAACTTCGTGCGGGACTGGCTCAGCGGACCCGGCGAAGCGGTCTTAAATCTCGACCTGCTGAAATATGCGGGCAATCTGAGGAATCTGGACGAAGTCCGCAACGACGAGAGACACGTTTTTGTGAAAGGCGATATCAGCGACCGATCGCTGGTAGACGTGCTGCTGCGAGACCACGCCGTCAGCGCGATTGTGCACTTTGCGGCAGAGACCCACGTCGATCGGAGCATTCAAGACCCCGGCGTGTTCGTCCGAACCAACATCCTTGGCACATATAGCTTGCTAGAGGCAGCAAGACACTACTGCGTTTCATTGGACGAGAGCAGTCGTGCACGTTTTCGGTTTCTGTACGTCAGCACAGACGAAGTCTATGGCCCGCTGAAAGACGCCGACCGGCCGTTCGATGAATCGTGCGCTTATCGACCCACCAGTCCTTACTCCGCCACAAAGGCTTCCGCCAGCCACCTAGTCTGCGCCTGGTTTAAAACGTTCGGCCTTCCGGTACTAATTGCAAACTGCAGTAATAGCTACGGGCCGTTTCAATTTCCGGAAAAGCTCATCCCGAAGGTCATCGTCAATGCACTGGCCGAAAAGCCGCTGCCGGTATACGGAGATGGTCGTCAGATACGTGACTGGCTTCACGTGAGCGATCATTGCCGCGCGCTACGCGCAGTGCTCAAACGTGGCAACCCGGGAGAGACCTACAATATCGGCGGCTGGAACGAGCAGGCCAACATCGACGTTGTTCGCGCCATCTGTATTTTGCTTGACGAATTCCGTGCGCCGCACATCCACCACGAACGGCTCATAACCAGGGTCACCGACCGGCCGGGACATGATCGTCGCTATGCTCTCAATACCAGCAGAATCGAACGAGATCTCGATTGGCGACCGAAGTACTCGTTTCAGGCCGGTTTGCGCGCTACGGTCCGGTGGTATTTGGATCATCCGGAATGGATCGCAAGCACACAGTCAAGTTAGTTGCAATCACGGCAGAAAAATTTTCTGCCGCATCGCAATCCCTGTGAAGGAAATGCGGTGGAATTTCACTCGTCCATGAGTGCCAGCAGCTCTTTGGTCTTGGACTGCATCAGTGCCTCGTCACCACGTGACTCCACATTCAAGCGGACCAATGGCTCAGTGTTCGATGCGCGCAGGTTGAATCGCCACGAATCGAATTCCATCGACAAACCGTCCGTGTAATCCACGGAATTCGCGTGAGCTTTGTAAATCGCCTCGACTTTGGTGAGCACGTTCTTGGCCCCACCTTTTTCGGGAGCAAGCTTGCGATTGATCTCGCCGCTGGCCGGAAACTTCTTCATACGCTCGCCCACCAGCTCCGACAGGCTCTTGCCGCTCTCACTGATCACCTGCAGCACGATCAGCCAGGGAATCATTCCGGAATCCGCATACGCGAACTCGCGGAAGTAATGGTGTGCGCTCATTTCACCGCCATAGATAGCATCAACCTCGCGCATCACCTGCTTGATGAAGGCGTGACCGGACTTCGACACCACGGCCGTGCCGCCGTTCTTCGCCACAAGATCCAACGTGTTCCACGTTAGTCGCGGATCGTGCACGATGCACCCTCCCTCTTCACGCTTCAGGAACACCTCGGCCAGCAGTCCAACGACGTAGTAACCCTCAATGAAAGTGCCGTGCTCGTCGAAAAAAAAGCAGCGATCAAAATCACCATCCCAGGCGAGTCCTATGTCGGCGCCGTGGTCGCGAATCGCATTGATAGTCGGCTGACGGCTTTCCTCCAGCATGGGATTCGGCACGCCGTTAGGGAAGGTACCATTCACCTCGTGGTGTATCTTGATGAACTGGAACGGGAGGTGAGGTTCGAGACGGTCAATAACCATGCCGGCGCCGCCGTTACCTGCGTTCACCACGACCTTAAGCGGCTTGAGCTTCGCGCGATCCACGTAGCCCAAAAGGTGGGCGTCATATCGGGAGTTCACGTCCAGTGAGGCAACTCGACCTGCGGCGCCGGCCTTCGCCGGCAGCTGGCCGGTTTCAATCAGTCTGGCCATCTCCATCAGTCCGGTATCCGCGCTGATAGGTCTTGACTGCTCACGTACGAACTTCATGCCGTTGTAATCCGGCGGGTTGTGGCTGGCAGTAACCATGATGCCGCCGTCATACCCGCCTGAAAACGTCGCGAAATACACCCCCTCTGTACCGCATAAGCCGATGTCATAGACATCAACCCCTGAGTCAGTGAGCCCGCGGATCAGAGACTGGCACAGCTTCTCGCTGGAGAGGCGGATGTCCCTGCCCACGCAAACGCGTTTAGGCTTCAAGAAAGCCACATACGCCTGGCCAATCTTGTAGGCTAAATCTTCGTTGAGTTCGCTAGGGACACGTCCGCGGACGTCGTACGCTTTGAAGGCGGTAAGTGAAGTCATCTACCGATTCTAGCGCAGACTTCTTCCCATATCTGTCGGCACCTTAGCACCGTCAGTGCCCCGCGGTGACATCGATGCGGCGGAACCATTTCGGCAGTACTTCCGCAATACGGTCGGCAGTGCTCACCAGCAACAGCCAGGCACAGAAAGCCAGACAGAAAGCTACAAATACAATGGGGTCCGGAACATCCATCCGGAAGGACCAGATGCCGAAGGCGCATCCAGCTACAGACACGACGAAATAAATTGCGCAAATAGCGCGGACAGAAAGGCCGGCGCGTATTAGCCGATGATGAAAGTGACCCGAATCCGCCTGGGTGGGTGGAATGCCTCGTACCAATCGGCGCGCAGTACTGCTAAACAGCTCGAAGATAGGTATTGGCATGAGCCACAAAATGATGATCGGACTGAGATTCATCAGTGTGGGTTGAACCATTTTCAATGACAGCCCTGCCAACAGAAAGCCCAGAAGCGTGCTTCCCGCATCACCCATGAAAGTGCGGATCGGCCGATTGACGTGAGTCGGCAAGTTGAACATTAGAAATGCGGCCACCGACCCTAGCATACTTCCCGCCACAAGCACGACGCCCGGTAGCGAGCCCATTGACCCGATGATCATGAGTCCGCCAAGCGCTACCAGACCAGCACTACCTGCCAACCCATCCAGCCCGTCCAGCATGTTGAACGCATTTATCAGTGCGACGATGGAAACCACTGTGAAAGGCAATGCCATCCAGCCAAGTCCGACTTCACCCAGACCAACTAGATCGCCCAAATCGGGAACGAGGTACCCCGTGCTGTACAGAAGCGCCACAGCAGCTGAAAGGTGGGCGAAAAGTCGCACTCTCGGTGGCAGATTGAAGCGATCGTCCAGCGCGCCCAGCACGACCATGAAACCAGATACGACCAAGGTGCTTAACCCACCCGGTCCCAGGCTCGTTCCGCCAATGGCGGCAACCAGAAGGCCCGTGAACATTGCGATACCGCCGACGACCGGCACGTCTCCGTGGTGAGTCTTGCGGCCACCCGGCTTGTCAATGAGCCCCACGACCTCAGCAAACGGCCGGAGAGCAAGCAGCATCGTGCAAGAGACTAAAAAGGAGGCGATCGACGCCGGAATAACCGTCATATACCAGTAGTTCCTTGCTCCCGCTCTGCAACCACCGCCGTTGAGTAAGTAAAACGTTACAGATTGGCTTTTCGCAACGCAACACTCTCCCTTCAAGAATTATGCGTTGTCGAGTCATCAGCTTTCAATTTGGCTTCGCGAGAGATGTCGCCATGAAGAGACAGGATACCTAAACCAAGCCAGTTGTTCGGCCTTGGCGCGCGTCGACTACGAGCATGCGCTTCCCCCCCAGTACCTGGACCTGGTGTTCCGTAGGAGGAGGCGGGTTGCAAGTATCCGTCGCCGTGCCGGGCGGGCGTCCACGCGTGTAAACTGCCAATGTGGCCATTGAGCATGAAGTAAGACATGTTTGATCGCTCCTCGAAGACACACTGGAAGTCCCGTGATAGTAAATCGATACAACTGGATTGCGTTGCTGCGTGTCTTTTACGTCTTCGTGAATCCCGCGCAATTTCTCGTTGCCATCATCCGTCGCGAAGCCCCCAGCTGTGTAACCGTGCGCTCACCGATCGGCCATCTCAGGCTGGAATTGAGAAACTTCGAGAGTCTGCGCACGCTCTTTAGCATTTTCTGTCGGCGCGATTACCACACCCGGGCAGATCGGTCCTACCACTTTCTCGACGTCGGCGCGAACATCGGCCTCGCCAGCGCCTACTTCCTGAGTCGAAACCAATTCAATACAGCGACCTGCGTGGAACCGGACAGAGAGAATCTGGATCTGCTCAAGCGGAACTTGCTGCCCTTCGGAGCTCGTGCACAGTTATGTGAGTATGCCGTTGCCGAAACGGCAGGGCACACCACCCTGTATTGCTCCGACGATGGCAAGTATAGCTCCCTCGTTCCGTCGGAGCGCGCTGTCGCGCCGCAGCGGGTTGAAACTCGGGCGTTCTCCGATCTCCTCGAAGAGGCATCGGCACAACCTTTGCCTGTCGCCATCAAACTCGATGTGGAAGGCATGGAGACCAAGCTCGTCGACAGCGTCCAGTTCGAGCACTTCCTGCGAGTGCAGCGCCTGATCTGCGAGTCTGTCGAATGCTCGCAACTGATACGCAGACACCACCAGCGCGTCGTCCGCGCCGGTTACGTCGAGGATCTCTGGTTCAGGGATCAACCGGCATGATGAGACTCTGCGGCCTGGGCCACGACAGATCCACCACGCACGCCCCGACGCGGCAATTCGATTAGGCGGCGCATCGCTCTGGCGCCATGCGTCGGAATCTGCGCCCTGCTTCGGCGCGGATTCTGGATGCCAAAACCCTGCCCTGTGCCGTGGTATTTTCCTCCTGCTGATAGTCGAGACAGGAATTCATGAACCGAGAAAAGAAGGTCTTGCGGTTGTTCTCGAGACTGAATGTAGGCGGACCCTCGCTTCACGTGGTGAACCTGGCCAAGGGGCTGACCGACTATGGTTACGTGACGGTACTCGCCGTCGGCCGCCCGGACGCCAGTGAGGGCGACATGGAAGACTATGCCGAAAGCCAGGGCGTGATGCCCCGACGGATCCCAGGCTTCCAGGCAGCCATCTCTCCCTGGCGCGATCTCGTGGCCTTTCTTTCGATATGGAGACTGATCCGGCGGGAACGGCCGGACATCGTGCATACGCACACTTTCAAAGCCGGATTGCTGGGACGCCTGGCTGCCCGATGGGCCGGTGTACCGGTCATTGTGCATACCTATCACGGCCATTTTTTCCACGGATATTGGGGTCCGCGCGTCAGCCGCTGGGTCGCTAGGCTGGAATCCTTCCTCGCCGGCTTCACCACCAGGGTAGTGGCGATCTCAAGCCAGGTGGGCGAGGACATCGTGAATGCCGGCATCGTTCCAGCAGAGAAGATATGCGTAGTCGATCTCGGCTTCGATCTCGACCGCATGGACATCGAGCTCAAGCAGCCGCCCACGTTGCGGCGCAGGTTTGGCATCGGAGCAAACGACACCGTCATCGCCATCGTCGCGCGTCTGGTCCCGGTAAAGAACCTCGATTTGTTTTTGCACGCCGTGTGCCCGCTACTGCCCGCGAGGCAAGATCTGCATCTGGTGATCATTGGCGATGGCCAGGAGCGCGCGCGGCTGGAAACACTGGCAAACGAGCTTTGTTCGAGTGGCGAGCGCGCGCGGGTGCATTTCTGCGGATTCGTGTCGCCGGTGGCCGCAGAATGGGCGGACATCGACTTGTGTGTGTGCACTTCGAGGAATGAAGGCACGTCCGTCGCCATCATTGAAGCCGTCATTGCCAAAGTTCCTGTGATGTCCACGGCAGTGGGCGGAATGCCCGATCTGCTGGAGGGGGGGCGATGGGGCCAGCTGCTGCCGCAGGATTCTGAGGCGATCCGAAACGCAGTGACTGCGTGGCTGGCTGGAGATGTCAGCACTCAGTGGCTGGCGGAGGCATCGGCCCACTTCCGGTCACGCTTCTCCATGCAAAGACTGAGCATGGAGACGGCGAAGCTGTACGGGGAAATCCTGTGAGCGGCCCCACCGACACTGCAGCAGCAACGCTGCAGGATAGCGGCCGGATGAAGTTCAAGATCCTCTCGCACGCCTGCCTTCTCATCGAAACCGAGCAGACATCCATCGTCATCGATCCGTGGCTGCTCGGATCCTGCTACTGGCGGTCTTGGTGGAATTTTCCCGAGGCAAGTTTCGATCCGGCCGAGCTGGACGACGTGGATGCGGTAGTCATCAGCCACATCCACTGGGATCATTGGCATGGCGGCTCGCTGAAAAAGTATTTTTCCGGCAAGCCCGTGTTCCTGCCTGATGAGCCTGGCCTGCGCAGCGAGCGTGACCTGCGCGCGATCGGCTTCAGGAACATCACGCGCGTTGCGCATGGGCGCACGATCCAGATTGGCGACATTGATCTCACGCTCTATCAGTTCGGCCTCTTCCTGAATGATGCAGCAATCGTCGTCGAGTCCCGCGGCGTTAGGCTCCTGAATGCCAATGACGCAAAAATTGCGGGATGGGCGCTGCAAGGCATTCTTGCCCGCCACGGACGATTCGATTTTGCCCTACGCTCGCATTCCTCCGCCAATCCCCGCATCTGTTTCCAGATGGAGGAAGGCGGCGATTTCGTTGCCGACGACCGCGAGCACTACTTCCGCTCCTTCGTCGCCTTCATGGACAGGGTAAAGCCGCGCTACGCGATTCCGTTTGCGTCGAATCACTGCCATCTGCATGAAGACGTCTTCGCGCTGAACTCGTTCATTTCCAATCCACTCCAGCTGCGGGAATTCGTGGAGAAAGCGCCCGGCAAGCGGGATTGGCAGCTGCAGGTCATGCTGCCTGGTTCCCAGTGGTCGCAGCAGGAAGGATTTGCCCTGCGTAGCGAGGAGTGTTTTGCCAACCTCGACAGCGAACTCCTCGCATACCGTCAGCGTGTCGACAACACCCTGGACGAATACCGCAGGTACGAGAATCGAGTGAATATCTCCGATACGCTGTTCGCGAAGTTCCAGAAGCTCCTCGAGCCTGGACTACTGCCAAACGCAGCCAAGGGTCCATTGCTGGTATCGGTGCGGAGACCGGATGGCCATGGCAGAACCATGAGGTACGAAGTTGGCCGCTCGACGTATGAAGAGGTTCCGTTCACCACTCACAGTGATCCTGGAGTTCCCTTGATGCTGTTCCCCGCGGATGTATTTCGGGATTCAGTATTGAAGAACATGTTCCATCACGCGGGAATCTCGAAGCGCTGCCGATTCCTCGGACGGACCCGGCACGACATGAAACGTCTGCAGGCCGTAATGTCGGTGCTGGAAAAGGTCGAACTCGGCTTTCTGCCGCTGAGTGCCGGCTATCTGAGACGTTTTGCGAAAGCTTACGTACGCCGCTGGCGCGAGATCTTCGTGTATGCGCAGGGATTCTGGCTGATAAAGATCCGCCGCAAGCCTATTTATCTTGCGGAAGAAGCCATCCTTCGCGGAGAGCTGTAGCAGCCCGCCGAAGAACTGCCGCGCACGCCGCTGGCAGGGCTATTTCGCGGCAGTGCATGAACCCGCAGATGCCGCCAGACCGGCACTCGCTTCAGCCGAGGTCAGATAGCGGCTCCAGGCGACGTTTCCTATGCGCCCATCGTCAAAGTCATTGACGCGGGACCAGAGTAGCTCATCCTTCGTGTATCGAAGATGTCTTCCATGGTCTGAATCCTCGATGTACATCCCGCCGTCGGGCAATAACCGGACTCGACCTTCCGTGATCGTCGACGGCCGATCCCGGTCCAACAACGCCTTGAATGGTTCGCTGATTTCACCGTTTGACAGGTCCAGCAACAACACCCGATTGTGCTCTGCCGCGGTAATGAATCCTTCCGGCAAGCCGTTCACGATGTTGTTGTCGAAAACCGCGATGTAGCGATCTCCATGGAAGGATGCGCTGTGCTGATTCATCCACGGACCCTGTCTGTACCACAGGATTTTTCCGGTTCGAAGACGATACAGAAACACCGTGCTCAGATGCCGCGACGATATGAGCAGGTCGCCCTTCTCCCAGAACGGCGTCGTGTCTCGCGCCTCTTCCAGTTGGTTGATGTGAACCGGGTCGGCGCTCAACGCGCCGTGAATGCCAAGGAGCAGCGACCCCAGTCCGTTCTGCCTGAGTATTTCAATGAAGGAGAGATTCTGCAGCAACGTGCCCTGCACTGATACACGCGCTATCGAATCGTCTCTGAGTGTCTTCTGGAGAGTGGGATTGTCGGCCAGCCCGTGGTCAGATACTCCGGAAACCAGCAAGTTTCCAGCATTATCAAGCTCAATCGAATGGTGGATGATCTGGTCCAGCACCCATACCGGCGCGCCGGAACAGCGTCCGATTCGCACCAGAGAATGGCTGGTATTGAACACGATGCTTCCATCATCGAGAAGCAAGGGATGTACCGCCCTAGCATTGGCAGGATTGCCGCGGTCGTACCCGGGCTTGTCCGAGATCCGCTTGAAGATAGCCTTCCAGTCCGGCACCCATTCCGCCATCACCAGACCATCGTTGATACGGATCAGTTGAACAATAGATTGCCGATATCGCGGGTCGACCCCGGAAAAAAGCAGATAACCAGTGTCTTCCGGCGCAGGAAATCGACGCTCCCAATACGGCTTTTCGGCCACTGCCTTATCGATCAGCAGAGCGCGTGGCTCGTGCTTGGCATCGGCCAATACCTGGCGCACGGCCTCTCTCGTCCGACCAGGCAGGGTCGCGACTGCATTGATCAACTGGGTTTGGCGCGGTGACAGTCCACTGCCACCGGTTGCCGCGTGTCGTACAAGGGCAGCTGTGCCAACAATGACCAGGATCAACGCCAGCGCAACCGTACAGACGATCGATACCAGGGCGCCGCGCGGAAGCGCCCTGCTGGACGATCCTGAAGAAGTCTGATCGCTCATATTTGATGCTCTCGCCGGACATTGCGTGGGTCGTCGAGGAATCTCCGGAAAACATGCTGCGCGCGCTCGACCAGAGGCGCGGAAAACGCCTCTTTGGGCAGAGGCGAGCTCGGCCGCAGCTCACCGGCATCTTCCAGATCCTGTTTGCGCGCGCCGACGGTATCGAGAATCGAGGCGAGCATGGGCGTTGGCGCCGCGCACAACGATTCATGATTTACGAGGGACAGCCGCAAGTCGGGCTGCCCAAGGAGAAACTCATGAATGGAAATCCAGTACGCCAGCCAGTAGTCCAGATCGTCCGGAGTGGAATATGAAGCCAGATGGTCCACTGCCATGCAGAATGGAAGATGACCCTGGCCGAATTCGAAGTGCCCCAGCCAGTTCATGTACTTCAGAACGAAATCATCCCGCCGCTGCATCTCTTTGAACTGCTGGTGCTGTCGGTGCAGCGAGACCGCCGTCCCAAGCGGATGGCGATAGGCCAGAAGAACATGGGCATCCTTTTCGGAAACGAGGGCGGGGAGGCGCAGGAGATTGTTGTTGTTCTTCGAAAGATAGCGCCCTGATGCCGTGGCGCCTCTGGCGTGCAGCACCATGCTCCGGAAGGTCGCAAACTGCGCCATGAGTTCTGCTGACGGGGGTTCGTAGCCAAGGCGGTTTCTGTCCGCCAATCGTGTTGAGAAGGTCTTCCAGAACACCTCTTCGAATGCCTCCGGACTTTCGGTATTGACCATCAATCCGTCACCGTGAGCCCTCTGCCTCGGGGACATGGTCTTTCGAAACCGCCCGCCTATTAGATTCCAGAGCCCAGGAGCCAGGACAAACGGCATATCCTTGTATTTCAGAGAATGGAATTCCGGCAATCGCTCGAGCGCACGCATCAGAACGGTAGTCCCGGACCGTGCCAGCCCGCATACATACACCGGCCGCGTGGATACAGGTTCCGGTCCGCGTTCGCGATGACGCTCCCGCCAGGATGATTCGATATCGAAGGTGATCCGGCGAACCAGTCCAGGCTCAAGGGCAAGCCAGTGCAACTGCCGGTCCAGCCACCCATAGGTTCCTGAATCAATCATCCACGGGACTCTCGCGGGATTGTTTCCGGCTACGCCAAAACAGGTCCCGGAAAATGAAAGCCATCGTCGAAACCACGGAAAACGTCAGCACGTACGTCAGCAAAGGCCAGCCATGGAGACTGTACAGGTACGGCACGATGGAAAATGTACAGAGCAGGATAAAAAAATAGGCCATGCACGCGACGCTCAGGGGAAGCAAGGTCTTTCCGAAGCGAAACAACAGCCTCTGTCGCTCTTCGTCCACCGCCGCCTTGCGGAATGCCTCGACATTCCGCCACAGCATCGCTGTTATGGATTTTATTCGCGCCAGAAAACGCAGTCCCCACGACAACTCATAGCCAGCAAGGAGGCCGGACAGCAACCCCGCGATACCCGCCGCCAGTGAAGACACAACCTATTTTCTGCCCCGCAGTCGTCTTGCCAGGCGCTTCAGGGGATACCAGACGGCACCAACGACCAGCGCAATAATGGCCATTACAGTCCCGGCAATTGCACCGAGAACACCTACACCCACCCCCGGGCCAACGTAACTCATTGCCTCGGGAGAAAAAGAAACTGTCAGTAGCAGGAGTGCTACTGCAGTAGCAGGGAAACGTTGGCCGCCGCCCCCCATGCGCGCCCTCATCTCGCAAGCTCCTGCGTCAGCCGGAAGAGATGCGAGACATGCACGGGAGCACTGGATAGGTCCGGCTTCGGCGCATTCGGTGATATGTACACGAAGCCCTTGCTCGAATGCATGCCGTTCTTCACGCCCACGCACGCGACCCTCCTGCCGAAAGAACTGACCACGCCGCCCTCGTATTCGGCGACATCCTCCGCGAGGATCTCTTCAGGATAATTCAGCGTAACGAAAAGGCCGTCATCGCGTATGTCCATTTCTCCGAAGATGGGGCGGCCATCGCGCCGCATTTTTACCGATCCCAGTACATGCAACGCATGCTGACGTTCACTCGGACCGGCGAGGATCACCTCGAAGTCTCTGGTCATTCTGGGGTTTACCCGCACGAACCGCACGCCGATCTCCCGGAGAAATTCCTCGTGATTGTTCAAGCGATAATAATATTTGATCCGGTCATATGGAACCTGGGTCAACCCCGTTGCCACCATCAGGCGGGTTCCCTTGCGCACCAGCGCCAGATAGTCACCGACCATGCGGTCGTAGGTCCTGATCATGTCCAGCATGGGATCTTCCGCACGGGACACATACCATTCCGGGTTGACGCAACCGCCTCCCGCCACGCGCGAATTGAAATAGTAATGGTGCTGGATATGAGCGCCGGCGTTCATGAATACAAAAGACACATCCGGGCTTCGGCCACTGATGAGGTTCTTGTGAATCATGTGTATCAGCTGATCGAGCACCAGGGCCCTCTTCCAGGGACGCCCCGGTGATTTGGCGATCAGGCCAAGCAGTTCCGCCGTGCGTGCCGGATGCAATGTGCGCAGAAATGTTTCGACCAGAGTGAGCAACGAACGGGAGCTTATTTTTGACTGTGCATTGGCATTCACCGTCTGCCGCAACATGTCGGTGAGCCGGCGCGAAAAGCTGGAATCGTCGCTGGGAGTATCCGTCCAGGGGTCCGGGATGAAGTAGGCTGGATTGCGCAGTTGATTGCGGGTATTCATTGGCGAAATCGCGCCGACGCGCATACCCGCCTGCTCCAGCAGCTCGAAGACCTGCGGATAAGTGGTCTTGGTTATATCGCCGAGCCGGAACACCTTGTGCTCATCGAAGGTCAGTCCGGTATGAGCAGACACCCACTGAATCCACGGCTCCAGATGCTCGTACTGTGGCTCGGCAAATGTCTCCATGAATCCGAAATCCTGGAACAAGGTACGGAAGCCCGGCAGGTCATGGGCCTCCAGATACGACCGCACGACATCGAAATTGATCTCATTCAGTTGGAGAACGATGAGTCGAGGTTGCTTCATCTTGCCGCGTCCTGTTTCACGTATCTGACGGAATCCGCACCGTTATCCGCTGTCCCGGCAGCGCCTGCTCCGAGTGCAATGAAGGGTCCCTCCATATGCCCAGCCGTGCAATTGCGATCCAGCAACAGCTTATCGGCCAACGCCAGTGAAAACCAGAGAAACGGAAACTGCCATTCGGTGATGAGCGCATGATGGGTGGCTACCGCAGCAAGCGAAATCGTGACAAGAGGAGCCAGTTCGTGCGCACACCGTACGACACGGAACACTCTGTTCCATATGAACCAGGCGAAAAGCACCAGGCCTGCCCAACCGCTCGCAACTGCGACATCGACGTAGAGACTGAGCATTCCACTTCCCGTGACCGTCCCTACATCAGGAAGCGAACCACCGGAGGCAAACGCCTCACCAAGAGTTCCCCAACCGATGCCTGCTGGTTGATTGATGAACAAGGAGAGGCCAGTGCTGTAAGCCGACAGGCGGTCCAGAACCGTCACCGCATCATTCCCCGCGGCCTCCTCCAGGCCAACGACATCGAACTTCCGACCGAGCGCGCTCCAGAATGCCTCACGCCCTAAATCCGTCGCCGCAATCAGCAGCGCGACAGGAGCAATTATCACCAGTACCTTCATCAGCGGCTTTACGCTACGTCCGCGCACTACCCACACGAACAAGGAAGCGAATGCCAAACTGACGACCGCGGCAGCGCTAGCCAGAAGCATGAACCCCAGGAGATAAAGAGCCTGACGACGCCAGTTCCGACGTGATGCCATCCATGTCAGGGGCCACAGACTCTCGAAAGCGAGCGCGGTGAACCCCGGCTCGGCGGAAAACGCACGAGGGCGCCTCAACCCTTCCACAAATAGATTCCCCACCTCCAGCTTGTCGTGCGCATACGGAATAACGTCCGAGAAAAACACCCCCAGAAAACTCGCTGTAAAAAATTCGAGAATGACGGCGCAGGAGAGGAACGTGAGACTGGCATTGGCAGCCCTGACAACGATATCCCAGTCAATTCTCGTCCCGACCACCCAGGCCCGTATGAAGACAAGAAAAGCCGCATAACTGACCAGAAAGGCCAATGCGTAGTTGGCGTTCTTGGTTCCAGGTCCAAGAGGCGACTTGAAGATGGCGAGACAGCCAATTGCCCAGGCGAGCAGAAAGCCCGCGTCAAGGCGCAGCAGCTCCAGGAGATGCGGCCTCTTCGCATTCAAGATGATCCATGGAGCAGCCAGCGCAATAAAAATGAGCGGTAGCGGAGTCCACTGCGTGGGCGCGAGTGCTGACATGAACGGCATCAAGATCGCATAGGCGATCAATCCTGTTCCAGCAGGATGCACCGGCTGCTGGGCTGGTGACATCATTCAGGTCTCATCTCGCGTCAAAGTCGAACCCGCGTGGGTCAACGCATATCGCAGGGCCACCGCCGTCACAACAAACAGGCCAGACAGGTTGGCGATAGCCGCCCCGACTCCACCCAGAGAAGGAACCAGCGCAAACGCCGCCACAACCCCAAAAGCGGCGCCTATAGCCGAGCCGAGCACATAGACGTCAGGTCTGCCGATCGCCACTAGATAGGGTTGACTCCACATACCGGGGGCAATCAATACGAAACCTGCGAGTAGTACGAATGTGGGAATCAGGGCATCTGCCTGTTCAGGGGAGTACCAGCGGACGTACAGCATCGATATCGCTGCGACCGCAACTCCTGCCATCAGGCCGATGGTCCCCATCAGCAGCATTATGCGTCGGATGAATGCGCGGATACCTCCCTGCGCACGCATGGAGATGCGACGTGACAATTCCGGGAGCAGTACGAGCAGTACCGGACTCAATGCCTCGAGCATGGACATTGCAAGAGTCTTGGCGAGGCGATACCGGCCTGCTTCGACTGGGCCAGCCAGCCAGGCCAGAATCTGGACATCCAGCTCCCGGTGACCTATCTCCATAAGCCCGGTAGCATAGTTATGAAGCAGAATCCTCCCCAGTGTGCGTCTGTTGCGAACATTGAGATGCGCCTCACGCGACAGGTCAGCAGAGGGACCGATGCTTGATTTGAGCAGCCGGTCCGCCGTCAGTGCCGAGCCTACTGCAGCCAGCAGCGCGGGAATAGCCATCAACAACAACAGGCTTCCAGGTGAAAGCCCCACTCGCACCCCGATTGCCAGCAACCCCAGTTTTGCAGCACCCACGGCAGCGGCAACCAAGGCCGCAATCCGCACGAGACTAAGGCAGCGGAATATGGCCAGCGATGAAAACTTCATCAATGTGCCGGCGAATACATACGCGCCACTCGCGGCCAGCAATTCCCCCTTGATTCCGAAAGGCATTACGGGGAACAGCCAGCCAGCCAGAAGGCAGATACACACCGCAACGGTATTGCACCTGAGTTCCCGCGCACGTGACCATCTCACGAAGCCCCATGCGCCCTTTCTGCTCTTTCCGGCATACCTGGCAAGCCGGGGAATGAGAAACTCGTGGATCCTGGGCTCGAGAAGCAGAAATACAATCTTGCTTCCCGACAGGGCCACAACAAGATGGCCGAATTCCTGCGGTGAGAGAACCGCAGCGAGTATCAGCAGCACGACCACTTCGGAACCTGTGGCCGAAACCGTCTGAATCAACTGCCACAAGGCATTGCTGCCGAATGAGCCGAAAAGCGTCCTCTTTGTACCGACCTTGGGTTGCCGATCCGATTCAGACATCAGTTCACGCTACGCAAAGCCGGAATAGATCAGCCACTGTGACCGATGCTCACCCGAATATGCTTCAGTGACGGAATTCCTGCCCCACCGCGCTGCACGAGATGATGGCGAGCCGGCATGTACAAGGATCGAACGTCGTACCGCTCGAACGAATCGGCGACATCACGGCGCACAAAGTATGCGTTGGCGCCGGACAGGCCGCAGCTCACCAGCACATACCGGCCCTCCAGCTGATCTACGAATACCTGGAGACTGGAGCCGTAATAGTCATCACCTTCCCAACTGTGATCATCGCGATAGGCTACCGACACCTTGAGAGGCGGGGGAAATTTTCCGTTGTATTCAAGAACGAGCACTCTCGGCTCGGCAACGGAAAGAATGCGTTCAAGTACTTCTGAATCATTGCCGTCTATGTCCAGGCTCAGCAGATCAGGCGCCCCCCCCAGCCTTTCGAACCAGCGTCTGGATGAGGATGAGATATTGTCACGCGTGATGAACATGCACTCCACCAACAACCTCGGGGACTGAAGCGGAATTACCGCCCCGATGCTGTTGACGTTGGACTGACTGCCATCGATCCACACACCACTCCAGCCTTTCAGCACGAGATAGTGCGTATTGTTCTCGGAACCGTTGCCACAGCCCAGCTCGATGAAGCTGCGCCTGCCCTCCCCTATTCTGGAGAAGATGTGTTCGATGATCCCGTCCTCATCAACCTGGCTGTACACCTTGAACCCGTGCAGTGCCGGATTATCCGGCGTTCGTATACGGATCTCCTCTATCAACGAGCTGATTTCCTGGTGAATCAATGCCTGCTTTACTGACGGCGCAGCGAATGCCTCGCCTATCACCGGCAACACCCTGCGCAACCTTCGCCAGATCTTCCTCCTGATGCTCATTGTCCCCTCATGACCTCGTGAACCGCATCAGACACCTCATCTACCTGATCCTCCGTCAGCGCTAGGCCGGACGGCAGATACAGTCCCCGACGCGCAATTCGCTCGGTGACCGGAAAGGATTGGTTCAGAAATAGTCCCAGCTTGTGAAACGCCGGCTGCTCGTGCATGCCCAGAAAGAATGGGCGCGTTTCAACCCCGAGATTGCGCAGCCTGCGCGCGAACTCATCCGCCGCAAACGCAACATCGTCCGACAAAACCAGCGCGTACACCCAGAACACGCTTCTGCCCCATGACATCTGCGTTGGCACCTGCAATTCCTGCAGATCCTTGAGACGGTCGGTGTACCTGGCGGCTACTGAACGCTTGCGAGCGACAATCTGCTCCATGCGCGAAATCTGCTTCAGGCCGACGGCGGCCTGCAGGCTGGTCATGCGGTACTGATACCCCAGCGAATCGTGAAGGAAGCGCCGCACCGGCTGGAAGCACAGATTGCGCAGCGAGCGGCTGCGTTCCGCCAGCACTGCATCATCGGTGACGACCATGCCTCCCTCGCCGGTGGTAATCAGCTTGTTCGCAAAAAAGCTGAACGTCGCGATATGGCCAAGACCGCCACAGCGTTTCCATTGCTTTCCGGGGGTGTCGCGCGCGGAAAGATATTCGGCGCCATGTACCTCGGCGGCGTCTTCGATGATGTAGAGCCCCTTGCGTGTGGCCAGCTCGGCTATCGGATCCATGTCGACGGGATGGCCATACATGTGAACCACCATGATGGCCCGGGTGCGGGAACTTACGCGTGCTTCCACATCTTCGGTTCGCATGCAGAAGGTCTGCGGATCGCAGTCGACCAGCACCGGAACACCACCGACGCGAACGACCGCCAGCGCGCAGGAAATGATGGTAAAGCTCGGCATGATGACTTCATCGCCAGGCGCTATACCGATGGCATCGACCGCAATCTGCAGCGCAGTAGTGCCATTGCTCACAGCCACACCGTGGCCGACACCACAGTAGGCGGCCCAGTCGCTCTCGAACTGTTCGAGCTGTGGCCCAGCAGACGAGATCCAGCCGGAGCGAAGGCACTCCACAGCCGATTGGAGGTCTTCCTCCTGTAGCCAGGGTTCGTTTACGGGAATCACTCAGAGTCTCTCCTTGTCCATACCACCCGCATAGGGCCCCTGCTTGACCTCGAACAGCACAGTGTCTTCGATCATCCGGAATCCATGCCCTCCGCCCAGCAGTAAAACCGTGTCGCCGACTTTCAGGCGCCGCGTGCAGACGAACTTGCGATCCGAATCGTAGATGTCGATGTCGCATTCGCCGCGACGCACGCTCACCACTTCATTCGTTCCCTCGACCTGCCTGGTAATGGGCCGGTGGACGTGGGAAGGAATGGACTCGCCCTGTCCATATACGATCATCCCCATCTGCAGGCTGAAGGAATCCGGAGTCACGAACGTGGTCTTGTCCGGCAGCCATGCGGCCTGCACGATATAGGCGAGCGCAACACCGGACTCGGAGCAGACGATTTCCAGCTCCGGCGTCATTCGTGCTCCGGATAGAGGGACTTGCGTCCGCCGCCGCCGGCAACTTCAAGCTTGGCAGCCTCGAAGTCGCTCTGGACCATTTCAGAGACCAGAGTGGCGAAATCGACGACCGGATACCAGCCAAGCTTGTTGCGCGCCTTGGAAGCGTCACCCAGCAGGCTCTCGACCTCGGCAGGCCTGTAGTAGCCCGGATCAACGGCCACCACGCACCGGCCGTTCTGATCCAGCCCCCGCTCTTCCACACCCGAGCCCACCCATTCGATCCGCATGTCCAGCCCCGCAGCCGCCTGCTCCACGAATTCCCGGACACTGCGTTGCTCCCCGGTGGCGATTACGAAATCTTCCGGAGCCTGCTGCTGCAGCATGAGCCACTGCATCTTCACGTAGTCCCGCGCATGACCCCAATCCCGCTTCGCAGACATGTTGCCCAGGTACAGGCAATCCTGGGTTCCCAGCTTGATGCGCGCGAGCGCCCGGGTGATCTTGCGTGTCACAAACGTCTCGCCACGAATGGGCGATTCATGATTGAAGAGGATGCCGTTGCAGGCGTACATGCCGTACGCCTCACGGTAGTTGATTGTTATCCAGTATCCGTACAGCTTCGCGACCGCGTACGGGGACCTCGGATAGAAAGGTGTGGTCTCCTTCTGAGGCACCTCCTGGACCAATCCATAGAGTTCAGAGGTGGATGCCTGGTAGAAGCGGGCACTTCGCGCAAGGCCAACGATGCGGATTGCCTCCAGCATCCGCAGCACGCCGAGAGCATCAGAGTTTGCCGTGTATTCCGGCTCCTCGAAGGAAACGGCAACATGGCTTTGGGCAGCCAGATTGTAGACCTCGTCCGGCTGCACCTCTTCAATCACCCTGATCAGGCTGCTCGAGTCGGTCATGTCACCGTGGTGCAGAATCAATGGCGCTTCCCGGTCGTGAGGATCACGATACAGATGATCTATTCGGGAAGAATTGAATGACGATGCACGTCTGCGAATTCCGTGGACCCGGTACCCCTTACGGATCAGGAACTCCGCCAGATAGGCTCCGTCCTGGCCTGTAATACCGGTGATGAGCGCATTCTTCATTTGAACCTGCCTAGAAACCGAATCGACGACGAACCGGACGCAACCAACGTGCACGGGCGGCAGCGCCCGCCAACCTTCGTGGCGACAGGGAACGCAAGAGAAATTCCATGCGCGACGATTTGCGAACGGGGAATTCCACGCACTGCACGGGAGACCCGCGTGCAATCGCCTGCATTTCGGACCTGGGAACGTCCGCCGGGGCATGCTTCAAAAGCAGTTCCCAGATGGCCACGTGTTCCCTTGCATAGGACTGCCAAGTCCACGAATCGAGCCTGCTCCGTGTTTCCGCACGTTGGGTGGAAATTTTCTGGAAAATAGACCGCAATTCTTCGTAGTCGACGAATGGGTGGTCGATCCCCCCCGGCACTTCCAGGTGGAACCCCTGCGCGGTGACTATTGTCCGCACACCCGCCGAAACAGCATCCAGAGTGCCGAGCGAACCTTCATCCATTCCCAAGTATAGGTAGAAATCGAACTGGGGTATTGCAGACGTGATCCTGGAGTAGTCACCCATCCAGTCTTCCGAGCCAGGATCGTAATCCACGACAGCGCCAGCGGAACGCAGCCGTTCCACCACGGCATCCCACCCCAGCCCGAAGATCTGAAAATGAAAATCATCGAGACGCATGTCATTCGCAAGCCGGACGAGAAAGCGCTCGCGCTTCCGGCCATCGGCATACAGGCGCGTCGTAATTCCTATGCGTCGGCGCCGTGGAGTAACCTGCGAATCGAGCGCTGGCAGGGAATACCAGAGTTTTTCAGAGGGAATGCCATGCGCTTCGAGCGCCTCCACTGTGGCGCGGGACATGCAGATGCCCAGGTGTATGTCCGATCGGAGCGAGTTGCCTATGAGGCGCACCTTGTAGGGATCGTCTGGATGCGTGATGAACATCGTGTTGATCCCGGCTCCGGCGCCATCGGCGAACGCGAAACTCATCCAGTGATTGATTGCCGCGAGAGGATCCGGATCCTGCGACACGGTGGCGTCATGCCCCAGCTCGCACAGCGCCTCGCCCAGACGCTGGGCCATTTTTCCGATCACCCAACCGGCATTTTGTCGGGACAATACGAGACGGATTCGCATGAGCCGATACCTAATCGATGCTCAGCGGCTCGCCAGACGGGCAGCTGGCGCCCGCTTCATGACACAGCTCGGGCGACTACGCAGCCGTACCAGCTCCTGTCGCTCAGCGGATCCCCTGACAGCCATGCCTCCGAGGACATCAGTTCGAATTTTCCCGCGCCCAGGAACTGCTCCAGCTCCGGCAGGAAGAGATAGCGCATTCTGTGATCTTCCGTGATCTGGCTCTTCCGGCCGCCCTGTCGTTCGCTGATTTCAATATCGAATCGGACGTTCACGCAATTCTCGTTGATGAACATCGTCGGGGTAGTCTTGCGCGCCACGACTATCCGGTCATCGGATACATCCTTGTGCTGCGCCTTGGGTCTGTCTGACAAGACAGCCGGGCCGTACCAAAAATCGAAGCAGAACAATCCGCCAACTTCGAGGTGAGCCCGCGCTGTAGAAATTGCGGACATGACGTCGGAATTGGAGGTCTGGTAAGACATCACATGGAACAGCGAAATGACGGCATCGAAGTGGGTGCTGCAACGGTAGTCCCGGACGTCGCCTTGATCAAAACTCAGACAACGCTGGAGCTGCTGATCTGCGGCGACGCGGGTCAGCGCCTGTTCAACCATGCCTTGCGCCATATCAACGCCGTGCACCGAACAACCCATCCGCGCCAGCTCGATGGCATGCCTTCCAGTGCCACAACCCAGCTCCAGAATGCGAAGCGGCAGCGCCCGCTCGCCGCCCAGGCGACGGAGCACGTAACGAGCCTCGGATTCATAGTCCTTGTTCCGATACAAGAGATCATAGTAGGCGGAATAGAGTTCGAACACTGACATGGAAAGATCAACCCACAATCTGGCTGGACATCTTAGGAGCGTCGCTGCGACCGCTGAGGAGGCGGCTCCTGAACAACACGAAAGCCAGTCCGATGACGCCCCCTGCGAATGCCGCTGCAATGCATATCAATGCGCGCCTGGGCCAAGCTCTATGCTTGGGAATCTGCGCCTTGTCGATGACCCTGAACGCATACTCGGGATTTCCCTTCGCGAGCATCGCCCTTTCCATTTCGGCCTGAATCATTCGTCCAATCGCCTGCTGCAATGAAACCTGACTCGCGGATGCCAGCTCAGTCTGAAGATATTTGAGATTGTCGGACGACTCCATCAACGCGCGTTCACGCATTTGCTCATTGACCTGTTTGACCATGGCGTTAGCCCATCTTGCGGCCGTTTCGCCATCTTTCCACTGGATGCTCAGCGTGATCAGTCCGACCTTGCGATCATCGGTGATGCGGCGCACGCGACGGTTCAGCTTCTCTACGGCATCGCGTATGTCCGGCGCGGCCTTCCCCTCCTCTTTCCACTTGCCGGCTTTCTCATCCCACATGTCCTGGAGGAGGATCTTCTCGATGCCATTGCGCTCAATGAACTGCTGCGCGAATTCCCGCGAGCGCAGCACTGCCAGTGGTTCGACGCGATTTGCGCCACCGATGTTGATCCCGGCCAGGCTCGCGAGCCCGCCAAGTTGGGATAGCTGACCACCCAGCCCTTGGGAACCGCGTGTCTCGACCTGGAGTAGCGAAACGTCCGCCTTGTAGACCGGCTGAGCGAGCAGCGCGTAAGTAACCCCAAGGGCGCTGAAAAGCACCACACTCGCCACCACGAACCACTTGCCCGACCAGACTACGCGCCAGATATCCGCAAGACCTATGTCTATCGATTTAGGCGTTACGTCTTGCTGACGCACCAGATATACCGTCTGACCATGCTGAATGGCCTCGCTTCCTCGCGACGGCTCGCGTACCGCTTCGTCGTTCATGCGTCTCGTCCCTTTCGATCCTTCATCCACCGGGCTGCAGTCATGCGGTTGCCGGCTTTCAGAATGAATTGATCGCAGCCACCGAAACGGCCAAGTTGTACACGATCTGGGTCACTGCCTGCCAGAAGGGCAATCTCGGCATCCGCTCCGTGTCCAACGGCACGATGATCGTGTCACCGGGCTGCATGGCCACATCGTAGTTACGCCTCAGCAGCCCGCCTTGCTGCGTCATGACGCTGCCATCCGCGTGAACAACGTAGATCTTGCCCCTATCCGCCTTGCGAGTGGTGCCACCACTGAGACGGATGTAGTCGTCCCGGCGAAGACTGTCGCTGTAAAGGCGGGAGGACGGATTTTGCACTTCACCGATGACGGTTACTTCCTGCCGTTGCTGCGGAATGAGCAGAAAATCCCCATCGCGCAGTGCGATGTCCTTGCTCGAACCTTTGCCACCCGCAATTAAGCCTGGCAAATCGATCACCATGCGGCCTACGGGTTGCGCCTGCTTCAGTTGCTCTAATACGCCTTGGCCCGCGGACAGCGCCTGGCTGGCACCTGCCTGATTCGCGGCTGCTGCCTGCAGTGCGAGAGAGGCCAGGTCACTGCGCATCCGCTCTGCCAGCGACTCTTTGAGCTTTCGCTCGTTCTCACGCAGATATTCGCGAGTGAATGCAGCGCCCTTTACGAAGGCGCGTGGAGTAAGACCTCCGGCCCGCTGGATGATTTCATAGAGAGTCTCACCGCGGCGAATCGGATATCTGCCTGGAAACCGGACCTCACCCGAGAGGGTAACGGCTTCCTGGTCCGTCCAGTCCGGCGTTTCCTTGATCAAAAGGTAATCAAAAGGGCGCAGCGGTATGTCCGCCTGGCTATTTCCGGCCAGCAATGCCCCGAGGTCTACATCAATGACCTCAGTTTGGCGCGTTCCATCAGCGGTGATCTCGTACCGAGCGAGTTCAGCCTTGCCACCGTATGCGGCCGCATCCAGGTTACCGCCCGCGCGCAGCAGATCGGAAATTGTCATGCCGGCTTCGAGCGGGTACTCGCCGGGCACCTTGATGCGACCTTCAACCCGCACTACCTCTGTGGGACGGGACAGACCAGACTGCAGGCGCAGCTCGTCCAACAGTGGTTTGATGATACGTTCGCGGCCAGGCGCCAAATCAAACACCGTGATCTGATCCCGCGGTTGCAGCAGCGTGTCGGCTGCACTGCCTCGCTGCCGCAGCGCCGCCACCAGATCGGCAGACAGCACTTCCACGTGACGATCCGCTCCGGCTTCCCTGCGGATCAGGACATAGTGCGAATCCGCATCCCTCTGCAATTCGTCGATTGAGCCAATCACATCACTGAGGCGCAACCCTTCACGCCAGGCCATTGGACCCGGCCGATGTACAAACCCCTGCAGCGTGACTCCGGAATCCAGCTGCGGGCGCAATCGCGCGACGCGCAACGCATCGCCGTTGCGCAATTCTTGATTCCGGTCGCCCGCCGACCGGAAGTCGACGCTCAAAACGACACGTCGATACTGATCATCGATGCGCGTAAGACTGGCGCGGCCTGGATCAGCCTCTGTGGTAAAGCCGCCGGCCATCTGGAGCAGGTGATCTACGCTGGTCTCCCCGCGCAACTCATAGATGGCCGGACGCTTCACTTCGCCCTCCACTGCGACAGTCGGCCCCACCGGCGGAATGAAGATCACATCTCCGGGCTGCAGCTTGGCGTCATCAGCCGTGTCGCCCTTGATCAGCAAGTCATACATATCGAAGTGCCGGACGATGACACCTTGGCGCTTCAACTGAATGTCACGCAGGGAACCAATGGGCTTTACACCCCCTGAAGCAAATAATGCGGAGGTCATGGTGGCGAGTCCGCTCACCGTGTAACTGCCGGGTTGTCGCGCCTCACCGAGGACGAACACCCTGATAGCGCGCGTCTCTCCCATCGTAACATTGGCGCGCACACCGACCATCTGTTGCGAAACTCGGCTCTCGATAGTGGCTTTGGCTGCATTGAAGCCCATGCCACCGACCGCGATGGGACCCAATTCCGGAAAATTGACCGTGCCATCGCGACCGACCGTCAACGGCATGTTGCGGTTCTGGCTGCCAAAGAGTTGCACGCGGAATTGATCTCCGGCGCCGACGACATAATCCGCTGGCACCGGCACATCCGTAACCGGAGAAAAAGTACTCGGTGCCTCTTCAAACAAGTCATAGCCGAAGGGTTTGAGTGCTTCGAGGCCGGCCTTCTCGATTGGCAGGCGCGCCAGACTCACATCCAACTGGATCAGCGAAGGCTCCGCCGACAGCCGTTGCACTGCCTGCTGCTCGTTGAGCCCACTGAGTTGAATCGGTGCGATACCAGGCAGATTGAGATCGCCATTGCGATCTAGCCGGTAGGGATTGCGCGACTGCACCATATCGATCAGATCTGTGAGCGTCTTGCGCATTTCCTGCGTAAGCGGCATTTCCGGAACAGGGCGCAGACGCCGCGGTGCAGTATCGACACTGGGATCTTGCACATTGCTGGCACGCACACTGCCCTTCGGCATCGTGCCCGGCAAAGCCAGTTCAACCACAACCATATCATCGCGTTTCAATGCATCGGGCCGACCCGGATCGCGCGATGGGGTGTCTACACGCTTAGTATCAGTGGGCTGCTGCGCCTTGCGGGGCTCCGCGCCCCCCGGGGATGTCGCGGAGCCCCCGGACCGGGAACTACCGACCTGTTCCAGAATGGCCTGTTGCTGCTCAGGGCTCAGGCCTTGAAAGATCTGGAGCTGTTCAGCCGTGGGAACGTTCTGCGAAAAGACCCCCGGCACCGCTAGCAGCGCAATACCTGCGATAAGGCCGCGGCACAATGTGGAACGGAGGATCGAGTCGGTCATGCCTGCAGGGCCTTGGGCCGATAACGGCGCGTTTTGTCTCCAAATTCTACAGCGGCTTGCGCCATTGGATGAACCCAAATGCACCGCGAGCCGCACCAGCGCTTCGTGGGGCCTGATGCTCATAGCCGAGTTGCGCGGCGAAGTGTTGGGTATGCACCGCGCCCTCCCAGGACAGCTCCATGGACTTGTAGCGGCTGCGGCCGTAGGTAATTTGGTTATAGTCGTCTGGCGCGCCGAGGCGATCTAACGAGCCACGTCTAGCCAGCACCGACCAGCGGTCACCATCCGGCCGGGTAAGCGATATCCCGACCGAAGTCGTCTCTGAATCACCGTCGGTGGTATGGCCGATATTCCGGCCCCGGTGGCGATAGCCAGCGAAGAAGACGGATTGCCGATATGCCACATTGGGCTCGATCTTGCCGTTGTACCACTTCACTTTGGTGTTTGCGTATTCGACATGCGCGCGCAGCGCCGACCCGGAATCCAACATTAGCCAGGTCTCGCCGCCGAACAAACCCAGGTAGCGCTCCGGGATGCCAGTGCTGGAGTTGTCCTCACCGATTTCCTGCGCATACAAGGCAACCGGAAGGCGCTTGAAAGGCGAAACGATACGCACATCGAAACCGGCCATTTGATTGCCGGGCTGTTTTGTCGGATCTTGCAAGCCTCGGTATCCTGGATTGTCTTTGCCAATCAGCATCCGTCCGAACGTCCCCAAATTGCACTGCCGCCCCTTGCCGCAGAACTGTGCGGTGCGCGACATACCGAATTCGAAAATCGGGGCGGGTTTGAAAGAAACGCGCATCCCCATGAACGCAGGTTGGTCAAAATCGGACCTGTGGTGCTCCCCGATAGCCAGAAACCCGGAGAAGCGCCACGGACCTAGCCAGCGCAGCACCGGCAGATTCACCGGCAGACTGCGATTGCGGTCCAGGGAAATTGCCGGCATCGGTCGTGCGTTGGTTGAAAGGATCAAGCTGCCATCGTGCCCTGGCCCCCACCAGCGATCCATCTGGTTAGCGCTTAACAACCAGTTGCCCCAGCGCACGGTGATGTCGCTGCCGTCAAAGCGTATGTCCTGCCCGTCGCTGGCGTCCGCCACGCCGGCGGCTGCCAGCGTGGTGCCATAGCGATCAGTGCTGGCCCCGCCGATGCTCGTAAGTTCGCCATTCTCG
>JACZCW010068729.1_pt1 | contig 26843 bp, 21 predicted proteins | sample 8641861 | NCBI WGS metagenome assembly JACZCW01 (sample SAMN15324607, study PRJNA640507) | soil metagenome | isolation source: intercropping sugarcane | place: China: Luxin town, Laibin City, Guangxi Province | collected 2019-07-25 | depth 10cm m | reverse complement strand
GTCCGGGAGCTTCCCCCTCACCATCCACGCCCCCCGCCTCCTCCGTGCCGCCAGCGACGTCCGCGGCGGCGGAACCGCAACCGCCGCCGTCCCAGCCCGCCAGCGCCGAAGAGGCCTCGGTCGAGATCCAAACCGTATCGGAGCAGGCTGCGGCCGATACTGAACAAGAGGTACAAGTCCTGGGTTCGAAGGCGTCGCACGCCGCAGGTTCAGTGCACGTCATTCGTGAAGAGCAACTCGAGCGCTTCGAGTTCGACGACGTGACCATGCCGTTGGTCCAGGTCCCCGGGGTCTATGTGAGGCAAGAGGACGGCATCGGATTGCGACCCAACGTTGGCATTCGGGGGGCCAACCCCGATCGCAGCAAGAAGGTCACGTTGATGGAGGACGGTGTGCTGTTTGGTCCAGCGCCGTACTCAGCGCCCGCCGCCTATTTCTTTCCGCTGCTCACACGCATGACGCAGATCCACGTGGTGAAGGGGCCGTCTGCCATCAATCATGGACCGCAAACGGTCGGCGGAGCAGTCGATCTCATCTCGCGTCCCATCCCCACCCAAACATCGGGCCAATTGGATTTGGGTTTGGGCGCGTACGGATACAACAAGCAACACGCGTATTTTGGCACGAGCAACGAGCAATTTGGATTTTTGGTTGAAGGCGTGCGCCTGCAAAACACCGGCTTCAAGGAGTTGCCCGATGGTGCAGACACCGGCTCGACCCGCAACGAATGGCTACTCAAGGCCTCCTATTTAGTTGACCCTCGTGCGGAGATCTCCAACGAGTTCTTGTTTAAGTTCACCTATACCAACGAGGTCTCGAACGAGACGTACCTTGGGCTCACTGACGCTGATTTTCGCGAAAATGCGTACCGTCGCTATCCAGCCAGCGCGCTCGATCAGATGAAGAATCATCGCACTGGCCTTTCCCTCACTCACCTCTTGGACGCGGGGAAATTCAGACTCAAGACCACCGCGTACCGCAACGACTACCAGCGCACCTGGAGCAAGCTGAATCGACTGGGTGGCGCATCCGTCTCGGAGGTGCTGCGCAATCCAGAAGATCCACAAAATCAAGGATTTTACGGCGTACTCACGGGTGAAGTCGACAGCGGCTCACCGTCTGAATACCTGTGGATCGGCCCCAACAACCGCACATTCGTCAGCCAAGGCGTGCAGAGTTTGTTCACGACACGACTGCAAAGTGGCCCAGTCGAGCACAAGATCGAAGCGAGTTTGCGTTTGCACAACGATTCCATCAAGCGTCGTCACACCGAGGACGCTTACATGATGGTCGACGGAGAACTGATCTATGCCGACGAGGCCACCATTACCACAGCGTACAATCGTATGAGCAGCGTGGCGATGGCGGGGCACGCCAATTACTCGGCGAGCTTTCACCGGCTCACCGTCAACACAGGAGCGCGCACCGAGCTCATCTGGTCCGACACGGAGGACTACATCGGCGGCGACCCGAGTAAGCGATTTGTCCCCGCGATCATGCCCGGCGCAGGCGTTTACTACGACATGATCCCAGGTTGGGGAATCTTGTCGGGTATTTATCGTGGTTTCAGTCCGCCAGCCCCAGGGTCCCAGGACGACGTCAAGCCAGAATACAGCACCAATGTGGAAGCAGGCACCCGCTACAATCGCGACGGTCTGCGCCTCGAGGCGGTGGGGTTTCTCAATGCGTACAAGAACATGACCGACGTCTGCACTCTCGCTAGCGGGTGTCTCGATGAGAACCTCGACCGGCAGTTTGATGCAGGAAAGGCGCTCATTTATGGCGTTGAATTGTTCGGCTCGTATGAGCTGGAGCTGCCGTATGGTTTGAGCGCGCCGGCCAGCGTCGCCTACACGTTCTCTCAGGGTGAATTTCGTAGTTCATTTGAGTCACAGGACCCTATCTACGGCAACGTGACCAAAGGGGACGAGATGCCGTATTTGCCGCCCCACCAGGTGAACGCAACGCTCGCATTAGAACATCGTTATGCTGGGGCCAACGCGTCGGTCAACTACGTAGCGCGCATGCGCGAAATTGCTGGTAGCGGCGAGTTGGTCGACGCGGACACCACCGACAAGCAATTTTGGCTCGATGTTGGCCTCTTTGCGCGGCCGCTGCGCTGGCTCACCATCTACGGCAACGTGCGAAACGTCACGGCTGAGAAGAACTTGGTTTCGCGACGCCCGTACGGGGCCCGTGTCAACGCGCCGCGCTGGGTGCAGTTTGGCGTCAAGGCAGAGTTTTGAGCGGTATCGTCACACCAGAGATCAGCTCTGAGTGAGTAAGGGGGCGCTGGTCTCGGTGACTCGCGGTTCTTCCGCGCCGTGGCTGCGGGTAGTGCGCGAAAGATAGGAGTAGAGCGCCGGGACGAGATACAGGGACAGCAATGTCGCTCCAATCAGACCGCCGACTACCGCTATCCCCAGCGATTGCCTGCTGCCGGCGGAGGCACCGAGCGACAAAGCGATGGGCAGCACGCCCAGGATGGTGGCCAGGCTCGTCATCATGATGGGACGGAAGCGCTCCACGGCAGCTTCCAGAACGGCCGCGGTCTTGTCGAGCCCTTCGTCGCGTCTCTGGTTGGCAAATTCTACGATCAAGATGCCATTTTTGGTCACGAGCCCCACCAACATGATGATGCCGATCTGGCTGAAGATGTTGAGCGACGACCCCGTCCAAGCCAGAGCTAAAATGGCGCCACCCAGAGACAAGGGAACTGTGAGCAAGATGATGAGCGGATCGATGAAGCTCTCAAACTGCGCGGCAAGCACCAGATAAACGACGACCAGCGCCAGGATGAAGGCGAACAAAAGGCTGGACGAGCTGTCTGCGAAATCTCGTGCTTCTCCGGCCAGTGAGGTGTCGATGCCGGCCGGGAGCACTTGTTTGGATACTTGATCCAGCGCGCTGATGCCGTCGCCCAACGTGTAACCTTGAGCAATGCCCGCGGATACGGTCGCCGAAACGTAGCGATCGTAACGATAGATGGAGCCTGGCACCACGGACTCCTCCCAGCTGATCAAGTTGTCGAGGGACACCAACTCGTTTTGTTCATTTTTGACGAAGATGCTCCGCAAATCCGCCGGCTCGTTGCGGAACTGCCGATCGAGCTGGCTGATCACCTGGTACTGTTTGCCATTCTGTATGTAATAGCCGAGACGCTGATCGCCGAACGAAAGCTGCAAGGTGCGCGCGATGTTGGCCACATCCACGCCTAGTTGGGCGGCGCGTGCTCGGTCGATTTTCACGCGGGCTTCTTCTCGGTTCAACTTGAAGTCCACATCGACGAAGGTGAGCTCTTTGCGCTGGTTGGCAGCGTCCAAGAACGGCGGCAACACCTCGAGAAGTTTATCAGGGCTGGGTGCTTGCAAGACGTACTGCAGCGGTTGTCCACCCGAGCGTGCACCGATGGTTGGGGGTTGAGATGGAGAAACACGGATGTCCTGAAACTGGCTCAGGCCTTTGGACAACTGCGCGTAGATTTCAGCCTGCGAGCGGGTACGGGTATCGGGTGGCGTCAAATAGAGGTTTTGCGTACCTGTGTTGACGGCGCGACCCCCGCTGCCCGCGATGCTGAAAGAGCGGGCAATCTCGGGGATGTGGTCGTCAATCCAGACGCTGACGCGGTCCAGCTGAGCCGCGGTGAACTCATACCCGGCCGATTCAGGTGCGCGCACGTTGATGCGAATGTTGGAGCGATCCTCGAGCGGTGCAAGCTCGCGGGGTAGCTTAGGTCCTTGCCACAGCACGTACCCGGCGATCAGAACGATGACGGGAAAACAGGCCATCCGCACGGACATGAACCGGCGCAGGCTGGTTTGATAGCCGTGTGTGAGAAAGCGAAAGAATGGCTCCGTAGCCGCGTGGAGGCGACCAGGACGCTCGCGGTGCTTGAGCAAGAAACGACACATCATGGGCGAGAGCGTCAACGCGACGAAGGCGCTGACTAAGATGGACCCTGCCACGACCACGCCAAATTCTTTGAACAGTCGACCTGTGACGCCCGACAAGAACAAGATGGGCAAGAAGACGGCTGCCAGCGAAATGGTGGTGGAAATAACGGCAAAGTAGATCTCTCGCGAGCCCGTCAGCGCCGCCTCGAGGGGCGACTGACCGCGCTCGATCTTGGAATAGATGTTCTCCAAGACCACGATGGCGTCGTCGCACACCAGGCCAATGGCCAGCACCAAGCCCACCAGCGTGAGGATGTTGATGCTGTATCCCAAGAGGTACATGATGAAAAATGCCGAGACAATGCTGACAGGGATGGCAACCACAGGGATGATGGTGGCGCGAAAGTCGCGCAGGAACGCGAAAATGATGAAGGCGACCAGCACGAAGGCGACGATCAGCGTCTCCTCGACCTCGGCGATGGATCGGCGCACGTAAGTGGTAAAATCAAACCCAATCTCAGCCGTATACTCCGCGGGCAAGACCTCTTTGAGCCCGTCAAGGCGCTTGTAAAACTCGTCGGCAATGGCAATGGCGTTGGTGTTGGGTTGGGGGATGACCGCCACGCCGATCATGGGTTTGCCGTTCAGTTTGAGGGATGAGCGAACGTCCTCGGCGGAAAGGATCGCGCGGCCCACGTCTTGAAAGGCGATGATACGTCCGTCCACCGTCTTGATGGTGAGGGACTCGAATTCCTCGGGAGTGGTGAGACGCGCCGCGGTGCGCAGGCCCATTTCTGTGGCACTACCTTCCACACGCCCGGCAGGCAGATCGACATTTTGACGCTCGACTGCTTGTTCCACATCCAGGGGCGTGACCTTGTGAGCGGCCATCCTGTCTGGGTCGAGCAACAGGCGGATGGCGTAGCGCTTGTCGCCAAAGATGCGCACGGTAGAGACCCCAGGGATGGTCTGCACCCGTTCCTTGATCAACGTATCAGCGATGTACGCTACATCGTAGATGGACTTGGTCTCACTGCTGACGGTGAGAAAGACGATGGGTTGAGCATCAGCGTCGGCCTTTTCGACTACAGGCGGGTCGACATCGAGCGGCAACATCTTGCGCGCGACGGAGACTTTGTCGCGCACGTCGTTGGCGGCAGCCTCCAGGTCCACGCTTAAGTCAAATTCTACCTTAATTTGGCTGCGTCCCTCTTGCGAGGTGCTGGAGATGACGCGGATGCCCGGAGCGCCGCTGATGTTTTGCTCCAGCGGCTCGGTGATTTGCGACGCGATGACGTCCGGACTTGCGCCTGGGTAGGTCGTCGTCACGGTGACGATCGGTGGGTCGAGGGCTGGGTACTCGCGCACACCCAAAAAAGAAAAACCGACCACGCCAAAAAGTACGATCACCACAGAGAGCACCGTGGCCAAGACCGGGCGGCGAATGCTCGTCTCGGAGAGCGTCATTGTGGGGTCGACTCCACAGAGACGAGCGTCCCGTCCTGCACCCTCAGCAGGTTGGAGATGATCACTTGGTCGCCCACCGCCAAGCCGGCCAGCACCTGGACCCGATCAGGGTTTCTCTCACCCAGCTCAACTTGCGTCAAACGAGCCCGGCCATCGCGCACCACGAAGACACCGCGCCCGGCCACGCCCGGGACCACCGCCAGATTGGGGACCAATATGGCGTTGTCCACGACGACGGGTAGCTCCACCTTGGCAAACGTGCCCGGCACTAGGCCCGACCCCTCGACGACGCCGCGCACGGCTAGGCTGCGCGACTCCACGTCGACGCTGGGCTCAGTGGCGAGCACCGTTCCAGTGAATGGCTGAGGTTGTCCGCCCACACTGAGTCGAAAGGTAGCGCCTATTTTGACAGCTGAGGCGTGCCGCTCGGGGATCCGAAAATCGATCTTGAGTTGGCTCGTGTCGGATAAAGTGATGAGCGGCGTTGCGGAAGTCACCCATGTCCCCACGCTGACTTTGCGCAAGCCCAAGGTGCCCGAAAAGGGCGCGCGGATTTGCGCTTTGGACAAGGTCACGTCCAACATCTTGCGGCTGGCCAGAAGCTCCTCCACTTGGGTTTCGGCCACCTCAGCTTCGGCTTCAGTCCCCACCTGAGCGCGCACCAGTTCACGCTGTCGCTGCGCACTTTTGCGCGCGAGCTCGAGCTGCACATCCAGGCGCTTTCGTTCCGCGGTGAGTTCACTCGTGTCGAGTTCAAACAAAAGCGCGCCCTTTTCTACCTGCTGCCCCTCTTCTACTGCGATGCGCGCGAGACGACGGGAGAGTTCACTCACCAGCGTGACTGTCTCTTTGGGAACCAACGTCCCTGTCGCAGGCAAGGGCGTTTCAAAGCGTTCTGTCTTGACCACCAGAGTCCGCACGGGCACCGTGGAAGGCGATGTTGAACTGGCAGAGCCGTTTTTGGCACGAGGTGGTGCCACGGTGGGGCCGTTGACTTGAGCGGGCTGGGTCGATTTGGCTTGGCACTCCGGTTGCGGACGTAGAAAAAATGCAACCGCGGTCATGCTGATGAGCAGCAATGCCGAGCTGAGGAAAAGCCGTCGTTTTTCGCGAAAGAAGGGAGGCATGATCTGGATGTTGGGCCAGGTCCCGCGACCTCGCCGAGCGTCTGCTGCAGTTCACTCGAAACATTGCACGCCCGGAGCGAGGGTCCAACAAAAAGCCGCCGTGCGCGTGGTGGGCCAAAATCACCAGGAATAAGGCCGCAATCTGCTCAGAGCTTCCAGCGTTATGACTCGTAATAGTCCACGAGTTCAATAGGTTGTTTGGTCACACTTGCCGTCACCTCTTGTCGCAGGCCATGAGGGTCCCCGCCAATTTGAAACTCGACGGGGGGTGCGCAGTGGATCTTGACGCGTTCCACCAAAAAATCGCTGAGGTATTTGGGATCGTAATAGGTCCCGTTCCAAATCCCACGCATGTTCGTCATGAACTGTGGCGAGCCCACGCTGGAAATGCGCAAATTCATCAGCCCCGGTCGTGCCATGGCGAACGGAAATAGCCGCATCCCAAAGCCGTAGTAGGGGATGGTAGAAAGCGCGGCCATGCGTACCTTTCCGGAGAACAGCACGTCGCCCGGTTGAAAGCAGCGCTGCTCCTGTACGCCTTTTGGATCGACGAAGTAGGCTTCGGCGCCTTCGTTGATGACGGTCACCTGGGTGAGGGGTTTGATGAGGAATGCGGGCAGGCTGCGCGTAACCGCAGCGATCCCGTAACCCGTTAGCCCTTTTCCTGCGCTCTCTAGGGCCGTGCCTTCCAAACTCTTCTTCGTCGCGTTGTAGTCCGCCAAAATCTGCGCGTCGGCACCAAGACCCGCAAATGGTGTGAGGTAGCCTTCGATGTTGACGAGATGAACCTCTTTACTTCCCGCTTCGCGCAACAAGCGGTCAATGTCCGCCGACACCCCGTGCTTGCCCAAATCACTGGGCCCGACCACCCACGCCAGCGCGTTGCCGGTGCCCAACTTGAGCAGGCCAAAGCGCGGAGCCCGCTTGTGGCTAAAATACGCCGCCTTCATTACCTCGGTCACCATGACCGTGAAGGTGCCGTCCCCTCCACCGGTGAGCACCGTTCCGTAATCACCATCGATGATGGTCTTGGCGATCTGGGGAGCCTCGCTGATGTGCCGGGACACGAAGAGATCGCCGCCGCGCAGGATCTTGTCGATAGATGAAATGACGTCGTCTGTGACGCTCTTGGCGTTTCCGTTGACGACTACCGCGATCCTCGCACCTGAGCTCATGGGCAAATCAGCCAGCTGAGCGGAAGACGGCGCGTCCTACGAAAAACGGTCCCATCTGGTTGATGTATTCAGAGGTCTGGCGGGTCGCGCGCATCTTTTGCACGACATGGGACAAGGGGTGCAGGTCCTTACCAATCAAACCAATGACAAACTCGTTGTCGTTGGCATCTAGGCCGTGGCAAGCCAGGCGCACGTCATGGGCCAGATCTGCCCGTCCATAAGCTTTTCCAATCTCCGCGTGCTCGCGCAGCACGGACCCCTTCTCACGAGGTTCTAACTTTTCAAAGCTGCCGCTGCGCCTCAGCGGATACCAGATGGCCCAAGGCCAGGCCGGGTTGAGCACGGTCTCGACGGGGCGGCGGAGTAACCAGTACTCGAGATTGTCTTCGTAACCCGTGGAGTAGGCGCGCCCGAACATGCTGAACTCATGGCGGACGGAAAAACCTGCACCGTGACCCAGTAGCGCCTTGCGCACCTTATCGACGAAATCCAAAGGCTCGACCGAGAACGTGAGAACACCCAGGGCGAGCGGATCCACTGCGTCCTCGTAGATGACTACGCCCATGCCTTCATCTTTGATACTCTGGCCCAGGCTGCGGGGGGTATCGCTGGTGAGTTCCGTTGGGCGCAGAACGAGCAACTGCATGAAGAGGCGGGCGTCCAAAACTTGGGGCTGCCCATCGATGGGGGCGCCGCGTTCGCGCAGGTCCAAGGGGGGCTGCTCTGGGTGGTTCATGCACGCGAAATACACCGCGTTGTGCCGAAGGCCAATGCCGCACGGTGCCCGTGGTTCGTCGTCCCTGGTCAGGTGCGCAACTTTTGATAGGCTCCGCCCGCCTTGAGCCGCCCCAAGCTTACCTCCTCCGACACCACATCCGCGACTACGGGCCCGGGCTTGGGCGCAAATTTAAGCACGGCGGGCCACTCCACCGGGCTGGGCAGCGCAGCCGCGCCGGGCCATGTGACAGCGCTGAGTCATCCGTTGCCCGCTGGCATGCGCGATCTGTTGCCCGCTGAGGCCGAGGCGCAGGGGCGCCTTTCATCGCGTGTGCTGCGTACCTTTGACCTGCATGGCTATCAGCAAGTGAGCTTGCCTGCATTCGAGTACGCTGAGGTGCTCGAACGCGGGTTGGGCATGATCGATCCGACGAGCCTCTTACGTTTCGTGGAGCCGGAAACGGGAGAAGTCGTCGCGCTGCGCCCCGACATGACCCCCCAAGTGGCGCGCTTGGTGGCCACACGCCTCGCGGACCGACCGGTACCAGCGCGCTTGTCCTATCGCGGGTCGGTCTTGCGTCGGCAGCACGAGCGAGCTCGCCATGATCAACAGATGCTCCAGGCGGGTATCGAATTGGTAGGCATGCAGGGCGTAGCCGCGGATCTGGAAGTGATCTCGGTATGTATTTTTGCGGTCAAGAGCGCTGGCCTTCAGCGCTTCGTCTTGGATCTTGGCCATGGAGGCATCGCTCAAGCGCTCTTGGCGCCGCTTTCAGAAGAGGCTCGCGCCCATCTGCTCGAGGCTCTGTCACTCAAAGACGCGGCGGAGCTTGGTCGCCGCGGTCGTGCCGTGGGTTTGGGGGACGAGCTCTTCGCTGCGGTGACATCTCTGGTGCAACTGTCGGGTGGGCGTGAGGTGTTTGAGCGAGCCCGCGCGACATTGGGGCGCAGCGCCGCATGGAGCGCCGTGGAAGAGCTGCGTCAATTGTATGACGCGCTGATCGAATTGCTGGGCCGTGGCGGCGATGTTCCGCCAGTGGTCGTGGACTTGGGTGAGACGCGGGCCGCTGCGTACTACACGGGTCCCACTTTCCAGATTTTGGCGGAGGGGCCGGGACGGCCGGTGGCCTCCGGGGGTCGGTATGACGCGCTCTATGGCGCCTTTGGTGCGCAGCGGCCCGCGGCCGGCGGCGCCATCCAGCTCGATCATTTGCGCTGGGCGCTGGGCGAGGCCGATCAGTTGTGGCGTGTGCGGGTGCTCGTGGTCGTGCAGAACGATTCCGCGGCCGAGGCGGACGCCGTGCATGGAATCTTGGCGAGGCTCCGAAAAGCTCAAATCCCATGTATTTCCTGCGGTAGCGCTCAGTCGCTCGACTACGCTCGGGCGTGGCGCTACTCACACGTCCTGTGCAGCTCAGGCGACCCTGCTGTCGTCCGTGTGGTGCAACTTTCCGGTGAGCAACAGCTCGATTTGGGCAGTGCTTCTTTGGATGAATTCATAACGAAACTCAGCTCATCGTGAGCGCACACATCCGCGCGCGCCCCGCAAACGTTGAGTGCGCCCAAACCAAGAGAAAACGAGAGAAACTGTCATGTCCGCAGTGGTGATTGTTGGTGCCCAATGGGGCGACGAAGGCAAAGGTAAGATCGTCGACATTTACATGGAGTCCGCCGATGTCGTGGTGCGCTACGCAGGTGGGCCCAACGCAGGACACACCTTGGTTGTGGGCAAAGAGAAGTTGGTCGTGCGACTGTTGCCCAGCGGTATCTTGCGGCCCAACACCCAGTGCATTTTGGGTCAGGGCATGGTGGTGGACCCCGCTGTACTCTTGGGCGAGATCGATGAACTGAAGCGTCGCGGCCAGCAAGACGCGGAAGCGCGCCTATTGCTCAGCGATCGCGCGCATTTGATCCTGCCGTATCACATCGAGATCGATAGCCTGCGCGAGAGCTCCGCGGCTGAATCTGAAGCCATCGGCACCACCAAGAAGGGCATCGGGCCCTGTTATGAGGACAAGGTGCGCCGCACGGGTGTGCGCGCGGGTGAACTGCGTGATCTAGCCAAGCTGAAGAAGCGCGTGGACATCGCTCTGCGCGCATGGGCTCCGGTGATCGCTGCGCTGGGCGGCAAGCAACCCAGCGCGGACGAGATCATCGAGCAGCTGCGGCCCATGGCGGAGCGCTTGGTTCCCCTGCTGGGCAACGCATCCAAGGCCACGGATGAGGCCATCCGAGCTCACAAGCGCGTGATGCTGGAGGGTGCGCAAGGCACGCTCCTCGACGTGGATCACGGCACCTACCCTTTCGTGACCTCCAGTTCAGCGGTGGCAGGCGGCGCGGCTATTGGGGCAGGCATCGGTCCCAACCGCATTAGTTCGGTGTTAGGCATCACCAAAGCCTACACCACACGGGTTGGTTCGGGTCCTTTCCCCACGGAGCTCAATGATGATTTGGGTAAGCATTTGCGCGATGTGGGCGATGAGTACGGCTCAGTGACGCGCCGCCCGCGCCGCTGTGGTTGGCTGGACATCCCGGGGCTCCGGTACGCGGCGCGCGTCAACGGTATCGACGGGCTCGCGCTGACGAAGCTGGATGTGCTCACCGGCATGCCCAAAATCAAGGTGTGCGTGGCGTATGATACGCCCCAAGGGCGCGTGGACGACCTGCCTATCGACCTCCTGGATGATCCCAAAAATGCGGTCCCGGTTTATGTAGAGCTCGAAGGTTGGACCGAGAACCTGGAGAACGTGCGGGTGCTGGAGCAACTGCCCGAGACAACGCGCACCTACATCCGTTTCGTTGAAGAATTGTCTGGAGTTCCCCTGTACTTGGTGAGCGTCGGGCCCAGCCGCGCCGCGACCATCGTGTTGCACAACCCCTTCGTCGGGCGCGCCGGCACACCCTGAGCTCGACGAGTCCGGCGGCGTTGGCCGCTTGGCCCTTGATCCGACGACCCAGTGCCTTAGGCTCAATGGCGTGGCGTGGGTAGTTAGACGTGAGCGCCGAGGCGTGCGGCGGGTGTTGGGCGGGCTCGCCTGTGCCGTGGCTGTGAGCGGCGCATGCCGTGGCGCGCATGCCAGCGGCCAACCCATGCGCTGTGAGGATCCCGTGAATGTGTGGCAGCGGGTGGCCGGGCGGGGGGATCGTGAGTTGTGTGCCCAGTTGGATCGTGCGCGGGCCAACCTGATGAAACGGCCGGAACTGGCGCTCGCGCTCGCGCAGGGCGTCCTCGAAAAGCGTCCCCACGAGGAGCAGGCGCTGCTCTTATTGGCGCACGCCAATTGGCAGTTGGGCAAGCCAGCAGAGGCGTACCAGCAGTTTCTGGCTTTGGCGTCTCGGACACCTCGAGGGGCAGAGCGTCCCATGGCGGCTGTGCATCTCTGGGCCCGGGCACGCGCGGCTGTCCAGGTGAGTGAGTACGAGCAGGCGCGTGCTTGGTACAGGCATTTGCTCTTGGCCCTCGAGGCGTTACCGAGCAGCACGGAGCGAGCATGTGCACTTTTGGAAGCGGCTTGGGTCAGCTTGTACGCCGGTGAAAACTACGCGGAGGCGCAAGGCTATCTGCGGCGGGCTCAGGAAGAGGACGCCGCCATTTGGGGCGAAGTGGCGCGCGGCGCAGAAGTAGTCACAGCCACGCTGATGGGTGAACTGTCCTCGGCGGAAAGCGCGCAGCTCTACGCGCGCTTGGCCTGGCTGTTTGAGCAAGAGACCCGGACCAAGCGCCCCATCTTGTTCCTGCCGCGGCTTGGAACAGAGGTGTTGCTTGCGCATTTGGCCCTGTTGAGCGACCGCCCACGCGCCGAGCAGCACCTTTCGATCCTTGCTTGTGAAGGCGGACTGCCGGCGCATATGAGCGCTCGCCTCTCACCGGGTTCAGATGCTGGTTGTCCCAACGACGAGCGATTAGATGCGGAGTGGACTGACCTAGGGCCAGGGCAGTGAGCCGCGTGGTTGTGCGTCGAAACGCGCACTTTTGGGCGATGTTGCTCGCGTTGCACCTAGCGCCGCCCTGCTGGGGGGCGCCGTCCATCTGGCAGCGCACCCGTTTGGCCCAATCCGCGGATGAGCGCGAGACGTTGCGTTCCATTGAACGCGTACTGGGCGGTGAAGCCGAGGAGATGGACCTGTTGCGGGCGCGCACCGCGGTTGTGGAGCTCATGCGCGAGCAGATCCGCAATCCGCGCACGGTTGTCCTGCTCTTTCATCTTCGACGCCAGTTGGGCCTGAGCCCGGCGCGAGGGGGGGTGGGTCGATTGAGTGCTGCGCTCAGCGCCGAGCTCAGTCATCATGATCGGGCGCTGGGCTGGTATGAGCTTGCGCGGCTGAGCCTCGATTTGTATTGGACAGAAAGAACTGGCCCCGATTTTGAGTCTCCCATGCAGAAGGAGGCCATGGAAACGGCGCTCGGCCAGTTGCGACGCGCATTGGATGAGGCCTGGGAGCCTGAGCTGCGCGCTGAAGTGCTCAGCTACCGCGCCCTCACTGCGTTTGGGCTGGAGGACTACAAAAGCGCGCGCGCGGACTTCTTGCGGGTCACGGACCTGGCGGTTTCCTCGGCCAGTCTGCGTGACGCGTACCTGGGGTTGGGTCTCGTCGATCTGATGCTGGGTGATCACGCCCGCGCGCTCCGCTTTCTTGAGTGGTCGGCGGGCGAAGAGCGCCACCTCTCGCAAGCTGCGCCTTTGCCTGCTTTTTCACACGTGCCCCTCGCCCCCGGCGAAAGGCAAATCCTGGATTGGTCGCAAGCAATTGCCCGGAGCGTCCAGACCGGCGCTGTCCCCCATCTGGAGCCTGAATTGTGCGATCAATTGCGCGCGTCCGATCGCCAGCTGGGCCCTAGCTTTGCCGGGATCAAGCAAAGCTGGCTGCGGCAATGTAGGGCACGCTCAGATACCGAAGGGGCTAGCGCCCCGGCACGACGAAAATGACTTCGATGCGCTCGTTCTTCTCAGCGGCTTGGCTCTGGCTGGCAAGAACTACTGGTTGGGCCGAGCCGACCGACTTGACGTGGACGGCCGGAGCTCCGGCAGCCAAGAGCGCTTCTTTTGCGAGCTGTCCTAGGCGCTCAGCGCGTTTTTCTTCACCGCTCTTTTTGGTGTGCACCACGAGCAGCAGCGGAAAGTCGGGGTAATTCTTGGCAGTCCCGCCCAAGACTTGCATGGCTCGTTGCGCGTCAGGCGACAGCGCGTCGGCCGACAATGGTTGCCCGATGTTGACGACTACTCCGCGGTCGTCGCGAAACACCATGTACTTACCGACACTGGACAGTGAGGCCAGCAACATGTCGGACTGGGCAGATTGGGGCGCCACTTCGGCGACCTTGCGGCGCGCCAACGTGAGCTCTTTCAAACAGGAGGCTCGGGCATCGGCGGAACGGGGGTACAGGTCAGTCTTGATGGACCCGACGCCCAACTCCTTTTCTAGTACGGTCACTTGAGACGTGGCAGCGTCAAGTGTGTCGCTCTGGACGCGCAGAAGCTTAGCCCCCAAGCACAGCAGCGCAGCTTCTGCCGTGAGCTGTTTGGCCGCGAGACGACGGGCCTCGGCGCGACCAGGGGTGAGCTTGTCGACGTCCTTGACGGCCTCCATGTCGAGCGCGACGCGCACCTGCAACTCGAACCCCTCGGCGTCTTTGCTCACCTGAGTCTGCAGGGCATCGAGCTGAGACAACCGCTGGTGGGCCTCTTCTTGGTTGAGCTGCGCCTGCTTGAGTCGCTCTTTGGCAATGGCGATCTGTGAGAGAGCAAACGCCTCGTTGTACGCCGCGAGCGCCTGTGCACCCGCTGCTTCGGATTCTGACTGTCGGTGTTGGGCGTGCAACGCCTCGCCCTCTTCCTTCAACCGCTCTGCGGCGTCAAAAGCTTGCGGAGCGTACTCTTGAGCTTGGGTGGCTGCCTTGGAATGCGAGACCGCCTGGGCTTGGGAAACCGGCTCGGGCATGGGTGCCCGACTGCATGAAAAGAGCGCGCCGCCGAGCAACATGTAGCCCGTGAAAGCAAGACCCCGCCTAAAGCGTTGGGGCTGGATAAGAAGAGAATGAGTGGTCGGTGAGTGATCAAGTCGATTCATGATCTAACAGTCAAAGTAGCGGATGGACGGGGCAGGGAGCGCGGACGCAACAATTTTTGACGAGCCAGTTACGGACGTTGAGGTGCCGCACTTGGGGCAGCTTGAGGTGCGCTCTGAGGCGGGGTGGAGGGGGCTCCGGCTTGCGCGCTCGAAGACGCCTGGGCAGGGGTGGCCGCGATGCCGAGTCGTTTCAGCTCACCGAGCGCGCGCGCCCTGCGCACCTCCGTCTGTTCCAGTAGATTGCGGGCGCGGCGCGCTTGGGTGGTCAGCTCCGCGGTTTGCTCCTCAATGGAGGTGGCCTGTTGCGCCAGAGTTGCAGCTTGCTGAAAAAGAGTGACCACGCGTTTCCAACGTTGGACGACGTCTGCCCAGCGTTGAGCAGCAGCCGCGTCGCCCGCGGATTTGACCTGCTGAAAGCGAGTTTCCGCGAGCTTGGCTTGGGTCAGAGCCTGCTTTCCTGCGGTCGCCGCGCCTTGTTCCTGGGCGACCTCATCCCGCGCTTGCGCTGTCGTAGACTGGCCCGTCGCAGGCTGGACGGTGCTGGGAGCGGGAGCTTGGGCAGCAGCTGGTTCTTCGCCGTGCGCGTCCAGCGCGATGAGGAGTGCACAAGCGAGGAACCAGGAGCAATGGCCAGTTTTCACGTGCTCACCAAGCCACGGTCGTGAGGACGGGTCAAGGGGTTTGGCCACGCCGTCAGGAAGTCGCTATATGGCGGCGATGGCTGGCCCCATGAATCCCGATGTTCCCGCCACTTCCGCCAACTCTGAGTCGACAGCCGCGCACGCGGGACCGAGCGAACAGGTCGTGACTCCGCGCGTGGGCTGGGACGAGTATTTCATGAATATCGCGCGGCAAGTGGCCACTCGCTCTACGTGCAGTCGCAAACACGTGGGGGCGCTGATCGTGAAGAATCGTATGATCCTGGCCACGGGCTACAACGGCTCCCTGCGTGGTCTTGCGCACTGCGATGATGTCGGTCACTTGATGGAAAATGGTCATTGCGTGCGTACGGTCCACGCAGAGGCCAACGCCATCGTCCAGGCCGCGCGCAGTGGAACCAGTTTGGAAGGCGCGGCCATCTACGTGACGGCCTCGCCCTGTTTCAATTGCTTCAAGCTGATCGCCAACGCAGGGATCAGCAAAATTGCGTTTGGTGAGTTCTATCGAGATGAAAAAATCTACACATTTGCCGTTGAGATGGGCATTGAACTGGTCGAGGTGAAGATAGAAAGCTCGCTCTTGCTTTGAGAGTGAACAGGTATTTCGATGAAGGACAAAGTGATGCGGGTAGGAGTGATTCAGGGTGGTCCCAGCTTGGAGGCCGCGGTCAGTCGAGTTTCGGCCACGGCGGTCGCCCAAGCGCTGACTGCGCGCGGACACGAGGTGGCGACCTTCGAGCTGGGTCCGGGGGTCGTGGCTGAGCTCGTGAACTGGTCGCCCCAGGTGGTATTTCCAGCGGTTCACGGCGCTCAGGGCGAGGACGGATGTTTGCAGGGCTTGCTCGAGATCTTGCGTCTGCCTTATGTCGGCTCGGGGGTGCGCGGCAGCGCAGTGGCAGCATCAAAAATCGCCACCAAGGTGCACTACCGCGCCGCCGGTCTGCCTGTCGCAAAGCAGCGGACATTGTCCGAAAGCGACCGATCTTTGCCCGCCGCGCCGCTGCTCGCTCAACTGCGACAAGAGCTGGGGCCCCGTTTGATCATGAAACCCCCGCTGGGCGGCTCTGCTTTGGGCATCGTTCGTTTGTTTGAGGACGCAGACGCGCGCATGTTTCAAGAGGGTTTGGAGTCCATCCTTGCGATCGATGAAGAAGTGCTGGTGGAGCAGTACGTGACCGGCGTTGAAATCACCTGCGGTGTTCTTGAGCGCGACGGTGTGCCGGAGGCGCTGCCGCCCACGCTCATCTCCGCGGACCTTGCGGATTGGTACGACTTCAAATCCAAGTATGCGCGGGGCGGCAGTCGTCATCACTGCCCTGCGCCGCTTGCTCCGGAGGTCACCCAAGCCATAAAAAGCGCGGCGGTGCGCGCTCACCAAGCGCTCGGGCTGCGCGACCTGTCGAGGACAGACATCATCCTCATGCAGGATGGAAGTTTCATCCTCCTCGAAACCAACACCTTACCAGGGATGACGGACGTCAGCCTGTTCCCCGAGGCAGCGTTGGTGCATGGCATTGAGTTTGGCAGGCTGGTGGAAGAGCTGTGTAAAGGCGCGCTGCGGCGGGGCGCGGGCGCAGCGCGGCCGGAAGCAGCGATGCCCTGAGGCCTGTCCGCGGCGTAAAGCGGCGTCCGGCTGCGGTTTGCCGTTGTCGCTCAAAAAAGCACGATAGCGCTCATTTCTCGGGGTGCGCACTTGGTGACCGGAAGATCCGCAACTAACACCACGCCATGACAGCTTCTCGCAAGGTCCTGGTGGTCGGTTCTGGTGGGCGTGAACATGCGCTCGCTCTGCGCTTGCTTGATTCTGACGCCGTCGCTGAGGTGATTGTGTGCCCGGGCAACGCTGGTACGATCCAAACGCCACGCGCTGACAAGGTGCTGCGGTCTTTAGTTGGTGACGCTGTGGAGGTTGCCGCACGTGAGGACGTGTCGCTCGTGGTCGTTGGTCCTGAGGTCCCGCTCTGTGATGGTCTCGCTGATGCGGTCCGCGCGCGCGGTATCCCTTGTTTTGGACCATCCCAGTTGGCGGCGCGCTTGGAAGGTTCCAAAGCGTTCATGAAAGCGTTCTGTCGGCGTCATGACATCCCGGCTGCACTGGATGTGGTGGTGAAGGATGCGGCCGCGCTAGAAACCGCGTTGGCTCAGTTTGAACAACCTCCGGTGGTCAAAGCAGATGGACTGTGTGCCGGTAAGGGCGTGGTCGTAGCGGAGTCATTTGAAGAGGCGCGCTCCGCGGCGCTTGGCATGTTGTCCGGAGCGAGCTTCGGGGCGGCGGGGAGCACGGTCATTTTGGAAGAGCGGCTGCTTGGCGCGGAAGCCAGCGTGCATGCGATCTGTGACGGGGAGCGTGCGGTATTGTTGCCCGCGGCGCAGGACCACAAGCGCATTTTTGACGGGGATACGGGCCCCAATACGGGAGGCATGGGGACCTATGCGCCGGCGCCCGTCGTGACGCAGGACATGATTCCGTTCATTCAAGAGATCATGGACAAGGTCGTCCGCGGCATGCGAGAAGAAGGTACGCCGTTCATAGGGACGCTGTTCGCGGGACTCATGATCAGCCCACAAGGGCAACCCAAGGTGCTCGAGTTCAACGTGCGGTTTGGTGATCCGGAGACGCAGGTCCTCACCCAAATTGTGGAGGGCGATTGGTTCAACGCCCTGTTGCAAGCGGCCGAGGGTCGCCTCGACGAAGACGTCTTGCGGGTGGGGCATCAGCATGCCCTGTGTGTCGTGATGGCCGCTGCGGATTATCCCGGCGCGCCCCGTTTGGGTGATCCCATCTTGGGGCTGGAGCGGGTCCAAGATCAGTCTGACGTGAAGGTTTTTCATGCGGGGACCCGGGCCCAAAGTCAGCAAGTGCTCACCGCGGGAGGTCGTGTCTTGGGGGTAACCGGACGAGGTCCAAGTCTGCGCGTGGCGCACGACGTCGCGTACGCCGCGGTGGACCAGATCCAATTTGCGGGCGCCCAGTATCGCCGTGACATCGGTCACCGCGCGCTGTGACCGCTTTTTCCCGGGCTGAACCTTGACGAACGCGGCCCTGCTGGGTACCGGCACCCACCATGACCCGAGTCCACAACTTCAGTGCCGGTCCTTCTGCGCTTCCTATTGTCGCCTTGCAGCGCGCTCGTGACGAGATGCTCGACTATGCAGGGTCGGGCATGAGCATCATGGAACAAAGTCACCGTGCCGCCGTCTACGAAGGCGTGCACGACGAAGCGCTCGCGCTCGTGCGTGAACTGATGAGCGTGCCCGATACTCACGACATACTTTTCCTCCAAGGGGGGGCGAGCCAACAATTCGCTCAGGTGCCTATGAATCTGCTGCACCCGGGGCGCAGCGCGGACTATGTGGTGACGGGGGTATGGGGAAAAAAGGCGATTAAAGAGGCCAAACTGGTTGGTCAAGCGCGCGTGGCCAAGTCCACGGAAGAGGGCGACGGCAAGTTCTTTCGCGTGCCCGGCGACGCTGAAATCGAGCGGGACGCGCAGGCGGCCTTCTTTCACGTGACGACGAACAATACCGTCATGGGTACACAGTTTTCTCACATCCCAGAAAGTCCGGGGGTACCCGTGGTCCTTGACGCATCGAGCGACATCATGGGCCGGCCCTTGGATGTATCCAAGTACGGACTCATCTACGCTGGTGCCCAGAAAAACCTGGGACCGAGCGGCATCACGCTGGTGATCATCGACAAGCAACTGATCGAAACTGGACGTCGCGACATCCCGCTCTTCTTTCAGTACCGCACACATGCTGAGGCCAAATCGCTCTACAATACCATTCCAACTTTTGGTGTGTACATGCTCCGCAACGTGATGCTGTGGTTGAAGGAATTGGGGGGCGTGCCTGCCATCTACAAGACCAACCAGGAAAAAGCGGCGCGTCTCTACCGCGTCCTTGCGGAGCGCTCCGACCTCTACCAACTCAAGGTGGAGAAGGAGAGCCGATCCATCATGAACGTTACCTGGAACTTGGCGACGCCCGATGCAGAGAAGGCCTGCGTGGCAGCCGCGACCAAGGCCGGCCTGATTGGTCTGAAAGGTCATCGCATCGTCGGAGGCATGCGCGCATCCATCTACAACGCGGTACCGCTCTCCTCGGTTGACGCGCTGTGCGAGTTCTTGGGCAACTATCGGCCCTGAGCGGAGCAAGCATTTGGCCGGCGGTTCATCCAGGGGGGAGCCCCGGCCCGCACACGCTCTGGAGCCGTGATGCGATGAGGAGACGCCTCTGTTTCCCTGGACACTTACACTTCACGCCTTTGGAGCACTCGTGTCGGCACCGCCGCGCTGGAAACAAAGCAGGGGTGGCGAAAAAATGCATCTCGCGCGGTGCGAATTTCTGCTTCACAAACGAGACGCACACGTGCAGCGTTGGTTGCGTGTCGTGTGTCATGCATAAGTAAGTAGGGGCAGATGTGCGCTTGCAGTCAGCCGAGCGACGCACCTTGCTTTGACCCAACTTGTGCGTTCAAGTACACTGCTTAGGCAGGATATTGGGTGAAGCCCTGTGGTCACGCGCCCAGTAGTTATTCGCAAGGTCAGCTCCCCTTGGCTCGATTCCGCCTCCGTTTTCTCATGCATGAAATTGACCTTCCGGTTGGCGACCTCGTCATCGGACGGAGCGCGACATGCGGATTGACCATCGATGACCCGTTGGTGTCTCGTTGCCATGCCCGGCTCATCGTGGAGCAAGACCGGGTCTTCATCGAGGACGCGGGATCGCGCAACGGGATCCGGGTCAATGGGCGGACGATTGGCGGGCGGACGGAGATGGCAGATGGGGCTCGGTTTCGCTTGGGAACACAGGAACTGACCTTGCGGCGCATGGAGGACAGCACCTTGGCCGTGCCGCGTCGTCCGGCCACCGGATTCATGATCCACTGCGCCAGCTGCGGCCTGCCTTATTCGACGGACGTGCGCGAGTGTCCCCATTGCGGCGTGGAAAAAGATCACGGTCACGATGAGCCGACGACCACCACCGAACAAGCGTGGAGCATTGAGCTGGTGGCAGAGACGATTCACCGAGCTCGCGCCTTGGGTCGCAGTGAAAATTTAGAGCGTCTGCTGATCCAGGCGCGCACCGTGCTCGATAGTGTTTCCGTTACAGTGGATCGACGTCGCTTGGATCAACTGGCAGATGGAGCCATCCGCTACTCTAGCCATTCAGGCAACGTGGATTGGGCTCGCTGGGCGCTCAGCCTTTACTCCAAACGCGGCTTGGTTCCCGGTTTTGAGATCGGAGAACAATTGACCAGTTTGACCCCAGAAGCGCGCAGCACGTTGGCGCCCGCGGTCAGCGCAGTCATCTTGAGTGTTCGCCCGCCCTCGCTGGGGGACGAGTTGGCGGACGAAGCGACATTGGAACTCCTCCGCTCTATTTCGGAGGCTCCGGGGGCGCATAGATGACCTTCTCCCTGCGCTACGCCGGTAGAGATTTTCCTCTGAGCGAAGGACGATTTGTCATTGGGCGAAGCGAGGAGTGTCAGCTGTGTCTGGATGATCCCGTGGCTTCGCGACAGCACGCGCAGGTGGTTGTGGAGGGCGACGTCGCGCGGCTTTCGGACTTGCGCAGCCGCAACGGGGTGTATTTAAACGGGGACCGCGTGCAAGGTGAGTTGGTCCTCAAAGATGGCGACAAGATCCGGGTGGGCATGCAAGAGGTGACGTTTGTCCGTCGCTCCGTCATCGGCCGCGCAGACACCTTGGTCCAACGCCAAACTGCATCGGGAAATACTACCTTCGGCGTGCTCGGCGGCTTGGCCGAAAAGGCCATCAGCATGGGCCGCGGTGACGAGGCGGAGCGCATCCTGGGGCGACAGCTCGAGAGCATCGTGGAGCGTGAAGAGCGCGGAGCCACGCTGCAAGGCACGGACTTTGAAAAAGCTGTGGAGTATTGCTTGCGCATCGCTGAGCTGACCAAAAAGGCGCGCTGGGTCAGCTGCCTTTTTCGCCTGCACGCGGCTCATGGCAAGTTGATGTCGGGCGACATGGTCAACGCTCTCTATTCAGTGGGGCCCAAGCTGGATGCATCCGCGCGACCCTCGTTGCGGCAGTACATGGCGTCGCTCTCGCCATTAGTGGATAGTTATGCGCCTGGCGATCGCTTTGTGCTCAAGCGCTTGGAAGGGTTGGAGCAGGTCCTGCGCTGATCAGGGCTTTTTCTTGAAGGGCGGTGGTTGGCCCAGGCTATGACGCGCCGCCTGCGCGATCGCAGCGCGCAAATTTGGATCGTCTACGGTTTGCAGGCGGGCCAACAGATCAGGCGGAAGCTCTGCCGCTGGCTGCAATTGCCTGAGCACCGGTCCTCGTCCTGGCTGTTTGGACTCGATTTGGTCCACCAAAAAGCGCAAATCACTGATCTCGTGCCCCAAGGAGCGTAACTTGGCGATGAGGTCTTGCTTGAGAAAGTTGAGCTCATTGCTCCAGGCGCTGGTGGCCACGTACAAAGTGAGCACCCCGCGCTGCAAGCGACCCACTCGCGTCCGATTGGCGATGCGCGCTCCCACCAAGCGCCGCCACTCTTCGCGCGGAATGGCACTGCCCGATTTTTGCGCGATGAAGGTCTCCGCGCCCACCAGCAGTTCACCTAAACGAGCTGGAGTGTCACCACGTGGATCGGGTCGGTGGGGTACCCACGCCGCGGGCTTTCCGGACTTCATGGGCTGGAGCTTAGCGCAGGAAGCGCGCCGCCGCGCAACCCTCGTCGGTGCTCTCGCCGATCGGCCGCGGCAGCCTCGCCCCCCGGCGGCAATGCCCTCGGGCAATTTGACCGGGCGGGGCCGCTGCTCATGGTGCCGAAGAAAGGACTCGAACCTTCACGGGGGGCTGCCCCGGCGGATTTTGAATCCGCTGCGTCTGCCATTCCGCCACTTCGGCTTTTGTGGTGGGGGCAGCCCAGTAGCGCGGTCCCGAGACCGTGTAAAGTCCTAACTCAGCCAATTTTAAGAACCCAGAAGGGGGATGTCGCCGTGCGCGCGACACACCACGATCAGGTCGTCGAGTTCATACAGCGGAGCATAGGCGTCGCCTCCCGAGAGATAGGGACAGCGGCTGAGCGTGAGCACTTCTAGGCCAAGGGGCAACAGACAGCGGGTGACGAACTCGGCGGCGGCCAGTTCAAAGTGCGTGGACTGGATGGCCAGGCGCTCCAGGGGTGCGCGCGGTTGCCCGTGGTCGTAGACGAATGGCTTGTATGGTAGGACGAGGGCCAGCAGCATCATGCCACCCGGCTTCACCACTTGGCGTGCGGTGGCCAAGAGCGACATCGGTCGATCGCAGCGATCCAAGACATTGAGCAGGCTCACAACGTCAAACTGATGCTTGAGGTCATCGCGCGAGCTGATGTCTTCCGCGATGCACTCATATCCCAGTTTTCGCAGACGTTTGGCCATGTGTCGCGACGTTTCTGTCACGACGACCTCAGAAAATAGCTGTCCGAGCTCAGCGGTTGCATCGCCCCGCCCGGCACCAATGTCCAGCAAGCGCCCCCACGTCTCACGATCGAATAACGGTTGACCTGATGCTTGCAGCAGGGTTTGCCACTGGGCGCGTGAAAGCACGTGCATGGGATAAGTGCCCAGTATTCCGTTGATGTCGAAATCAGAAAGGAATCCACGCAGGAAGCGGTGGAGCCACGTGGTGATCAAACCATGGCGCGCAGCATCGCTGGCCAAAATGTAGTCGGCCGTCGACTGATCCATGGATAACTGTGTGAAAGGAGCGTGCGCGGCCGCAAGCATGGGAAGGTTTGCCCCATAGTTGAGCTTCAAGCCAAGATGTTGTGCTCGCTTCTCTGCCAATTCCAAACTCACCTCCGCGCTATAGCGAATCCGCCTTCTGCCCTGTACTCCCGGGGGAAAACTCGCATAATCAGCCCCAGAACGAAGGCGGGGAGTTTTTGGCGCTTCCCGTCCCAACATCAGCTGAAGGAATAGCACCATGGAATTTGTAGTTCCCGAACTCCCCTACGCAAAAGACGCGCTCGAGCCTGTGATGAGCAAAGAGACGCTCGAGTTCCACTATGAGAAACATCACAAGGGGTACATGACGAAGCTCAAGGCTGCCTTGGAGGGCAAGCCAGAAGCGTCGAAGTCGCTGGAGGAAATCGTCAAGACGAGTTCTGGCGGTGTATTCAACAATGCGGCTCAGGTTTGGAACCACACATTTTGGTGGAACAGCCTCAAGCCCGGCGGTGGCGGCGCGCCTCCGTCTGGTCCTGTGGGTGACCTGGTTGCCAAGTACGGCGGCTGGGACAAATTGCGTGCGGACCTCATCGACAAGTCTGGTGCGCAATTTGGCTCCGGCTGGGGCTGGGTCGTGCTCAGCGCAGGTGAACTGAAGGTCGTGACGACCGCCAACGCCGAAACGCCGCTCACTGGCCCCGACAAGCCCCTGGTCTGTGTGGATGTTTGGGAACATGCCTACTACATCGACCATCGCAATGCGCGTCCAGCGTTCCTCGAAGCGTTTTGTGACAAGCTGCTCAACTGGGATTTCGTCGCCAAAAACCTCAAGGGTTGATGCATGGATCGCTCGCTCTCTGAGCGCTCACTGGGCGTTCGATTCGAGCGATGTGAGGCCAAGGGTCCGCGCGGATCCTTGGCCTTTGCCATTTCTCCTACATGGTCATCGTTGCACGTAGACTTACATCCTACTTCCATCACGTCCCTGTAACCGAATCCACAGTTGCTGTGATTTCACATCGGCACTGCGCGTGTGATCTTCTCATCCTAGCCCTGTCCAACTAGTCTCCTTGCCGCACAGCTTTCTTGAGAAATGGGGCTAAAGTTTGAACATGAGTGTTGCTCGTTGGCTTGTGATTACAACTGTGGGTGGTGTGTTATCATTTGCGTGTTCCGCCAAGTTGACGGCGGATGATGCGCTCGGGACGGGCGGCGCTGCGGACACCGCGGACACGGATAGCGAAGATGGCTCGGGCGGTCGCAAGCCGAGCGGCTCCGGAGGGCGTTCATCGGGCGGATCAGCGTCGGCTTCTGGTGGACGCAGCTCAACTGGTGGGACGGCGAGCGGCGGTGCTCAAGCGCAATGCGACGACGACGAGGAAGAAGACTGTGCCGAGCACAGCGATGAGTATCCATTGGGCACGGTCGTGTGTGAGGACGGCTCGTGGGATCTCTCGGATTGCAAATTTTGCGAACCAGAAGACGAAGTCGAGTGTGCGACCATCACCCCTGAAACGCCGGTAGGCACTCTCAGCTGTGATGAAGACGGACTCGGTTGGGTAGAGGAGCCAGAGGACGCGTGCGACGCCTGTGATCCGGAGGATGATCCCGTCGACTGTGATTCAGCCGCAAACCCCACGGACAATCGCGGCGGCGTGGCATCGTGCACCGACGAAGGTAGTTTTGACTTTGAGCAATGCACGCTGTGCGATGATGAACTGGAGGCGCCCAGCTGTGACGAGGTGACCGATGGAGCGCGCCCGGTGGGCGTAGTGACGTGCGAGCAAGGTACGGCTTGGAACGATACCCAATGCACGCAGTGCGACGCGACGGACTACGAAGCCACCATCGATTGCGTCGATCTGCCTAACAAAGAGCACGATTTTACCGGGGGCGTTGCTCACTGTGGCGCGGGCAGCACCTGGGACCAATCCACATGCGAGTACTGCGGAGATGGTACGGTGGGGGAGAACGAAGAATGCGAGAGCACCCTGCCAGCGACGACGACATGCGACGAGCTTGGTTTCGTCAACGATGACGAGATCAGTTGCACGGACCGTTGCGCTTGGTCGACAACGATGTGCACGTATTGTCCAGGCACGAAGTGCTTGTCTGGGGGCACATGCTCGGGGACAAACTGCAACGGCAAGGAGTGCTCTGGGACCTGCACATTTGGCTGCGACAATGGCAGAAAATGCCAAGGGACCATCTGCGGGACCGGCAGCACCTGCAATCTGAACTGTCTCAACAACGGCAGCGTATGTGCGGGCGCGGTTTGCAAACCCAACGCGCTGTGCAATTTCGATTGCAAGAACGCCGGCCAATGTAAAGACGTATTGTGCACCGGGGCCACTTGTAACTTCAATTGTGAGAACGGCGGGAGCGTGTGCTCATCCCTAGAGCCTTTCACGTGCGAGAGCGGAAAAACCTGCAGCTTCAATTGCAAAAATGGTGGAGATTGTTCCGGTCTCGAGGTGACGTGCAAGGCCGGGTCCACGTGCAATATCAACTGCGACAACAATGGTGCCAAGTGCGTCAGGGCTACGTGCGAGGCCGGCGCGGATTGTTCGCTCAGTTGTCAGAACAGCACCTGCACGAGCGTGATCGTGCAATGAGCTCATGACCATCCGACTGGGTGCCAGCCCGGTCGAGGTCAATTGAAAACGCTCATCAACAACAAATGGGCGCGGCGGAAGGCGCAAGCGCTGATGCTCTTGGCGTTTTCAAACGTTTCGGGGCTAGGGCCAAGCGCCGCGCGAGCAATGTTTCCCCAGCATTTCACCGGCTGGGGACGGTCTCGTTCATTTTGGATACAATCCGTCCGGAACTCTCCCCGGACCCGGCATGGAGGTTGTATTCGCCGTGCCCGTTGACTAGTAGAGAGGCGCGAGGACCCATGAATCAGGCGCTCAGTTTCATCGATACAACCATCGGAAAGAAGATTGTGATGGCCCTGTCTGGGTTGTTTCTATTCGGCTTTGTGCTGGGACACATGGCCGGAAACCTTCAGGTCTTCTTGGGACCCGACACCTTCAACGCCTACGCGGTGGGTATGCATGAGCTGGTGGGGGGCAAATTCTTGATCGTAGCGCGCCTTTCGCTGCTGGCCGCGGCCTTGGCCCACATCGTCATGGCGGTCCAGTTGGTTACGCGCACAGCTGCTGCGCGGCCTGTGGGCTACAAGGTAAAGAAGAATGACCGGACCACATTTGCTGCTCTGACCATGAAGTTCAGCGGCGCTACCCTGCTCTTCTTCATTCTTTACCATCTGGCCCATTTCACCTTTCCGGGCGTGGCCATGGGCGCATATGAGCATCAGCCGTATTCACAAGCCTACGCCAACTTCATCAACGGCTTTTCCATCCCCTGGGTGGTTGCACTGTACATCGCGGCCATGATCTCGCTCGGGCTCCACCTCTACCACGGCTCGTACAGCCTGTTTCAGACGATCGGCCTCAACAACCCCTTGCACAATGACCGAGTCAAAGGCACCGCCCAGTTTTTGGCCATGGTGGTGACTGTGGGCAACATCATCCTGCCGCTCTCCGTACTGCTGGGAATTATACAGTAGGTCAGCTTTGTAAAAACGTTGGATTGTGATCCTGACACAAACGCACGCTTTGATAAGCAAAGAGAATTATGGAACTTAAGTCAAAAGCCCCTGATGGTCCCATCGAGACGCGCTGGGCGCGCCACAAGTTCAACATGAAGTTGGTGAACCCAGCCAATCGTCGCAAGCACAGCGTGATTGTCGTGGGAACGGGGCTGGCGGGCGGGGCACTGGCCGCGACCTTGGGTGAGCAGGGCTACAACGTGAAAGCCTTCTGTTATCAAGACAGCCCGCGTCGTGCCCACAGCATCGCTGCGCAAGGTGGCATCAACGCCGCCAAGAATTACCAGAACGATGGCGATAGCGTGTATCGCCTGTTTTACGACACGGTCAAAGGTGGAGACTTTCGCGCGCGTGAAGACAACGTGTATCGCCTGGCTGAGGTGAGCGTCAACATCATCGATCAGTGCGTGGCGCAAGGCGTGCCGTTCGCCCG
>JACZCW010126075.1_pt1 | contig 26941 bp, 11 predicted proteins | sample 8641861 | NCBI WGS metagenome assembly JACZCW01 (sample SAMN15324607, study PRJNA640507) | soil metagenome | isolation source: intercropping sugarcane | place: China: Luxin town, Laibin City, Guangxi Province | collected 2019-07-25 | depth 10cm m | reverse complement strand
TGCTCGAAGCGCTCCCGGCCTCGTGCGCGACGAGCGTGTGGATGCTCACTCACCGCGATTTGAAGGAAACCGCTCGCGTACGGGTCTTGATGGACCACATGAGCGCCGCCTTCGCCGCGCACCCGGCGTCGCTCTAGGTTTGATCGACACATACCAGCCGCGTTGCGACTGCACGCGCAGCTCTCTAGTCGAGGCCGACGCGACCTGGGACCCAGTAGGCTTTCACTTTGACGCTGGACGCGCCTTTTGCTCGCAGCGCGGCGCGTACTGTTTGGATCAGCTCCGCGCCCCCCGTTACGCCACACGCTTTATGTGTGCCGTCCAGCGCCCCAGCAAGGGCGGCACCGCGCACTTGGTGCTTTGCGCGCAAAATGACCTCCGTCTGTGCAAGACCGAGTTCCGCGAGGACGCGCTCAAGGTCCACACCTGGTCCCACCTCGACCAACGACCGCACTTGACCTGGCCGCGCTGCGACATAGCTTGCCATCGTACCCAGCGATGTCTCGTCTCCCAGTAGCGTGATGGGTTCGTGAGGCATGGCCAATGAACGCGATGGCCCAAAAAGTCGCATCACGTCGCCCACCTGCACCTGCGCCGCCCAGCGAGCAGAAGGAGTGTCACCATGCAGGTAAACGAGCACGGCGCTTTTGCCCTCAGCCGTCCAACGAACTGGGCTGTACGTGCGTACCTCGTCATTGGGCAAGAGCACTTGTACCTTGTCCCCAGGGTGCGCTTGAGCACCCGCGCCTGCGGTCGTTTCAAACTCCACCAGCAGAAAGGGATGTCCCAGACTGCGCACGCTCGTCACACGGCACTCAGTCAGCAGACCTCCCAATAAGCGAAACAGTCTTCCTTTGGCCGACATCGTACTTGCCCGCCTAGCTCAAAAGAGCTCCGCGCCGATACCCACTTCGAGTTCGAACCATTTCTTCCCAAAATCTTGGGGCAAGGGATAAAAGACAGGCGTCAGTGAGAACCGCACGCGCTCGAGCAAAGTGAAGTTGACGGGCGTGTGCACGACCGGCCCCGAACAACGCCGTGGATCGTCGTTGACCTCCTCACCGTTGCATGGATCGAAGCCGATGCTGTCTTCGGCTGAAAACTGATATCCACCGCGGACGCCAATGGCTGTCTGCCAGACTGAACCGGAGATCGGCAAGAGGGCAAACTCAAGGCCTAAGCTGAGCTGACCGGTAAAACTGAAGCCTCGATCCGACAGCAGTTCGCGTAGATTTAACATGCGGAAATCCGGGTTCCAGTAGAGATAGCGCAGGTCGCCCAAGCGCCCCAAGTAGCCCGCAGCAATAGAGCTACCCACCGACACGTACGCGCGCTTGCGTGGGGGCTCGTAATAGATGGAATTGATGAGCGTCCGACCGCCCGTCATTACGGCGGTTCTATCGAGAAATGTGCCTTGCGCGTTGCTGAGGGCTTCTACCATGGCGATCAGCTTGCGCCGCACCGTGATGCGGGCTCGCTTCCCCTCGGAGGGGGAAAGACCCAAATCGCGAAAGTGAAACTGATAGTCGCCGAACAACCGGAGTGCATAGTCAAACTCCGACTCGGTATGAGCCTTGTAACGCGGGCCTTCCACCACAAAGCTGGCGTCCACGACTGGCGGGGCTAGACCACCGCGTGCTTGCTTGCAGCCCAGGTGACTCGTCAGCGCGACTTGCTCAGAGGAGAGCATGCGACAGTTGGACCACAGACGATCGATCGCCACCTGCAAAAGCACACGGAAGTTGCGCAACTCTTTGCCGCTGCACGCGCTGGCTTGATGTCGATAGCGCTTCTCCCCCACTTGGGACGCGATGCAAGCGAGCTTCCGATACCTAGCTGGCACCTTCTTGGCGTCGCCTTGCAAGAGGGCGTCCAGGTCATGGATGTATTTTTCCGTACCGAGTCGCACTGAACTTTTATCGCGCAGGTCGAGGAAGCTGTCGTACATGCCCAGCTGAAAGTCGAAATCGCGAAAATCTCTTTCAAAAAAGCCAAAGAACGCGCTCAGCATCTCGCTGATCGGTGGGTAGTTGCCACGCACAATCCACAAGCCCTCCATCAGCTCGATGTTCTCGTCCGCGAGACTGGCCAACTCATGTCCTCGCGCATCGGCCAACATTTGTCCGCCCATGCGTGTGATGAGCGACACGACCGGATCTTCGTCAGGTTGGTCGCCCACAGCCGCCGGCGTGTAGATGGGGTAAGTCCGCAAATCAGGATCGATGTAGCCGTAAAAGACATCCGCATGACTGGGCTGCTTGCCATTCAAATGATCGCGGAGCTTAACGTCTGGTCCGTCGCTGAGCCCAGCTACTGCGGTGCGGTAGGCGATGCCGAGCGGGTTGTTGTCAAACACCCCGCCGTCCACGAACAAATCGACATGCGTGGGCTCGCTGCACATGCCGCTCTGCGACGCCGCACCTTCACCAGCAATGCAGTACTCGATGGGTTGTGGCGAAAAGGCCACTGGAAAGGCGGCTGAAGCCAACACAATCGAGCGCAGCGCCTTGGCGTCGTCCGAGAATTGACCAACAAAGGGCAAAAGTGGGCGTTGATGCGACGTGGTCGCGTCAACATAGTTGAAGAACTGAGGAGGTCCCGACTTGCCGCCTGTAATGCGCGCCACGAAGCGCTCCGCAGAACGTGGGACCACCAATCCTTCGGCCAGTTTCATGTCAGTCGATGGGCGACGAGTCACGGCCACGCCGTAAGCAAAATCGCAGTCCGGCGGGAGGCCAGCTGCCCACACTTTTTCCAGATGCTGATAGGCTCGATTGAGCCCGTCCTTGTGAAATATGGCCTGACGCGTCGTGCGCTCCTCGTCGAACAGCTCATCAAGCCCCACGTTCACCCATGCTTGGTAACCCAATGACTGCTCCGGCGTGACATCGTTCGTCAGACACGCCTCAGTCCCGGCAAACAAAGCGTTCGCCGACCCAGCAGATGCACCGGTCACGATACGAAGCGGGACTGCGTGGGGTGATTTGCGTAACGCTTCGGTGATCAAAAATAACTGACCGGCCTCATGGGAGCCTAAGGAAACGGCTCCCGACACCGTCACAGCCAATGCCCCCGCGCGGCTTGGAACGCTCGTCGCGGGAGGTTGCTCATCCGGCGCTGGAGCGGCAACCACGACAGGAGCAGCCGTGATGGGCTCTTGACTCTCGGCTGGGACAACCGCGGGTGGATCGCTCACCTTGGCCGTCGCCCGCGCTGGTTCTGCACTTCTTCCCTGAGGGCTAGGGTCGGAAGTCGCGTCGGGAATGTTTCCTTGTGCGCGGAGCAAGCCCCCCATCGTCAAGAACACCAAGCCTGACAGCCAGCTGGTCGCGCTTCTCTGCCCGCGGCACCGCATTCCTCCATTCATGGCGCGCATCGTGGTCTGGGGCTGTCCGCAAGGCAACCCCGCTAAAAAACACTGAGACCTAGGGCCAACCCAGCACCAAAATGGTGATGACCTTGGGAGTAGACATTCATGGCGTCCAAAGACAGCGTTGGGCCAAAGCGCGCCCAGATGGGAAAGTGGAGATCAACCCCGTAATGAACACCAAAGCCAGGCTGGGCGTGGAAGCCGTCAGATTGATCCACGGTGCCGCCTACCCCACTGGCAAACTTCCACGATAGGTCCTCAAAATAGAGGGGACCCCGCACCTGCAGCATGAAGCCACCGATTTCGTCCGGGCCGCCCGGGTTTTCCCACAGCACACCTTTGCTCTGCAAGAACGTGTGCAAAAATGAAATGCTGTAGCCCTGGAACGAGTATCCGATCTCCATCGCATGATAGAGACCCGAAACGTCGGGACCGAGTCCCGGCCCAAAGCTGACATGCAAATGAAAACCTTGAAAGCGTAGTGGTCGACCAAAGATGGTGGGACGCACCGGGTACTGCCGCTCGAGGTCGGCTCGCTGAGAAGCGGGCGCTGCCACGGCCGGTTTCTCATGCGCGAAAAGCGGGGAGGTCGAGCTGAGGGACAGGACAACCCCCCAGCACATCAAGCTACGCGGATGCTGGCTGACCAACTGCACGGCTGCCTTCACGCTGGCCAAAATGATGGAGCGAAGCAAGTCATGCCTGCCTCATCCCGAACCCAGCGCAGAAACCGCCGCGCACCCCGGACCGCCGTTCGAATCGACCGGCAATTGCGGGCTCTCCCGGGCGATGCGCCACGCTTCAACGGGCCAAACGCACCAGGCTTCTTGATGCAAGAACCTGAGACTCGGAGCGTGATTCATGAGCTCCGTCTGCTCGCCTTGGGTGAGCCCCGCAGGACCAAGTCGAAGGGCGCGCCCGCACAGTTCGCTCAAGATCTCACCGGGCTCTGACGTGGCCTTCATTGTGATGCGTTTGATGTGTGCTTCGAGCAACACCGGGTCGAGGACCAGATCGCGAAAGCGTCCTGTGGCGTCGCTCTTGGTTACGGCGAGAAATTCTTCACTGCTCGCTAGGATCTGATCTGGTTCCTTCTCGCTGGGCACTATCAATAAGCCGCAACGCCGTAGAAAAACGCCCCATCGCTCACTCGACAACGCCAATGACGTTGGGATAGCGAGGACCAGGGCAACCCAGACCGGCGCCAGCCAGCTCAGCAATTGAGGCGCCCATCGGTACAGCCAAACCGAGAGCGCAACGCCGAGTAGGGTCGGCCCCAACTCCGAACGCACGGTGTCCAAGAGGCCCGCGCTTCCGTGCCGTGCCTGACTAGTCCAGCGCGTAGCCCGTCCGGCCAAAATGGAGAAAATGATGCGCGTGTGATGATAGAGCAGGATCGGAGCCAACAGACTGCTCACGACTAACTCGAAGACAGTCGAGGAGAGCAACCCAGCTGCGCCACCATGCTGACGGCGCGCATCACGATGGGTAATGGCTGCGGCCATGCCAAGCAGGCGTGGAATCAGCAAGAGCCCAGCAGTCACGGCCAGAAAAGCCCCGCTGTGAGCAATGTCGAGCACACCACGCTGGGTGAGGACGATGCCGGTGAGCAAGAAGGCCAGCCAGGTCGGGGCAGCCAGGTAGGCAGTGGCACCGATGAACAGATGCAGGCGGCTCATCCCCACGAGGCCCGGCGCAAGTACGATGCGCAGGTGCTGGAGATTACCCTGGCACCAGCGCCGATCCCGCTTGATGTATTCACCCAGCGTGGGCGGCAATCCTTCGTAGCTGTGCGTCAAGTCGCTGGCAGCGCGCACCTGCCAACCCCCGCGACACAACAGCGCAGCCTCGACGAAATCGTGGCTGAGCAAATGCCCGCCAAAGGGCGGTGGTCCGGCCAGCAAGGGCAACGAACAACATTCCATGAAGGCGCGCGTCCGGATGACGGCGTTGTGACCGTAGTAATTGCCGTGAGGGCCCGCCCAACTCGACAGCCCCCGCAAGAAGAGTGGGCCTGCCACGCTGGTCGACCACTGCAAGGCGCGCGACAGCAGCGTCCGCCCGCCCACCTGGACGATGGGGGCCTGCAACAAGCCCACCCGCGGCTTTTTGTGGATGCGTCGCACGAGCTCAACCATGGTCTTGCCGGCCATGATGCTGTCCGCATCCAACACAATCACATAGGCATAACGCTTGCCAAAGCGTTCAAAAAACTCAGCCAAATTACCGGATTTTTGCCGGACATTGTTGGCGCGCCGCCGATAATAAACTGGAATTTTTGTCTCCGACCCAAAAGTGATGCGTCGAAAGGCGCGCTCCTCGTCCGCCGCGCAGGCTGGATCTTGCGAGTCGCTGAGCACAAAAAACTCAAAATTCTCTCCACCGGGACAAGCGCGCAGCGAACTGCGCATCGCGGCGACATTGGCAAACACCTGGGCGGCGTTCTCATGATAAATAGGTACTATGATGGCCGAGCGCGGCAGCGCCGAGCCCGGTTCAGCGACGGCCGCCAGCTTGTCGCGAAGAGACGGTGCGCCGTCCGAGTCTGCGTGCTCGTCCCAAGAGGGAGAACGTCGTTCGCGGAGCAACTCGAAAAATCCCCGCGCCGCGATCCAAGAGCCCAGGGCAGCTTGGCAAAACAGCAAGCCAAACAGTGAGAGCCAGATGCCTCCGCCCACGCCGAGCGGACCGTTGATGCTTGCCCAAAGCGCGCAGACGACCACGGCTGTCAGCAACAACGCGGGCAGCAGGCCACGCAACCAATTGGGCAGGCTTGGGCGGTGCAAACGCTGCTTCTTGAAGCGCGCCGTTTGGGGTAATTGCCCTGACAGCGGGTCCCCGTACTTGTCGATGGTGGCGCGAACCAAAGCCGGATCGCTCATGAACAGCTGCGGATTGTCACCGAGGAAGGTGCGCAGCCAAAGCGACTGGGGCTGGCCTCCCATGCCGCCAAACACCGCTTCCTTCCACGCAGTGATGCGCTGTTGTGCTTCACGAACGGCCCATTCAGCGTGGCGCTCTGCGTTCTCGGGTTGCTCTCCTTGGGAGCTGAGGCTGGCCACAGCACACTCTTCGGCAAAGACTTGGATCTTCGCCGGGTCGTTCAGACCCAAGATCTTGACGTACTCGGCCACACGACGCAGGGCCGGACCATAGTGGCGCGGCGCGCGAGCGCGCACGTGGCTGGACTGATCGGACGGGGAAGAGATTGACTCGGGAGTGGGTTCCGGATCTTTTGCGAGAGCAAGTCGCGGGGGGACAACGACCATTGACGTGACTCCAGAATTGTAACGGGCCCACTCAAGGGCAGTGAGGGGCCCCAGCGAGTGCCCCGATGACCGCCCGACGCGGCGGCGGGATGAGGTTAAGCACACGCTGTGCCGAGATGGGGCGCGCGTAAAAAAATGCCGGGCATTGCTGCGCTTGACTAGTGAGTCCGGCCCACAATTGCGCAGATGCTCCTACCGAACTCACATGCTTCAGGGCACAAGAGGGCCTCAGCCGTGGCAAAAATGCCGGATGGCATGCAAAAAAGCGCGGGGGGGTCGCCGTGGGCACGCCGATGATATGTGCTACTTTGGCGCCCTAAGCAAGCAACGGACGCAGAGAGTCCCCCCGCAGCGCACGATGTCAGATACTTCAATCGCTTCCCTTTCGGGCCTTTCCAGGCGCGGGCACCGCTCGCTCGACATCGCCGCTCGCAGCCTATTTGAGCATGAAACCATTCACGGCACGGTGGCAAGCGTGGTGGCGTTGGGTGCGTTGTCTCATCACTGGAATGGACTATTTCAGTATGCTGCGATTCGTGTAGGAGCAGAACGCGCGACGTCCCTGCTTCATGAGTTACGCAGTTGGTATGAACAACTTTCCAAAGAAACGATGAGCGAGGAACAGCGCGCTCGGCCTGGAGAGCGGCTCTATCGAAAGATGCGCGTGCTCCTGGATGGAGAGGCGCTGCGCTCACTACCCCATGACGCGCCCGAATGGTGGGTACCAGCTGAGGAGCGACTGGCCAGCTGTGTGGTTCGGCTACGACAAGCACTTTCCCCCGAAGAATTTGAAGCATTAGAACTTTGTTACTGTCGCGGCATAGAACCAGAGGACCTCGAGAACGTCCTTGGTATTTCGCCGCAAGAGAGCGCTGCAAGGCTCGTTCGTGGCAACAAGGTAGCCGACAGCGTCATCGGCCTGCGCGATCAACGACACCGTGTCACACGAGAACGCCTACTTTTGCAGGCTTTCGTCTTGGATCCTCGCCGCACCAAGGGCCCAACCAAGCCCTCCCATCAGCCGGTGCTCAGCGCAGCAACTGTGATCCACGGCCGCTACGAGATTGAAGCGCTGCTTGGCGCAGGAGCATTCGCGGACGTTTATCGTGCACGAGACCGCGACGTAACAGGTCACGTCGTTGCGCTCAAAATCCTCCGCCGCCCGTCGGTCGAAGCCCAGGCCGTCCGATCGGCACTTCGCGAACTGCAGCTCATCGCAAGCGTTTTTCACCCGTCTGTCGTCCAACTCAAAGATCACGGTTGGTTCGAAGGTCGTTTGTGGTTCGTGATGCCACTCTACCGGGGGGAAACATTGGCGCAGCGTCTGCAGCGCGGCCCCTTGCCCAGACGTGAAGCGCGCGAGGTATTCGAGGTGTTGGCCGAGGCCTTGGCCACCATGCACCGGGTGGGGGTACGCCACCAAGACATCAAGCCCGAGAACGTTTTTCTTGCCAACATAGGGCACGATGCCGAAGGCAGCGGACGCGTGCTTCCGGTCTTGTTGGACCTGGGCGTGGCTGCGAAAGACGTGGAACTCGTTCTGGCAGGAACGCCGGCCTATTTTGCGCCTGAAGTTGCGGCTCGCTTCAGCGGCATGCCAGATCCTCCCACGGTTGGTCCCAAAGCAGACGTGTTCTCTTTGGCACTGACATTGCGCGACGCGCTGGACCCCACGCCCCGTGACCACGTAGCTGCAGGGGCGGTGGATGCCTTCGTGTCTTTTCGTGCGCGCGTGAGCCCGAGCCCCCCGTGGCGCCGGGATCTGCGCGATCTGGCGCCTGTCTTCGAGCGCTGGTTGCACCACACGCCCGACATGCGCCCCACCGCTGAGGAGTTTCGCCAACAGCTGCGGGTGCTCACCCGTCCCGAGGAACTCCGCAAACGGCGCGCCAGCTTGCTGCGTTGGCTGGTGCCCAGCGCACTGGCGCTCATCACCTTGTTCTCGTCAGTTGTGTACTTCCTCTCCAAGGAAGCGAGCTCAAGCAACCGCGAAGCACGAGCTGCTCAGGCGCGCGCGACTCAAGCGTCCGAGCGGGCGGCGAGTATGCACGCCAGCTTGGAAGCTGAAGAAGCCATGCGTCGACAACTCGAGGCGGAGGTCGCCAGCTTGGAGCGCAAGTATCAGAGTTCCAGGCTCACCCGTGAACAGCTGGCCGCCCGCCTGGCCAGCGTCGAGGGCGAAGCAAAGTTGGTGGGCGAGCGCCAGGAGCGCCAGGTGAGCAAGCTCCGCCGGGACAACGCCCAACTTGCGACCGCTCATGAGCTGTACCAAGGCGCCCTCGCGACCGCCGAGGCGTTGCGCGAGCGACGGGACGAGTTGGCGCGCGAGCTCGACCGCACCAAGGCGACCTTGGAAGACGAACGCACCGCACGTGCCGAACAAGAAACCAAGCTCCACTACCTGGAGCTGCAACTTGCCTCCGCTCAGCAGGTCATCAACATCACGCGCGCCCAGATTGGGCAATTGGTGGAAATGGCGGACAACAATCCTGCAGTGAGCCCGCCCGGGAACGCGTCCCCAAAGACGCCTTGAACACGAGCGGCCCATTCTTGGGCTGCGCCAGACCCGTGGCGACACGCCTCAGCTCGACTTAGGCAATTGGTCGGGTTGTGCCGCTTCGCCCCATGACCGTTCTGAAATCGCGGCCCATGCGGGGGGCAACACGATTGGCATCGCCTGTGCAAGGTGCAGTTCAAGCAACCCATGAGTTCGGGGTTCGCGGAGCCGAACGCTTTGGACTCTTTTGAAAAAAAGGAACAAGGAAAATGCAAACCAATAGCCAAACAGATTCGGAAAAGAACGATGTGGAGTATCTCAACTCGTTCTTGCGCGGCGAACTTGCTGCGGTGGAAACTTATGACCAGGCGCTGAACAAGATTGACGATGCCCAGATCGAGCAGCCGCTCCGCGACGTGCGAGCGTCCCACGATCGCCGCGTGGATCTGCTGCGCCAGCGCATCTTGGGACTCGGTGGAGAGCCGGCGTCGAGTTCTGGCATTTGGGGCGGAATTGCCAAATTGGTGCAAGGGAGTGCCAACGCATTTGGTGTATCGCCTGCCATCTCCGCTCTGGAGGAAGGCGAGGACCGCGGTCGTGACGACTACCGCGCGGATCTGCAGGAGCTCTCACCGGAGACCCAGACCTTCGTGTCCAAGACCATCATACCAGAGCAAATGCGCACGCACGACGTCGTCAGTGCGCTCAAGCGCCAATTGAAAGCTCGTTCGCTCAGCTAATTAACCAAGTGCGATTGGTGAACGCCCCCGCGACTCCGCGGGGGCGCTTGCCCATTTGCTCATCTTTTGAACTCTGTAAGCCGCCCATCCAATTGTTGAATCGAGCACTATGCCAAGCAAAAAGCGCCCCGCCTCTCCCGATCTCGCAACCTCTGGCGTCCGCGACGCCCCGCAAGTTCACTCCTCCTCGGAGCGAGGTCGTGCTGGGGAACTTCAGCAGTTTGCTGAAGGAGCTGACCCTGAACTGACCACCAACCAAGGCGTGCCCATCGCCGACAATCAGAATTCGCTGCGTTCTTTTGCTCGTGGTCCCACGCTGCTCGAAGACTTCATCCTGAGGGAAAAGATCACTCATTTCGATCATGAGCGCATTCCCGAGCGTATCGTGCATGCACGCGGGGTAGGAGCCCACGGCACCTTTACGCTCACCCGTTCTCTGGCCAAGTACACGCGTGCCCGCGTCCTGAGCGTCAAAGGTGCAACCGTGCCCGTTTTCGTGCGATTCTCGACGGTGGCAGGAGGCGCTGGCTCGGTAGACACCCCGCGCGACGTGCGGGGATTTGCCGTCAAATTCTATACTGAAGGGGGCAATTGGGATCTGGTAGGAAACAACGTCCCTGTATTCTTTATCCAGGACGCGATGAAGTTCCCCGACTTGGTCCATGCCGTAAAGATGGAGCCCGACCGGGGATTCCCACAGTCGGCTTCGGCCCATGACACGTTCTGGGACTTCATATCCCTCACGCCAGAAGCCATGCACATGGTGATGTGGATCATGTCCGACCGCACCATTCCCCGCTCGCTCTCGATGATCGAAGGTTTTGGAGTGCACAGCTTTCGTCTCCTCAATCAAGCAGGCGAAGCCACGTTCGTTAAATTTCATTGGCGACCAGAGCGAGGGTTGCAGTCGACCATCTGGGACGAAGCTGTCAAACTGGCGGGCGCAGATCCAGATTTTCATCGTCGCGACCTGTTCGAAGCTTTTGGGCGGGGAGAAAAGCCCGCCTGGAAACTGCATGTTCAGCTCTTTACGGAGGCGGACGCCGAGAAGTTCGATTTCGATCACCTGGACCCCACCAAGCTCATCCCAGAAGAAGTGGTTCCTCTCGTCGAAGTCGGACGTCTGGAACTGCATCGTTACGTCGACAATTTTTTTGCAGAGACTGAGCAGGTAGCATTCTGTCCCGCCAACGTCGTTCCCGGCATTGATTTTTCGGAGGATCCGCTCCTTCAGGGGCGTCTCTTCTCCTATCTGGACACGCAACTCATCCGTCTAGGAGGACCCAATTTTCATCAATTGCCCGTGAACGCTCCGCGTTGTCCTTTCGCCAACATGCAGCGGGACGGGCACATGCAGATGTCCATTCCTAAAGGGCGCGTCAACTACGAGCCTCATTCGCTCGACCCCGGTGGCGACGCTCCCACTCCGCCCCGACAGGTACCTCACGGCTTTGAATCCTTTGGAGCATTGAGTCCGGCCGAACCAAAGGCACGGGTACGATCGGCGAGTTTTTCAGACCATTACAGCCAGGCGCGGCAGTTTTTTCTGAGCCAAACTCCCCTTGAAAAAGCCCACATTGCCGCCGCCCTCGTGTTCGAATTGTCGAAGGTTGAAACCGAACACGTGCGCGTCAAGATGGTGGCACATCTGCGCAATGTCGATGAAGATCTGGCCCAACGCGTAGCTCACGGGTTGGGAATGGATGAACTACCTGAGCCCATCCAACCCGCTCAAGCGCCCGTGGATTTGCCCCCCTCGGATGCGCTCTCGATTCACAAGAAGGCCTTGGCCACCCTACAGGGCCGAAGCGTTGGCATCTTGATCGCGGAAGGGTCAGACAGGGCCATGGTGGAGACCCTGCACGACCTGCTGACCAAGGAAGGCGCGCACGTAAAGAAGGTCGCACCTCGTTTGGCAGGTTTTTGTTGGGGAGATGGCAGTGCCGCTCGTGCAGATGCACAGTTGGCCGGCAGCCCGTCCGTCATCTTCGACGCCGTGGCCATCGTCGTAAGCAAGGAGGCGGCGAAAAAGTTGTCCAGCGAAGCGGCAGCTGTGGACTTTGTGCGGGATGCGTACGGCCACCTGAAGGCACTGGGTATCACGGAAGAAGCAAAGCTCCTGATCGCCGCGGCGCGCGTGCACGATGACGACAGTGTGGTCGACCTGTACGATCCGGGTCGGTTCGTCCAATGCGCGAAAGGTCGCCAATGGGACCGTGAGCCGAAAGTGAGAACGCTGCCGTAGACTCGGCCGTGGGGCGTTTTGCCGCAGTTGGGACGTGGATTGCTGTGCTCATCCGACAGCGCCTCGCAGAAATCCCGACTGCGGCCGAGGATTGTAACTTTGCGGCGGTTGGCATGAACCCTGCCTATTGTCACCAGCCATGAAGACGTTTTCCTGCCGCTGCGGCAACAGGCTGTTTTTTGACAACACTCAGTGCCTCAAGTGCAACTGTTCGGTCATTTTTTCTCTGAAAAAATGTACGTTCATTACGCTCGACGATGATCGCAAGTCCAAGGATGGGCCGTCGCAACCCTGCGTCAACTATGGCCGGGGGCTATGCAACTGGTTGGCTGATGGTCAAGATGGTTTGTGTCTAGCCTGTCGCCTCAATGTCGACACACCCGTCGCAAGTGAAGACACTAAGCTCCTCGGCAATATGGAGATGGCCAAGCGTCGCCTTCTCTTCACGTTGGATGCGTTGGATCTACCCATCGTTCCAATGTCACAAAAGAGCGGTGGGCTTGGATTTGCGCTACGGCGAGGTACCGAGGAGGCGCCGGTGATCACGGGCCATGCTGACGGCCTCATCACGTTGGACCTCAATGAAGCTGATCCGGCTCAACGAACCGCTATACGTGACAAGCTAGGGGAGGATTACCGCACTCTGCTTGGTCATTTTCGCCACGAATCCGGCCACTATTACTGGCCCCTGCTGTTTCCCAGCGAAAAGCAGCGCGGAATGTTTCGGGAGATCTTTGGTGACGAGCGCGCGGATTACTCGGAAGCTCTATCACGACACTACAGCTCGCCTCCCGTCGACTACGAGAGCACTCACATTTCCAGCTATGCCACGTCACACCCATGGGAAGATTGGGCCGAGAGTTGGGCACACTATTTACACATATTCGACAGCTGGGAGACGGCCCATGCCTTTGGATTACTTTCGTCGAGTAAGGTCCCCCCGCCGAGAACCAGGAATCGCTTCGAAGAGGTCTTGGACGGTTGGTCAGAGCTCATGATCGCGCTGAATTCCATGAATCGAAGCATGGGACACGACGATGCTTATCCGTTTTCTCTGGCGCCGGTAGTCAGAAGAAAGCTGTGCTTCGTGGCGGATACGGTGCACAAGAATGCATCAGCCATTACCCTGAAGTGAGTATTTCTGCCCCAACTTGTCCGGCCAAACCCGCTGTTTTTACTGTGTTGTTCAAAATTGCGATGTGGCACCGAGTTTGCTTCTTGAGACGGCATGAGCCTCATGTCGCAAGATGTATTTCCGCCCACTGAAGATGAACCCGCCGCATCAACGCTTCGGGAGCGCCTTGGTAAGAACTTGTTGGCGCGCTTTTACGTCCGACGTCGTTTGGGTGCGCCTTTGCTGCGCGCGCCCGACAACCTTCACCGCACTGCCCGCCAGCTGGCCCTCGGCTTGGAGCTGATCGAGGATTTTCGCACTGGTCGTTACAAGAAGATCTCTTGGGGGTCCCTTGCTTTGCTCACAGGCGCTGTTCTCTACTCCGTGAGCCCATCGGACGTGTTGCCCAATCCAATGTTGGGACTCGGCTCGTTGGATGCGGCGGTAGTTCTTGCCCTCGCCACACGCCTTGTACGGACCGATCTGGAAGCCTACTGCGGGTTCAAGGGCTACTCGTGGCATGACTACTTTCCAGACGCCCATGGTAGTCCGGTACCCTCCACGAGCGCCGAACGCCTACGCGTGGCGACCGCAGACCTCCCAGCCTAAGGACGTCCGGCATCGTCGGCGTGCCGCCGAGGGCTGACATTCAGCCCGGGGCTGCACGCTTTTGCTTTTTGTCTGAGGGAGTTGCGTCCCGTTACCGCCCAAGGATGATGCGCACCCGGGCAACTTGTCCTGCCCCGGGCAGAGGTAGGCGCGCCGCGGGAACCCTGCGCCCATCCAACCATGTTTCCCGGACGCCGCTCGACACAGCGTCAGGATTGTCTACGGCGATCACCAATTGCCCTCCCACTTCTGTGCGGTACTCAACCTCGAAGTGAGGCCAGTCCGGTGGGACGCACGGATCAATCAGCAGGTCTTGGCCCCTACGTTGGACGCCGAGCAGCCATTCAACGCCAATGCGATACATCCAGGACGCGGAACCAGTATACCAAGTCCAGCCCCCTCGTCCTACGTGCGGTTCTTCGGAGTACACGTCCGCGGCCAGCACGTACGGTTCAACTTGGTAGCGCGCGAGATCAGCAGGATCCGTCGAGTGGCGGATAGGATTGAGGTCCGCCAGCATGTCGTAACCGTCTTTTCCCCGTCGTTGCATCAACAAGGCCAGCGCGGTCCACAGCACTCCATGACTGTACTGCCCCCCATTTTCGCGGATGCCAGGTGGGTACGCGGCGATGTAACCCGGGTCAGGACCTTGGCCAGAAAATGGCGGGGTGAGCAGGCGGACGAGTTTTTCCTTGCGGTCCCACAGGTGTTCGAGTGATGCGTCCAATGCTTGGGTGGCACGCTCCGGTTGCCCCGCCTCAGAAATGACTGCCCACGATTGGGCAATGGCGTCGATGCGACATTCCTCAGCCCGATGCGACCCCATGGGCGTGCCGTCATCAAAACTACCACGCTGGTACCAGGAGCCGTCCCAAGCGGCCCCATCCACAGCTGCACCAAGACGTGCAAACTCCTCGTTGCACCAGGCGGCATTGTCGAGGTCCCCTCGCGCCTCAGCCACTTGCGCAAAGCGCTTGGCCACGTGCGCCAAAAACCACGCCAGCCACACGCTTTCGCCTTGCCCCCCTTGCCCGACGCGATTCATGCCGTCGTTCCAGTCGCCAGCGCGCATCAAGGGTAGACCATTTTTGCCTTGCGTCCGTGCAGCCTTGAGAGCGCGCACGCAATGCTCATAGAGCGAGGCCGACTCAGCAGCGGCCGGAGGAACACTATACAAGTCATCTTTGCCGGGTTCGAGCAGACGTTCTTGCAAAAACCCCACAGACTCATCCCAAATCGCCTCGTCGCGCGTGGCAGATGCATACTCAACCGCCGCCCACGGCAACCACAAAAGGTCATCAGAGCAATGGGTGCGGACGCCCTCGCCGCTGTCGGGATGCCACCAATGTTGCACGTCTCCTTCCAAAAACTGTCGCGAAGCGGCGCGCAAGATGTGCTCGCGAGTCAACTCTGGACACATATGCAATAGGGCCATCGAATCTTGCAGTTGATCACGGTACCCGTAGGCACCCCCAGACTGATAAAACGCTGAGCGCCCCCAAAAACGGCAACTCAGCACTTGGTAAGGTAACCAGCGGTTCGTCAGCAGATCAAATGCCGGATCAGGCGTGCGCACCTGGACGCGTCCGAGCAACTCGTTCCAATGCTCGACGGCACGGCTGATCGATGCCTCCGCCTCCGCGATTTCACCGTAGCGCGCAATCAATTCGAGCGCTTGCTTCTCATCTGCGCCACACCCAAGAACGAACGCCAATCCCAACTGTTGTCCCGCCTCGAGCGTAACTTCCACCTCGAAGGCACTGCACGGATCAAGGCCATGTCCGGAGGGACCCGATAGCCCGGGGCCGGGAGGGGCCAGGGGCGAACCCCGGCTAGCAAACCGCACAAAAAAGTCCTCACGATCGGCTGTAAACGAGCGCACCGCCGCGGTCGAGACCAGAAACCCGCGCGCCTGCGAAAGCGGAGAAAATGGATTTCTAGCGAGACAAGCGCGCGCCTCAGAACGGAAATTGGTGATGGTGGACGTCCTGAGTCCCTCACGATGGTTGCCGAGCACCCACTCCGCATACGCATAAACGCGCAAGGAGCGCCGCTGAGTGGACTTGTTGTGCAAGGTAACGTGCCAGATCTTGACGGGATCTTTGGGATCGACAGCCACGCGCATACGCTGACTCAGGTCGCCACGCGTGTGTGAAAAACTAGAGGAGCCTTGCCCGTGTCGCACGGCATACACGGCCTCACCCGGTCGAGGGCCTGGCGTGAGACTCCAGTGCTCCCCCGTGTCGAGGTCGCGAACAAAAAACAGCTCCCCAGCGGGATCGAGGGTTGGGTCGTTGAACCAGGGGGTGAGCCGATACTTCTGGCTGTTCTCAAACCAGGTGAAACTGGCGCCGGATTCACTGATCACCGTGCCAAAGTGAGGCCCTGCCATGACGTTGCACCAGGGCTGCGGGGGCCTGTGGCTGCGACTGATCTGCATGACGTATTCACCCGTCTCAGGGACAAATCCACCCAATCCGTTGAAGTAGGCGAGGCGCTCATTGATCTCCGGCGAAGGCTTGTCCCCGCTTTTGGCTTGAGGCACGCGTAAGGTGGGCGCCGCCGCGTGCGTCTTGCGCGACGCTGTTGGTCTCCCTCGACGCACCTGTGGCGACAAGGCGCGTAGCTGCTGAGACAGCGAACCTTTGGAAACATGCAGCACCACGCGCGCCGCACTGATCATGAGCTGAAGATCTTCTTCGGCCATGAGCGCGGTGCGACGTACGAACACCCCACCTCTCTGATCCACATGACCCTCCGCAGGAGTGGAGCGGATGAGACTTAGGACGGCGTCGTGAACCGGCTGGAAGTAGCTGCTCGCTTCTTCGTTGAGGATCACCAGATCGGTCGAGACGCCGTTGTGGCGCCAGTACTCGTGCGCCAACAGCAACTCGCGGCAAATTTCGGCAAACTCTGGGTCGTCGAGGCGAAGTACAACGATGGGCAGGTCGCCCGAAACGCCTTGCGACCACAGCGCGTCTCGGCCCCGTGCGCCGGCCGGAGGGTGCGCGGCACCGCGCAACGCGTGATGCGGGAACAAGACTGCCGACAGTAGACGCTGGTAGCGATGAGAGCGCGCTGAGCTGATCCCCAAGTGCCGCAACTCCACCCGCGCGTCCGCCCAGGCGAACTCAAACGCGCGCGGTACGCTGTGGGCATCGGCGAACTGTTCAATTTGTTCAAGCAACGCCTCGCGAGACTCCGCGAGCATGGTGACCAGTGAGAGACGGAGCTGACCGCCCGCTTGGATTGCTAGTTCACGGCGTAGGATGAGCGCCGGATCCAGTGCTCCGGATGTTACTTTGGCCCACTCGAGCTGAGTGAGACCAAGCGGCGCCCCGACGTTGCCCCCACGGCCCAAGAAAGCCGCGCGCGAGGTGCCCGCCATGGACAGCCGCGGCGCCTCGCCCCCCACAAACACCTGCGCCATCCACACGCTCGGATCGTGGGCCGAACGCTTGCGCCGGTGAGCGATGAGCGCGCCTCTTTCGCCCAAGAACTCCGTTTCGACGAACATCTTTTGAAAGGCGGGATGCGCAACGTCCGCTGAACGCGAAGTGAGCGCAAGTTCAGTAAAACTGGTGATGGCGATACGTACGGCCGTCTGCGAGTGATTAGTGAGTGTAATGCGACGAATTTCCGCGGGGTGTTCGGGTGAGAGCGTGATCTCGGTCAATGTTTCGATGTCGCCATCGCGCCGACCGAACTCAACCTTATCTACTGAGAACACGACATCGTAGTGACTTGGCTCAGCACGCGTGGGCATGTATCCACTGGACCAATAATTGTCCCGATCCAAATTCTGGAAGTACAGATAGATCCCGCCGCATTCCAGCGATGACTCCTCACGAAATCGCGGCACATCCAGGCCGCGCCACGTCAAAAACCCCTCACCCCCGCTGGTGACCCACGTTGAAAGGCTCCCCTGACCCAAAAGGTGCCCACGCAATGGCCCCCCGCGCACTTGGGCCAGGTCTAGATGATCGGTCGCCTCTTGTTCGAGCGCCGAGGAAAGCGTGGAGACCGCACGCGTTGTCTCTGGTTGCACCACGCCCGCCCGCGCCGGGATCCTTTCTTCCAGAAGCAGTGCGCAGGCCTTGATGCGCGGGTCGGCGTGAAAGCGTCGTTGCATGGCAAAGTCGGACAAGAGATTGGCGAGAGCGACTAAAGTCATCCCTTGGTGATGAGCCATGAACGCCTTGACCACGACCGATTTGCGCGAAGGAGGTAAGCGCGAGGGGGTGTAGTCCACGGCTTCGTAGAAGCCGTACAAGCCTTCTAGGCCGGCTGCTTTCAGCTGCTCGAAGTTCTGCGCTGCCGCGCGCGTACGTACGAGGGCGGCAAGCGCTGTGGCGTACGGCGCCACCACCAAGTCCTCACCGAGCCCCGGCTTGAGCCCCAACCCGGGCACCCCAAATGCGCGGTATTGGTAGTTCATGTTGAGGTCCATCACGTTGTACGCCGCCTCGGAGATACCCCAAGGCACGCCAAACCCGTTGGCGTATTCGATCTGTCGTTCGATGACCGCCAAGCACGTCTGATCCAACAATGTGTCGGGATAACTGCGCATGACCAACAGCGGCATCAGGTACTCGAACATCGAGCCGCTCCACGACAAAAGTCCCGGAGACGAGGCATACTTGGCGCGCAATCGCCCTAGGCGAAACCAGTGTTTGACCGGCACGTCACCTTTGGCTACCGCTACTAAGCTGGCCAGTCTGGCTTCAGAAGCCAGGAGATCATAGTGAGAGCTGTCGAGCCGCGCGCTGCTGACGTTGTATCCGATCGCGAAAAGCGCCCGTTCTTCATCATACAAGAAGGAGAAGTCCATCTGGTCCACGAGCTGTTCGGCCCGTCGAGCCAGGTCAACCAGTTCAGCCTGCATGTGGACCGCCTGCTGCTTTGCCTGATTGAGACGACGTTCAAACTCCTGCGCCTGCGCGGGCTCTTGCAACACCGTTTGACCAAGCGCAACGAGCTGCTCAAAGTGCTCAACGACGCCGTCAGCGCAAGCCGTCTCGCTGAGTCGGCGCTCAAACTCCAACCAGCGCTCATCCGGCTGGCCACCCGCCTTGACTAGATCTCGCGAGAGTGACGCCACCTCATAAAACCATGCCACGTGCGGGAGTCGCTCATGAATGGTGGCATGGGCCTGTGACAGCGTGCGTTGTGCTACCCCCAACCAATACTCGCACTCTGGCCGTCCGCTGCCTTTCTCCCCGGCAGAAAACAAGGGCACGGCCTGATGCTCGGTCTCCAAGACCAGAGCCGCCAAACGGCCCGGGCGCTCGGTGAGCGCCGCCTGCGCCCGCTCCATCAGCTCAAGAAGAGCGGTCACGCGCGCGCGATCGCTCGATCGAGCGTCCAGCTTTGACCCCTCGCTGTCCTTCGCCCCGTCGCGCTCCAAAGCTTCAAGCGCCAGGATGATGGCATCGCGCGTGGCCAAGAAGACATGCCCAGATACGAGCGGACTGCTGCTCATGTCACGGCAACATTCGCCGAGCGTCCACAGGTACCCTGCAAGGTTGCCGCTATCCACCGTGGAGACGTAGCGCGGCTCCAAGGGCACGAGCGACTTGGTGTCATACCAGTTGAGGACATGCCCTTCACGCTTCTCGAGACGTGCGATGGTGGCCAGCGTCTTGTCCCAACGCTCCATGGCGTCCTCGACCCGGATGAAACCAAGGTCACGAGCCGCTGCCACCGAAAGCAGATACAGTCCCATGTTGGTCGGTGAGGTGCGGTGGGCCACCGCTCCGCGTGGATCTTCCTGAAAGTTGTCAGGCGGCAAATGATGATCAAGGTCCCCTACGAAGCGTTCGAAAAATCGCCAGGTCTTGCGCGCGATACGGCGAAAGGCGAACATCTCACCTTCTCCCCAGGGTTGCGCCGCCCCAGCCGGCTCAACACGGCTTACCCACACGGCGATCCAGGGAGATAGCCCCCAAAGCAAGAGAACAGGTGCAGCCAGCGGGAGCACGTGCGGCGAGCGCAACCCAAGCGCCACCAACAGGCAGACCGCGAGCGCCGCCGCGCACAGCATCCGTGGAACGCGCAACACGCTATTTTCGCTGCGGTTGGCCGCATCGCGCATGCTCGTCCATTGCAACATGCCACGTCGACTGATGAACTGCCGGTAGTTGGCGCGCACGATCGCGTCCGCGCTGACGAGCGCTTGATCGAGAAGAAACGTCAAAGAAAGCAGAGCTTCTTGTGCGTTGCTCTTCAGGTCGCCGCCTAAGCCGCCCAGCCAATCCAGCTGCGAATCAGCACGAGCAAAGGCAAACGACAGGCGTCCTATCACTGGAACAACGAAAACCCCCAGCAAGAGCAAGCTCCCCACCAAAGCCGTAGAAAAATCCGAGAGCCAGGTGATGGCAGCCAAAAGCACCAAGGCGGGTGCAAGTAGGCTGCGCCGCAAGTTGTCGATCACACGCCACGCATCAAACCAGCGAAAGTCGTAGCGTCGTTTCCCGGACAACGCGGGGACGCGCGGCCACAACCATGGCAGGAGTTGCCAGTCGCCTCTCATCCAGCGATGACTGCGTCCTGCCGCGACGGAATAGGCCGCAGGCTGTTCATCCAAAACTTCAATGTCGGATGCTAAGGCGGCGCGGGCGTAGATGCTCTCGATGAGATCGTGACTGAGCAGCTGATTAACTGGAAAACGACCTTGAGTAGCCGCTTCGAATGCGTCCACATCGTAGATGCCCTTGCCCACGAATGACCCTTCGCCGAACAGGTCTTGGTACACGTCGGAGACCGCTGTGGTGTACGGATCGATACCTGGCGGACCCGCGGCCAGGCGAGCGAAGATAGATTGTCGAGCACTCATGGGTGACGTGCCCACCCGTGGTTGAATGATTGCGTGACCGCGGCTCACTCGCTGCCGCTGCTCATCCAGCCAAGGCCGGTTGAGGGGATGGGCGATGGTGGCGACCAAACGTCGCGCGACACCGAGCGGTAGCTCAGTATCGGTATCCAGAGTGATCACGTAGCGGATGTCTTTGAGCAGATCCGCGGGAGCCGTAACCACTTCAAAGCTCGTGTCGACGGCACCGCGGAGCAGACGATTGAATTCGGCTATTTTTCCGCGTTTTCGTTCCCAACCCATGAAGCGTCGTTCAACCGGTTCAAACGTGCGCTTGCGGTGAAACAGGAAGAACCGCGGTTCTTCTAGGCCGCGATTGAGCCTCTCTATCCCAGACGACACAAGGTCAAGCAGCTGCGCATCGTCTGGCATCTGCTCGGTTTCGGCGTCCAGAAAGTCCGTGAGGAGCCCAAAATACAAATGTTCGTCGGTATTGGCGAGCCGACGCACCTCGAGCTCTTCGAGCAGGCGCGCAACGCCCGCCGGGCTATCCAAGAGCGTCGGCACCACTACCAGAGTCTGATACTGAGCTGGAATACCATCCGTAAACTCAAACTTGGGCAGTACCCTGGGCGGCACGAGCGTGACCACTGCAGCGTTGACTACTGCCACAGCGATCTCACTGGTCGCAAACAGCGTCGCGATAAGCAGCAGTACATTGCTTAGCGCCGCTACGTCGACCCCTGACAACGTCGTCCACACAATCCACGCCAAACCCAGCGAAAGCACGGCAATGCTGGCTAGGTAGACCGCTGCGGGATGACGCGCGAGCCACTGCCGAACCTGGAGGTCGAACCGAGGCGTGTAACCTAGCGCGCGATGCAACTCATCGCGGCCTTCGTCCACCAAATAGTACCCCACGTGCGCGCGATAATCCGCCGGGTCGTCGCGGTGCTGGGTCGCGAGCTCGAGCGCCGTCTGGGCTATCCCCGTTTCACTTTTTCCGCTCCGTCGCGCCAGTCGCTCCACGGCATGACGGCAACGATCGCGCGAAGGATCGTCCATTTGTGCGTAGACATTGTTGGGGTCGCGGCGCAACGTGGCCTCAACCAGGCTGGTCGAGCGAAAAAAAATGCTCCAGTCCAGCGTGTTGATGGCGCGCATGCTGGTGATGGCATTTCCTACCGAGACTTGGTCGGCTGCCTGGCGCAGATGGTAGCGTCGCGCCAGGTCCTCCGGTGTAGTGTTCAGGGCCTCCGTGCACTTGGAGATCCATTCGAGCACCTCAATGGGTGCATCCTCGCGCTCCCGAAGACGACGCAGCAGCGTCACCAAGAACGCGTCACTGGGTGGTTGCTTTCGGCGCGCCTGCTCGAGCTTAGCGAGCAGAACGGCTAAGTCATGCGCCTGGTCCGCGGCGTCGGTGGACGATGGACCGACCGTGGAGAGCAACCGCCGCGCCCAATCATCGGCAACGTCACGATCACTGGCTTGCGCCTCAGAGGAGGCCAGAACCGACACCGCCAGCACCAGACCCAAGCGCAACATGATGGGCACGGCCCACAATTCGCCAATCGTCAGGACGCGCTCGCTTTGGTACGCAGCAATGAACTGCTCCAAGGAGCGAACGTCCAGTCGACAATCCGTGTAGCGCAGGTAGTCGACGCACAGCGCATATACCAACGGGTACCCGCGCATCTTGCCCTCAGCGATGCGCGGTAGCTTCATCAGGTAGCCCCACGGAAGATCTTCATCGATCTCCCGCAGTTGACCTTCTACGACGTGGCCATTGTCGAGCAACCACAACTCTGCTGGCGACGGTTCACGCTTCCGCTCCACCCCCAGAGCCAAGGTCGCGTAGGCGCTGCGGATGTGGTTGCGCGTCGCCTTGAAACGACTGCGCAAAGGCAAGGCCATACCCCGAGTTGTCGACGACCGGTGGCAACGTCCCAGCTGCCGAGCATGCTCGAACAACTGCGCTTCGGTGAGTATCTCGCCGCGTAGGTGAGCCGGATCATCCCAGATCACGTCTTGTCTCAGCGCCGAAAAATGTGCGGGGGGTGCGGTTTCGGTCACTTCTAAGGCGCTCGTTTGGTCAATAGTACTCGCATCCATAGCTCGTCTCGGATGGGCGACTGCCAGCCCGGTCGCACCGCGAAAATGGTGGTCATGGCCATTGGGCTACGACCCACAGGTGCTCCCCGTCACCCTGCGGTCGTCACGCAAGATACGCTGCCAATTCACCCGTTTGTAGTGCCGCGACTCGATGCAACCATGTGCCATTTGTGAGAGGCCAATCGGAAGCTTGTTTAGAGCACGAAGCAAACGATGCATCCTCGTGCACGAAGCAACCTTCGCCGCTCCCGCACACCGGACACGGCTTCCGCGTCGAAACTCCCCGCCACACCGCATCTCCAGACACCAGTTGTCCCGTCACACCCAACTGAACTCGCGTCATGCTTTCGCTTCTTTCTGAGCCCCCATACTCTCCCTGCGCGGTCGAGACCTGGTTCTGCTCAAGAGCAGCCTCTGCACAGTTCGTGCCACTTTCACGCGCCGCTAACAGGGGCGCAGAACTTGCGGGCAAGTGAGCGATTTGCCAGAGAAACTTACACGTTTGACACGTGCCACGGCACGCCGCGCCCCAACGAAAGCGCTCAACCGTATCCAATTGCCACAGGCGCGAAAAGCCGAGTCATTTCAAGGCCCATCAAATGACTCACACTAGGATTGTAATTCAAAAACCCGTCGGGAACGAGCATCGCGCTCGGGGCGCTCTTCACGACCATGGGGCAAATTGCCACGCTTGCTCATGCGACACTTTTGCTCCCATGGTGATACAAATGTACCTACCCACAAACGTGCATGACCGTTCAGCCAATGTCGACTGGGGCACCAGTGGTCACGCAACGTTGAATGGCCTGGACGATGCGCACGTCGCGTAGACCTTCTTCTCCGGGGACGAGCATGGGTCGACCTTCGATGAGCGAAAGGGCATCGTCATCCATCTGCTTGGCTTGCTGATTGGCGATGGTTTGGTTGAGTTGAACGCCGTCGCTGGTTTGGCCCTTCACGCCTGTGTACGCCTGCATGGGCGACAACTCGTAGCTGCCGGAAGCACACGTCACCATGAGACGATCCAAGTTTTCTCCGAAGCTGGTGCGGCAATGAGCAATCATACCTGACGGGAACTCGAGCTCGAACTCCGTCCACTCATCCACTTCGTTGAACAGGTCGGGACGCTCCGTCCACTGTCGAGCGTTGAGCACGCGGACGGGCTCTTCACCGCTCGCGTAGCGGGCTGAATTGATGGTGTATACGCCCATGTCCCAGAGAGCGCCTCCGCCAGGAGCTTTCTTCAAACGCCACACGTTGGCGTCAGAGGCGCCGAAGCCAGAAAAACCCGAGTGCGACAGCACTTCGCTGATAGCCCCGTACGGTTTGGACGAAGCGTAACCAATCACCGTTTGCGTATTGGGTTCATGTTGCAATCGATAGCCAATCGCGAGCTTGACTCCGTTTTCATTGCAAGCGTCGATGATGCTCTGACACTCCTCCGCTGTCATGGCCATCGGCTTCTCTAGCCACACGTGTTTTTTGGCGCGAGCGGCCGCGATGGCAAATTGTGCATGCACGTGGTTGGGCGTCACGACGTAGACAACGTGGATATCAGGGTTGTCTGCGATGGTCGCAAAGTTGTCGTAGCTGTAGACATGCTGACTTTCGATGCCGAAGTCCGTTTGCCACATGGCTACCTTGGACGGCGTGCCCGTCACGATGCCTTTGAGGCGGCAATGATTCGTCAGCTGCAATGCGGGAGCCAGCCTTTCTCTGGCGTACTTTCCCAAGCCGAGCAGTGCGATGCCGAGCGGTGATTGCAGCGGCGGATGGTTGACTTGCCCACCCGAGGCGGTGTCGGCGCCGCCCGTCGCGGTCTCCGGGTCGGTCCCACCCACTCCAGTTTCAGTGCCACCACTGGACCCTGCACTGCCCCCTGCTCCAGGGCTTCCCCCAGCTCCCCCACCGCCACCCGCACCTAGAGGACTTCCGCCACTCCCCCACGGACCATTTTCCTCTCCAGAACCGCAGCCGCTGATCGCTGTCCCTGTGACCGCGGCCAATGCCTGCAAGAACGTCCGTCGTCCCTTCCCTGAGCTCATCATTCCTCTCGATCAAGCGTCTCAACCCGAGATCTTCTGATCGCGCTCGGGAGCCGCGGCAACTTTGATATTTAGCACGGCCATCAACCAAGGCCGGCGCGATGCCTTTGACTCTAGCACATGGCCCCTCAGCGCCTCCACGCGGTAAAATTAGGAAGTCGCGCTCAAATGAGAAATCACCCTTGCAACTGAACTATTTCAACGTCGCTTCCAAGCCTTCGCTCGCGTTGCATCGCAAATCAGGACAATTTTCGCACAAAATGCAAACCGTAGACACAGCGCGCTCCCTCGTTCAAAAGCACCCCCCGCGCGCCCATTGAGGAGACGTTTGTGAGAGACAGCGATAACGATTCCACCGGAGAGCCGAGCTGAATATTTACTCACAAATGCATCACAGCAACACGCCAGCGCACAGCCAAATTACGACAGTGCCAATCGCGCATCTGCTTGAGAGCGCGGCGTCGCTAAGCGCTCAGGCGCGCGGCCCGAACCAAGCAAAACTCCGCAACTTGCGGTCCTCTGCGGTATTTTGCCAGTGCTCACGCGCATTTCGCTCGCCCTTTGCCGAAAAAAGCTGCCCTACCCTTGCCACGACCAGCACCTGGCGTTACCCGACATAGCGGGTAATTGAAAATAGGGACGCACAGCGTGAGCAAGAAGCCGGATTCCGAAAGAGAAGAGACGCTTGAAGTCACCGCGGCCAAGCTGCGCGCTCTCAATGATGAGTTGAATACCAAGACCAACCGCCTGGAGCTTGCTTGGGAAGCCGCGCGTGGCGGAGTATTCGAACACCGTATCCCCATCGATGATTCGACTTACATCAGCGAACAGTGGGCGCAGGTCCTCGGTTATCGCCTGGAAGATTTGCCCGAGCACGAGCAACTACTTGATTGGCTGTCGGAGCAAGCGCACCCGCAGGACAGGCAGCGCTGGGAAGATACGTACAACACGCTCATCGAAGGAAAGGCCAATCGGTATTCTATCGAGCTGCGTTTTCGTCATCGTAGCGGTCGTTGGATTTGGGTGCGCAAGATAGCCAAAGTCATCGATCGCGATGAGCGCGGTGCTCCGTCGCATCTGCTGCGCATGATGATTGACATCACGGACCTCAAGCATGTCGAAGACTCGCTGAAAGAAAGTGAGTATCGCTTTAGGACCTTGGCGAGCAACATCTCGCAACTGGCTTGGATGGCAGACGGAGAAGGTCGGATTTCCTGGTACAATCGGCGTTGGTATGAGTACACCGGCACCACGCCCGAGGAAATGGAAGGACTAGGTTGGCAGTCGGTCTATCATCCTCACCATCTAGGACGGGTGATTGACAAGCTCACCGCGTGCTTTCAAACGGGAGAACCGTGGGAAGATACCTTTCCCCTCCGCGGCGTGGACGGGAGCTATCGTTGGTTTTTGTCGCGTGCGGTCCCCATTGTCGATGAAGATGGACAAGTGACGCGTTGGTTTGGAACCAACACGGACGTGACCCACCTGCGAGAGGTGGAAGAGAAGCTCGTTGAAGCAGACCGGCAGAAGGACGAATTTTTGGCCATGCTCGGCCACGAGCTGCGCAATCCTCTGGCTGCCGTGCGCACCGCTTCGGAGCTACTGCGACTCAACGCAGACGGCAACCCGCGCATCGCCCAGGCTCAACAAGTGCTGGAGCGCCAAACCGCGCACATGTCCAAGCTGCTCGATGGGTTGCTTGACATTTCCCGCATCATTCGCGGCAAGATACGGCTTGAGCGTGAAGCGGTCGACTTTGGCGCGGTGTGTACGGAGGTGGCAATCGACATCGCGGGCAGCAGCGCGGCGCGTAATCTTACCATCTCGACTGATTTGACGTCGGAGGCACTTTGGGTCGATGCAGATCGAGTACGGCTGGCCCAAATTGTGAGCAATCTGTTATCCAATGCCGTCAAGTACACGCTGGACGGTGGCTTGGTCACTCTGTCACTGAGAAAAGAGGGTGACCGGGCGGTGCTCGTGGTTCGGGATTCTGGAATCGGTATCGAGGCGGATCTGTTGCCTCATGTGTTCGACGTCTTCCGACAGTCTACGCAAAGTATCGATCGCTCACATGGCGGGCTCGGGCTTGGTCTGGCGCTGGTCAGGACCCTGACTGAGCTTCA
>JACZCW010095956.1_pt1 | contig 27124 bp, 34 predicted proteins | sample 8641861 | NCBI WGS metagenome assembly JACZCW01 (sample SAMN15324607, study PRJNA640507) | soil metagenome | isolation source: intercropping sugarcane | place: China: Luxin town, Laibin City, Guangxi Province | collected 2019-07-25 | depth 10cm m | reverse complement strand
TTCATCTGGCATGGCTACGTAGAACTCAATGCTTTCGGGAGTCATTCGGGTGATCCACCATAGGGAGGGGTTCGGTTTGATCGTGATATACATGCCCCCGTGTTGCCACGGGTACTTCGCATATTCCACAGAGAGTAGTTCATGCATTGTCGATTGGAACTTCCTTGCTGTTGAATTCAATACGGAGTGATGTGGGGTTATCCGAAGTACCCCCATATTGGGCTCTTTCCTGATGATCTTCATAGTATAACCAACCACCCTACGCCGATCCAGAAGACCAAGATCAATCGACCGAACCAGAGTCCAGGGCTTTGACCTAGCATTGGACCAATCATCATACCCGAGGCGCATGTCATAATCCCAAGTGTGACAACATATGGGAGACTTTGATCGATCAATCCCAGCAAATACGTAGCCCCATCTTGGATCCATTCCCCAACCTTTTGTTCTACGACATTCCCATTAATCTTGAGTACCATAAGATCACCTCCTAGATGGTAGCAAGCCATTCTTGGATTTCTTTCGAGTGCCTGATGATCAGGTATCCAGCGGATCCCCCGATCATCATCTCCATTGCTTTAGTTCGATTTCCGAACATCCATGTGGCTCCTGCGAAAATGATGACCCCGACGCAAAGCCAGTCAGAAATACCCAAGACTGTATTCAAGATCTCCGTCCACGTTTTGTTCTGGCTAGCTGGTACCATGGCTAAAGCCCCTGTGGACGTTGACTGTAGCATAAGCACCTTCTTGGTTTTCTTCGGAACAATCTGGCCCCTAAAAAACGGATCCCATTCAATGGCTACCGTTTTCACTTACTCTCCCCCTCTGTATGATTTGATCAGGGATCTGATAAGATAGTACCACAGGGAGGTGATGATTATGTGGTTCATGATTGGAGCACTGATCGGCGGTTCGGTTGGCTATACAACGTTATTGCTGGTTCCCTAATATATATCTATGAGGGGTCGGTAGAATTTATCATAAAATTTGCTACCGACTCTTTTACATTGTGCTTGGGGGATGGTAAAATAAAAGCAATCAACCGAAGGGAGTCGGATAAAATGGAATTCTACACCGAACAGGGAAAGGACCTCTACATCTCGCTCAAAGGGCTCATCAACAAAAACGGAGGCAACTTCAAATCACCAAAGCAAGCTTGGTTCCTCTCCCAATACGCAGAAGGGTACGTCGGAGAATTCGTAGAGCGAGGGTACATCGACGAACTGGAAGAAGGACAGGGAACTATTCATATCCAGTTTCACCTCCACTTCGGTCACGGTTACGGGAAAGGGAACGTACCTGGATCTTGGTTCTTCGTACTCGACCAGCACGGGGTGGTCAAACTTTATCGCTTTCGGTATCAACGTAACCGTCTCGAAGACGGCAGCTGGTCCGGGGGTTGGGACCTCAAAGGAGCCGAACTCAAGTGGGAGCGTACCGAGATCACTTACTTCCCTCCCAAGAAAGAAGAAAAGCCGAAGCCCGTCAGCCACAGCGAATGGGTGGGCACCGTCGGCGACCGTCAAGAATTCACCCTCACCGTCGTCAAAGAAATCCCAGTTGAATCCCAATGGGGCGCTAAATCAATCTACATACTCGAAGACGAAGCCAAAAACGTAATCAAATACGTTAGCTCCAACCCATACTGGAACGAAGGGGAAACGTACAAAATGGGGGCTCGCATTAAATCACACGACGAATACAGGGACACGAAGCAAACCGTTATCACCCGTCCCACCAAGATCGAAGAAGTCCCCCGATAATGGGGCTTCTTCTCATTACTCCTTTACATACCTCCAGGTGTATGGTAAGATATAAGTAATCAACCGAAGGGAGCAGGTAAAATGAAAACCGAAACATCACAAGTCAACTTCAATGGGGTAACTCGGGAAGAAACCGTCCAAACAATCAACACCCTCTCAAGGCAGGGCTTCATCCGACACAAGACACTCGAAAAACGGAACCCGGGCTTCGTGGTTCTCGTAAAATATGAACCCGTCAAGCCCGCCGGCAATATCGCCCACAAGATCTTCATTCGCTGGACCCCCGAAAAGGGGATGACCCGAAAAGACGTCAAAGAACTCATCGGCGTATCGAAAGATCACCGCAGTAACTACGATTCGAGCTACTCTACATACTTTGATAACAACTGGTCCGGCGACTAAGAACACACAGAAAAGAGCCCCCACATCGGGGGCTCTCATTTTGGGTAAGATCGTTTTGTGCCTTCGCACTAACGATATTCGACGCCGTCGCTAGTTATGCTTGTTCGAGAGAAAATTATTCTTCGAAATCAATGTAAGCGTCGGGCACAACTTTCTTGACTTCGGCCAACCGTTTTTCGGCGTTAGCTTTATCTTTGAAGGCTCCAGCCTTGATGACGAATAAGCCTGAACCTGTTTGGTTTTCGGGTTTAGGGTTAGGTGCAGGGGCAACCTTCTTCCTCAAATCGAAAGCTTCAGCGATAGCTTTAGCATGCGCTCGAGCAGCCACTTTGTAGAAGTCGGACTTCGCCAATTTCGCATAGTCTGTGGCATTGTCGATGAAAAGGTTCTCAGAAAGTAGTGCTGACATCTTAGTCATACGAAGCACGCCGAAATTAGCCTCTTTGCAGCCTCGATCTCGGGCGCTAAGATCTTTGACCAAGTGCTTTTGGAGAATCTTCTGTACCCGCTTTGTGGAACTTTTCGCATTCAAATAGCTGAAGACTTCGACCCCCGTACCCCCACCAGCATTGATATGGATCGAGAGAAAGAAGTCAGCACCCCAAGCATTAGCTTTCCGTGCCCGTTGAGTAAGCGAGAGATAGACGTCGTTGGTTCGAGTCAACAAAACGTCTACTCCAGAGTATTCGTTCTCCAGGATCCGAGCTAGTTCTTTGCTGATGGCCAGAGTCAAATCTTTCTCCTTCAGCTTGCCTCCAACTGCTCCCGGATCTTTGCCTCCATGACCCGGATCCACGCAAAGTTTGAGCATACTCATCTTCCTCCTTTATTTCTTGGTCCTGACGACCCAGCCCGGGCTTTTGGGATCGGCGTATTGGCTGAGCAGGTTCAGGGTCATCGCTATCAGAGCTGGAATCCCCAGTCTCAGAGGATCGGTCTGGAACCCGTCTATCAGGTCGTTCCATCCCAGGTATAGTGCCCCCAGAATCCCTAACCACAGGGTAGGGTTGGTTAGTCGGCTTTTGGCCATTTTTCATTACCTCCTTTTCATAGATCGAGATCCCACAAACAAAAACTAAAGAAAAACTGATCAGTCCGGGGAGTACTTTGGAAAGCATTAGCCCGCACCCCCGGACTTGATGATGATTGTTAGTACCACAGAAACCAATCCTCCAACAATGCCAAGCCACCACCAGAAGAACTGATCGTTTCTCTTTGCTAGTTTCTCGTGTGCTTCATCTGCTCGCTCTTTTGCAGTTGCTGCTTCGGCTCGGGCCTCGGCTGCTTCTTTATGCGCATCTTTTGCTAACTCTAATGCGTCTCTTGATCTTTCTACTAGGTCTGACCTAACCACTTGAAGATCCCCTCTTAGCCCCACCACTTGATCCCAGAGGTCTTTGGTAGTGATGAAAAACCCCTGTTCTTCTTCCCCCATGAATACCCCTCCTCGCCCCCAGCGATTAGACCTTGACCATCACCCCCTCTCAGTTATTCGACCAGTCTTGAACCAACATATGGATTGCTTTCTTAATAGCTTCATCCTTCGATCCATAGGCCAGCCCTGTGGTAGTAAAAGTTCTCTTCTTGATCTCGTGAGATTCACTAGTTTGGCCATCTTCACCAGTACTTTGGAATGACTCGACCATGTACACTTCGTGACTGATATGATCAAGTTTATCTCCCGGATCCAATATCAGATACGTCTTGTTGTCGATCATCACGGGAACAATGCTGGGTATTTCTACCATTTGTACCACTCCTTATGTTGTGTTGTCTCGAACAGTAAGATCTGTGACCCTGTTTTCAAGGCTCCTCAGCCTGTCTAAGTGGCGAAGCCCTCTAGCAATGATACCATTGGGTCCCACAGAGGGTTGGATAGTTTCCTGTTGGCCACTGACTCTGATTTGTACGGACCGGACAATATCCGTCGTCGATGCATTGATCAATTCCACAGGGACCTTATTACCAAGCCTGAAATAGGATACCCCCTGGCCATCAGCTTTGTGGCCGTACTGAACGCTGGGGGTTTCCTGGAATGTGAACTGGAAGCTGATCTTCTCTCCATACTCTTTGAGCTTTCCTTGAATGAACTTCGCTAATTCTTTGTATGCCTCGGACGTAGTGGTTGATCCTTCTAACGACCTAGCCCCTCCATGTTCTTCGAATTTCTCGATGATACCATAATACCTTTTACTCTCTTCGGCACCAGCATGAGAGAAGATCCTCTTCCCTGTGGTATCAGTGGAAGAAGTCCTAACAGTAGCTGCCGACTGGAGCTGATTGCAAGTAGGTCTTTCTCTGGAGTAATCATACTCGGTGATAGTGCCAAGCTTATATGATAAAATGGCATTGGGCTTGAGTACTGGAGTCTCTACCCGATAGACCACTTTGTCACCTTCTTGAGTACCATAGAGTCTTACTGGCATACCGTTAAAATCGCTGATATCCAAGATAGACTTGATATTCTCGAACAAATTCTCGCCAGATCCAATCATCCAACGATAGTCGACCGTTCCGCTAACACCGTTGGCATACTTGAAATTATAACCAATGTTGCTACGGACCTGGCTTACAAAACTTATACTCCGGCTGGTGTGATTCATCAAATGGTTCTCTATGGCGTCCCACACGATGGCCCCAGCAAAATACTCTGGATCTGTGGTAGTAGCTTTGTTTGGTACGTGGTCTCGGCTAGTCATGTTAGTAGTCATGAAGAGTGGGTTCATCAAGTGAGCCCTATCAGCGATATACTGGAGTTCATCGGCCCCTTGGATAATCAGAGTCTTTTCTTTTGGATTGACTCTTTCTCGGAAGTTCAGGTATGGCCCAGACAAGATCAGATCATCATTCCTGTAGATCCGAACCCCTGCCCGACCCCCATTGTCCAAATGATTAAATATTTCATACCACATCTGTGCTGCATAAGAAGTAGCATCCAGTGTTAACTCCCACTTACTGACTTCATTGAAATTGAGATTGATTGATAGGTTCAGCCATTGGTCAATCTCACCCAAGTCAATAAAATTAGTAGTGGTCCCACCCTTCCGGACCACCACTTTCCATTTGGCTGCGGCTGGCATAGATTCCCCTCCTTATGCCGAAAAGTACGGAATCTGATAATCAATCTCCATTTTGGTGTCTGAATCCGTACCAGAAGAACTCAAGAAGATTTCCCAACTACCTTTTGGAATACCGAAAAGATCGCCTGCAAGATATTGGTACCACGAAGCGTTGCTATCTCTGATGACCGTCTTCTTGCCTGGTCTCGTATCCACAATGATGAATTGGCTTGCGGTCAGGGTCTGGTTGATCGTAAAACTACTGATCACTTCTTTTGATTCTGGGTCCCTGAGTTGTACTTTGAATCCCGAACCAGCTGAGCCGTAGACCCTGATGATGGGGTATGCTTTCTCATCACCATCATTCGTTATTACAAAAGATGTCAATTTAGTATCCGTTCCCAGAGAAACTGGGTTACTGTACCAGAATGGATTGAAAGCCCTCAAAGTGAGTTGGAATCTTCTCCAATCATCTGTTCCAGATCGTTCTTCGCTTTCGAGCCCTTGGAGATACCGACCATTGATGATCCGGTGTTCACCCTCTGGGTAGATTATTCCCATCGAAATATCTTGGTTCAGGTAAGAGGATAGTGCTCTTACCTTCTTCCTAGCATCTATGAAATCTTCACCAGTGATCAAGATCGGCTGATCGATATTCCGAGGCTTTACATTACTAAACTGATGGACAGATCCGGCTTGGCCATATGCTTCATACTCAGCATGCTCGATAGGGGGCATATCTGCACCAACTCGACCCCTCAAAGCCTTGTATCCTGTAGAACCATCAAGGGGGAAAAGTACCTGTGCGGGAGTTACTTCGAGTCGGCCATTAGATTCGGTCCAAGTAACTTTCACGTCGTCGATAGCCAGTAGATCACGGCCATGGATCGGACTGGAATCTCCAGCATCACGCTGTAGTTCAAAAGAGATCGTGTACGTTTTCCCCGCAGTGAGAGAAATGGTTTCTTTCCACCATTTCCCCCATGGACATGCGTAATCATTCGCCTGATCACCACTATTCCCAACGGAGTATTTCACAGACTTCGTCAGATCTGGTGAGCAGTGATTGAATTCTTTCCACAGCGAACCATTGATCCAGATACGATACTCTTCATAGAGTGTTGGATATTTGGCGCCTTTGATTCCTCTAAAAGATCTTTCAAGTTCGCAGATGTTCCAGAACTCAATCTTTGGATTATCCACACCAGCAGGGACTTTGAAGATCAGATCGAAACCAATGTCCTCTTCATTCTTTGAGCCCTTCCTTATAGCTCGATACATATACCCTGAAATAGATGGTTTACCGTTCCAGGCATTGTTCAAGCTACCCAGCAGTCTTTCCCGTCCCCAGCCTCGCTCTGGATATTTAGATGGACCCCCACCAGAGATCAACCGGCCAGGGGAACGAATCGTGAAGAATTTATTGAAATTGTTTGATTCAAAGCCTTCAGAATAGGTTCTGTTCCTCGAAGTAGTTTGGATCGTTGTGATAGAAGGAGTCCCAATGTAATAGAAAGGTACTTCCGGAGTATCATATGAAACTTCAATATCATCGATGTACATCCCGAATGTGCCATCTACCGAATAATCGGATCCGTCTTTTTCGTGGACAAATTCAACCACATGATCAATGCCTGGTACTAGTGGGATTGAAACTTCACGGTAGACATACATCCCATCAGTATCTGGTTGTTCGATATCATACTCAATGCCATTGACGAAGATCTTTAGAGGATCACCAGAATCTTTTGCTACGAAGAATCTTAGTCCAGGGTCTATTGCTGTGATGGGTATTTTGAAGGCCACAGAAAAACCGATGGTTTGGCCTATGGAAGCTTTGCCTTTATTCTCAGCTGAGCTCAATCCCCAGTAGCCGCTGTTCCGGCTTCTGCTACTATTAGTCCAGGGGTAGTTTCTACCCACAGCTGGATTAGTTATGGTAAAGAAAGGGTTTTCTTCATCAGGTTCGAAGCTCAGGGCCTGCACTACCTTCTTATCCGAAGGTGTAGGTGATGGTGTTGGATCAACCTCAACCCAAGAGATTTCAACCGAGTCAATTGCAAAGTCCGATTGGTTAGTGGGGGCTGCCTGACCTCGGTTCTCGTAGTATCTCAATTCAAGGGTGTTTAAACCCCGAATCCCATCAAGAATAACCGTTTGGTATGTCCCATCACTTATCCAATCGTCAGTGTTTAACCGCTCAAGAATTTCAACTACTTCCAATGAAACTCCCCATTGTGGTATGTTTTCATTTGTTCTTACCCGAACTTTGATCTTGACCTCTTCAGCATTCCCGGGCACATACATTCGTATAGCTGCTTGGGCACCCTCTTGATTGGTTGATGTGGTATTGATTCTCCAAGTATTATCCGGGCTTTGGTCTGCCACAGTAAGAGCTCGAGACCCTGTATCAGGTCTATCATTGGTGAATGACCAGGGTCTCTTATAGTTATTAGAAGCACTGGAGTCTTGAAGTTCCAAGCTGAAGAACTCTACTTCTTCATATTCAGTGACGGTAGCTCCTTCTTGAAGCTGGAGGTTCTTATACCATCCGGTACCCCCATCATACCCGGGGTCTGCCCGAAAGTCTGGCTTGATTCGCATAAAAGCCGCATTAGATGGAGATGTTAAGGTAATCGAGATCCTTGCCCAATCTGTGGCCAAAGAAGGTGATGATCCTAACCCTGTGATGTAAGTTTTGTCGGCATCGTACCAACGGATCAGGACCCGAGGTCCGTTGCTTCCATAGGTGTTTTCACCTTTTACATAGGCTGAGGCTGTGTATTGAGTGTTAGGGGAGCAAGGGATAAATTCTTCATCCTCGACTCCAGGTGAGACAAAAGATTCCAAGTAATTACCCGGAACCGTAATTACTTGGCATTTCTCGGTTTCGTCAAAGAACCATTCTTCCCCAACATTTGAGTATGATTTAATATACCCATCTGCTAGCCCATCATAGTTGGAATCCCTCCCCATAGAGGGATTTGATAAAAGATTCTCAAAATACCTCTTTTTAACCACAGTAGCCATATTATCACCTACCCCCCATTAAGCCATTCTTCGGCACGTAGTCTCCGGATTGTCGCATCAGCAGCGGCCATCGGATCGTTCAACCCATGTAAGTGGAAGATATGCCCTTCAGGGGTCCGGAGCCCGCCGTTTGGTGAGATCCCCAGACTCTTAAGTTGTGACAACATCTTGACTACATCCGAAGTAGTTCTCTTAGTCATGACCGTTTCCCCACCACGGAGGGTTGCCCTGATGTCTCCAGACCCAGGTAATTGCCGTGCTTCAGGAACTGTTCCCCCTCTGTGGAGAACTCGCTTCCCTTTAGGGCCATGAACGACAACAGGTGTTTGGGCAAGGTTGCCACTACTCCTGATTTGTACATTAACCGACTTTGTAATGCTTTTCCCCAGTGCGCTGTTCCAGTAGTTCGTTGTCTTTACCAGATCATCTATCTTACCTTTTACATTAGCAAACTTACCACCCAGCTCGGATACACGCTTTAGAGCTATTTTAATTTCATCATTTTCTGTCTTCAGTCTTTCAATCTCTTCATTGATCATCTTGACATTAGCTCCACGCTTACCCTTCATCTCTTCCAATTGCTTGATTTGGCCGTTGTTCTTTTCCATTAGCTTTGTGGCGTCTTCCACAGATTTGAGATCATACTGACCATTACCAATCTTGGCTAGTTCAATCTGGGCTAGTTGTTCACGAATCCGTGCTAGCTGTTTTTCTTGTTGATTATACCCGTCAATCTCCTTTTTAAGTGCCCCTTGAGCTTCATACATCTTACTCAGTTTACCACTCAGAGCCTGAGATTGGCTTTGAAGATGTTGAAGTTGTATTTCCTCAGATACCCTCTCATCTTCTGAAAGGCCTTTCATCCTTTCCTTCAGTGCTGCAATCTCGGACTCTTTTGCTTGATGTTTATCTTGGATGGATACAATCTCATTAGATATATCGTTATATTCTTTCTGAGCCCTCTTCTTCTTCGCATAGATCTCGGGCATCGCTGATTGGAGCTCCCTTTTCTGGACCTCTAACTCTAATCGTAGGTTTTCTCTCTTCTCAGCATTCAAATCTCGAAGTTTACCAGTAGAAGTAGCTACAACATTACCTTGTTCACTGATTTTAGTGGTAGCCCCCGGAAGGGTTTTAATTAACTCATTATTAAGCCCAACCATCTCGCTTAATTCAGAGTTGGTAAGTCCCGACTTCTGTTGGAGTTGAGCCTGCTCATCTTTCAACAATCTGATTTGATCTTTAGATAAGCTTTGCTTATCACCTAAAAGAGTAAGAATATCCATGTACCTGAGCAGCTCATCCGTGGTCAACCCGCTTTGATTTCGAAGACTTTCATACCGATCAATTAACCCAGAAGTCTGTTCCAATTCTTTTTGCTGATTCTCAATGAGTCTGATCTTAGCCAGTGAAAGTTCTTCTGTTTTCCTCGAAGATAAAGCATAAGATCCAGCTAAGAGCGAGAGTCCAGCTACAAGCCAACCAGCTGGACCTAATGAAGCGAACATTCCCCCAACAATACGTCCCAACTTTGCAAGGGAGCTTGCGAATAGAACCACAGAGCCAGCTGCGAGTGTGAACTTCGTGACATTACCCACAAGGGCCCAATCAATTCTGGATAAGAATCCGATTGTTTCATTCAACCTTTTATTTACCTTCTCAGCCCATACATCGATCTGTCCGCTCTTCTGAAACTCATCTAGAGCTTTAGCTGCGCTCTTAGCCCCAGCCTCGAGTTTCTTGAAGAGTGGTTTTGATAGGACCTCGAGTGACTGCTTGGCAAAGTCTTCAATGTTCGAGAGTAGTCCAGCGAATGTGGCAGACTGGACTTTCATCATACCACCATATCGCTTTTTCATCAAGTCCAGGAGGACTGTATTGAATGCTTTCACATCCGTGATCTGGCCCTGGTTATTGACCAGTTCCTTGCCCCTCATTATCTTGTTGCCGTGGTCGATAATTTGTTGCTTCGTTATACCGAACTCTTTCAACCGTTCGAGCTCACCAGTCTGGGCATCGGCAATAGCTTGAACAACGTCTTCATATGATTTACCAGCAGATTTCCACGCTGCGGCAGTATCACCAATGGTCTGTCGCCATCGATCAGTTTCCAATCCGACGGCTCGCATGATGAGCTCGCCCTTCTTCAAATCCTCCATCTCGAAGGGCGTTTCAATAGCAAACTTCTTCAGTTTGGCCAACTCTTCTTTAGCCTGCTTGGTGCTTCCAGTCAATCGAGTCATGGTGGCCAAGAACTGCTGGGTATCGCTATTGGCTTTGACCCCCGCATAAGCAGCATACCCAAAGGCAGCAGCGATACCAACTCCGGCCCATGCAGCCCTTGAATGAAGGGATTCCAATGCATTATCCCAATCCTGTTTCATTCCCATCATGTTTCGCTTAGCGCTTCTAAGACCACGAACAAAATCTTGAGACCTGAGGGTCAACAGGCCATAGAGTTCCCCAATCCTTAATGCCATTAGCCCACCCCCTTATGCTCCCCATGATTCAAATATCTTTTCTTGCTTACTTGGATCTTGGATAACTTGATTCTGCTGTTTAAACTCACGAGACAGTCGGATTCGGAAGACCGATCCGTTTGAGAGGTTAGAGAGTAATACCACAAAGCGACGGTATGAGATGTTATTGAGTTCTCTTGCTAGATCAATGTTATATTCCCTTTGGAAGTCGGCTTCGATGGATCCCCAGTTTTCTAAGATGTCTTGCGTCGCTTCTTCGTTCTCTGCCTCCCCCCCTGAGGAGTTTCCAAGTCGTTTCCCTCATTCCCCTCTGCATTACCCATATATGTGTTCATGATCCACGGAACGATTTGTTCCACCTGTCCTATGTCGAGTCCTTTAGCCATGAGTTTATTGAAATTTTCTTCCCCGATGAGCATTGTGAGCATATCCAACATTTCTTCATGCATGATAGTTTCTGTGGTATCTCTGTCACGATTCATCTTTACAATTTTAACAATCAGCGCCGCAGGTAAATCTGGAGGGAGGATAATCTCCTCCCCCAGAATTTTGAACCTGACGGGCTGTCGCTCATGCTCTGCAAAGAAAGCATCAAAATCCTTATAGCGATCAGCCATGATTTATTCCTCCTTAGGCACCAGTTTCTTCAGTGGGTTTTCCCGACACTTGCAATTCTACTTGCCAACTCATTGCTTCGTTATGGCTTCCCCCAGAGCTTACCTTGGCAGAGGCCAAAAACTTCTTGATCTTTCCTCCCGGGGAGGTAACCTTGAAGTTACCCAGGCTATTGTTGCCTGTCATTTTAGCTACTTGCTCAACCATTTCTTGCCCAGGGTCACGATCACCAGTAGCCGGATCTTCTAAGTGAAAACCCTCCAAAGTCATCGTGGTAACCCGCTCGGCCACAAGATGTTCGTTGGCACCAGCCGAATTGAAATCCGTGGTGTCGGTCTTCGTGTCGTCGTCTTCGAAGCCAATAGTGTTAATCCCATTGACTGGGATATAGGTTAAGGGCATACCCAAGTCTTCGACCTCGATAGTCCAACCTCTGGCCAGAACCTTCTGAATTGCCATTTGTTTTCCCCCTCTAGTTCCTCAACGGAGTTTTGTGTTGGACATCAAACTGGAAGTTCATACTATACTCATGACGGTTATTACTATCTCGGCCAATGTGTATGGGGCCACTCTGAATACAGTAGCATCCAACCACCCATTGACCTCCTGGAATAAGCTCTCTGTGGTGTAGACCTTGGAGCTTTTCAAAAATGCTATTCGCAAGATCGAAACCGACCACAGGGTGTGATGTTCCTCGGACTATGATTTGAATAGTTGGATAATCATAGCCCAAGGAAAAATCAGCCTCCCTGCCACCTGTGGGGTAGATACCAACAACTACATCTGGAGTAGACGGGTAATATGCAATGAAGCAGTTCCCGCCTATCCCAGATTCATTGAAAGTGACTATCCCTTCTTGGTGGAGATATTTACCTACTTCTACTGCTAGCATCATAACTCCCTGCCTATCTTGATAGCGATCATTCTAGCAACCGCTTGACCCTGTGATTGAAAAGCATTCTCGAGCCATTTACCCCTACCTTTGCCCCGGAAATTATACTCAGGGTGTTCATGCAATCTTGCAGCGTAGGGGGTATCATAGCTTACAGTGGCCCTCAGAGAAGCTTTATCAACATCCACAGAACCAGATCGTTCGAGAGTACCCTCATCATGTGGCACGTGTTTGTTTGCGTGTCCTAGTAGATGTTCAGCACCTTCGTAGAGCCCCTCCCCAGCTAAGTGGATAGCTCTTGCTGAAAGTGAATCACCACGCCAATTGAATCTAGAAGCCAAGTGCCATCACCACCTCGATGTGGCTTTTTGTTTTAAAGAATTGATAGGGAACGGCTTCAATGACTGTGTATTTGTTACCTTCCCAAGTAACTCGACTGTTAGTCGAGATGTTGGTGTCTGGATAAAAGAATCCTCTGGCCGAGGCCATGATCTCATTCCCGTTTTGATCTCGAACCAATCGGTTCTTGGGTTCGACGTAACATTCTACAATCTTTGGTTCATCCCAGACAGGGCCATAGGCGCCGTCCCCGAGATAGACCTCTACTTCGGCTTCTTGAACCATGAGAAACTTGGGTATCTTCATCGAGCGGTCACCCCCCGGTAAAGCAAGCCCTCCAGTAGAAGGAACCTCCTTGCCCGTGGCGCCAGACCTGTAGTCATGTTCGATGTTTGTGACCCAAGATTCATGGAGAAGTTACCAATCCTGAATCCGTCGGCTTTATCAATGAGCCCAATTGACTCACTGAGCGCCAGCCACTGTTCGACCTGAGCGCATGCTGCCTTTTTGACGGCCTCGGAGTTGGTTGTTTTCGACAGATCGACCCGCCCCATAGTGGCAACATCGATTAGTTCAGAAGCCCTCTCCAAAAGACGACTGCTATCTGAGGGAAGGGATTCTACTTCTTCCCCCAGATATTCAGCCAGATCTTGCATTGTTGCGTAGGCCACAGGATCACATCCTCAAGATAGCTTAGCTATCCCTTTTCTTTCGATGACGGGCCACCCTTGCTCTAGGTGGATCCTCAGGATCATCTTTTTCCACCTCAGGTTCTTGAGCCTCCTTAGGCTCTTCAACTTCGTACCCTCTCTCCTTGAACCAACCGATAATAAAAGGGTCGGAAGTTTCCCCGACCCCATTGATGAAAGTGACCCCTGCAGAGATACCGTTGTATTCTCTGTTAGGGGCTTTGATCTTAGCCAAGATTAGCACCCCCATTAAGCCATGGCATTAGTGGTAGATACCTTGATGTCCCGGAAGACTCCAGCGGCTTTAGTCCGCTTGAGGGCCACAGAAGCGACCATTTCAACTTCGCCGGTTTTTACTGCTCCAGCAGAGTTGAAGTCGGGCAGCCAGGTCCGTACCAACGGGATGTTAGCCATCGAGACTCCGTGGAAAGCATCCAGACCAAACCGAACTGCGTACAGGTCGGTGATCCCATCGACAGCATTGCGGCTAACAATCGGAACGATATAGCCTTGGGACTGGACAGGTTTATATCCCAGATCCACAAGGGGAATGCCATCGTACATCTCAACCTTGCGACCGAAAGCATCTTCGGATGCGGTCAAGTATCCAGCCCGGCGGGCAACTTGCTTGATCCGAGCGATCATGCGGGAGTTACCCATCAGAGCATCCGGCTTACCATCCATGGTGACCAAGAACAGTTCCAGTTCATCCAAGAAGATCTTCCAGTTTGCATCAAGAGCCGCAGAATCGGACAAGTCAATAGCAACCTCGGGCTTGTATTCGGTGCTAGACCCAGCAATGGCTTTATCCAGTCCATCAAAGGAGAGGCTGTCAACTGCGCTGTCTCCATTGATTACCGTGTCGGAGAACAAGGAGCTTGCAGCCTTGACCTTCTGAGCCATTTGGAGTTGGACTTCATCTACAAGGGCATCGACGTTAGCCAGCACTCGGTCAATACTGAAGGATCCACCAAGTACTTTCAGTTCAGTGGTGTAGCGTTGCTTCGTTGCTTCTTGGGGAGTGTACTCGGTGTTGAAATCACGGAAAGCGGCAGTCGCTTCAGTGATCAGTCGAGTGTAACCATAAGTCAGGGTGGCTCCTGCCGTCCCCGGAGAAACCGCATCATCGAAAGTCAGGGCGTCCATCAAAAAAGAGCTTTTACGGAACTCATCGATGACCCCGGCTTGGATGTCATCCTGAGCGTTCAACTTAGCTTGTGCGAGAGTTACTGGCATTATTACTTCCTCCTTTTAATTAACCTCTTTTGTAGAACGAAGAGAGTGCGTCTCTGAGGTTCTTGGGTTTTTGTGGCTCGTTCGTACCTCCAGTGTTGATGTCAGAACCACCCTTTGGCGGGGTTGTCTGAGCACCAGCTTTCCATTCTGGGTTGTCTTGCAAGATTGCTTCGAACTTGGACTTGATGGCATTTGCATCGACGTTGCCTTCTTCATCAACAGAAACGTCGGACAGATCGGCGAGCTTGGTCAGGTATTGCACCTTCTCGGGCTTGACCCCAAGTTCGGCAGCCACCAGCTTAGACTCACCTGCGATCAACTTCTGGTTAGCTCTTTGGTCAGCCTCCTGGGCTTTTTGCTTCCATTCGTTGATCTGATTCTCATAGTTCTTGTTAGCGTCGGGTTCCAGACCCAGTGCTTCCAAGACCTTCTGCATCGTTTCCGTGGCTCCGTTCTGAACCTGTTTCTCCATATCCTTGAGCTTAGTCCGATGTTTAGCATTCTCAGCTCGGAGGCTCTCAACGTACTCTCTAGTGAAAGTATCGTTGGATCCACCTGGCTTCGGAGGCTCCGGATCATTACCGCCCTCGGGAGTAGGATCCACAGGGGGGTTCTTTTCTGCGAAAAACTGGAGATTCATCTTCAAACCTTTTTTCTTAGGCATCTAGCCCAACCTCCTAATATATGGCACCTGGCCAATAATGAATGACCACAGGGATGGATCTACCATCGGTATGGTCAGAGTGTGTAAAAATAATGTTGGTGCAACTGTGGTGCAACCGATTTTTAGCGCACCGGGGCTGGAGTCACGCATTGGATTTTGTTGGCTGCCTGGTGCGCCCCTATATATTTATATATAGGGGCACCAGCACCAACCAAAATGCGGCACCAGTTATCGAGCACCTGTGATCGATTCTCGGGCATAGTCCCGACGGCGGTCGGTGTCGTTAATGAACTTCCGCATGGTCGCTTGCCATTCCCTCACTTTTGATCGAGCGTAGGCAGCTTCTTCTTCAGAGAGTGCAGCAGCTTCCCGACGTTTCCATTGTCGGATCCGCCGTTCGATGTACCGCTGTTTCTGTCGAAGCTCATAGCCACGTGGATTAGCCCATTGACCACCCTGTGGTAATTCCGTTAACCCCTCCACGTACAATGATAGATTGTGTGTGCAAGAAGGATGGAATAACCCCGCCCCTCGGGCTCTGGCCACAGAAGGGTATCGTTCATTCTCCCCAGAGATGGAAAGGATCTTGCCCTCCCAAGGACGGCAACGATCACATTCATCTGGGCTGTTACTGACCCAGACCAGATCTTTTCCATTTTCTTGGAATCGGTTGATATGACCTTCGATAGCCGCCTGCCCTGTCGTACTACGTACTGCCATTTCAGCATAACTTGCCATGTCCCAGCGCCTACCAGCTCTATCCACAAAGGCATAAATACCTCGGTCGGCAAAACGATTCAAAGCGACCTGCGCTGCCTGCCGTCGGGTCATTGTCCCTGTGGAAGCTCTGGGTGCTGCTTCGGCAATCACCTGGCGATAGATATCCTCTGTGGTTCGAAGAATCATCATGTGGGACTTAGCCAACTTATCCACCGTCTTTTCGGCTAACGCCTGGATAGCCAAAGTATGCGTATGGGTAAAGCCAGCCGAGATATTCTTCATGATTGGTGTTAATTCTCTTACTGCTTCATCTGAACCTGCTTTGTAAGCCTTCTCGATCTCAGACTGAATATCCTTCTTATACTTGCCTAATCCCTGGAGTTCCTTCTCTATCTTTTTCCGGAGAAGCCTGATCTCCGAGAGCTTTCGTTGTGACCAGCTCTCATCATCGATCCCTTCTTTGAGCCGTTCGGCTACGATTCTAATCATTGTGGCTTCGGCTTCGGCGTAGATCTTTCGGATCAGATTAGAGTATTCTTCGTATTTCTTCGGATTAACCGGCATCAGTCAATACCTGCCTCAAAGGGGCTTGGCATACCCATGCCACTCTCTTCAAGGATCTTATCGACCTCAGCTTTGATTTCAGCGTCGGTCCACTGCGGGTTAACGATCCGAACAAGCGTCTCAGTGCTAGCCGCCGAGGCCCGTTTGAGCAGTTCGACGGTTCGACCCACAGACTCTGGATCGTAAACCAGACTGTCTTGCAGTTCCACAGAGGGTCGGTAGACTTCGTGCTGGCCACCAAGGATCTCTTTATCGATGATCAATGCAATCTCGAGTATATCCTCAATAGCTGATTTCCAGAATCGAGATTTCTTAGCTCGAGTCATCAGCGACCGTCGCTCACGGATATTCAATGCCGTTCCCGACTCGGCTCGACCTTCGATCTTCAGACCAAAGCTCTGTGGGGAGTAACCCGCCCCCGTCACAATCCGTTCTAAAAGTTCAATCGCCGTCTGACGGTGTTCTTCCATCCGGATTGCAAATTGAGTAGGTGTGATACCCGCCTTCTCCATCGAAAGAGCATCCATGTCCAGTGTAGAAAAAACTTCTTTATCCAGATCAAAGCCGAAGTTACCCTCAGTGTCCTTTTCAAGGAACTGTTCTGAAACGATTATGCGACCCCGACCGAGTCTTATATCTCGCATCCAGGAGCTGTAGACTTCGTCTATGGAGTCCATGAGCCCTTCGGCCCCTGAGTAATCCGATTGACCTAATGGAGAGTTTCTGAACCGTCGATGTGGCCGCATGTTTGGGACATACCGACAAGCCAAGGTTACCCCCTCGGGCATGTGAGTCACGGTGGGAAGATCCTTCGTCTCTTCAAACAAGTCAAAAGAAACTTCAGAACCCAATTTCTCCGGCGTACCCTTATAGAGGCCATAATAGATCACTCCCGGTTCATGTCTTTCGAGCAAGCGATAGACTTGATTCCGTTCATCATCTTCATGGATAATCTTCCAGAAAGTAACTGCCGAAAGTATTCCCCACTTAAACTCCGGTATGGCCCTGTCGGCTTGGACAGAAGATAAAATCGGGTATGATGCTACGTCTTTGTCCCAGTTGACTTTCAAAAATACCCCACCAAGAGCAGCTCCAGTTTCGGCCGCTTCGATCAACTGGTTGACGTACCCTCCAGCCTCAACGATTTCTTCCAATCTTTCTTGTGCCTTGACAGCCGCTGGATCTTTTGGTCGGTACTCTCTCTTCGGCGGTGCCATCGATGGGTGTGTCGGGGGTTCATCTGGATTCTCTGGATCCACAAGTTGATTGGGTTGCTGCGGTTTTGCTGGCTCAGTCTCGATCTCTTCGACGGCGTTAGCTTCAGGGATAGTAAACTTCGGTGCTTCCCCGAAAAGCATATCCGCAGAGACTGAGGCTAAGTCTCCGGCCACAGGAATGTGGATCATCGTTTTTCGTTCTTCAAATAGATCTTTGGACCAGAACTGTGCTCTTTTAGACGTTCCTGGTACCATTGAAGAATATACTTTGGCAATCTCATTGGGATCACCCGAGTACCAAGCAGAATGTTCTCGATATAGATCAAATACTTTCTCCCAACCCTTGGGAGGCCAATTCATTTTAGGATCATTAGGAAGCGGCATCTTTTACATCCCCCAATCTTGCCCATATCCTTCTTGTTCCATTGAAGATATAGCGGATAGCATCCAAAGTATGGTCGTGCTGTTTGAGTGGCTTGTCCTCGCCACGTTCTTGGGCTTTCTCATCCCAGACATAAGATCCAAGTTCTTTGATCACCCATTTACACCGTTTGTGGACCCGAAATAAATCCATCTCCATGATAGTAGAGATCAATTCAATACCCCGGTTGACGGCGTTATCAGCCCTTGCTACCCGGCGGATACCATCTTCATGGAGTTGTAAGATAAATCCTTCTGCCGCTGGGTCGACCATGATCCACTCTGGATAACGGTCTGGCTTTCTACCCTCTTTATCTTTGAAGTATCGTTCTTCATTCTTCTTATACCATTTCTGGAAGTCTTTACTGTATGCAGCGGGTGACTTCTGTCTGGTCATGGCCTTAGATGGATCTTTATCGACCTCATCTTCTTTAGCTGCCCGGCCACTGTGGTAATATTCATCAATGATATAAGCTCGATTGTCGATCCCCAGACCACAGAGAATGAATGTCGTTGCGTTGCTGGTTCCATAGTCAACGCCGATCCAGTATCTCTTGATCTCGGGTAGTTTAGTGACTACCATTTCTTTTCGATCAAACATGCTGTAGATGATCCCTTCTGCCATCACCCACAGGCCAAGCACGTATCGTTGATAGAAAACCCCGCTGAACATCCGCTTGTATCTGTCTTTGATTCGTTCATCAAGAGCATCGTTATCATCCAAAGTGAAGTGGAGATGTAGAATCTTCTTATCTTCGGCCTGGTCGATATATTCTTCTTTGATGAAATGGTATGGCCCTTTCGGGTTGCAGTTCATCCAGAACTTACTCCCAGGGACCGAGCAACGACCGATCATTTGTTCAATGAAAGACTTTGGAAAGAGTGCGGCTTCGTCGGCATATGCTCCCGCTGCGGTGAGACCTTGGACAACGTCCTGTGAAGCCTCGGTCGAAGCACCAAAGCAATAGTATGTGTTCCCACCAATCTCGATGTAGTGATCGGATCGGTTGTAATAATATGGTATAGCCAGTGATTTGAGTATCCTGAACATTGGCTTGAGTACGTTCCGCTTGAGTGCCCCCATAGATCGGCCAGCCAAGATGAAGTCTTCGCCCGAGAAGGTATTGACCGACCACAGAACGAAGCTCTTGATCATCGAGATGGTCTTGCCTGATCGGATCGATCCATCACAGATGATCCCATCATAATCATCATAAGGGCTACCTGGCATCCACCAAGTCAATACCTGTTTCTGTCTTGTGGAGAATGGCTTGAAGTCAAATGAGACGGTCCCTTTAGTCTTTCGGGCCATTGTCCCAGACCTCTCTCGCAGAGACCCCCATGATCTTCATGAAGCTAGAGACGTCGACCTTGCCTTCCCCATCACCAGTCTCGAGCTTGGCCTTAAGATCAAGTAGTCGAGTCTTCTTCTCTTGGACCCGGGTGAGAGCCTCTTCGCATCGTTGAATGAGCTCGATATTGTTCTGGTATTTCTCCTTGGTTTTATCAATCATACTTTCTCCATCTTCGCCTTGCTCTAGTTCAATCTCTGTAAGTACTAAACCTTGATTAGCCTGTTTCAGTTCGTTGATTCGCCGAAGCATGCGACGGATTCTAATAGTGTATAGTATGATTTCTTCATCTATATTCTCATGAACATCCGTTGAGATCTGATCCACAAGGGCGAGTTCTTCTGGCTCCAGCGTGTCAAACCAGATCCGTTCTCGAGCACCAGTCTTCAGAGCATTCTTGTTCCCATAGTGCTTGCTCTTGTCCTTCGGTCCTGTGGATTTGCCTCCGTGCATACGACAGCGACCATTAGCCATAGCAGGCTGACGGCACGGTCGGTTATATCTCTTAGACCTGGCTCCACATTGCCTGTATGCCATAATGTCGCCTCCTTTTGACACAAAATAATAGCCCAACCCCCTGAACCTACATAGTAGCGATAACATCCAGGAATCGCAGACCATGTAAAAATTAAAGTAGCTAGTCTTTTTGTCCGGATATAGGGAGTTGGGCTTGGACAAAAAAAGATCTAGCCCTATGGTCATTATAGGACTAGCCAACTCAGCTGTAAAGGTCTTTATGAAATTAGTTTACGAATTTTTTGAAATCGAAGTCGATGAATCCCTCTGCATTCTTAGGAATGTATAAGTGGGGTCTGCTCGGCTCCAACAGGTACCTGTTCCAGATATCTTCGACGTTGCTCACGTGCTTCATCATAAGACGGAAGATTTCCACAGTAGCAATGGCGTCTGACATGGCTCGGTGCTCTTCGTAGTCTCGAATGTAGAACCGTTCTTTCAGGTTCTTCAAACTGGGATTGATCTTGGGGAAAGTGAGATGACCCAAGTATCGGGTGCAGATCCATCGGTTCCATCGTTCGGGGTCCCAGGCTCGATTGATGAACCCGAGCTCGAATGGCGCATTGTGGGCCACGATGATATCATTGTCTATGAATCGGCGGATCATCGACAGTGCCATGCTTTCGGCCACCCCATTTTCCAGATCGGCGGGTACCAGCCCTGTGATCTCAGTGATGATCGGATCCCACTTGATATATGAACGGAGCTTCACCAGCGAATGGTACCGGGCCACAGGCTCGATGTTATGGTCAAGCTTGATGGCGCCCACTTCGATGATTTGACATTCCCGATGATTCAACCCTGTGGTCTCGAAGTCAATCACCGTGTACATCTTCTTGTTCCTCCCACTCGAAGAATTTGATCTGGTTCAAGGGGTAGACAATGCCACAACCATTACCATGATCGATGAGTCGAATGAATAAAGCTCCTTCTTCGACGGTCCAGTCAACAATGTCTTTGTACTTGTGGATACGACCAGTGTCAGCGGTTTTGATCCAACCAGTCCACTTGGACATATTGATCAACCTCCTTTTCTATAATTTAATTATACCAAGGCTTGTCCAATTGTAAAGGACTATTTTACCTATTTCCATAAAAGAATGGAGGGGTTGCCCCCTCCTGACCTGGTTAACTTCGTGTGTTGTAGTCTTCGAGTGCTTCTGCGGGGCCCGAAGCGTAGTGCCCGTGATGGAAGCCCCCATCTTCTTTGTTGTAGATCCAGGTTGCGTACTGCCCGTGGAGTGTGCCCATTACGATCTCCAAGTAGTCGGTAGTCGGGTGCGGGCGGCGAGCGATGACGTTGATCATTTTTATCTTCCCCTTTTCGTTTTTATTTAGTTGGGGCCCTTTCGGGCCCCTGATGGTTAGCGGGCGAGTTCGGCGTAGAGCTTCATCCATTTGTCGTGGTTAGCGACGTAGGATTTAGCGAGTGCCTCGTGCCCTTTGCGAGCGGCGTCGATAGCAGCGGCTTCGTTGACGATGGCGTTGTTGCGATATTCGGCGAGTTTGAGTTTCGTGTAGGCGTCCATTTCGTTTCCCCCTTTCCCTTTCGTTAATTATATATTACCATACCTCCGGAGTGGTGTAAAGGAGGTATTCAAAGATTTTTCAAAAAACTTTTTGCGTTGACGTGGAAAAGGATTAACGTATGAACGTATTAATCCTTCAACGTAGTGACGTGTTAACGATCCAACGTATTCACATGTTGACGTATTAACGTATCAACCCATCAACGTATTAACTTATTAACACCTCCACCCGTTGACGTATCGACGTGTTAACGTGGCGCCCCGACGACGCAAAAACGATACAAAAATATTTGCAACACTCGACGCTAACGAACTCGAAAAGCAACACGACGCCGACTTCGACAACTAAACACCGGGGGCACCGCCCCCCACCAAATTTAACCCACAGGGGGAAGTAAAATGACAAGCAAAAACGAAAAGTTGCTCGGGCACCTCGCCGACGCACAAGAAGCACTCGCTAAGGCGCTCGAATACAGCACATATGTTTTGTATATACAATTGTAAATACATGTGTTAATGATTAACGGCCGTATAAACATTTGTATATACAGCACATATGTTCGGTAATGCTGGTGCTCTTGGCCACAGGGGGGTTGGTCGGCTGGTGCGCTGGTGCAAATGGTGCATCATAGTCCGTGGGCCTGTGCACCGGCAGATGCACCACAGAAGCACCACTAAAGTTCATTTACATCCGACAGCTCGTATGGTAAAATTAACCAAATGAAAGGAGGCATGCATGTTGGAAATCGAACACGCCGGCCACAAGGGCTTGGTGCTCAACGTCGAACCGTCGCCCGATAACAAGTACCAGTTCGTCACGATCATGACGCCCGACGCCCAATTCGTTGAGTTACTCATCGCCAACGACGACGCCAGGGAGCTGAAGATCATCAACTAAAAGGGCGAGGGGGGAAATCACCCCCGTCCTTTATTTTTGTGCGAAACTGGCGCTGCTGGGTCGCACTGCGACGACGTTAGCGCATACGAAAGGGGCCAAGTGGCCCCTATTTCGTTTTATTCGTTGCTGGTTCGATGTTCGGGAAGTGGCCTCTTCAAACAGAGCCCGGCAATCACTTCGAATGGGCAAGAACCACAGGGAAACTCGGCCAGTTCAGGGTGTCCTCTTTCTCCCCCAATCACAAAGAAATGACCTCCGAAGAGGTCGAGAAGTAAGTATATAAAAGGGGAAGATAAAATGTTGGGGGGGCTAAACTTGTTTCACCAGATCAGGAGGCGGACTCGCTTTTCGCTTCTTCGGCTTCAGGTGCTTCGGTGTCGAAGGTGTCGTCCAAGTAGGATTCGATCTTGTTCCGGAGTTTCTTCAGGTCTTCGGAATCAGCTTCCCACTCGTAGCGCTTTTTGGGTCCAAATCCTTCGAGACCCGTTTCGGGAGCGTTGAGTCCCAGAGTCCGAGCGAATTGGCGAATGATTCGGCCATCCAGGTCGTACTCTTGAGTGAGATCTTTGACTGTGATCTTGCCTTCCTTCGTCATTTGTGAAAACCTCCTTGTGATTAGGTACATTTTCATTATACCAAGGTGCTTGATGTTTGTAAAGGAGTTCAGTGCGAATTTTTACGATACTGCTCTGTGAGCGAATAGACGTGGGATCGGCGACCTCCTAACCTCATCTGGATAACTCCTTCTTCCATCATTTCATCCAAAAGTTTTTTCGTGTACCTTCTACTAGCCAGAAGAACGTTTGCTCGGATCTTATTCTGAGTTCCCTGTCCCATCGACTTCAGATATAAAATCACTGCTTCCCGATGGTATTTCTTGAGCTCTTCTCGGTCCATTTGAACTCCTCCTCTTGGTTATCTTATTCCCATTTTCTGGGATTATTCTTAAAGTGGATGAATCGATTGTCTTTCATACTTTCTTTCGTAAAAGTTTTATGCGTCCTGTCGCTTTTGTCGCCTGTAGGAGGACCTTGGAGCTGCCTGTTTACGTCTTCATAGTACGCCGAAAGGATTTCTTCACGACCGAGTCTTTTTAACCTTTCTTGCGCTTCCTTTTGATCGACCACAGGGGAGACAAAGTTCTTTCGGCCGCTGAACCGTTCCGCATACCACTTGAGCTGAGCTTCGAGCTCTTTCACTTCTTCCTTATTCATCTTGGCGGGGCACGGACCTTCTTTCCACAGGAAGTAGTGTTCTTTGAATGCCAAGCATTGGTAGCCTATTCGATTAGCGCATCCTTTACAATACACATCGGCTTTCTTGCGATCTTTGTACTTGAGCATTACTCTTCCCTCCTAAAGTTTTACATTATTTTTACAGGTTTTTCCATCGGTGCAGGGTGGTGCAATTCTTCCCGAAAGATAGGATATTATAAAAGCCTGTACCCATTTTACGACTGGCTGGTGGTGCTACCCCTTATTTATAAGGGGTGCACCAGCACCAGTTAATGGGTACAACCGGTGCTGAAAGTGGTGCAACCCTGGTGCAGCTACGGTGCATCCCCGGTGCTCATTCATTTTACGGTCTCCGAGATGATGTAACCTGATTTTCCGTGTTTTTCGACAACCCCCTCTTTTTCCAATAAATCCATGAGAGGCTTGATGACCCTTCGAGAGACTCCAGTCTCTTCGGAGAGCCTACGCTGAGAGAACGGTTCTTGCTTCATTCTCATGTGATTGAGAACCTGCTCTCGAAGATTGTCTCGGTCGACGGCTTTACCCTGCTTATTCTCCTCGTGCTTACTGACAGCAACTGCATACCCATCATCGTCTTCAGTCATCTTGAGCAGTAGATCAATCTTGGGATAAAGTCCAGCGCCACGAAACTCCCTCTCCATCGTGAGTGAAGCGAAGGCTTGTCCAGAGTTCTCATCCTGTGGATCTTCATCGTCCGAATCATCCTCTTGAGTACCATTCACGGTCAGGTACCAAGCCGATTCGATCCATCCGTGGAGTGTGGTACTACCCAGCATTCTCTGACCACCACGTCGGGAGGTTCCGCTCTTGTTGTAGTGATGGACCAAAGCAATGCCGGTGTTGAAATCGTTCTTGAGTTTGAGGAGAAACTGAAGGACTCCGTTGAGTTCTTTGGCCGAGTTGACATCTCCGCCGAACATGAGATAGAGTGGATCAAAGATAGTGAGAATAGGTTTTTCTTGTTCGATGAGTTCCATGATACCTTGTTGGTGTTCTTCGTCGTCGAGCATGACTCCCTGCTGGTTGACGAATCGAAACGGGAGATCCTGTGGCCATGATACTTTTAGTAAATTTTGCCTGTGACTGTAGTGGGCTTTTCCTCCGAGACCTTTGGCTTGAATCATCTTTTGCATCCGATCTTTGAGTATCCAGGGGGCATTCTCATTTTGGAAAAAGAGAATGGTTCCAGTCTCTTCAGGCATGTACTTTCCAAGAAAAGGGGTGCCAGAAGAGACAGATAAAGCAAAGTCCAGAAGCAACGTGGTTTTGAACGACTTGGGTTCACCAGCGATGATACCGTGACTCCTCTTCGACCAGAAGCCAGGGACTAGCCAGCCAGGCTGGGATCGGATGTTGCCCATCAACTGGAAGTATGAGTCTACTTTGAAGCTACCGTCCCCGAACAACTCATTCTCTTTTTTGGTTTTCCGTTTCTTTTCTTTGATCATTTCTGGATCCTTTCGATCAACTGAAGCTACTGCTTCGGCGATCTCATTCATCAGTTGTTGGGGTCGATCCTTAAACTTATTCCACCCACTGTTTGCTACGAGAGCGAAGATCTCAGCCTCGGAAAAGCCTTGTTCGGCGAGCTCATTCTCGATCTTGTGTAATACTTCGGAGCGCTTGCCAGGTTCGACTTTCTTCTGGAGTAGGAGTTTACGTACCCACCGGGGAATATCTTTTCGACGAAGCTTCCAGACTTGATCGAATGTTAGATCTGTTTCGAAGTTTGCTTTGGCTTTTTCGTGGATATGTACCTCCGGTAATATCTCCCTAAGCTTGTCCAGAGCAAAGAGGTCGGGGAGCTTCCATACGATCCGAACCTTGGGCTTAGCGTCGTACTTGTTATTCAAAGTGCCAGGGATCCGAAGAACCTGAGAAAGGTCCCAACCACCCTTATCTGCCCCCTGCGGGGCGAAGTGATAGGCGATTCGCTTATTCACTTCTTCGATATGTTCTGGGGTAGTGAGTCGATTTAATTTCCACAGGGCCTGATAGCGATTCGGCGAAGACTGCCAAACGATAGAGGGCTGGAGTGCTTGTTCAAAGCCCTGTGGATTGGCGTGATCCAGATCGGACCACAGAAAGTGGGATTCATTGACGTACTTCTTTTTCCGTTCGGGCTTGAAGAACGTCGTCGGACACCAGTAGTAGTCATTGTGCTTGGGTTGTTTCTTTAGCCAGGTGATTGCTTCTTTGATCGTTTTAAATGGGTGCTCATTCCATTCGCCCGACGCTGTCTTCTCGGTGAGGAAGTAATAACCCTCAGGCTGTTGGGACCAAACATCTTTGATGAGCTTGAAGTTCCTGGCCATAGGCATTAACCCTTCGCCTTCTGTTCGTGTTCGATCAGTTTATCCACTTGCTCTTGATCGAAGACCCAGATCCATCCAATCTTTTTGCCTTCGATGACCTGCTTTTTGATCAGGTAGCGGATCCTTTTAACGGGTACTCCAGTAGCTTCGGACATTTCCTTGATTGTGTAGGGCTTCTCTCTCACGTTGATGACCTCCTTCGGTTAATGGTTTAATTATAATATACCCAGCGCCAAAAGGAAATAAGAGAATTCTTAGCAACACGAGAAGTTCCCTAATATATACGCAGCGGGGTAGAAAAATATTCGGCAAATTTTCAAATTGGCCCTTTACAAAAGTATACCGCCGTTTTATAATGAAAATATACCAAAACGAAAGGGGGAAAGAAAATGGGTCGAAGGGTCCAACAGCTGGGAGACAGGAACTTCGTCATCGAAGCATACGTCATCACCGTCATCGACGGTCGGAACTATCGGACGCCAATGTCCACGACGTATCACGCCAAAGTCTTCGCAGCCAGGGTCAAGGAACATTTCGGGGAGGATACACCAGTACATATCTGCCCCAGAGACGCCGCCAACGGAGGTCCACCCGAGGATCTCAAACGTACACCCGGATACATCTGGTGCCCCTACTGCAGGGAAGAACGGAAGTTCCGAAAGTCAGAGCGAACAGGATACCTTCATTGCAGCATCTGCAGTATCTCAGACAATGACTACTACGTCAAGCTCTACAACGGAGGGTTCTACCCCTCCAGAAGGAGAAAGAAGGGAGAATGAACCGGTGAAAAAGCCCTTACTGATCATAGAAGGGATGGACAACTCCGGGAAGACCACACTCACCGAACAGCTGGCAGGCATTCTGGATCGGGAAGTCATTCATTCACCAAACTTCAAAATGCCCTTCAACGACTGGATCTCTTGGATCTATGGGGCCATGGCAGGGGGCGTCGCGATCAACGGCGACTGGTACCCCAACACGGTCAATCATCGGGAAATCATCTACGACCGTTTTCCACTCATCTCCGAAGCAATCTATGGTCCCGTCTTCCGTGGTAAGAACCGGCTGAACGACATCCCTGATATCTACGATGAATTCTATCAGGACAAGCCCTTCATCGTTTATTGCCGGCCGCCCGAGGAGTTCATCCTTCGATTCGGTACTCG
>JACZCW010027785.1_pt1 | contig 27218 bp, 19 predicted proteins | sample 8641861 | NCBI WGS metagenome assembly JACZCW01 (sample SAMN15324607, study PRJNA640507) | soil metagenome | isolation source: intercropping sugarcane | place: China: Luxin town, Laibin City, Guangxi Province | collected 2019-07-25 | depth 10cm m | reverse complement strand
ACTGCAGCCACAAGAATGTCTCATCGGGGTTTGGCACGCTACAGAAGGTTGCATTTTGCCCTGTGAAGAAGGGCTGACGTATGACTCACTTCTCGACGCATGTATGGACAGCGTCAGTTGCGTACCACGCGATGCCCCCTTTGGTGGAGGAACTGGCACCCCAGAAGACCCCTACACCATTTGTTCCGTTGCCCACCTGCAAGCGCTCACGACCTCGCCCGACAGCCACTTTGTGCTCGCCCAGAGTTTGGACCTGGCGGACGCGGTCGATTTCACCCCGCTGTGCACAGCTGAAGCGCCGTTTTCGGGCACGTTTGATGGGCGTGGCCGCATCCTCGCTCATCTCACCATCCAACGCGCAGGCAGCGATGACGTGGGCTTGTTCAGCTGGATCGACGGTGGTGAGGTGGTGGACCTCAGGCTCCAAGACGTCGAGGTGCGCGGAAAAAACTTCGTCGGTGCGCTCGCTGCCCACGCGCAAAATGCCGCCCACGTTGAGACTGTGACCGTCGAGGGCGGACGCGTCGAGGGCAGCAATTTTGTCGGCGGATTGTTGGGTCAGATCCAGCAATCCACCGCGAGCGACAGTGCCGCCTCAGTGGATGTGCTCGGCTCATTCGAAAAACGGCCGAGCGGATATTGGGGAGTCGGTGGGCTCATCGGCAACAGCGACAGCGGCACAGTGGTTGCTGGTTCTGCACGGGGGACAGTCACGGGGATGGAACAAGTCGGCGGACTAGTGGGCACCGCGCACGCCTCGACGATCAGTGACAGTCTCGCCACCGGGGCAGTGATGGGAGAGGACCAGTTTGGTGGCTTGGTCGGCCTGCTAAGTAGGTCCACGATCAATGACAGCTCTGCCACAGGGTTGGTCACGGGTCTCGGTGACGGAGGCGCCCTCGCTGGGGGACTCGTGGGCGATGTATGGACGTCCACGGTGAGTGACAGTTTTGCGACGGGTGACGTCCGCGACAGCGTGTCTTCTGGCGGGCTGGCAGGGCTCGTCTCCAATGGCTCTACGGTGCTGAGGTGCTCAGCCACAGGCTCGGTCAGTGGAGCCGATATGCTCGGTGGGCTCATCGGTCAGTTCATCGCGTCCACGGTGATGGACAGCTCTGCCTCGGGCAACGTCACCGCTCCAGAGGGAGTCGACGGCTATCGCGAATGGGTCGGTGGTCTCGTGGGATATAGTAGATGGGGCACCCTCCTCGATAGTTGGGCAAGCGGGACTGTGTCTGGGTACGAGGGCATTGGTGGCCTCCTGGGGCAAGCGGACGAGACCACCTTGGTGAGCGGATGCTCGGGCTTGGGGGAGGTCTCGGGAGCCTTGTGCGTGGGTGGGTTAGTGGGGCTCGACCTCGACTCCGACGTGGAGCAAAGCCACGCGTCGGGGGACGTCTTTGGTCGGGACTCAGTCGGTGGCCTGCTCGGAGCCACGGGAAGCGCTGACATCACTCAAAGCTACGCGCTTGGAAATATATCGGGTGATCGCTCCGTCGGTGGTCTGGTCGGCAGCACCTACCAGGTCAATATCAGTCAAAGCTACGCGCTGGGGAATGTAACAGGGAGTCTCGAGGTCGGCGCGCTCGTGGGCTACGCCTACCTCTACACTAGCCCTCATGTGTATAGCTCCTTTGCGCGTGAACAGGGCACACTTGCACTCGTCGGACACGTGCAAACCGAGGGGCCCCCCACAGAGCCGAGCGTAGACTCGGCGCTTCTTCCCGCGGCCGCTTTTGGGGATCAAACGGTGTTCAGCGGCGTTGGTTGGGATTTTGAAAGGACATGGACCATGTCCACCGCTCAGAGCCGCCCCCTGTTGTTGTGGCAAGTGCAGGACGAGAGCCTGTAAGTCGCAGCACAGATGCGATCGTCTGGGTCAGCTGTCGTTGAGGTGATCGGCTGCGCGAGCGGTGTCTTGTCTCCACGCAACCAGTGGGTGCGTTGGGCGAGTGCGGGGCTCACGCCGCGGACGCGAGCAACCACTCCATCAAGCGACACCATGGATCGAGGGATGGGCAAGACACCGCAGAACGAGCCGCACGCCGACACGCAGCTGACCAAATGAGAAAAGGCACCTGCCTGAGACAGGTGCCTTCGTGGGCGCAGAGAGACTTGAACTCCCGGCCACAGCCTTGTAAGGGCCGTGCTCTACCAACTGAGCTATACGCCCGAGTTCTGCTCAACAGACGGTTCCTGCTGAAACATCGCCACAACAACCGGATGGACCGCCGTTGTGGGGAAGAGATGGGTAGTCGGAACCTTCGACTCTTTCAAGACGAAAGTGGCGTTTCCGCAAAATTGCCCGCGCAAAACGCTTCATGCGTTAGGGCGTGGAGTGCCCGCATCAGGCGCGGGGCGGCCCGCACCAGCATTGCCGACGCCATCGTCGTCATCAGCCTGCGCCTCCATCTCGCGATAGGTCACCACTGGCGCGCGCGTTCCACCAAACAGCTGCTCGGGATGTTCCAGACGCAACGCCTCACGCAATACCTCGTCCACATGACTGACCAGGACAACCCGCAGCTCGTTTCTAACAATTTCCGGTACGTCCTTGAGGTCTCGCTCGTTTTCCTTGGGGATGAGCACCGTAGTTATCTCGTTGCGGTGCGCCGCGAGCAGTTTCTCTCGTAGCCCGCCAATCGGCATCACGCGACCCCGGAGCGTGATCTCTCCTGTCATGGCCACGTCGTGGCGCACCGGGATTTGAGTGAGGGCTGAGGTAAGGCTGGTGGCGATGGTTACGCCAGCGCTGGGCCCATCTTTGGGATCAAAGGTGGGGAAATGAATGTGAAAATCCTTGTTCTGATAGAACTCGGCCTCTAGCCCCAAGGCAACTGCGCGCGAACGCACGTAGCTGACAGCGGCCTCGGCGCTCTCCTGCATGCCTTTCTCCAGGCGTCCCGTGATGCTCAGTTTGCCTTTGCCTGGCACCACACTCACCTCACAATCGAGCACGCACCCCCCGTAGGACGTGTAGGCAAGGCCATGGGTGTAGCCCACCAAGTCTGGCTCTTCACTCTTGGGATCCCGAAACTTGTGCACACCGAGCAGCTCGACGATTTCCGCTGCATCGATGACGATGGGCGATTCGTTTGAATAATCGTTGACTGGCTCGCTGCCCTTAGCATGAGTTACACCGCGAGACAGTGCCTCGTCGGAGCTCTCCAAGTTGTGTTTGCGTTGCGCGAACTCCGCTCCCCGTTCACGCGCCACCCGCAGCGCGACCTTGCGCAAAATGGCCGAAACCTGGCGATCCAAGCTGCGCACCCCCGCCTCCAAAGTGTAGTGGCGGATGAGATCTGAGATGGCGCGATCTGTGAGCTTGACGGGATAGCCCTCGAGTCCGCACTCCTTGAGGTTGCGATCGAGCAAGAAGCCCTTGGCGATCTGCAATTTATCCAGCTCCGTGTAACTGGGCAGCTCAATGATCTCCATACGATCGCGCAAGGGCAACGGGATGCCACCCAAGGTGTTGGCCGTCGTGATGAACATCACCTCGGACAGGTCGTAGTCCAGATCAAGATAGTGATCGCTAAAGGTCTTGTTCTGCTCCGGGTCAAGGACCTCAAGCAAAGCCGAAGCCGGATCACCTCGAAAATCCGAGCTCATCTTGTCGATTTCGTCGAGCAAAAAAACGGGGTTTTGCTTGCCGACCTTCTTGAGCGACTGGATCAGCTTGCCGGGTAACGCACCGATGTAGGTGCGGCGATGCCCACGGATCTCAGCCTCATCGCGCACGCCGCCCAAGGAAAGCCGCACGAACTCACGACCAGTGGCTTTGGCAATGCTCTTGGCGATGCTGGTCTTGCCCACGCCGGGGGGCCCGACAAAGCACAGGATGGGACTCTTGAGTTGGCCAGTAAGCGACTGCACGGCCAAATACTCGATGATGCGCTCCTTACACTTCTCCAATCCAAAGTGGTCGCGATCGAGCAGCGCTTCGGCCTCTTTGAGATCAAAACGCTCCGCACTGCGATCGCCCCACGGCAGCGCCAAAATCCAATCAATGTAGTTGCGCACCACCGTGGCCTCAGCGCTCGTGGGGTGCATCATCTTGAGCTTCTTCAGCTCCTTCTCCACGCGCTGTTTTGCCTCGGCGCTGAGTTCTTTCTTGGCGAGCTGCTCTTCGAGTTCACTGAGCTCATTTTTGAACTCATCACGCTCGCCACCACCCAGTTCCTTCTGGATGGCCTGCATTTGCTCGTTGAGATAATATTCTTTTTGCGTGCGCTCCATCTGCTTTTTGACGCGGGAGCGGATCTTCTTTTCTACCTGTAGGATCTCAATCTCGGCCTGCATCAACTGATACAGTTTTTCCAAGCGCTCTTTGACGCTCACCCGAGCCAAGAGCGCATGACGCTCGGTGAGCTTGATGGTGGGAAGATTGGCGGCAATGGTGTCGGCCAACTTGGAGGCATCCTCGATGCCCTGCACGCTCATCACTACTTCAGGCTGAACCTTCTTGTTGAGCTTGGAGTACACTTCAAACGTGGATTGCACGCTGCGCAGCAGCGCCTCCACTTCGACGTCATCCAAATCGGACTCAGCCAGAGGCTCCACCTCCACCAAGAAAAAGTCGCGTGTACCAACGTAACGCCGCACCTTGGCGCGGTAGCGGCCCTCCACCAAAACTTTGACCGTCCCGTCCGCCAAGCGCAAAAGCTGCACGATGGACCCGACAGTGCCCTCCTCAAAAATGTCCTCGGGGGTGGGATCGTTGGTGCGCGCATTCTTCTGCGCGACCAAAAAGATCTCCTTGTCACCATTCATCGCCTGATCGAGCGCGGCGATGCTTTTCTCCCGCCCTACGAACAGCTGAGACACCATGTGGGGAAAAACGATGATGTCGCGAAGTGGAAGGGCAGGAACCTGTGCCCGCGACTTGCCGTCAGGGCTGTCATTCTTGAAGAACATGAGTGTTTCTTTGCTGACCGTTGCTTTTCTATGTCCCGTCAATCAGCCAGCGTGCGCTTCCTCTTCATAAACGATGAGCGGGGCTTCCGCTTTGGTGATGGCTTCTTCATTCACCACCACTTCTTTGATGCCCTTCTTGGACGGCACCTCGTACATGACGTCCAACATCGCTTCCTCGAGAATGGCCCGTAGCCCGCGCGCGCCGCTCTCACGCTCGATGGCGCGCTCGGCCACCGCGCGCAACGCACCTTGCGTGAAACGCAGCTTTACACCGTCCATTTCAAACAATTTTTCAAACTGCTTGACCAAGCTGTTCTTGGGACGAGTAAGAATATCGATGAGCGCCGGAACATTGAGCTCTTCCAGCGTAGCAAGTACCGGCAAGCGACCGATGAACTCAGGGATGAGGCCGAACTTGAGCAAGTCCTCCGGTTGTACCTGAGCAAACAACTCACCCAACTTGAGTGTCTTCTTGCTCTGCACATCCGCGCCAAAGCCGAGACGCGACTGACCCAAGCGACGCTGAATGATCTGATCCAGCCCAACGAAGGCACCACCTACGATAAACAGGATGTTGGAGGTGTCGATCTGCAAGAAATCCTGTTGGGGATGCTTGCGGCCGCCCTTGGGAGGTACATTGGCGATCGTGCCTTCGATGATTTTCAAGAGCGCTTGTTGAACACCTTCACCAGACACATCACGGGTGATGGACGGATTGTCGCTCTTACGGCTCACCTTGTCGATTTCGTCGATGTAGACGATGCCGCGTTGCGCCCGCTCCACGTCGTGGTCTGCGTTCTGAAGCAGCTGAACGATGATGTTCTCCACATCCTCACCGACGTATCCAGCCTCGGTCAGTGTGGTCGCGTCCGCGATGGCAAACGGGACCTTGATGATCTTGGCCAACGTTTGAGCAAGCAGCGTCTTACCACTACCTGTGGGACCCAGCAGCAGGATGTTGCTCTTGGACAGCTCAACGTCGTCCGAGTTGATCTTGGAATCAATGCGCTTGTAATGGTTGTGAACGGCGACAGACAGCACCTTCTTGGCGCGTTCTTGTCCAATCACATAATCATCCAAGATAGCTTTGATATCTGCGGGTTTGGGGAGCGGATCGCCGCCAGAAGATGGCTCATCCTTCTCTACCTCTTCAGCGATGATGTCGTTGCACAGAGCAATACACTCATCGCAAATATAGACCGTCGGTCCCGCGATCAGCTTCTTCACTTCTTTCTGCGACTTGCCACAGAAAGAGCAGCTCAAGTTCCCATTTGAATCGTCTCGTCGTCGGTCCAATTTGCACCTGTTTTTCTAAAAGGTCCCACACATCGTACGACCACCTGTGCCGAGAACTAAATCTTAGATTTCGCTTTGCCCAGCTGCAAGGAAATCGCCCAATTGTTCGCGCGCTATACAAGCTGGGTTTTCTTGGGATTTTCCTTGCATTTGTGACGGGGACGTCTGGCCTTATGCGACAAACTACACAAGCGGCAGAAAAAAACCGACCCCGCTGGGGGGTCGGTTTTACTTCAACGGGCGGATTTGACGTCCTTGGACCGATCGAAAATCTGATCGATGAGGCCGTATTCTTTGGCCCCAGCCGCGCTCAAGTAAAAATCGCGTTCAATATCCTGGACAATCTTGTCCCGTGGCTGAGCTGTGGCGCGTACGAGGATGTCGGTGATGACCTCCTTCATGTGACGGATCTCTCGAGCCTGGATTTCAATGTCCGTTGCCTGACCCCGCGCGCCGCCCAGCGGCTGATGAATCATGATGCGCGAATTGGGTAAGGCGAAACGACGCCCTTTTTCGCCAGCGCAGAGCAAGAGCGCGCCCATGCTTGCAGCCTGACCGATGCAGATCGTGCTCACCGGACTGCGCACGTATTGCATGGTGTCGTACATGGCCAGACCGGCGGTCACCACACCGCCAGGTGAATTGACGTAAAGTTGGATGTCTTTTTCCGGATCTTCGCTCTCCAAAAACAGGAACTGCGCGATGATGATGTTGGCGACGTCGTCGTCGACAGCGCTGCCCAAGAACACGATGCGATCCTTCAGCAGTCGGCTAAAAATATCCCACGTCCGTTCTCCGCGGTGAGTAGTTTCCACCACGTGCGGATAAATCACCCCGGCCGATACGCGATCGGCGGTCCGACCTGCCTCGATTTCGAGTGAATGTTTACGACTTTCAAGATAGCGCAGGGCCTCTGCGCGAGTTTCAGGACGCTTCTCCATAGTTCTTTCCGTCTACCTCATTCCGGGCAACGTTGAAAAACATTGCCACGCTCCAGGCGATTTCAAGGTACGCCAGCCCCTTTTCTACGACGCGCTCCCCCAGAGGAACCGCGCCGCCCCACGGGACCAGTGCTTCCCCAGAGGAACAGCACAATCCCATGGGTGTCAGGCACCCCGGATCGGACAGGTCACACTTAAGCCAACCCCCGCCCATTCGGGGGAAGGACATGTCGTGGCTGAAGATTGGTTTCGCTTACACATGGACAGAAAAAGGGACCCGAATACTCAGGTCCCTTCTACAACTCGCTGAGGGCTACAATTATTCTTCTTCGGAGATGCTGGCTTTCGATTCGATCAAATCGAGGACCTTGTTCTCCAAGATCATGCCCACCAGCATCTCACGTTTGCGCGGCTCACTGTACTCAGCCCGCAGCTTGGCGACGTTTTTGCCCGTCTGCTCGGCGAGTTCCTTGAGGCCTTCCTCAATCTGCTCGTTCCCGATCTGAATGCCCTCTTTCTTGGCGATTTCAGCCATGATCAGGCCTGCGCGCACCTTCATCTCGCTGTCTTCTTTGATCTGGTCGCGAAGCTGTTGTCCAACACCGCTGACGCGCTGTCCCTGCATTTGAGCGCGCATCAAGATCTCGCGCTCGCTCAAGCGCATTTGCTGCTCAACCAAGCTAGGGGGCAGAGGCACGGGGTTGGCTTGGACCAATGCCTGCACCAAGCGCTCCGCCAGGATGTTCTCTGATTGCTCTTTGCGAGCGCTCTCCAACTGCTTTTTGATGTCCGCTTTGAGATCGGCCAACGTCTCGAAATCGCCCAGATCTTTGGCTAGTTCGTCGTCCAGCGCGGGCAGCACGCGCTCTTTGATTTCGGTCACGGTGACAGAGAATTGCGCCTTTTTTCCGGCGAGCTGAGGGCTCGGGTGGGCGGCTGGCATGTCGACGACAGCAGACTGTGCTTTGCCGATTTGAGCACCAACGAGCACGTCTTCAATCTCCTTGAAAACCTGAGACTTGCCGATCTCAATCGTGTAGCCCTTCGCGCCAGCACTTTCGACGATGGCGCCATCAACGGAAACGACCAGATCGCAACTCACGACGTCACCCGTCTGCGCCCCACGTGCAGCCCCAGGGACCTGCAGCGTGGAGTTGGCCCGACGCACCTCGTCCAGCTCCTTGTTCACGTCCTCGTCGCCAACACTGGTCTTGGGGCGCTTGGCTTCCAGACCCTCGTACTTCACTTCAGCGATGGCCGGCAGGATCTCGACGCGGGCCTTGTAGTTGAATGCTTTGCCGGAGCTGAGACGCTCGGGCTCGACGCGGGGCTGACTGATGGGTTGCAGAGATTTTTCAGCGGCGGCCTTGGGGAACGAAGAGTCCACCAACTTCTGGATCACGTCCGCTTCCAATTTGAGGCCATAAACCTGACGAACGATGTTGCGCGGAGCCTTACCCGGGCGGAAGCCCTTGATGCGGGACTGCTTGCTGACCTGATTGAATGCTTTCTCGTATTCGTTCGTCACGACATCGGCATCGATTTGAACGTTGAATTCGACGAGAACGGGACTGATTTGTTCGACGTTGACCTGCATGGGAGTGCCTGGAGCTTTACCTGGATGCCCCCGCCCTAGGCCTGCACACAGTGAGCACTCGGTGAGGCACAGAGCATCTCAAAGCGGCCTCACGGGACGGGCGGCTGTAATTGAAGGGAGGGCTGAATGGCACGCGCCTCCGCAGGGGTCAAGACCATTTACGGCCCAGTAAGCCCACATCCCCGCACAAAGCACGGCCCCCTCGGGAGGTAGTCCCGAGGAGGCCGGAGAACATCAGGCGACCTTTCGAGGGTCAGCCAAGTTAAGCTTGTTTTGGAGACTGCGACATGCGCTCAGAACGCTCAGTCGTAATCATCACCCTCGGCCTCGGCGTCGAGCAGCGCCTGCTCGAAGGGATCGAGGTCGAAGTCCAGGTCACGATGGTTTTCGGGCAGATCCAGTTCATCGATGGACCAGCCGGCGCGCATGGACGGCCGGAGCGCGTCCCGCTGAAAGTCCGCGAATGAACGATACCCACGAGGATTAGCCATATTCGAATCGTTTCTCCTGCTTGGAGGTGAGACAGCGCCGCGTGTGCACCACTGTATTCTTTGCACCTACATCTGCGCACAGAGTAGGGCCAGGTGGTCAGAAGCTCCAAATTTCTGCAGGCATTCTCCACACTTCGATGAGTACTTCGGCGCTGCCTGGAGTTTACGCGCCGCTCATACTTGCCCGCCCGCTTCAGCGACCTCGATCCGCGTCCCCCGATCCATTAGGCTCCCCTGCCCTCCATGGCTAAACGACCCATCATCTTTGCAGTGGCCAACCAGAAGGGTGGCGTGGGCAAGACCACAACCGCCGTCAATTTGGCCGCCAGCTTGGCCGCAGCTGAGCGCCCCACCTTGCTTGTGGATCTTGATCCTCAGGCCAACGCTTCCTCCGGGGTGGGTGTGACGCCAGGAAAGGCGGAACGCACCATTTATGACGCGCTGATCGGACAGTACACGCTGGCCGAGGTGGTCATGAAAACTGGTATCGACACATTAGATCTCGCGCCGGCCAGCCAGGATCTCACGGCCGTTGAGTACGAGCTGTTCGATGAGAATCGCGGGACTCATTTGCGGCAGGTTCTGCACTCGGCCGATGCTGCCAAGTACGATTTCGTCATCATCGATTCACCCCCGTCGTTGGGCGTCCTCACCCTCAACGTGCTCGGTGCGGCGGATCGGCTCATCATCCCGCTCCAGCCGGAATACTACGCGCTCGAAGGCATCACGTATTTGATGGCTACCGTGGACCGCGTGCGCGCCAGCCTCAACCCAGATTTGCAGGTCGAAGGCATTGTGCTCACCATGTGGGATGGGCGCAATCGTCTAGCTCATCAAGTCGCCGATCAGGTCCGGTCGCACTTCCGCGTTTTTGAGTCGATCATTCCGCGCAACGTTCGACTCAGTGAGGCCCCATCGCATGGCCTGCCCGCTCTGTTGTACGACGTGGAGAGCAAGGGTGCGCAGGGCTATTTGACCCTCGCCCGGGAGGTCCTCGAAGGGCCGGGTGTGGTGAGCACCGATCCAAGCATCAACATCAGCCGGGCGGAGACAGCATGAAACCGACGCGCGGTTTAGGGCGTGGGCTGGATGCGCTGCTCCCTGCGACCCCACCCGCCCGCCCCCCTGCTGCAGCGGCCGGCGCGCCAAGTTACGTCCCGGGCAGCGTGTTCAAGTGTCCGCTGGAGAAAATCGTCCCACAAAAGGGTCAGCCTCGTCAGCATTTCGATGATGCGCGGCTCAATGAACTCGCCGCGTCCATCAAAGAACATGGCTTGCTCGAGCCGCTGGTGGTGCGCAGACGCAACAACCAGGATGAATACGAGATCATCGCGGGCGAGCGTCGCTGGCGCGCTAGCCAGCGCGCGGGCCTCCATGAAGTCTTGGTGGTGGTGCATGAAGTTTCGGCCTCGAGCGCCTTTGAACTGGCCATCATCGAAAACGTCCAGCGCGAGGACCTGGATCCCATTGAGATGGCCGAAGCGCTCGATCGCTTACAAAAAGAGTACGGCTACACCCAGGAGAAGTTGGCGGAACGCATCGGCAAGGATCGTTCGACCATCGCCAACTCTCTGCGTCTGCTGCGCTTGCCTGAAGGCATTCGCGGCAAGGTCGTGACGGGTGAACTGACTGAAGGTCACGCGCGGGCACTGCTTGGCATAGAAAACCCGAGCAAGATGAACGAAATCGCAGATAAGGTGATGCGTGGTCGTTTGTCGGTGCGCCAAACTGAGGAGCTGGCCCGTGACGCAAAACCCTCCGGAAAGAAGGGCGGGGCTGCAAAGGGCAAGTCAGCCAGCGTGCGCGATCTGGAGAAGCGCCTCGAGCGTAAATTGGGAGCGCGCTGTGAGGTGGCCGACAAGGAAGGTCGCGGAGAAATAAAAATCCGCTACTCGAGTTTGGACGAGCTCGATCGCATTTTGGAGCTCATTCTCTGAGCGTCAGCCCATCGGCCAAGGGGCGGCGACCGTCTAACAGATGACTGTGTCAGGCCGGACCCCTACGCGCCAATTCTGCCACGAGGCACAGAGTTGATCATGCGTGCACCCGGTCTATAAGACCTCACATGAAAGCATCTAGCATCCATTCAAGCCTCGCGTTGCTTGCTCTGGCGGCCATGGTCAACGGCTGTGTGCCCAAGTCCACCCCACCGCCCAGCAGCCAATCAGAAGCAGCGGCTCTCCAGGCCGATCCAGCTGCCCCCCCGCCGACCGCCCAATACAAGCCGGTCAAACGCACTGGTCCCGCCGCCGCGATGGAGAAGAGCTTGGCCGGCCATTTTGCCGATCAATTTACGTTGGGGGTAGCCATGGAGCCCCATTATCTCAGCGACTGGGCGCAGCTCATTCCCAGTACTTTCAACCGCATGACGGCGGAAAATGCCATGAAGTGCGCGCGCATCCATCCGGCGGAGGACAAGTACAATTATGAACCAGCAGACCAGCTGGCCAACTTTGCGCGCGAGCACAACCTGGTCATGACTGGACACGCGTTGGTTTGGCACCAAGAGACGCCACCCTGGCTCGTGCAAGGGAGCCCCGCAGATGTCTCCAAAAAATTGAAGGCGCACATCGACACCGTGGTCGCTCGCTATGCGGATGTGACCGACAATTGGGACGTGGTCAACGAAGTCATCTCCGACAAGGCGGACAAGATGTACCGCGAAGGCGATGAAGGATCGTCCATGTTTGCCGCGATGAAGGAACAGTACATCGCCGATGCGTTCAAGTACGCGGCGGCTGCTGTGAAAGCTTCAGGCAAGACCATCGACCTTTATTACAACGACTACAACTTAGCCAAGGCAGACAAGCGCGAAAAGACGCTCAAAATGGCCAAAGAACTGCGCGCCAAGGGCGTGCGCATCGACGGCATTGGTGAGCAAGCGCACTGGAACATGACCTGGCCGAGCCCCGCTGAGATCCAGACCATGATTGACGATTTTGTCAAAGCTGGGTTCAAGGTCAAAATCAGCGAACTCGACATCTCGGTCTACCCCAAGGACGACTGGGACAAAAAGGTGTGGGAGCCGGAGCGTCCGTTTGACGATGCTCTCGCCCAAGCGCAAGCCACCCGTTACAAGGAGATCTTTGAGGTGTTCGTGAAGAACGCCGAGCACATCACGAGCGTCACGTTGTGGGGTCTCACCGATGATCGCACGTGGCTCGATTTCATGCCCGTGCAGGGTCGCAACAACTACCCCTTGTTGTTCAACGATCTGGATCAGCCCAAACCGGCCTATTTTGCCTTGTTTGACGTGAAGAAGCCTTGAGCGTCTCGCTGAGCTTGGGCCACGCCCAAACTCGCTGCTGGCAAAAGAAAACCCCCGACGCCGTGTGGCCTCGGGGGTTCTTCATTATCCTATTGGAACCTAACGCAGACTCACTCGCCGCTGGCGCCACCCTCGGGCAAATCGGGGCCCAAGTAAGCGTCATGCGTACGGTAAAAGCGCACGTCGGAGATCTGCACGTTGGACTCACACGGTGCCTTGTCCACATCACAACCAAACTGCATCTGGAGACCACGCAGCTGGCGCGGATCTAGATCGTTGGGAGTACCGCCCACAAACTCAGCCCACGGAATGTAGTAGGTGAGCGTGCTCTCAGGCGTGAAACCCTGAATCCTGAATGCATTGTTTACACAGCTGTCCCATGGCGACTCGGTGTCCACAGGAACGCATGTCCCCAAATCATCCTGAACGCCTTCGGGATAGTTCTCATCCGTCTGCAGCTGCAGATCGAAAACGCCGCCTTCGGCTAAAGTGCCGCCGACTGTGATCTGAATGCCTTCAAAGTCCGTGGCGTCCACGCAAGGACCAAACGAGAGACCTACACCAGCGTAGCCGTCGCCGTTGAGGGTGTTGGCGACGGTCATAGCCCCGCTCTCGACCGTGTGAGAAGCCACGGTCCCTTCCTGTCCATCGTCGTACTCAAAAGTTTCGCCGGTCAGGCTCATGTCGTCACCCCACGCGCCGCTGGCAGCGTCGTACGATGCTTCCTCAAAGTCCGTGATGTTGCAGTTGGGCAATGAAGCCGTCTCGCACATCTCCGTCAGCTGCTCCGGAACGTGCGCATTGTAGGCCTCGCCGTTGCTGCAGGCGTCGTCCGGGCTTTCATTGCCACCGGAGCCGGTTGTCGAATCATTGCCACCGGAGCCGGTCGTCGAATCATTACCGCCCGAACCCGTGGTGTCTCCATCCCCGTCGCCCTCGTCGGCCGGTTCATTGCTCACACAGGCTTGCGAGAGAGCCAAGCCGACGCCACCAACGACCAAAAAAGCGCGAGCTCGCGAAGTAAGAATGCTGGACAATATCATTTTGAATAAACTCCTCGATGAAAGCTGAGACAACTACAGATGACTCGGCCGGGCAGCACCCGCAAGTACGATTGAAATCAAATCGGTCCTCATGCCACCCCCGCTCGTGTCGAGCGCGGCCGTGTTTATGCAAGCAGAGTCAGCTTTTTGCAACTGAGGGCCAAAATGCTCGTCCGGCAACGGTTCCATGCGCTGATTGTCATTGCCGGCCCGACGCGCTTTGCTGAGCGTGATGCAAGGGCAAGCTGAGCGGAGCTGCGTGTGGGATATCATCTCCATGGGCGAGGTGCTGTTGCGTTTCGACCCGGGGGACACGCGGATCGAACAGGCCCGCTCCTTCCAAGTGTGGGAAGGCGGGGCAGAATACAATGTCGCGCGCGCCTTTGCCTCGTGCTTTGCAAAGCGCGCCCTGTGTTTGACGTGGCTGGTAGATAATCCGGTTGGACGGTTGGTGGAGACCCTGATGCGCGGCTCGGGGCTCGATCTCTCGGGCATCCGTTGGCAAGCTGAAGGAGGCCCCTCTGGCTTGCGCAACGGTCTGAATTTCGTCGAACGCGGATTTGGGGTGCGAGCACCCCGCGGCCTCAGTGATCGCGGGCAAACGCCCAGCCGCGCCGCGCACCCGAACGATTTCGCGTGGGATGACCTACTTCATGGCAAAGGGACCCGCCTTTTTCACACCGGCGGCGTGTTTGCTGGTTTGTCCGATCACACAGCGCTCGTGGCCGACTTGGCCATGCGTGAAGCCAAAAGCAGCGGAAGTCTCGTCAGTTTCGATCTCAACTACCGAGACTCGTTGTGGCAGAGCCGCGGCGGACGACCGGCTGCGAACAAGCTGAGTTCCGAACTTTTGCGACATGCCGACATCTGTTTTGGAGTGATGAGTCTCGAGCCCGGCGCGCATGGCGAACGCGCGGCGATCGAGCGGGCGCTGTTGGAGTTCAAAAATGCACACCCAGAACTCAGTCACATCGTGACCAGCTTGCGCATCGTCCACGATCACTGCCGCCACAGTTTTGGAGGTGCATGTTTGAGCCCCGACGGACTCCACTATCGAGCGCCCCAGCCTTTTTCGATCTTCGATCGCGTCGGGGGTGGAGACGGTTTTGCCAGCGGATTCTTGTTCGCGCTCTTGGAAGGGTTGGGCAGCGAAATAGCGCTGGACTACGGGATCGCCCACGGCGCGCTGGTGATGAGCACCCCAGGTGACAACAGCATGATCCGCCGCGCCGAGCTCGAGGCGCTGGTCGCCCGCACAAGTCAGGAGATGATCCGATGATTCAATCGCCCTCTTCCCGCTCGGCGATGCTGGCACGGATGAAAACCGTTCCACTCGTGCCGGTGATCCGGGCCTCGTCTCCTCAGCTGGCGCTCTCCCTGGCTCGAGCGCTCCATGAGGGAGGCCTGGTCTGTTTGGAAATCACCCTCACCGTTCCGCAAGCCACACAAGTGATCGCCCAACTGCGGGCAGAGTTGGGCGACGCCGCGATCGTGGGTGCAGGCACAGTGACGTCGCGCACCGAAGCGCTCGATTGTCTGGCCGCCGGGGCGCAGTTCTTGGTGAGCCCGGGCATCGTCGATGGGCTGGTTGAAGTGGCCCACGCGGCGCGCGCCGTGGCGGTTCAGGGTGCGCTTTCGCCCACCGAGGTCATGCGCGCTCGCGCCGAGGGCGCCGACGTGGTCAAGCTCTTTCCCTGCTCGGCTTTGGGGGGACCCAACTATCTGCGTGCCTTAGCAGGACCATTTCCTCAGGTTCCTTTCATGCCGTCGGGCGGAGTGCAACTGGACAACATCACCGCTTACCTCCAGGCAGGGGCCAGTCTACTTGGCTTGGGCGGCGCGCTTGCGGACGAACGAGCGTTGTCACAAAAAGGCAGTGACCCGCTGCGTGAACTGGCCGCGAAACACGTAGCCTTAGTGCGCAAACCAACCAACTGAGCTCGCCCTTGGTTGGTACGGCGCGCTCATGGGTCGCTCATGGTTGCACCAGCAAGCCCGCCGTCAGCCCCACCCTGACCGCCACCGCCCGCCGATTCGTCGCCGTCGCCCGACATGGTATCCCCGTCGCCGTCACCCGATGAGGCATCCCCATCACCATCGCCTGAACTACCCTGATTGCCCCCTGTAGCTGAGTCGTTACCAGCCTCGTCGAGCACGAAAGTGGCGATGCTGCGTTTGCGCAGCTCCACCGTGAAGTAAGGCGTCGTGATCGGATCCTCGGCCGCTGCATCCGCGGTTGGTTCATCCTGGACGTCGATGGAAGTGACTCGTTCCAACTGATGTTCGGCATCGCTCAACCAGAATTGCGCTTCTTTTGCTTGTGATCCATCGGGTAGCGCCACGTCCACCGTCAGCGGAGTGTCGCCTTCGTTGAGCGCTACAATCACCAAGCGCTCCTGCTTGTCACTCTTAAACGCCAGAGTTTTTACGAGGGTTCGAGAAGGATCCGAGGTACCAATGCGCTCGAAGCCGGGTCGAACGAACTTGGAAAAATGTCCCATCGCGTACGCCCGGTAAGTGGGCTCATACGCGCCATTGAAAAGCGCCCCGTTAGACTCGGTGGACTCGTCCGCCTCGCCAGGGGGGAGCAACCACCAATAGTGCCAGGCACTCACCTGGGCCACACTGATGTCATTGAACATCTCATTGGCCACGCGCAGGCCAGAGTTGATGCTCCTGTCTCCAGGCGCATCCTCGGGGTCGCTCACTTCAGTCTGCCAGATCTGAAACCCCGCTTCGCGCCCCCGGGTGTAGTCGATAGGTGAATGATCATAAGCATGCGCCGCAAGGGCATAGATGTGATCAGCTGCTTCTTCACGATCCAAGATTGGATCAGCAAACTCTGCCAATCTGCCCCAATTCTGCGACTCCGGAGCCAGGATCTTGGTGCTCAGATCCCGCTCTTGGAGTGCTGGGACAAGGTTGTCAAAAATGAAGTCAGCGAAGTCGTGTTCTTCCCACTGACAGGTGTCCCAGTGGTTGACGTAATCCGGTTCGTTCTGAGCCGAGATGGCAAACATCGGCGTGCCGCGCGCATCCATCGCGTCGGCGAAGTTGGCCAAGCGGTCTGCCCAGTCTTGATAGTGCTGAGGCAACAGGTAGCCGCCCTCCACCGTGCTGTTGGTGTCCTTCCACTCCGCTGGAGGGGACCAGGGCGCGCCCCAGACAGCTACGCCGCGCTCCACAGCCAAGTCGACCGTGCCGAGTTCCGTTGTCTCTCCCCACGGTTTGATCTGCACGCGCAAGAGCGACAGACCAATGCCCTTTTCCTCCGAAAAGAAGAAGTCGGCCATGTCTGCGCTCATCGTCGGCGCAGTCCATGCGCTGGATGCGCCAAAACCCGCCATAGTTTGAAACTTTTGATCGAGATGGATCTTCACACGCGGGAGCTGGGGCTCCGGAGGATCGGGGACGTCATGATAGCCAATGCAACTGGCCCCCAACGTGGTCGCCACGATAGGTACGAACAACCGCCCCAACCTGCGCTGAGATCCCCTGAGTACAGCACCACTATGCCGGGAGGGTCCCGGCGTCCAAGAAGATTTCACATTCATCAAGCAAGTGCGCCTTGCGCTCTCGTTCCTTCTAGCCTTCGATGCAGCACCGCGCAAACGACATTTCCCCCGATTTCATCGCACGCGATTGCTCATCATGACCCACTTTGCTCGTCCCACCATCACTGAACTCGACTCTGCCTCGCCCACTCCCATCGTCCGCGTGCGCCTGGAATCACCCAGCGGTTTCGTGGTTGAAACATGCAACTTGGGCGCCGCCATCCACCGTCTGTGGTGGCCGCGAGAGGGCCAAGACCCGGTCAACATCGTGCTGGGGTACGAAACATTGGACGAATATCGCGCGGATCCGTTTTTCATCGGGGCCACTGTGGGCCGCGTAGCCAACCGCATCGCTCATGGCCGTTTTGATCTAGCTGGAGAGCACTACCAGCTGGAAACCAATGACCCACCGCACCATCTGCACGGCGGCGCGCAAGGTTGGTTTCGCAAGGCGTGGAAAGTCGGACAACTCTACGAAACGCAAGGCACGGGCGTGCGGTTCGATCTCGAATCACCCCACGGGGATGCCGGTTATCCTGGCCGTGTTCTAGCTTCGGTCAGTTACCTCCTCCGACACGACACGTTGCACGTGGTCATGACGGCCACTACCGATCAACTCACACTGGTCAACCTGGCGCACCATTCTTATTTCAATCTCGCCGGGCATGGGGACATCCTCAATCATGAGCTGGCGGTCTTCGCCAATCAGTTCACACCTGACCTAATCTCGGGAGAACCCAAGAATGTAGAAGGCACGCCGCTCGATCTGCGCGCTGCGCGCCGAGTTGGAACTGAGTTACCTCAAGTCCCCGGTTGCCCGGTGGGGTTCGATCACAATTATTTGCTCCCCGCCCCCGAGCAATCCATCCAGCCCGCGCCCGCCAATGGCGAACACGATCCCGCCGTGGATCAAGCCCCATTGGTGGCTCGGCTCGTAGAGCCTGACAGCGGCCGCACCCTGGAGCTGTCGACCAACCAACCCGCCCTGCAGTTCTACACTGGCAACTATTTGGATGGCCGACGCGGGACACCCGAGAAGCTCGAGCAGCACGCCGGGCTGTGCCTGGAGAGCCAAGCGGTGCCCAATTTCGCCAACATCCCTGCATTTGCCGCGCAGGGCACGTTGAAGCCCGGTGAGCTCTACCGGCACGAAATGCTGTTCCGCTTCGTCTCCCGTTGATCCGCTCACCACGGCCGCGGGCCGCCAAAAATGACACCCCGAGCCAATGGATCCCAAAAGCGGGACAGGTTATGGCCCGGACCCAACCAGCCTAGTAAAACAGGCCGCGCCAAGTAGAAAAGACGGGCAATGACTATGACGACACAGGCAAATTTGTACATCGGTTTGGACGTAGGCACACAAAGCACCAAAGGCGTGCTGCTTGACGCAAGTTTGCCTCCTAACAAAAGCATCATCGCTCGCGCTGGCGAAAGCTACGACTTGATCCCGGGCTTGCCCGCCGGCGCGGCAGAACAACACCCTCACACCTGGCGCGACGCGGTGGTCAGCGTCATCGCTCAGCTCTTGTCTGGTGTGGACAAGAGCAAGCTCGGGGGCATTGGCGTCTCAGGCCAGCAGCACGGCATGGTCGTTCTGGACGAAAATGATCAGGTCATCCGCGCGGCCAAGCTCTGGTGTGACACCACCACGGCGGATGAAGCCGCCGCCATTACCAAGCAGTCCGGGCGCAGCGTGCCCAGTGGTTTTACAGTGCCCAAGCTTTTGTGGCTGAAGAAGAACGAGCCCCAGAACTTTGCACAGGTGAAGACCGTACTGTTACCCCATGACTACATCAACTTCCTGCTGACCGGACAGAAGTTCATGGAGGCCGGTGACGCTTCCGGCAGCGGCGCGTTCGATCCTCAGAGTCGCAGCATCGATCGCGCACTGCTCAAGTGGATCGACGAGCGCGCGCCCAGCTTCTTCCCAGAGTTGGTGCCAGCAGACCACATCGCGAGGGTCAGCGCCGCCGGGTCCAAGCTGTTTGGTCTTCCGGAAGGGCTGCTGGTTTCCCCGGGCGGCGGCGACAACATGATGAGCGCCATCGGCAGTGGCGCCACTCAAGAGGGTGCCACGGTCATCAGTCTGGGTACCTCGGGTACCGCATTTTCTTACGCCTCGAGCCCCGTGGTGGATCCGGGAGGGGACATCGCCGCCTTCTGTGACTCCACAGGCGCTTGGATGCCCCTTCTCTGCACCATGAACGTCACGCTCGTCACGGAAGAGGTGCGCACTAGTTTTGGTCTTTCTCACGACGACATCAGCGCGCTCGCTGAGCAAGTGAAGCCCGGGTGCGACGGGCTATTGTTCCTTCCGTATTTGAATGGCGAACGCGTGCCCAACCTACCTCATGCAACGGGTACACTGTTGGGTGTGCGGCCGGGTCTCCTCAAGCCAGGTCACCTGTACCGCGCCGCTATCGAAGGCACCTCGCTCGGTCTTGCGTCCGGCATCGAGAAAATGAAGCGTTTGGGTCTGGTTGTCAGTGCGGTTTCCGTCGTGGGCGGCGGATCCAAGAACCGGCTATGGCGTCAAATCTTGGCGGACCTGCTCAACGCACCGGTCGTGGCGTTGAGCGAGCCTGAGTCAGCCGCGCTGGGCGGGGCGCTGCAGGCCCTGTGGGTGGCCCGGCGTGAAAAGGAACCGGGGCTCCCCATCGGACAGGTGGCCAGCCCCTACATCATCGCCACCTCGGACGCCGTTCAGCCCAATCCCGCGCATGTGGGCACATACAAAGCACTCCTTGCTCAGTTCGAAAAAGAGACCAAGCGCCTCTATCAGTAAGCCACCGATGTGCGTGCCGAGCTGCCTCTCAGTTTGAGATGAGAAGATCCTCAAGCTTCAGGCAGCTCGGCCCTAATTCGGTCTAGACTCTGCCTGATTGGCTCTAGAAAACGGCGGCAAGTCCCGCTACGTGGTACGTGATTATTATGATCCGTGCGACCCGACTTGGCGCAGTGCTGACTGCCCCGCTTCTCGCCTCATTGGTTCTCTCCGCGTGCATCAAGCGTGAGCCGCGTGTGGCCGAGCCTCAACCTCAAGCCGTGGCGACGACAGCACCGACCGGTGCGTTGCCGCCGGACAAGTTGCCGCCCACGGGTCGGTGGGGCCAGGTGGAGGGACAGGATGTCCTGGGTGGCAAGGGGATGCGCGCATTCATGATGCAAGGCGCTACCGATCGCTTGGAGGCGACCTACCTGCCCGCCAAGGATCAACCCTTTTCGGAGTTCATTCGCGCCAAGGTCATCAAGCCCTCGAAGAACGAATGGGACGTGCAGTTGCGCGCCAGCAATGAAACCACCGTGGAGGACGGTGATGTGCTGCTGGCGACGGTGTACTTCCGCACGGAGTGGGTCGCGGACGAAAGCGGCGAGGGCAAGACCGAAGCGGTGTTTGAGCTCTCCTCCGATCCTTGGACCAAGTCCGTCACCTACCCTGCCCGCGCCAGCGCGGAGTGGCAACGCATCTACATTCCCTTCATTTCCGATGGCACCTATCGGCCGGGCGAAGCGCAGTTTGCCTTCCGCATGGGTTACGACAAGCAGATCATCGATCTGGGCGGCATCAAGGTCGAGAACTTCAAGAAGGATTTGGTCTTGGCCGACCTCCCCAAGACCAAACGGTCCTACCCAGGTATCGAGCCTGATGCGCCGTGGCGCGCCGAGGCGCAGGCCCGCATCGACGAGTACCGTAAGGAAAACTTGCAGGTCGTAGTGCGCAATGCCGCTGGCGCACCGGTGCCCAACGCTCAGGTCAAGATCGCCCTCAAGCGTCATTCCTTCCGCTTTGGTACCGCTGCACCGGCCGATCTCATCCTGGGCAAGACCGAGCCCAAGTTCAATGAGATCCTTGTCAAGTATTTCAACACCGTCACGCTCGAAAATGATCTGAAGTGGCAACCGCTCGCGGGCGACTGGGGCAAGGGCTACACGATGGAGCGCGTCATGGACGCGACCAAGTGGCTGCATCAACATGGAATTGGGCTGCGCGGCCACGTGTTGGTGTGGCCCGGCTGGCAAAACCTGCCGGCCAAGCTCAAATTGCATGAGAAGGACCCCGCGCGGCTCAGAAAAGAAGTGGAGAGCCACATCCGCGAAGTGGCGGGAGCCATGAAGGGTAAGGTCATCGATTGGGACGTGCTCAATGAACCCTTCACCAATCATGATCTGCTCGACATCCTCGGTTACGAGGTCATGGTGGATTGGTTCAAGATCGCCCGTGAAGTTGAGCCGAATGCTCATCTCTACATCAATGATTTTGCCATTTTGAGCGGCGGCGGGGGCACCACGGCGCACCGCGATCACTATGAGAAAATGATCCAAATCCTAGCCGATCACAACGCGCCCTTTGACGGCATCGGCTTCCAGGGCCACTTTGGCACGGGCTTTACCAGCCCGATGGACGTGTACAAACTTTTGGAGCGCTACGGCAAATTCAACAAGAAGTTTGCCGTGACCGAGTACGATCTATTGATCGATGACGAGGAGATCGCCTCCACCTTCATGCATGATTTCTACACCATCTGCTTCAGCCATCGCCTGATGGAATCGCTCATCATGTGGGGCTTTTGGGACAAGCGTCATTGGCACAAGGTGGCGCCGCTGTACCGCGACGATTGGAGCGAAAAGCCCGCCGCCAAGATGTTTCAACACTTGCTCGGTGAAGAATGGAACACCAAAGTCAGCGGGACCACCGACGACACGGGCGCGTACTTGGTGCGCGGTTTCTTAGGTGATTATGAGGTGGTCGTTTCCGCCGAAGGCAAGACCAAGACCGTCAAGACCAAGCTCGCCAAAGCAGCCAACGGCGCGCCCGTTCAACTGATCGTGCAGCTGTGAAGCGAGACCACCGCTCGGCCCAACTTGCTGACGCGGCACAGCTGGCCGCCGCGACCTTGCCCAGCGTTCCTTGCGCCGAGTGGCGAAAAGACTCCGCGTGCGGAGCCGAGGCCTAAGACGCCAGCTGACCCATCTGCACGGGTGTGAATGCTCGGTTAACTGAGGGTATTTTCTGCGGCAGCAGCGCGGCGATCTTCGAGCTCTCGGCTGATGCTCAAGTTGAGCTCTTTGGTGATGGGATAAAACGCCATGCACAGTACGCCGAGCGCAAAGGGTAGACCCGAGTACACACTGGCCATCATGCTGAGCCCCTTGAGCACCTCAGGAGTGCGCGCCGTCTCAGGGGTGTAGCCGTACATGGCCAAGAGCCAGCCGGCGATGGCACCACCGAACCCCAAACCTGCCTTGAGCGCGAACACCAAGCCGGCCACCACGAAACCGGTAGCGCGACGGCCCGTCTTCCACTCCGAGTAATCGGCGACGTCGCCCATCATCGCCCACAGCAGCGGGATGGTGGGGCCGTAAGACGCGCTCGACAAGATCTGCAGCCAGAACATGCTCTCGACGTCCGAGCGATCGAGAGACAAAAACGCGAACTGGATGGCCGTGGCGCCGAGCAGACCCAGCGTAAACACTGCCTTCTTTCCAAAACGCACCGCCAGCGGCTTGGCCACCAGGATGCCGGCGATGTTCACCAACGTGCCCAGCATGTTGAACAAGCTGAAGCCCACCTTGGATGCGTCGCCGCCCGGCTTGACGATGAGGCCAAATAAGTCCAGCAGGCGAAGCAACGGACCACCTTGGGCCAGATCCTGTTGGGAGACGAACAGGCCTGCCTTCTCCACGAAGGCTGAGAGCGCGGCAGGGTCTACGTAGTAGGTGAAATAGTAATAAAACGAGCCGCCACGCAGCGCCAAGGTGGTGAAGACAAACAGCACCATGCCAAACATGGCCATCCACGGCACGTTCTTGGTCAGATCCGCGATGTCCTGCTTGAAGTCGGACTTTTGTTCCTTAGGGGGCTGGATGCGTTCCTTCGTCGTGAGGAAGGTGATGACAAAAAACACGATGGCGATGGCGGCGTAGATGGCGACGGTGGCCGACCAGCCTTTCGCGTCATCGCCCCCGCCCAGTTTGCCGACCAATGGCAGCGTGAAGCCTTGCACGACGAACGCCGCGCCAATGCCCGCGACGAAGCGGTAGGAAGAGATGCTGGTGCGCTCGTTGGGGTCGCCCGTCATCACACCCATGAGCGCGGAGTACGGCACGTTGTTCAAGCTGTAGACCGCCATGAGCACGGCGTACGTGACGGCAGCATAGGCCAAGCGTCCCGACGTCGACCAGCCTTGCGGCACCGTGAATGCCGCCCAAAATGCCAACGCGAACGGCAACGCCGACCACAACAACCAGGGACGAAAGCGCCCCCACTTGTGGGTCGTGCGGTCAGCGATGATGCCCACCAGCGGATCAAACAGGGCGTCGCCCACGCGGACGAGCAACAGCATGGTGCCCAAGGCCGCCGCGCTGATCCCCATGACATCGGTGTAAAACCCGGTCTGAAAGACAATGAGGATTTGGAAGACGAAGTTGGCTGACGCATCACCCACCGCGTAACCGGCTTTCTCACGGAACGACAACTTGCTTGATGTTTCAGCCATGGTCTTGGTTCATCGGGCCGGGTTATTTGCAGGTAATGAAGGCAATGTCGTCGATCCAGATGTCGAATTTTTTGCCCGGGGTGATTTCGAAAACGAGCGCGTAGAGTTTCGACGGGGTGATGGACCCTGGGCGGGGATTGCCCCAATACGGCGCCTGTTCCAGAGCGGAGAACATGAACTCAAACGTCTGCCAACGTTGAGACAAATTGACGTCACGCCCAAAGTGGTTCCAACATTCAGTGCACACACCCATCTTGGGGTGCGTGTTCACGTCGGCGATCTTGAAGCGCACATTGGGCGACGAATCTGGGCCCATTTTTGCGCGGAAACGGATGCCGGCGTACTTGGACGCGTCGTAGCCGGGTACTGACGAAAAATCTGCGCCAAACTGCGCGCCCCAGTTGTCGTCGCCACCGACGGCCACGGTCTCGCCGTAGGCGTGCATGGCTAAGCCATTGCCATCCGGCGAGGGCTCGGGTTGGCTATCCTCGGGTCCAATGGTGGAACCAAGAGGGTCGGCGCTCTTCCACCAATACCCGCCGCGACCTTCAGTGGCATCAATGCGGTTGTTGCCATCCTCCATGTCGTCGATGAGGCCTTCGGCGGGGTAGTCAATACCACGCGCACAGTACTTGGGAGGTGCCTCAGAACCGTCGGGCAAGTAGCGCTTGGCCGGAACGCCGATACAACCCACTGTGGCGAGACTGGCGCTCAGCCAAAACACGGCAAACCCAATGCGTCTGTTCATGAGCGACTCCTCACCACCACATGCTCGCGGCCAGGGACACGACGTGATTGTCTGGATTGACCGTGGGGTCCACCTTGGGAGGGGCGCCGGTGCGCGTCGTCGTCTGTGAGCCGTGGATGAAGTACGAATACTGCAGGGTGAGCTGGTCTTGGCTTTGCCAATCCGTGCGGAAGATGAGGCGCGGACTGATGGCGGCGTACGACCAACGGGTATCGCTCATGTTGGGATGCACTTGATCGAAGCGCGCGCCAGCGGCCATCCACGGCAAGAAGCTGTACGTCGCTTCGGCACCGAATTTGGTTTTCCAGACGTTGTCGGCGCGATCATCATCGCTGTTCACGTGAATACCTGCGCCAAAAACGCTCACGACGATGTCCGGGCCATCTCCATAAAAGGCCACGGGGTAACTCACCAACCGGCCGATGGAGAGATCATACTGTCCCCCAAACGTCACAAGCTCGCCGTTGCCGCGGCTTTGATCGCCCAGGTAATTTTCCATCAAGCCGCCACCACCCGGAGCGTTGAAGATCTCGATGATGCGCCCCACCGTCGCTGCGTAGTGCGCGCGCACGTCAGAGCCGGAGAGGTACAAGTGACCAAACCGCCCCATGCTAAAACGCATGTCACCGCCGATGACGTTGATGGTGCCGTCCGGCTCGAGCGTGCCGGTCGCGCGATCGTCACGGCTGAACGCGCTGCCGTAGTGCAGGCCCAGGGTCACCATGCGCGCAATGTTGACGCCCAAATGCATGTGATTGACGAAGCTAGAGCCCTGATTGGCGTCGGCGAAGCCGTTCCACAAATCGGGAACGAGGTCCGAGGGGGCCTTGTTGGATTGGCCTTGAAAGCCCTGCTCGGCCATGAGCACCACCGAATCACTGACGCGCAGCATGGCGATGATGTTTTCACCCACGCCGTTGGTGCGGAACAACAGCGGCGTACCGTAGCGCCCCTGATCGTACTCACCCGCTAGACCGTAGCGCGTCGAGAACGCGCCAAAGTGCATCTTGAGATCGAACTTCTTGGAGCCCAGATTGGGCCGAATGGTGAAATAAGCATCGTTGATGCCCGCCTGTGAAGGCGGATCAAAAAAGCCCATGGACACCGACGCCTGACGGGCGACGATCTGCATGTTGGCCGTGATGATGTTGTTGCCGTAGCTGATGTTCATCTGCGCGTAGGGCAACGGGGTGACACCGGTGTACGAAAAGGTCTCCATGTCGCCCGGAATGACGGGCGGGGTATGGATGGTGGTCTTGGCCTGGCCGGGCTCAGGATCTTCACGGGAGTTGAGACCGAGCACGAGCGGCATGGTGAAGAAGCCGTGAAAGCCAAAGCGCCAGTCACCTTCGCTGGTGCTGCCAGTGAGCGATGCTGTCGTTCCGCCAGGGATCGGCGCCCATCCGGGCGCGGACGGGTCCATGCTGAGCGGGCTCTCCGCCGTGGTCGTCGCTGGGCCCTCTTGCTGCGTCTCCTCGGGCTTGTCCAAGTCCTCAGCCCAAGCCGCGCTTGCGCTTGAAAAGAGCAGCACAAACGTAGCCAGACTGCTCAGCGCACTGCGACCGCGGGTCGACCGTGTTCGCGGCGGGACCAGGCCACGCGGTGGAATAGGGTCAGAGAAGGTTCTCATGCTTTTTAGTGAATTTGCAGTCATCTCTTACCACCACATGTTCATATTGAGAGCAAAGAAGTCATCGTCGAGCTGGGTCGGTGAGCGGTCACCCGCACCTTCGATGCGCGTTTCGTCACCCAAGAACCAGTGGGCGTACATGACCTGAAAGTTCATGCGACTTCCCCATCCTGTCCTGAAGATCAAACGCGGTGCCAGCACGTAGTAAGTTTGTTCCTTGTCGCGCGAGCTAGGGACCACGGCGTCTCCGCGCACGGCGAGCGCGATGTACTTGTACGCGATGTATTCGAGCTCGAGGCCGCCCTTGTAACGGGAGCGACCGTCGAACTCTTCGAACTCGCTTTTTGTGAGCGTGTAGTGAAAGCCAGCGCGCGCGATGAGGTCCTGGCCTTGCCCATCGAAGGACGGCACGACCAAACGTCGCATGCTGCCTTCATAGTTGAGCGCAGCCACGAACAACGCGCCGGTGCCCGCCGATGGCTGGCCCAAAAAGCGCTCCGTCAGGTCTTCACCCACGCCCGCGTAGGTGAAGACGCCGCGCAACGGGTACGAATACTTGGCCATGGCGTACGAAGCACCCACGCCTGCAACACCCCAGCGTTCGCTCAAGAACTTGAGATCGCCACCAAAGATATTGAGGGTCTGGTCCTTCATGTGGCGCTCGTCGATGTGACGCGTGCCCGTGTCGTCCAGCTCCTGGGTCAGGCGGTCATCGCGTCCCATTTGGTTGACGAAGTGCAGACGAAACTCGGTGCGGTTTTCACCGATGTGGTCAAAGCCCACGTGCACACCGTTGATGAGCGACCCCGTCCACTGCGGACGGCGCCAACCGTTGGCTGCGGACCGCACCACGTTTTGCGGGATGGTCCCGTCGCGGTCGGTCATCAGGTTGTGTTCTGCCACGAACTTGATCTTGTCGGTGATGTTGAAGTCCATCATCGACCGCAAGCCGGTGCCCTGGATCATCGCGGTGATGGAGGGCGTGTACATGCCGCTGCCATAACGAGCCAGCGATCCGTAGTTGATGTTGAAACGACCCGCGTTGAACTCAAACCGCACCCCGCCGATGGGTGAAGGCGTCAGCTGCAGGTACGCGTTGTTGATGAAGAACTGCGAGCCCATCTGATAGTAGGACGTGGGCTCGGTCGGGTTGTACGTATCAAAGGTGAGGTTGGCGCTGACCTTGGAGTTTCCATAGCGGAAACGCATGTTGACCCAGTTGCTGGGCACTGAGTT
>JACZCW010012842.1_pt1 | contig 27439 bp, 22 predicted proteins | sample 8641861 | NCBI WGS metagenome assembly JACZCW01 (sample SAMN15324607, study PRJNA640507) | soil metagenome | isolation source: intercropping sugarcane | place: China: Luxin town, Laibin City, Guangxi Province | collected 2019-07-25 | depth 10cm m | reverse complement strand
GCTGTCCCAGACGCAAAAGGCCCAATTCGACCGCGTGCACCAGTTGCAGTGGCCGTGCCACTGCGTCTTCGGCCGCGAAGAAGTCCCGTGCCTCGTCCACGGTCATCTGCAGCACTTCGGCGATGTTCCGTCCGTTCCAGCGTACCTTCAATGTGGCCTCGTTGTAGCGTGCGCCATGGCAGGTTGGACAGGGCGCGTACACGCTCGGCATGAACAGCAGTTCCACGCTGACGAAACCTTCTCCCTCGCAGGTTTCGCAGCGCCCCTTGGCCACATTGAACGAGAACCGTCCCGCATCGAAGCGACGTCGCCGCGCATCGGGAGTGGCCGCGAACAGCTTGCGCACATGGTCGAACAGACCGGTGTACGTGGCCAGGTTCGAGCGTGGTGTGCGTCCGATGGGCTTCTGGTCCACTTGCACCAGACGCTTCACCGCATCCAGGTCACCCGCCAGATGCCCGGTGGTCACGTCCATCACCCTCGGGCCGTCGCTGGTCTCACCTTCAGGCGGATCGTTCTCGGGTTCAAGGCCCAGGTGCAGCAGCATCAGCTCCGGCAGGGCCTGCGCAAAGAGGCTGGATTTGCCGGATCCGGAGATGCCGGTGACAGCGGTCAGCACGCCGAGCGGAATGCGTGCATCCACGCCGTGCAGATTGTGGCGATGGATGCGCTGCAGTTCCAGCCAGCCAGTGGCTTCGCGCCCTCGGCTGCGGGGCGTCGGGATCTGGTCGAACAAGTAGCGGGCCGTGCGCGATTCGGCGACGTTGCGCAGGCCCTGCGGCGCGCCGCTGTAGAGCACGCGGCCGCCTTGTTGCCCGGCATCAGGCCCCACATCCACCAGCCATTGCGCGCGGCGCATCAAGTCCAGATCGTGCTCCACCACGAACACCGAATTGCCCGTATCGCGCAGCTTGTCCAGTGCGTCGTACAGAGCTTGAGTGTCAGAGGGATGCAGGCCCGCTGAAGGTTCATCGAGCACATGCACGACGCCGAACAGCAGGGAGCTCAATTGAGTGGCCAGACGCAGGCGCTGCAGCTCTCCGGCCGAGAGCGTAGGCGTGGCCCGGTCCAGCGTAAGGTATCCCAAGCCGAGGCCACGTAATTGATGCAGGCGCGACATGACTGCGCCTGCCAGGCGCTGCGCCGCCAGCCGCTTTTCTTCCGACAGTGCCGAGCCGTGATCGCCCTTCGCGATCGGATCAAACAGGCTGGCCAGCCGGTCGAGCGGCATCTGCATGCACTCGCCGATATCAACGCCGGTGACGGTGACTGACAGCGCTGCGGTCTTGAGGCGCTTGCCGTGACAGGTGGGACACGGCTCGCCTTTCATGAACCGGGACACGCGCCTTCTCATCAACGCGCTCTGGGTATTGGCGAAGGTGTGCAAGACGTATCGCCGGGCGCCGATGAAAGTGCCCATGTAGCTCGGCTCGAGCTTGCGCTTGAGTGCGGCGCGGGTTTCTGCGGACGTGAAGCCGGCGTATACCGGTACCGTGGGTGATTCCTCGGTAAACAATATCCAGTCGCGGTCTTTCTTCGGCAGTTCCTTCCACGGACGGTCAATGTCGTAGCCCAGGCTGACCAGAATGTCCCTCAGGTTCTGTCCCTGCCAGGCGGGCGGCCATGAGGCGATCGCCCGCTCACGGATGGTCAGTGAGGGGTCGGGCACCATGATCGCCTCGCTCACCTCGTATACATGACCCAGTCCGCGGCAGGTTTCACATGCCCCCTGCGGCGTGTTGGGAGAGAAGTCCTCGGCGTACAGCATCGGCTGGTGTGCGGGATACGTGCCCGCGCGCGAATACATCATCCGGATCAGGCTGGACAAAGTGGTCACGCTGCCGACTGACGATCGCGCGTTGCTGGCGCCGCGCTGCTGTTGCAAGGCGACCGCGGGCGGCAGTCCGTCGATTGAATCGACATCGGGCACGCCGGCCTGATCAATCAGGCGCCGCGCATAGGGCGCTACTGATTCGAAGTAGCGTCGCTGCGCCTCGGCATAAATGGTGCCGAAGGCAAGCGAGGATTTTCCTGAACCGGAGACACCCGAAAACACGACCAGCGCGTTGCGGGGAATGGATACGTCCACGTTCTTGAGGTTGTGCTCCCGCGCGCCTCGTACTTCGACAAGAGAGGGAAGCTCTGCCTCCAGAGAAGGCACTGGCCTTTGAGCTGTCACGACCCCGGATCGGCGTCCTTGCTCAGTCCAAAGAAGGAAGCGCCAATCAGATAGACGCAGACCACCAATACCAGCCCGGCGAAGACCGCCAGCATTCCGAGTACCGACATGCGATTACACCCCGCTGTTGCCCTGCGGAATGATCTGCTATTGCAGATGGCCGGCAATTAGGCGATGCGCCAGAGGTGATGAAGGAGTTTTCCTAGCCGGCGCAGGCCCAGCGACTTGCGAGCCTAATATCTGTACCCCAACGTCAGGTATGCACCCACGTCTTCCGAGGAATCGCTCAGTCCGAAGAATACCGAGGCAGAAAGGCGCACGCGCTTGGCCGCACCTGTCGCGGTGCTGGCTCCGATGGCGATCGAGCGCCGGTCCGGTCCGTCGAAACGGTTGGTGCGATTCTCGTAGTACAGGTATGCACTATGGCGGTCGTCCCTGCCGAAAGGTATCGAGCCGCCGGCGCCAAGTCGCAGTTCGTTCCTGGCATGAGCGCCCGCGCTGTCCCCCACAAAAACGTAGCCCACGTCGGCCATCCAGCTCACTGGACCATATTTCTGAATCAGGCTGAGCCCGGTCTCGACGTCCGTGGCGCCCGAGCCAAGGCCCTTGGTCTCACTGCCTGTTGGCAGCTTCACGCGAACCAGGCCGATGATCCAGGGAGTCGTACTGGTGCCGGTGAGCAGGTAATACTCGCCGCGCACGACAATGTCGCCTAATCCGGATTCCTTGCGCCGCTCGTCGGAAACTTCGTCGCCGCCAATGGCAACCGGCTGCCCATCGATCCACTGCACATTCGCGCCACCATCGACACGCAGGTAGGGCACGCTGATCGCGAGCTCGGCGCGATTCAGATACCAGCGAGCGTTGAAACTCAGCACGTCGAGAGTGGTGTCCTCTTCCTGGCCGTAGTCACCGCTGAATCGGCCCACACCCGTGCTCAGCAGCATGCGGTAACTGCCGTCATCTTCAGTCTTCTCGGCACTGAAGGCGGGGCAAACCGCGCACAGGAAAATGACTGCGCAGTAGAATCGACGCATCTGGAGCACCTCTTTGTTGTAGCCCGCGTTTGTTGTGGGGCAGTTCATCCCTTCGGTACAGCGGCCCGGTAGCCGCTACGGTTTCTCTGGTTTTTCTGGTTTCTCGGGTCTGTCTGGCTTATCCGGCCGGTCGGGCTTGTCCGGACGAGCCGGTCTTTCGGGTCGATCAGGCCGGTTGGGCCGCTCCGGTATGACGGGCACTTCGGGCCGCACCGGCACTGCGGGAACCTCTGGTCGCACAGGCACGGCAGGAACTTCCGGTCGTGTCGGCACAGCCGGGACCTCCGGACGAGTCGGCACGATGGGGACATCCGGGCGATTAGGGGCTACAGGAAGCTCGGGTCGTGAGGGCACCTCGGGCACCACTGGAATGACCGGAATATTCGGCCGCGACGGAGTGGAAGGAATGTCGGGTCGTGCCGGTGGAGTATTCAGCCTGACAGGCCGGTCGGGAGGACTGAACCTGACGGGCAACAAGCCAGGCCGCGAAGTTGCGGCATCTGCACCCGGTTCGGTCGCAACAGACAGGAAGACAGGCGCGTCTGCTACGGGCGTGGGCGTGGGCGAGGGCACGAGGCTCGAAGATTCGACGTTTACCACCTGCTGTTGCGTCGGTTCGACCGAGGGACCTGCGGCTGGAACTGTCTGTGGTAACGCCCCGACGTGTTTCGACTCGACCACATGAGCGCCAGCTACTCGAACCCTCTGCTTTGGAGCGACGGCAAGTGGTGGCTTTGGTACCTGCGCCGGCCGCGCGTCGCTCACCACGACAGTCGCGGGAGCTGCGACCGCGCTGGCGATAGGGGCAGAGACGACGGCGCCCGCACTCGATTTTGCGTCGGCTGGCGCGTTGCCCGGGATGTTGTTCACGTCCGCCATCCACGCGGCTACAGCCACGGTGGCCGCGATGCTCCAGCGACGCGCTCCATTGCGACGACGCAAACCCGAGCGTCGGCCGGAAGCCCTGGCCGGCGAAGGGGCGACGGAGGGCGCAGGGCGCGGCCTTCTCTCGACCCTCGCCCGCCATGCGTCCATCGCCACGCTGGCTGCGTTGCCCCAGCGCTGCAATACGTTGTGATGCCAGGCATTCGATCTTCGGACTGAAAAAAGAGAAGTGATGGAACTGCCGGAGGATTCCGCGGATGACCGAGCTGCGGTTTGCGGTTTGGCCGTTGCCGGCCACATGGCATCCGCCAATTCCACCACAGAGTGAGTGCGCTGTTCGCGGTTGGGGTTCAATGCATTCTGCAGCACGCGCCATTGGGATGAGGTCAGCCCTGCAGGTGGCAGGCTGGCCCTGTCGGTGATCGCTGCGCGGTCGAACGATTCGCCACTCGTCAGCAGCAATATGGTTGCGGCAAGACTGTAGACGTCGTCTCGCGGATCCGCTGGACCGCCGTTGCGCGCTTCGGGACTCGCGAAGGCAGGAGTCAATCCTCCTTCCCGATACCAGGATGCACCGATACGAACGCCCAGCACATCAACCAGGCGTGCTTTGCCGTCCACCAGCAGGATGTTGGACGGCTTGACGTCTCCGTGTACGAAACCTGCCAGGTGCAGACTGTCCAGCGCGGCGGCGACCTGCGTCATCCATACCGGAAGCAGTCGACCCGCTCGAAATCCGGCGGCCTGGCGACGCGCTTCCAGTGTCTCGCCGTCGACCCATTCTGCTACCTGATACCACCAGGGATGGCAGGTTCCGTGCTCGATGAGCCTCAGCATCGCGGGGTGTTCAGAGACCTCAGTCAGCCAGTTCAGCGTTTGTGCATCGGTGGTGGGCACAAGATCCCGCGGCACCAGCTTCACGGCCACCGCGTTCTGCATGTCGTCTGTGGCGCGCCACAGAGCGCTCATCCGTCCTTCGTGGACTTTCTCGATGAGCGTGAAGTTGGAGACAGTGCGTGGCCATGGATGGCTTGCCTGCATTTTTGCAAGCGGCGTAGGTTCTGCAGCACCCGGAACGGTCGACGCCCTGTCCATGCCGCGAAAGCCGCCATGGCTAGCCGGGTTCGGATCTGGACATTCCGAATTCGTCGACATGCATCCACTATCCGCGTGCGACCGCTGGAATCCTGTCTCATGGCCTGAGGCGAACAAGAATAGGCCGCCACCAGAAGGGGCAACACGCGCTCCCTGGATCGATCGCGTGTAGGTGTCTGCTGACAGACCGGCGCGGAGGCTTGCGGTCGATCCGGGATGTAAGGGACGGCCCCGGAAGCAGACTACCGGATCGAGAGCAGCGCCTGCTCACTGCAGCGCTGTGTATCAGGTCTTTGACATGTGGCGAAGAGGAATCACGAGTGGACTATACGAACATGCTTCTCGATCTTGCTGTTCTCTTCGCGATGGTATGGGCGCTCGACCGATACCATTTTCGTCGGCGGCGGCTGCAGCGCGCCGCCAAAACCGGCATGGTGACCCGGGAACCGTCGGCGGTGGCTTGGGCGCGCTCAGTGCTTCCTGTGCTGCTGCTCGTCGGCGTATTCCGCACGGCCGTGGCGGAGCCCTTTCGGATTCCCTCCGCATCCATGATGCCAACGCTCGAGGTCGGCGATTTCATTCTCGTGAGCAAGTTCAGCTACGGGATCAGGTTGCCGCAACTACACATGAAGCTCCTCGATCTGGGTACGCCACAGCGCGGCGACATCGTGGTGTTCCGTCCGCCGTGGGCTGCGGGCGAGCATTGGATCAAGCGAGTCATCGGCTTGCCTGGTGATCGCATCGTCGTCAATGGTGAGCAGGTCTGGATCAATGGCCAGCTGGTGGGCGGGGCAGGCCATCGCATCCTGGAAATGCCTGGCATCAACGGCTCGCCGCTTGGCGCGCCCGATGTGCCAAATGCGCTTAATCCCGAGATCGTTCCGCCTAACTGCTATTTCGTCATGGGGGACAATCGGGACAACAGCGAAGACAGTCGCTATCACGGCTGCGTGCCGGATGATGCGCTGGATGGGAAGGCCCAAGTCATCTGGATGAGTCTTGCTTCAATCAAACGCATCGGCACCGCCCTTCGCTGAGCGCGTACTGGTGCGTCCCGGTCTCACGGCAGTAGACTGACTGCTGAGCGCATTACGCGTATCCAGATGAGCGTCAAAATATGAAAGACCGACCGAACCATTCGTCACTTGGGCCGCTCGCCGCATTCATCCTCCTGTGCACGACAGCACTCGCGAGTCCGTTCGCGCTCGCCGCCCAGCCCGCCAATTCGATCCCCGCGGCGCAGTTGATCCAGCCGGCCGAATGGGCGGCCAAACTGAAAGACGGCTCCGCATCCAGGTCGCTGATGCTGCACGTCGGCTTCAAGACCATGTTCGACCAGGCGCATATCCCCGGATCCGAATACGCCGGCCCCGGCAGTTCGGGCGCCGGGTTGCAGGTGCTGCGCGATCGCGTCGCCTCTCTGCCCAGGAATTCGTCCATCGTGATCTACTGCGGATGCTGTCCGTGGACGCGCTGCCCCAACATGGCGGGCGCCTATGATGCGCTGGTGCAGATGGGCTTCACCGACGTCAAAGGCATCTTCATCGAAGAAAATTTCGGCAAGAACTGGGTGGACCAGGGCTATCCGACGACGAAGCAGGAATGACGAGACAGTCCCTGGTTGTTGTCGCAGTCCTGCTGTCGCTGCTCAGCGGCGCGGCCGGCGCGATGAAGGTCGGTGAGGTCGCGCCCGACTTCACGCGTGCCGATGCAAGCGGCAAGCAGATCCAGTTGTCGAGGTATCGCGGCAGGCTGGTTCTGCTCAACTTCTGGGCTTCGTGGTGCGCGCCGTGCCGCGAGGAGATGCCGCTGTTCTCCACCTGGCAGCGCAAGCTGGGCGGGCAGGGCCTGCAGGTGATCGGCGTGTCGATGGATGACGACGCGCGTGAAGTGCAGAAATTCCTTGCCGCCTATCCGGTTACCTATCCCATCGTGATGGGCGACGCGAAGTTTGCCGAGCACCTCGGTGGCGTGCTCGGCCTGCCGTTGAGCTACCTGATCGATGCCCAGGGTCGTGTGGTGGCGCGCTACCAGGGCGAAGTGGATCTGCCGCGGCTCGAGGCCAAGGTCAAGGAGCTGCTGGTTCAGCCGGCGAAACCGTGAGCGTCCGAGCCCGCTACCTTATGGTAGAGGCCGTCTCACTGTGCGCGACGTTCACTGCGTGATCTTTGCCGCGGTTGAGGGTGTGGGATAGGGCTTGATATCGAACTTCGTCGTGATGCCCAACCTGCCGAGCAGGGCAAGTTCTTCCGGCAGCAGTTCGATACGGAAGTCACCATGCGCGAAGATGGAAATGCACAGCTCGGTGGTGCCGCCGCCGTAGTGCAGTCCCTGAAGAAAGACTATGGACTTGCGCAGCATGTGCAGAACGCGAGTCAGCTCGCTTTCCACCAGGGTGTTCTCGCCGGAAAACATCGGTCGTGGCGTGATCTCGCAGAACCAGTAGCTTCCCCGATGTGTGCCGCCCATCGAAGTGCCGGCTTCGTCCAGCCGCGCCTCGCCGTCGCGCCAGGCATGACCGGGTTGCAGGCCCAGTTCGCGGGTGATCTGTTCAGGGTCGACGTCAGGATGGCGGACACCGAGCGACAGGGCGACTTCGTAGCTAGTCACAGCATCACCTGTGGCCCTTGACCGTTGAGACAGACACCATACGCCAATCCCCAGCGCGTCACTGTGGATTAGCGCGAGGGCGCGCTGACGGGGTCGCCAGATGATGTACCGAATTCACTGCGGCACACCGGGGTGTGATGTAGGATGACGGGCGTTCGCAAATCTTCATCGCATGACTTCCGGGCCTCGGCGCATCTCTCGCGCCATCAGGCGCACTCCAGTCAGCCAGCCTTCAAGTACCTGCGACCGCTCAAGTGGCACACGCCACCGGCACAGTACCGCAGATGCACCGAGACGCAGGACCGCGCGCGCAGGTGGCAAGCGGCGCGGAGCTGCAGGCGCCAGGAGTTTCCATGGATTCTGTTTCTCTCGATATAGCTTTCTCCAGGCTGGGAGCCGACATCCCGCGAGGGCGTCCGTTGTGCGTCACCGCCAGGGATGGGAGCCTGGTGATGGTCTGCCAGTCATCCGGCTTCAATCGGCCCGGTGCTGGCGTACTGCGCTATTCAGCGGTGCTGTCCAAGTTGTCGGGAGTGCGTGCCCACATCACGGCATTACGGGAGAATATCAATACGGCCGCTGCCGCTCATACGCCGATTCGATTGATCATTCAGACGTCCAGGGCGGATGGAGACTCGAACAGAATCCACATCCGCGCGGATCTGATCGGCAGCGTTTCAGCATTTGACGGCGACGCATTCAGTGTGGACTTCGTCAGGATCGTCGAGGAAGCGCCAGAGCCTCCTTCACGGGGACGCAGAAAGCGTTGATGACCATCGGGAGAGCGATGTGGCCGCGGATGCCCTGATCTCGAATGCAACGTGCGACACCGTGGGGGCGGGCGTATCCCTGAGGATCATCGGAACGCAGATGCCGCCCGCGAAGATGTCCATCCAGATCGCCATCACGGGGAAGGCCAAAGTGCAGATCCAGGGGCGTCTCCACAAGGAAGCTCCGTGGGCGGATATCGGCGACCGGCGCGATCAATCGTGCCTGATCTACATCGATCCGATCTGGTCATTGAGAGCAGTGACCACTGAAATGCAACCGCAGGCTTCCGTGTCGGTGTGGGCAGCCTGGGGCATCTGAGGATCGGCAGAGACCTCCCGCCAGCATCATATCGGCCATGGCCGCGCGCCGACATCGGATGCATCAGTGGCTCGCGGAGCGTGTCATCGCAGAGCGATCGCCGATGCGGCCTTCAAAGTCCTCGCGCGTCAGTGCGAGGTTGATGCCGAAGGCGGCCGTGGCGCCTTCCGCCGCCGCGACGATGGATAGCTGCACATTACGAATGATGTTGCCGGCCACATAGACGCCGGGCACGTTCGTGGCCTCGTGCTTGTTGCACAGTACGCCGCCCTCATGCGTGAAAGTGCAACCCAGCTGTGCTGCCAGACACGACTGCGCATGCGAGGGCAAGTCGAAAAAGATGGCTTCACGACTCAGGCGAGTCCCGTCGTCAAAAACGATGTGCGAGAGCCGGGTTCCGTCATGTTGGAGGCATCGGATGCGGCGCTCGCTCACCTGAATGTCATTGGCCGCCAGCTGGTGGCGCTGATCGGCCGTCATATATGCGGGACCGTCGGTGCACAGAACGATGTCACGACTCCATGCCGTGAGGGCCCGAGCCATCTCGAATCCGCGGTGCCGCTGCCCGTAGACGGCAACGGGACGGTTACGGTATTCCCAGCCATCGCAGTATGGGCACTGGAACACACTGCTGCCGAACAGCGCTTTGAAGCCTTCGATCTGCGGCAGGTCATCCACCAGACCGGTGGCGATCAGAAGCTTGCGGGTATGGACGGTGCTGTCGCCGGCGGTGACAGCAAAGCCCCGTTTCTCTGGCTTCGCATGAGTCACTTCGACAGGCGCGAAACTGACACAGGGATAGCGGTGCAGTTCCTTGCTGGCCACGTTCGAGAACTCGGCCGGGGGTATGCCGTCGTGGGCGATGAAGCCGTGCATGGACTTCGAAGCCCAGCTACGCGGCGTGCCGCGGTCACAGAGCAGCACCTTGCGGCAGCATCGTCCGAGAATCAGTGCGGCGCTCAGGCCCGCGGGACCTACGCCTACGATGACTACGTCGAAGTGCTCGTGCGGTGACATGCGCTCGTGAACGTACTCAGTGGAAGTGCTGGCTACCTGCCTGGCAGCCCGCCATGCAAGTGAACCTATCGGCGCGTGGCAGGGGGCACAGTCAGTCTCACGGCACAGTACATGTAGGCCAGGAGCCATCGCAGGGATAAAGCGCCCGGCTCTGGTTCTGTGGTTCGAGCCGTATGGGAATGGGGTCTCGCCTTTACAGCGCTATGCCCTCGACGCCATAGTCGCCGCTGGAATTCAAACGGCAACGGAGCGGCTATGAAGCGAATGTCGAGCAAAGCCCTGGCAATGGTGAGTCTGTCCGTTACCGGTGCCGTGAGTTTGGGATGTGTCGCCGCCGAACAAGTCGTTCCGCCTGCCGCGGGCGTTGCGCCGGCTGCGCAACCTGCCCCGGTCGTGGCGCCCACGGGGCCCAACCTCCCCAACAAGATGACTTTCTTCGTCACCAGCACTGCCCCGGGTGGCGGCAATCTGGGTGGCATCGACGGCGCCGACAAGATTTGCGCCGACCTGGCCCGTGCGGCTGGCGCTCCAGCCAGAAGAACCTGGCACGCTTATTTGTCGCTGGCCCCCATGGGCAAGCAGAAACAGGTGGATGCGCGCGACCGCATCGGCAAGGGTCCCTGGTACAACGCCAAGGGTGTGGAAATCGCTTCCAGCGTCGATGATCTGCATGGCCCTAATCCGAAGATGAGCAAGGCCACCAATCTCACCGAAAAGGGTGAGATGAACCCCGGCCGCGGCGACCCGGTAAACGTGCACGATGCGCTGACCGGCTCGGACGCCCAGGGCCGCCTGGCGCCGCCGCAGGTGAATGCGCCGCGCGGCAACGAACCACCGACGCCGCTGCCGGAGAACATGACCTGCAACAACTGGACGAGCGAGGATCCGGCGTTGGTGACCATGCAGGGTCACATCGATCGTTCTGGTTTTGTGCCGGCCGCCACTTCGTGGAACGCCGCGCATCCCTCGCGGGGTTGCAGTGTTCCTGGCGTTGCCTCCACCGGCAGCAAGGGCCAGTTTTATTGTTTCGCGACCGACTGAGGACGTCGCCAGTCACGCCGGAGCGGCTCGTGAGACGAGTGATATTCGTCATGGCTGCGCTGTGGTTCGCTGCGCCGACGCAGGCGCAGCGGCCGTCGGATCCGGCACTGCTTGAGCCCGAGCGCGCGCCCGAATTCGGCTATGTCCTGGCGCCCACAGCGGTCACGTTGCCGGCGGAAATGAAGATGGGCCCCGCGGCCAGCGTGGCCTTCGATGCCAAGGGGCATCTGATCGTGCTGACCCGCGGCGACAAGACCTTCTTCGAGTTCGACCGCGATGGCCGCTTTATTCGTGCCTTCGGCGACAGACTGTTCGCGCGCTCGCACGGATTGCGCATCGACCGCGAAGGCAACCTCTGGGCCACCGACGTCGGTGGCCATGTGGTGGTCAAACTCGATCGCGATGGCCGGACGCTGCTCACTCTGGGCACGCGCGGAGAGGCGGGCGAATGGAACGAAGCTACGGGCTCGCACAAGCTGAATCAGCCCAATGACGTCGTCATCGCCCGCAATGGCGACATCTTCGTCGTGCAGGGCCACACGCCAGGACCGAACGGCGATCCGCGCGTGTTGAAGTTCAGCAGGGATGGAACCTTCGTCAAATCCTGGGGTGGCAAGGGAAGCGGCCCGGGTCAATTCCAGGTGGCGCACGGCATTGCCATCGACGCCAAGGGGTTGCTGTGGGTGACGGATCGGGAGAATCAGCGCATCCAGATTTTCAGGCAGGACGGCACCTTCGTCAGGCAGATCCACTACAAGGGACTGCCATGTGGCCTGGATATCGGCCGCAAGTACATCTACATGGTGAACGGCTTCGCCGGGCAACTGGTGAAGCTGGATCTAAAAGGCAAGGTGCTGGGCGCGATGGGCAAGCCAGGCAGGGCGCCGGGCGAGTTCGGCGAGGCGCACATGCTTGCCGTCAGTGGCAGGGGCGAGATTTTTGTCGCCGATGCGGGCAACGGCGCATTGATGAAATTCGTCAGGAGATAGGCGGCCACCGGGCGCGATGGGCTGTTTCATCGTAGAGTGTTCGAGAGATGGCATCCGCAACCAGGATGCGAGGAGCACGCCGATGTCGATCCCTGCCTCTGAGCACTCTCTGACCTTCGTGCTCGTCCACGGAGCCTGGCATGGCGGCTGGTGTTGGAAACGCGTGTCACCCTTGCTCCGGGCATTGGGGCACGAGGTCTTCGCGCCTACGCTAACCGGACTTGGAGAGCGCCAGCACCTGATGAGCCCGGAGGTCGGGCTGGATACCCACATCAAGGACGTGCTCGGAGTGCTCGAATACGAAGATCTGCACGACATCATTCTGGTGGGTCATAGCTATGCGGGAATGGTGATCGCGGGCGTAGCTGAAGAGGCCGCTGAACGCATTGCGCACCTGGTTTATCTCGATGCTTTTGTTCCGGCGGACGGAAAATCGCTGGCCGATTATCAGCCGCCGGAGATCTTGCAGCTGTTCCAGGAAAGCAGCCAGAAGGACGGCGAAGGCTTCAAGCTGCCCTGCGTCATTCCGGCGGAAGCGTTTGGCGTAACCGCCGAGAGTGACCTTGCATGGGTTCGTCCGAGGCTGAATCCGCATCCGCTCAAAAGCAAGCTCGATGCAGTTCGGCTGACGAATCCGCGGGCGGCACGGATACCCCGAACCTTTATCTACTGCAACGATCCGGCCGTCGGTCCGTTCGGACAATTTGCCGAACGTCTGAAGCGTGATGAATCGTGGCGGTATGCGGAGCTGGCGACTGGGCACGATGCGATGATCACTGCACCAGCCAAGGTAGCCGAACTGCTGCTCAGCTGCGGCGAAGTCACGGAGTAGCCGCGGCACAGAAAATGAAACGTCAGGTGTCATTAAATCGCGGCTTCAGCAGGACTTTGGGGAGGCAGCATGAAACCGACTCGTGTGAACAGGTTGTCGTTCCTCGTCGCTTGTCTCGTTTTGCTGTGTGTCCCGTATAAGGACGCCTCGGCGCAAATTTGTCGTCCGATCACCGAGCGGACGGGCGAGTTGGGTTGCTGGATAACGGTCGACGCCGCGCTTGGAAAGCTGCCGAAAGGCTCGGTGTTCTGGCATCTGGATGCCTACGCGACACAAGCCGAGGCGCGAGCCGCAAAAGGCCCTCGAGGAACTGTCGTCGAATCGTTGGGCAGAGTTTGGCTCTTTACGATCGATGTGGCTGGTTGGCACCCGCGAAATGGTGAGCGCGTTGCCCGGATTGGCCCACTTCCCGTGGAACGCAACGTTTCCTATTCAGCGCAATATATGGAGGCAGTCTTTGCGCCTGGCATGACGGCTCCTGCGCATCGCCACTCGGGGCCGGAAGCCTGGTATACGCTCTCTGGCGAGACGTGTTTAGAGACTCCGGATGGCACCATGATCGGACGTGCGGGAGGTTCTCACGTGATTGTGCCTGGCGGTCCTCCAATGCATTTGACGGCCACCGGAACACAGACGCGTCGCGCGTTGGTACTCATTCTCCACGATTCAGCGCGGCCACCGACAACTCCTGCGATGGATTGGACTCCGAAAGGCTTGTGCACTCGCGGTGATGCGCGCCAATGAAGCCTGACAACCGCATGCAGCGCTCCCTGCATCAAGTGCTCGACCACGTGCGAGGACGGGCGGCGGCCAAGATCGACGTGTCCGCTGAATCCCTCACTTTCCGCCAATTGCCTGGCCTTCAATTAGCGCTTCCGGCGCCCTTTCCGTCGGTGCGGCCCAGCTTCTCGCCATCAGAAAGAATGGCGCCTACATAGAGCCCGCCCTGACTTCCGTCCTTCAGGGTGACGGAATTGCGCATTGGGTTGACGTAGATCGTCACCTTGTCGCCCACCTTCAGAGACGTGCGCTTCCAGCCGGTGTTGACCAGGACAGTCGGCGCCGTCATCTCCACCGTCCACACACCACTGGCAAAGCCGCCGCTTGCCTTGCCGTCGACCTTGATTGAAGCGTGCGGATTAATCCAGCGGAACTGCGTAACGGTGCCTTCCACGGCCACCACGACGCTCGAATCGAAACCCGACGTTGAATGATGTGCGAAGGCCGGCATCACACACGCCAGCGCCGTTGCAGCCATTACACCCAGTCCGTGTTTCATGTTCATTATTTTCCCCAGGGTTCACGTGTGATCAGTTCGACAGACCGTTCTTGCCCGCCTGCGTACTCGGAATGTTGTCGTTCAGGTCGGGCAGGCAATCCACCTGTGAAATGTCGGTGTGATCCAGTCGCAGCCAGCGCTTCTTGCTGCGCCATTCACCGACCCAGCCATTCGGGTCGGTCATGATGTATTCGATTTCGAGCACCTTGCCGGCCTCGAGCATCCGCATGCGCTCGACGACCTTGAACTCTTCGGAGATCGGTATGCCGGCATCGATGTAGTGGTTCCACGTTTCGATGTAGCGCGTCTCCACCACCAGCGTGTCGCCTTCGAACTTGCCGATGGACTCCCCGTTGTAGGTGAATGTCACCTTGTCGGGATCGCTGAACTGGCGGCCATCGAGGAAGATCTGCCGGAACTCGTTGTTGAAGTTCGAGACCATCACCACGAGGGTGGGCACCTGCACCATCATGATGGGCCACACGCGCGTCATGATCATCGGGATGCCGGCCGGGTAGCACTGGCCGATCGCATCCCGCCAACCGGTGCGTGTCTTGGCCATCTCCTGCCCGGTCTCGAAGTCGGCCTTGGTCTGGCCGATGAACTCCGGATAGGGCGGGCCGAAGCGGAATCCGCGGCTGTTGTCGGGAAACCAGGTGCCCGTCATATTGAAGGGGGCGGCTGGGCGCTTCTTCCTGAGATTGTCGGGAGCCAACGCGCCGGGTGAGCCGTCCTTGTGCGCGGGAACGGAGCGCGACTCGATACGCTGGATGAGCTGGTCCACGGTTTGAGCGGGCGCCGCCGCACCAGGCGCCTGCGCGTTCTGGCTGTTGGCCAGGGAGGACACTGCAAGAATCGAGACGGCCGAAAATGCCAGCGCCAATCTGTTCATCGAACCCCCCCCCGGCATCCTGGATATCAATGGCGCCGATTGTGCCATGGACCGTGCTGGAAGGCGCGCTTCGACGAGGACCTGCGCATCCGGGTTGCAGCCAGTTACGGCTTCCAAGGGTCTGGTCGAAGCCCGACCAGCCAGCGAGAGCGCCGAAGCCATACGGCTTGCCATCGACCGGTCAGGGACGCGTCGCCTTGCCGATATAGCGCTGTTCGCGGCGGTGTGAATGACAACCGCATGCAGCGCTCCCTGGAGCATCAAGTGCTCGGCCGCGGGAGGTCGGTACCGGCCTTCATAGCACCGAATATTACGGTCGTGTATCCACCACAGTTTTGCTTGATGTGATCATTCTTGGCATGAAAGAGTCATTGCGAGCATGGGGACGACCGATCACAGTAGTGGTGATTGGCTACTTGCTTCTTTTGTGGTCCTCCCACTGACCATCGCCTGCTCTCTTGAAGAATCCCGGTGATTTCAGCAATGCTTTGCACGATGCCGTGATGCTATCGCTCAGCCTCCACTATGAGCACAAAGAGGCAGCGGAGTCCTATCGCAAGCTGGCCGCCGAGAATCTCGTGGGTCGATTGGACGCGGAAGGATCGGCTCGCAACCGAACGGGAGCAGGATCTGGCATCGCAGCAGGCGACGGTCCAGAGCTTGCAGGCTTCCCTGACTGAAGCTGAGCGGTCGGTCGCGCAGGTGCGTAGCCGCAGCCGATCGGACCTTCAAACCCAGCTCGTGGAAACCTCGGGTCGCATCGCCCAGCTGGAGCAGGCAGATGTGAAACTGGGGTTCCGCGGCAGGAATCTTGAGCTTCGCGCGCCGCAGGCTGGTGTCGTGAAGGATCTGGCGACAACCACCGTGGGTGCGGTGGTACAGCCGGGAACAGTGCTGCTGAATCTGGTGCCGGTGGGTGAACTGCTGCGAGCGGAAGTATCGATCCGAAATGACGATATCGGGTTCGTCCGGGCGGGGCAGAAGGTTCGACTCAAGCTCGCGACGTTTCCATTCCAACGCTATGGACTGCTGGAAGGCACGGTGCTGTCAGTGAGTCCGGACAGTGCTTCTGCGGGCAGATCAGTCCGGGCGGGCAGGGGCGGATGCGCTGGAGCCGCCGGGGTGCAAGGGGATCATCCAGTTGGACTCACAGACGCTGAACGGCGGGATGGGTCGGTTCGCGACGGCTGCGGGAATGCAGTTGACGGCGGAGATCGTGGAAGGCGAGCGGACGGTCATGCAGTACTTGATGTCGCCGGTCCAGAAGGTGGGCAGTGAGGTGGGGAGGGAGCGATGAACCAATCGAGCTATCGGCGCCAAATCATGGCGAATCTCGTGATTGGCGCCATGGCACTGGTGCTGTGTGCATGCGGGGAAAGGGGAATCGTTACTCGAGAGTGGAGCGAAGAAGTCGAACTGGAGGATGGAACCATCCTGATTGCAAAGAGACATGTCGTATTTCGCAAGTCGAGTGCGTGGGGTGGGGATTCTCCAACAATCGAGGAACGGGTGTCCGAGGTGGAGTTCAGTGGTGCCGCAGCTGGGAATGCGATTCCGAAGTGGAGCGCTCCACTAGTTCCAATCCTCACTTACTCCGATGCGACGAATGGGCAGTGGGTAATTGTAGCGACAACAAGGATGTGCGGAACCTGGTTGCAGATGGGGGCACCCCCCAGTTTCTACTGGGAATACCGAACGTCGAATGGCAAATGGGTGGAGGTTCCGCTGACAAGGATGTCCTTGGGTCGCGCAACCAATTTGGCCTTCGGCTACCCATACGACATGACTACTGGCTTCTACCCCTTGGAAGTGAAGCGGCGGTTGTGGGCAGAAATTCCGTCTGGCGACCCTGCCAAGACTATCGTCGAAGGTTTCAAGCACAACTGCCCAATTAAGCAAATTCACATGAATGAAGGGACGAAGTAATGGCTACCGAACTTGAATACGCCGTCATGTCATATGAAGCATACGATCAGCTAGAGCCGGAAAAGATCCACATATTGGAGGAATTTCACTCGATTCCGAGCGTGATTCTCGGAAACAGAGAGTGGTGCCCAGGAGAGGACTCGAACTGAGTCCCTAAGTGATTGATGTAGAAAGTGAAGGGGTCTACGCTCGCGTGCGGTACCCCCGCTTATACCCTCACTGATCAACCGGTTTCCGACAATTGCTCGTAATGCCCCCATCGCTCGTTGACTGTGCATCAGGGAGTTTTCAGGGACTTTGAGAAGCGCAGATAGGTAATCCGCTTACTGTTATCCGAGTATTTCCTTGTCTGAAGTTCTGCATTGGGTAGAGCAGAGGCAAGAGGGGTCACGGATCGGCCTCTAATAGTCCGTTGCGGTGGTCAGCGACGATTGAGTAGACATGCCGACTGCCATGCAGGGTTTAGGCTCAGCGGCCTCGCACTGCAGGTTTTGCCTGCCGCTTAACGAAGAAGTTAGTAAGCATTTCAATCAACAGGTAGGTTCCGGACGTATGTCACTCTCAGTTCGAAAAGGCATTTTCGCTGTTCTGGTTGTCGTCTTTGCTCTTAGTCCAATAATGTCCGTCTTTGGGGGTTGGCTGGCTTTTGTGTCTGGTCTCATTGTTCAAATTCAGCAATTCACATGGTTCTCCTTTTACATTCTCGCAAAGCTCATCCTGGCGACGTTGTCATTGCTCGCGCTTGTAGTTATCTCCTTGGCGTATTTCGCTGGTGGATGGGACGGTCTGCTCCGCACTCGCCGCGCTTGGTGGGCATGCTTATGCCTCAGTTTTCCAATGTGGGCAATTGATTCTGTCCAGCATGTTGTCGAGGTAAACAGCGCATTGCACAAGGCAGGGGAGATCCATCAAGGAGGACGAGTTCCAGGAGCTTCATGGAGCGATCATGGAATATCAATTGCGCTCCTCGCGCTGGGTTTGGTACCGAACGTCTTCCTTCTAATGAAGCTCCGTACCGCAAAGAATAAGGCTCGCACACATACGCTCTAACTCGTCGCCGGAGCGGCGCGAGTAGATATCCCACGACACAGTTGCAAGTCATCGGTACGTGAGAGCCAAAAAATGTACGCCAGAGTTTTGTCAATAAACTTTCGTCGTTCTTTAGTTTAGTTGTTGCTGCAAAAGATTCATTGAGATGTCGACTAACGAATTGCTAATCTGACTTCACAAATTGTGCTGGTCGTCTTAGGGATGGATCGAATCAGTGAAGACAGAAAAGCGCGCAGTACCTTCGCTGCCGCTCAACGAGTCGATCTGGTTGTTGTCATCGTTCTGCACATTGCATCGCATTTCATTCGATGCGGCGTTGTTTTCACAACGCTATCCGCAACCACTACCGCTCGAGGAGCTCAGTGCTCCCGCTCGGGAGCTAGGTCTTCAGCTGTGGCATGAGCGAATTACGCTGAGTGCGGCTCTGTCCAAGCACCTGCCCTTGGTCATTCACCTCAACGAGGCCGATGGCGAGAAGTGGGCGCTGATCCTCAATGCTGACGAATCGCAGCTCGCGGTACTGCGCCAAGGCGAACAGGCGCCTCGGTATGTGGCGATCGCGGAGATTCAGTACGTTTACGCCGGCACGGCGCTGGCGCTCATTCCGCTGGCGGTGGAGGCGTCGGATCCAGACGGTATAGAGCCTCGCAATGCGCGCTTTGGGTTACGCTGGTTTCTGCCTGAGCTGAGAAAACACAGGTATGTCTGGCGCGAGGTGCTCACAGCATCGCTGGTGATGCAGCTCATGGGCCTGGCACTGCCTCTGTTTACGCAGGTGATCATCGACAAGGTAGTGGTGCATCGCACTCACAGCACGCTTATCGCACTCGGCGTAGCCATGGCGTTGTTCGTGGTCTTCACTGCGACATTGTCCTGGATCCGGCAATACCTGGTGTTGCATACAGGGCGTCGCATCGATGCAGTGCTTGGTGGAGAAGTGGTGGACCGGCTATTCCGGCTGCCTCTGCTGTATTTCCAGCACCGGCCGACTGGCGTGGTGGCGGCGCGTTTGCAGGGCGTTGAGAACATCCGTGAGTTCATTGCCTCTGCAGCAGTGACCGCGATTCTCGATGTGCCATTCCTGCTGATCTTCGTTGCAATCATGTTCTGGTACAGCGTGCCTTTGACGTTGCTGGTGCTCGCGGTCTTGGCCGTGGTCACCGTCCTCAGCGTGCTGGTATCGCCAGTGTTCCGGAATCTGCTCAATGAGCAGTTCCGGCGTGGCGCAGCCGTGCAAGCGTTTGTCACCGAATATGTGGCAGGCGTTGAGACCGTGAAGTCACTGCAATTCGAGCCACAGCTCAATGTGCGCTATCGCGGCCTTTTCGCCGAGTATTTGAAATCCAGTTTCGCCACTCGCCAGCTCGCCAATAACTATGGCAGTGTCACGGCTGCGCTGGAGCAGGTGATGACCGCAGGCATCCTCATCCTGGGCGCCTACCTTGTCATGAATGGCTCAGCCATAACTATCGGGATGCTGGTCGCTTTCCAGATGTTTGCTGGTCGGGTGAGCCAGCCGATGATGAGACTGGTTGGGCTGTGGCAGCAATGGCAGCAAACCCGAATCTCGGTTGCACGGCTGGGAGACATCATGAATGCGCCGGCGGAGAGCTACAGCTTGAAGCCCCGGCGTGCCGCGGGAAATGGGCCAGGAGTCGTGGACATCGAGCGCTTGGCGTTTCGGTTCGCTGACAACCTGCCGATGCTCTATGAGGACTTCGACCTGAAACTGCCTGCAGGGCAGGTCATCGCGCTGTCAGGACCCTCCGGTGTCGGCAAATCTACTTTGGCCAAGCTGCTGCAGGGGTTCTATGTGCCACGGGCGGGCCGCATCCGTATCGATGGCGTGGACATTCAGGCGCTGTCGGCCAACGAACTGCGCAGCGTGTTTGGTGTGGTGCCTCAGGGGACGGGGCTGTTTTCGGGCAGCCTGCTGGGCAACCTGAAGCTGGGTAACCCCCTTGCCTCCTTCGAGCAGGTGGTGGCCGCCTGCCGTATGGCAGAGATTCACAGCACCATCGAGGCGCTGCCACAGGGTTATGAATCCCTGGTGGGCGAGCGTGGCGTGGGTCTCTCCGGTGGTCAGCGCCAGCGGTTGGCGATTGCTCGCGCGCTGCTGAAGGGGCCGCGAGTATTGATCTTCGATGAGGCGACCAGCAGTCTGGATCCGCCAACTGCTGAGCAGCTTGGCCGCACGATCTCCGCGCTACGCGGCCGTGCCACCATTCTGTTCATCGCGCATGCGATTCCACGAAGCCTACAGGTTGATCGCACAGTGCGATTGGGAGAGAAGCTTTCGGTAGTGCCGGCGGAGCGTGAAGAGGTAGCGCCGCTATGAGTCAGTTCCTGGCAAGTGGTGGGGCTCCGGTGCAGCCAACAATTCGCTCCGCCCTGTTCGAGCTCGCCACCACCGACGCTTCGCCACCGCGACGCGTGGTGCTGTGGATCGTACTGGCGCTGTTCGGCGTGTTGCTCTTATGGGCATTTATCGCACGCGTGGATATTGTGTCTGTGGCACCGGGACGGCTCGTCCCCGAAACGTACGTGAAAATCGTGCAACCGGCCGAGGCCGGAATCATCCGCGAGTTGTTGGTGAAGGAAGGCGATGCGGTAGCTGCGGGACAGGTGCTCATTCGTCTTGATCCCACGGAGAGTGCCGCCGACAGCCGTGCCAACTCACAGCAACTCGCGCTGGAGCGGTTGCAAGTGCGGCGCCTGGAGGCCGAACTCGCCGAGAGGCCGCTGTCGCGTAAAACAGGCGAAGACGCAGCGGTCTTTGCACGTGTGGCGGCTCAATACCAGGCTCATAGGCGAGCGATCGAGGATGCGCTGGGTCAGGCCGATGCCGCACGTCAGCGCGCCGAGAAGGAACTGGCAGCGGCGCTAGAGGGACTGCACAAGTTGGAGAAGACGGCGCCACTGTTACGCAGCGCTGCCGAATCGTATCGAAAGCTGGCCAGCCAAAATCTGGTAGGGCGCCTTGACGCCGAGGACCGCGAACGCTTGGCCACAGAGCGTGAGCAGGATCTGGCCTCAGAGCGCGCTACCGTGCAGAGCCTAGAGGCTTCACTGATAGAAGCCCAGCGCTCCCTGTCACAGGTGCGCAGTCGCAATCGCACTGACCTACAGACCCAGCTCGTTGAGACCACGGCTCGCGTCTCGATGTTGGAGCAGACCGACGTAAAACTCGAGTTTCGTGGACGGAACCTCGAACTGCGCGCGCCACAGGCTGGCGTGGTCAAAGATCTGGCGACCACCACGGTGGGGGCCGTAGTGCAGCCCGGTACAGTGCTGCTCAACCTTGTACCCGTGGGCGAAACGCTGCGTGCAGAAGTGTCGATACGCAACGAGGACATCGGCTTCATCCACAGCGGTCAACCCGTGCGCATGAAGCTGGCGACGTTTCCATTTCAGCGCTACGGGTTCATCGAAGGTACAGTGCTTTCCGTGAGCCCAGACAGTGCGCCAGAGCGCCCGGAGCAACCGACACTCGCCAGTGGCGAATCTGAAAAGCTACCGGGATACAAAGGGACCATTCTGCTTGAAGCGCAATCGCTACGAGGTGGAATGGGGGAGTTTGCGATTAGCTCGGGCATGCAACTCACGGCGGAGATCGTCGAAGGTAACAGAACCGTAATGCAGTACTTGTTATCGCCCGTGCAGAAGGTGAGTGACGAGGCAGGGAGGGAGCGATGAGAGGAAATCATGTGATCCAACAAGGCCACATTGTCCCAATGTGGAAGGCGCTCAACGGTCGATTGAGAAATGGTCCCCGCACTGCTCTATTTATTGCTCTTTGTGGGATGTTGCAAGCCTGTGGGAGGTCACCACCCGTAACCGAATGCTTGGCCCCTCCCCCTGTAGACGGTCAAACAACCCTCACAATGGAAGACGGCAAGACGCGCATCAAGATGGCCGGTGCTGAGAGTTTATCGTGGACGCAAGACTGCAAAGCCGTTCGACTCATCGCGACGACGTATAGGCTTAGTGATGGTCAGCTCATTCGTGACAGGTCAGTGCCAGTTCGAGACACTACCAATTCGAGCCCTGTACTCATTCCTCTTCGAATTCAACTCGACGGAATTGAGAATCCAGATGCTGAAAAGCTTGCGGATTGGCAGTTTGACGCTGCGACGCCTCACAAATTCTATCCACTTGTCGCGTACTTTAAGACAGCTGCATTCCCCTCCGGGGAAAAAAGGGGGGACATCTTTTGGGGAGTACGCGGAACGGTCGATCCAAATACGGGGCGACCTTACTTAGTCGGTTGCGAAATACCGCCCATCGATCCGAACAACATCGAATCTGCCGTTGAAAGTCGATTTCATAGCAACGGAACTGCCAAATGCCGAGGTTCAATTCGCATCCAGCGTGGCGACCGCAGCGTGTCCGTATCGATTGACGTGTATGCGCGTGACATAGAGCACATCACTGAGATCTACAACCTTGTCGCCGCGGACTTTGCAGCACGAGTTGAGGAGTAGTAAATGCCATACCAGTTCACCGCTTCCGAAATTGCGAGGCTTCAGGCTGCTAGGGCGCTGTGTCCAGCCGGCGATCTTAGTCCGACTGGTAGCGGAAACTGGGTTCCGTTTTACCAGGAACTGAGCCAGATCATTGCTCACAGGCTTCAGTACTCGCATGGATATGGTCTTACGCAACAAGATCTACAGGATCTTCGAAACGCCAAGCTTTGGCTGGATGTGGCCATTGGTGCCAATGGTTCCACTGGCATGCATAGTACGTTCATTCGAACTTATACGAATCGCCAAGGCGAATTGCGGCTCGGCGAGTCGTTCACCGAAGCTGCGATGCAAACTGCTTCTAACGCCGTCGCTCTGAATCTATGGCGTGATCTATCCGGGCTTAACGGAAGCTCAACTCCCTGGGTAGTTCCATTTATAGCCTCAATTGCGCAGGCAGACGCGTCTGCCATAGGAATCTCGCTCTTTTCGGGAGTGTTGTCCGCTACGGACACGGCGATTACCGCGAACTCAGCTTGGTCCGGAGCGTTGGGCTTCAGTCTGTTGGGAGGGGACTCTCCTTTTGAGAGCTGGCGTCTACTTACATCCGGAGATACCGGGGCGCCAACAAACGCATCATTTAATACATTGGATGACCTCAAGAACGTCCTCTTCGCTGTCGACAGTTACATTAAGGCGAGAAGCGCAACTATATCGCTGGCATCGTTATCGGACTGGCAGGCGCTATTAGCCCAATTCAACATTATCGTATCGAGTGGAAACGTCCTGGGAGAGTTGCAGGATATCGCGGGACTGACCCCAAAGGTCGGAGCTGTCGTCAATCAAATCATGATGGCGGGTGATCCCTCATCTGGAGGTGTGGCGCGTTTTCTAGACATGATCAGGGGCGCCTACCAGGGCCGCGTCGTGATTGGGGAAACGACGGACGCACTCTTTGCAGCTAACGCGTTCGAGTTCTTCGATCTTCCAGTCAGTCAAATTCAAAGTCTACAGGCACGACTTCTCCCAGCCGACCCGGGCGGCATGGCGAAAATCGCGAAGAGCGATGTAAACGCTCGTGCTGCGCTCGCCGCACTGAGCTCAGTAAGTGTGCAGGTTGATTCGGCGACTGCAGCTCGATTCAGTCTGTACGACCCTTCAACCGGAACGGGTGAAATCAGCGACATGTGGATTGACACCCGATCAAAAGTGCAGTGGCTATTCAACACCTACTGGTCTCGACACGAAACAGACGGGGTTCTCAGTGCCGTTGAAATGTTGGGTCTTCCTGTCCCGCAGTGGGGCGATGTCGATATCGTAATTGAAGGCAAAGTCCAAGCCGATACTCAATATTTGAAAATTGACGGAGTTGATCTTGGCATTGTAACAACATCGCTTCGATACTTTGGAAATGATGCAAACAATACTCGCGTCGGTACTTCAGCTGATGACCAGTTATTCGGTGGGCTAGGTGCAGACGCATTGTCAGGATCCGCAGGAAATGACTATTTGGAAGGCGATGGCGGCAATGATGATTTGGATGGCGGAGGAGATTCAGACACGCTCGTTGGCGGTGAGGGAAGCGATACGCTAGATGGTGGTGATGGAAACGATACGTTAGAGGGTGGGGCGGGGTTCGACACCTATGTATTCACATCGACCTGGGGCAAAGACGTCGTTGTCGATGTAGATGGCAGTGGGCAAATACAGATTGGCGGAGCGGTTATAACCGGCGCAAATGCCAAAAGTATTGGCAGCGACCTGTGGCGGACCGATGACGCCTCCATAACCTACACGGTGATTGCGGTAGACGGATCACGAAATGACCTGGTGATTCGAGTCTTGGGCTCTGCCGCCGGCACCATAACTATTCGCGACTGGACTGCAAATAAACTGGGAATATCCCTCGGCACCGACCTCCCCGCTATTCCAACAACGAATCCTCTCAACGGCGACATCATCAAAGCAACATCTGGCGGGAGCTATCTGACAACGCCAAATGGGTATCAAAGCGCTGGTACCCAAGTGAATGCAGCTGATGTGATCAATGGAACTAGCGGTAATGACAACATCAAGGGTTTTGGCGGAAGCGATGGCATTGCTGGCGGAGACGGTGACGATGTCATCGACGGTGGAGATGGAGATGACCTGCTTCTAGGTGGTTGGGGTGCCGACGCCATTTCGGGCGGTGCCGGGAATGACCACATATTTGGCAGTGATTTGGGCTTAATCGACCGACCAACTAGCACGTCCTTTACACCACCTGCATCGACGGGCGTGGAACTGGCCCGCGGGTTCAGCTGGGTTGTTTACGATCCTCCTGGAGATGGAAACAACTTGGTAACCGGCGCGGGAGACATTTACCCCAATGGCGAGACAGTCTCCAACACTATCGATGGTGGTGCAGGAAATGACGTCATTGCATCAGGCACCGGTGACGATACCGTACACGGTGGTGCCGATAACGATGTGATCTGGGGGATGGGTGGAAGCGATGTCATGTTCGGGGATGATGGTGACGATGTCATCGACGGTGATGGCACGGACGAGATGACCGCTGCCTATACGCCCGACTCTGAACACGGAAACGATGTACTCATCGGTGGACTGGGCAACGACGAGATGTGGGGACGAGGCGGCAACGATATATTAATCGGCGGCGACGACAACGACAAATTGTGGGGTGATGACCCGAACACACTTGATACCCCTGGGGCTATACAGGGCGGCGATGAGCTCTTTGGTGGCAATGGCAATGACTTTCTGTGGGGGGGTGGCGGTGCGGATTTCCTCTACGGCGGGAACGGAATCGATCACCTTGAAGGCGACCAATCAAGTCTCTCGGTTGAATATCACGGGAATGACTTTCTGGATGGCGGCGATGGTGATGACGTCCTAATTGGAGGGGGAAAGGACGATATTCTTCAGGGCGGAGCTGGAAATGATCAATTGCAAGGTGACTCCTCTGACTTGCCGAGCTCAGAGCATGGCAATGATATTTGCGACGGTGGAGCGGGCAACGACACTCTCTTTGGGTTTGGAGGCGTTGACACCCTGATGGGCGGTGATGGGGATGACAATCTCTTTGGCGATCTGAATTCCGGAGTAGATGCGGCGTACCAGCTTGGAGACTTCCTGGATGGTGGCGCAGGTAACGACAATCTCTACGGAAACGGTGGCAATGACACACTCATCGGTGGAGATGGCGATGACAGTCTCTCAGGTGGTGACGGAAATGATGTACTCATTGGTGGAGCGGGTTCCGATGCCTTCGATGGCGGAGATGGCGACGACACTTACATCATCGGTGCGACAGATGCGCCTTTAACAGGCGGGCTCGCCGAGGGTATCTACGACTCCGGCGGAATGAATGTGCTGCGTATCGAAGGGGTTGCGAGTGCAGGCGTCGCGGTGACCTCCGGAGGGGGATCTGGCAATCTAAGCATCAGTTGGGGTTCTGGTCAGGGTGTCGGATTCTCCGCCGCCATTAATATGACGGTCGAACTGAGCGACTCTACATTTAGATCAACCAGTGAACTCATTGGTGCACTGTCCACTCAATCCATCCAATGGACTAATGGTCTTAATTCTTGGTCCTATGGCGGATCGGGCAACGACACCATCGCGTCCTTTGGAAATACGATCATATCGGGAGGTCGTGGTAATGACGTGCTTTCGGGTAGCGGAGGGAATAATTCTTACCTGTATAGCCGCGGAGATGGCACAGATCAGATTTACGAATCCAGCGGCGGATACGGGGGCTCTGCGCCAAGTCGACTCATATTTGGTGCGGGAATAACCTCTGACTCTCTTCGGCTTGGCCTCGGATCGCTAAAGATATCCATTGGCGATAACCCAAACGACGTGATTCACGTCGAAGGGTTCGATCCCAGCAACGCGCTTACTTCTGCGCCAATCGCCTACTACGTCTTTGCTGACGGAACCGTATTGACGCACGCGGAATTACTGCAGCGCGGGTTCGACATTCAGGGGACAGCAGCAAGTGACACCCTTACGGGTACCAGCGTCACCGATCGAATCTACGGTGGCGCCGGGAATGACACGTTGTCGGGTGGCGCGGGCTCCGACACTTATTTCTGGGGAGTTGGTTCGGGAAGCGATACCGTCAACAACGTCGATACGTCATCGGGGCGCGTAGATACCATTCAGATCACGGGCGACCTATTGCCGACCGATGTCCTCCTCTCACGATCCGCAAACGACCTTACGCTATATTCGCTCACAACCGCGGACTCCATTCGCGTCGCGAATTATTTTAATGGCGCGGCCATTGATCAAATCGCTTTCGAAAATGGAACTGTTTGGAACTCGGCAGACATCGCTTCGCATATCGTCGTCGGACCAACGCCCGGTAATGATGTAATCACAGGGACAAGCGGTGACGACGTCATTTCTGGTCTCGCCGGGAACGACACGATAAGCGGCCTTGCTGGAAATGACACGATCACCGGCGGCGCTGGTAATGATTCCGTCTCTGGCGGCGTGGGGAGTGACATTTACCTATTCGCGCCCGGCCATGGCAGCGACACGCTCGATGAGAATGGCTCGGCCGAGGATGTCGACATCATTCGCCTCACTTCTGGAATTCAAGAGACTGGCGTAGCAGTTCAGCGAGACGGCGTCGACGCTGTGCTGAAAATGGGTGTCACCGACCAAATCCGCATCGTAGGCGCGTGGGATCCGACGGCGACCAGCGCCGATAGAGTTGAGCGAATTGAGTTTGCTAGTGGTGCAGTGTGGACGGAGCAGGATCTGCGGAATCGTGCCCTGGCCGCACTTACCACGTCGGCTCCCGATGTCATCTTCGGTTTCGACGGAAGCGACATTATTCATGGTGGGCCTGGTGAGGACACGCTCTACGGATTGGGAGGCAATGACAATCTATATGGCGACGAGAACTACGACGTACTTCACGGTGGTGACGGAGATGATGTTCTCGTCGGTGGTGCTTGGGGGAATGCGCTCTATGGTGGACTAGGCAACGACACCTTTGTGTTTGGTGATGAAGGAACCGGTAACCTAAATCAGATCCTG
>JACZCW010063844.1_pt1 | contig 27587 bp, 20 predicted proteins | sample 8641861 | NCBI WGS metagenome assembly JACZCW01 (sample SAMN15324607, study PRJNA640507) | soil metagenome | isolation source: intercropping sugarcane | place: China: Luxin town, Laibin City, Guangxi Province | collected 2019-07-25 | depth 10cm m | reverse complement strand
TTTCCGGCGGTGGGTGGGAGTGAGGAGTCGGCGGCTCTGCCGACGCGACGAGAGGGGTCTCTACCCCTCTGATAGAATCAATACATCTCGATGTCGTCGATGTAGTAGTCGGCCTCTTCGCCTTCGGTATCAAGCTGAAAATGAATTGCGTAGATCTTCGTTAGGTCCAGTGGCTCTTCCCGAGGGGGAGTATCAGCCGAATCGACGAACCCATTCAACGGCAGCTCCAAAGTAGTCCAATCCGAATCCAGCGCGAATGTTGGGGCATCCGACGAGCGCAGGTGGTGATTGCAGTCGATACCATCGTTTACGTCCTCACAGACTGGACTGTGCGACGTATCATCGGCCAGTGCCACGTTGATGGCCGTCTCATCGTTCATGCTCTTTGCGCGGAAGCGAATACCCGTGTAGCCCGAGAGATCCTGAGTGCTCCCGCCTTTGACGGTGAGGAACACTCCGACGCCCCATTGTGTCAGTCCTGTCGCCTGGACGTGCAGCGTCCCGTTGTCGTTTTCAGCGCTCTCCTCTACGACCATCTTGGACATCGAGCTGGCAGTAAACGCAGGCGGCACTGCTGGTGGCGGATCGGGGTCTTCAATGTACCGTGACCAGGTTCCTCGAAATGGCGATGAGGAGTAGCTAGCTGAGCCGATGTGCTCCAGATCGTCCACCACACACGGTGCGGTAGCGGCCGAACATGCTGGGGGGCTTCCACCCGAGCCATTGCCGCCCGACGCCCCGCCGGTGCCTCCTCCGCCCGTCGATGGAGCGCCTCCACTGTCCCCGCCTCCGGAAGAGCGACCGCCGCTACTGCTGCCGCCGCTATCGCCGTCTCCGTCTCCGTCCCCCGGATCACCGCCGTCGGCGCCCATGCCACCGCTGGGACCATCGTCGTCTCCCCCGGTGCCTCTCCCGCCACTACCCCTTCCGCCACTGCCGGTGTCACCGTCACCGTCACCGCCCACGGCGTCGTTCAACAGGTCGGAGTCGTACACCATGCAGGAGGGCAAAAGCACGGCGCTCCCCAAGACGATCCAATGTTTTAAGCGCACCGAGTAAGCCTAGCGCGCACCGTCGCTTTGACAATTCGTAAGCACAGGACAGCTGTAACTAACATCCCAGGCAACTCAACGGTGATTGGGTAGAGACGCGTCCTGGTAGACAGAACGTGCGACAATGTCGCACATAATTCCTGTGATTGCGCATTCTATCAGGCCCACTTCACCAAAAAGGGCCGCTCACTGAGCGGCCCTTTTCAACGACATCTGAGTCGAATTCTCACAATTGTCTAATGCGACCGTCGACCCCAAGCGCCGCTTCGCGCAAGCACTCCGACAAGGTGGGGTGGGCGTGACATGTCCGCGCCAGGTCCTCAGAGCTGGCCCCGAACTCGATGGCGGCGACTGCCTCGGCGATCAGGTCGCCGGCACGCGGACCGATGATGTGAACGCCTAGGATGCGATCCGTCTTGGCGTCAGCCAAAACCTTGACCTTGCCATCCGTGGAGTTGAGGGCGCGTGCGCGGCCGTTGGCGATGAACGGAAACGTACCCTTCCTGAATTCGATGCCGCGCTCGGCCAATTGCTCTTCAGTCTTACCTACCGTCGCAATTTCTGGATGGGTGTAGACAACGCCAGGAATGGCCGCGTAGTTGACGTGGCCCACGCCGCGCGCGACGAGTTCTGCCACGGCCACGCCTTCTTCTTCCGCCTTGTGAGCCAACATGGCCCCGCCGATAACATCACCGATGGCATAAATGCCGGCGACCGTCGTTCGGTAGTGCTCATCCACGCGAACGAAGCCGCGTCGATCGGTCTCGACCCCGATCGTTTCCAGGTTGAGGCCCGAGGTGTTGGGGCTGCGTCCAGCCGACAGCAGCACACGATCAGCATGGATGGACTCTTGTCCTTCGATGTCCACAATGACGCGGTCACCGTCACGCCGCGCGGAAGTGACTTTGCAGCCCAGGCGAAACTCAAAGCCCTGTTTCTTGAACAGCTTGAGCGCATCCTTGGCGATCTCGGCGTCCATCCCAGGCAGGATGCGATCGAGATACTCCACCACCGTGACCTTTGAGCCCAAACGTCGCCACACCGAGCCCATCTCAAGGCCGATGTAACCCGCGCCAATCACCACCAAATGCTCCGGAACTTCCGGGTAAGACAAGGCTTCAGTGCTCGTCCCTACGCGGTCTCCGTCCAGCTCGACGCCGGGCAGAGTGGCGACGTTGCTACCCGTCGCCACTACGATGTTATCCGCGGTGAGCAGCGTCTCCGTTCCATCGTCCGCGGTCACTTTGACCTGACCGGCCGCGACTAGGGAGCCGCGCCCCAGGTAACGGGTGACCTTGTTCTTCTTGAAAAGAAAATCAATACCGCCCGTGAGACCAGAGACGATGGTATCTTTGCGGCCCATCATCTTCTGCAGATCCAGCTCCACACTGCCCACATTGACGCCAAAATCGCCCAGATGATGCTTAGCCTCTTCGTAGCGCTCACTGGCCTCAAGCAACGCCTTGCTGGGAATGCAGCCTACGCGCAGACATGTCCCGCCGAGCCTGGACTCAAGCTCGACGCATGCTGTGTTGAGCCCCAACTGCGCGGCGCGAATTGCGCCCACGTAACCGCCGGGCCCGCCACCAATGAACACCAAATCGTGTTTTGACATCTATTTCACACCTCGATGAGAATGCGCGCGGGCGCTTCGATGCAGTCCTTGATTCGCTTGAGGAAGGTGACGGCCTCTCGACCGTCTACGATGCGATGATCATAGGTGAGCGCTAGATACATGATGGGTCGCACTTCGATCTTTCCACCCACCACCCACGGGCGCTCTACGATGTTGTGCAACCCCAAGATGCCGCTTTGGGGTGGATTGACGATGGGCGTCGACAACATGGAGCCGTATACACCGCCGTTGGAGATGGTGAACGTGCCGCCTTGCAGCTCCTCGAGCTTGATGGCGTTCTGCTTGGCGCGAGCGCCAAAGTCGTTGATGGCTTGCTCGACTTGAGAAAAGCTCAAGCGGTCCGCGTCGCGAATGACAGGCACCACTAGGCCCTTGCCACCACCCACAGCCACGCCAATGTCGTAGTAGTTCTTGTAGATGATCTGCTTGCCGTTGACCTCAGCGTTGACGGCCGGATTCTCTTTGAGGGCTTCAATGGCCGCTTTGACGAAGAACGACATGAACCCTAGTTTGGTGCCGTACTTCTTCACGAAGGCGTCTTGATACTGCTTGCGCAGATCCATCACGTAGCTCATGTCCACTTCGTTGAAGGTAGTGAGCAGCGCCATCTGTTGCTGCGACTGCACCAAGCGCTCCGCGATCTTCTTGCGCATAGGCGTCATATTGACGACCTCCTCACCACGCGGATCCGCTGTGCGGGCCGAAGCAGCGGGCAGCCCTGCATACGCGGGTGGGGCCATGGCGGGACGGGCAGCCCCCTCCTTGGCACGGAGCACGTCCTCTTTCAGCACGCGACCCCCGGGACCTGTGGCAGCAACCTGGCTCAAGTCGATGCCGTCTTCGGCGGCCGCACGACGGGCAGCAGGCATGACGCGGGCAAACGCCTCAGGTGGAAGCGAGTCGCGCACATCGGGCTCACGCGGTGAAGACGCCGCCGGGGGTGCAGCTTCAGGCGTGGGAGCTGCCGCCGGCTGGGCAGGTGCAGCAGCGGCCGGCGCGGCGGGTGCCGCTGCACGCGGAAGAGCTTCGACGGCACCTTCCTCCATGTAGCCAATCACATCACCCACATTGGCGTCCTGTCCCTTGTCCACCAAAATTTTGGTGATCACCCCGTCGACGGGAGCAGGCAGTTCTACGGTGACCTTGTCGGTTTCGATGACGACGATGTTTTCATCGCGCCTTACCGCTTCACCCACCTTCTTGAGCCATTCGCCAATTTGAACTTCTGTAATGGACTCGCCAGCTGGCGGTACCTTCAACTCAACGGTCATCCGTCGCGCTCCTACTTCTACTGTTCGATTACGGGTCTATTGTGAGAGTCTGTGTAGTTTTGACTCAAAGCCTGTTGTCTAAAAGGGGTATTGCGCTGGGCGGTCGGGTTCACTTGCTTGGGACAGCTATCCACCCTGGTAAACCCCGCCGAGGTATTACGCGCCAAACACCCTGTTCATCAGATCTTGTTCTTCCAATTTATGAGAGTGGGCCGAGCCGGTCGCTGGGCTTGCGGAAGCGGGGCGACTAGCCACGTCGAGCGGATACGTTCCGCACAAGTTGCGGCCAAAATGCGCAAGGAAGTAGCGCCAAACGCCCATGTTCTCCGGCTCATCCTGCACCCAAGTGACAGGCGTGCCTGCGGCGTAGGGGGCAAGCGCTTGCTTGAGCTGGTCTTCACGCAACGGATAGAGCTGCTCGATACGCAGGATGGCTACGTCGTCCCGCTTGCGCTCGCTGCGCTGACGCTCCAGCTCGTAGTAGATCTTGCCGGTGCAGAGCAGCACCTTCTTGGTGCTGGACTGATTCTCGCGCTGATCCAAGATGATGCGCTGAAAGGTGCCACTCTCGAAATCAGCCAAGTTGCTGACGGCCTGGGGATGGCGGAGCAGGCTCTTGGGCGTAAACACGATGAGGGGTTTGCGCCATGGCCGCAGCACTTGACGTCTGAGCAAATGAAAAAATTGCGCCGGGGTCGTGGGCTGGCACACCTGCATGTTGTCCTCGGCGGCCTGCATGAGAAACCGCTCCACGCGTGCGCTGGAATGCTCGGGCCCTTGTCCTTCAAAGCCATGCGGGAGCAGCATCACGATGCCACTGAGGCGCTTCCACTTGTCCTCAGCGCTAGAAATGAATTGGTCGATGATGACCTGCGCGACATTGACGAAGTCACCAAACTGGGCCTCCCACAAGATGAGTCCATCGGGCCAATCCAAGCTGTAGCCGTACTCGAAACCAAGCACGCCTGCCTCGCTGAGCGGGCTATTTTCCACCTCGATGGGCGCCTGGTCGGCGGCGATATGCGCCAGAGGGATCAAGCGCCGACCGGTTTCAGTGTCGTACAGCGCCGCGTGGCGGTGGCTGAACGTGCCGCGGCCGCAATCTTGCCCGGTGAGACGAACCCGAATGCGCTGCGTCACGAGCGAAGCAAATGCCAACGTCTCTGCCGCGCCCCAGTCGAACGGCTTGGCGCCTTCGCTCATCTCTTCACGCTGCTTGAGCAAGCGCACGACCTTCTTGTTGGGATTGAAATCCCCGGGCAGCGTCGTGACCTTCTTCATCAGATCGCGGATGGTGTCCGCTGAAATCGCTGTGGCCACATCTTGCACTTCGCTCTCGCGTCCACCGCAGTAGCCCTGCCACACGCCGCCCAGCCAGTCGTGGATGCGCACGTAGTCAGCGCGACGTGCCTCGCTCAACTCGAGCTCGAGATGCTCGCGGCGCTCCACGGCGATTTGATCGGCCTCTTCACGCGTGACCTCACCTAACGTAAGCAGGTGGTCCAAGTAGCCGTCTCGTACACTCGAGCGTTGCGCGATGGCCTTGTAGAGCAGCGGCTGAGTGAACGCTGGCTCGTCACTTTCATTGTGACCGTGACGTCGGTAGCCGTACATGTCGATGACCACGTCGCGCGAAAAGGTGCGCTTGAAATCCATGGCCAGTTGCACCACCTGCGCCACCGCCTCGGGGTCTTCGCCGTTGACGTGGAAGATGGGAATTTGCAGCATTTTAGCCACGTCGGTGGCGTAGGTCGTGGATCGCGATTCACTGGGAGGCGTGGTGAAACCGATTTGGTTGTTGACGATGACGTGGATGGTGCCGCCGGTCGCGTAAGCAGGTAGCTGCGACAAGTTGAGCGTCTCCTGGACGATCCCTTCCCCAGCAAACGCGGCATCGCCGTGGATGAGGATGGAGCACTTGCGAGAGCGCAGCTCATCGCCCATGCGATCTTGCTTGGCGCGACAGCGGCCGAGCACTACTGGGTTGACGTACTCCAAGTGGCTGGGGTTGAAGCACAAGGAGAGATGCACCCGCTTGCCGCTGGCCGTGATGTAGTCCGAGCTATGACCCAAATGGTACTTGACGTCACCCGAACCCATGAAAAGCTCGGGATCGACATCCTCGAATTCACGGAAGATGTTGCGCGGACTCTTGCCTAAGATGTTGGCCAGCACGTTCAAACGGCCGCGATGCGCCATGCCGAGAACAATCTCGTTGATGCCGTGCAGCGCGGCGCGCTCAATGGCAAACGCCAGCAGCGGTACCAAACTCTCCGAGCCCTCTAGAGAAAAACTCTTGGCGCCCAGGTACTTCTTCTGAATGAACTCCTCAAAAATGACCGCGTCCGTCAGCTTGACCAGGATGCGCAGCTGTTCCTCACGGCTCAAACGCACGCGATTTTGCGTACCCTCCATGCGATCTTGCAGCCAAGACTTCACTTCCAAGTCATCGATGTGCATGAACTGCACACCGATCGAGCGACAATAGGTCGAGCTGAGACGCTGGATGATGTCACGGAGGGTCAACGTCTCGGCGCCAAAGATAGTGCGCGACGAAAACACCCGATCGAGGTCGCCGGGACCCAGATCATAGAACGCAGGATCGAGTTCGGGTTGCCCGCGGCGTGGCAGACCCAGAGGGTCAATCTGCGCGACCATGTGGCCGCGGACGCGGTACGCTCGCACCAACGCGTCGACGCGATCTTGCAGGGCCAGGGCCTTCTCATTGCTGGTGACGGTGGGCGCGCCATTGGCCCGAGGCGCCTCGGCCCGCGCGGGCCCCGGCATCACGAAATTGGCGGGCAAGGGGTTGAAGACCGACCGGGGAGTGAAAGTGGGTCCGACCTGAGAGACGCCATTGAGCGGAGCCTCGCTATCGAAATAGGCGCGCCAGTCCGTGGGCACGGAAGATGGATCCCTCAGATAGTCAGCGTAGAGGGCCTCAGCGAATTCTAAACTCGTAACTTGGTCACCACTGGGAGAGGTCATGGTCGTTCTTTGAAAAATATCGGCGCTCGAGGCCGATCGCGCCCGGCGAACCTAGCTGCCCAACTGGCGAAATCTACAAGTAATTCAGTCCATCGCCAGAAATAGTGGGGCTCAACCGAGACCGTGCCTTGACCCGGGAAACAGCAAAAAAACCCTGGGGCGCACTCAATTTTTTCAATGTTTCCGAAGGCCCGGACCCTCTTGGCCGAAGCCCTGTTTCCGGAATGCTACCGACCTACGGCAACTTGGGTCCCCACACGGAGGTAACCCTGACCCAGGAACGAATACAGTTGACGCGTTAAGGCTTCGGTGCTCTCCCCCGCCAAGCCCAAGGTGACGGCCTGATACAGGAGTTCCTTGAGCGCCCCGATGGTCAAATACGCCAGAACGCGTGGCTCGCCGTCGGCGACCACCCCCAAGGCCTGACCGTCACGCAAACTTTCGGTGAGCAGCTGGACGACCCCGTCATAGAACGTCTGCAATTTGCGTTGAAATTCAGGATCCGCGCTCACCGCGTCGGTGAACAAGATCTTGGTGAGAGCCCGCTGTTCCAGGCACACACCCACAATGCCCCGAATATTTTGTAGCACTTGATCGGAGACCGAAACGGCCGGGTTGTCCGTGACGATGCGCACGATGCGATCAGCTATCTGTAGGGCAAAACCATTGATGAGTTCTTCAAGAGCGGCCCGTTTGTCATCGAAATACAAATAGTAGGTACCTCGCGCGACACCCGCCTCACGTACGATGTCATCCACCGTGGCTCGCGCATATCCAATTTTGGCAAAGACAGTGCGAGCGGCTACCAAGATTTGGGCGCGACGCTCCTCCTTACTGAGCGTCTCTCGGGCGGTCCCCGTACGTCGAGCCGAGCGCTTGGCGGTGGGCTCCGTATCGTCGGTTGTTGCGACCTTGCGACCGCGCGCTGTTTTTCCACGTGCAGCCACGAAAAGGAGGATCGTCGAGGACGCCCGGTCCCGCAAGGGCGCGCCCTCGACTGTGCACCAAACTAGCCCAAGGCCGACAGCTCGACGCGCTCTTTGAGAAATGACTCCAGACAATCCGTGAGCTCCTGGGCGGACAAGGGCTTACGTAAATACCCGTTGGACCAGCCAGAAAGGAAGCGTTCCTGCGTGGGTTCGAGCACGCCGCCGGTGCAAAACATCAGGCTTCTGGCTTGCTCAGGATGCTCGTCGGCCAGCAGCTTGGCCAAGCTGACCCCGTCGTCCCCCGGCATGATGACATCGCACAAGATGACATCATAGCGAACATTTTGAATGAGCTTCATGGCCGCCGCGGAGCTGTCAGCGACGTCTACGTCGTAGTGGCCGCGCAATACACGCCGATACGAATCTCGAATGGCTGGTTCGTCGTCGACGATGAGGATACGGGCCCGTGGAGTTTGAATGCTGCCGCTCAGCGGGAATGATCTCATGGACGATCGAGGCGCCTCTCCCGCGTTGATCGGGATACGTACGGCAAAGCGTGCTCCACCGAGCGGTGAGCGCTCGACGGTGAGCGCTCCACCATGCCGCTCCACGACTGCGCTCGCTCGCGCTAGGCCCATGCCCAGCGCTCCGCGCGACTGTCGCGTAGTAAAGAGTGGTTCAAACACACGATCGCGCATTTCTGGCTCGACGCCGGGACCATCATCATCGACCAATAACTCGACGAAGCTGTCGTGTGCCGTACAACGCACTTCGACCAGGCCACGATCGTCGATGGATTCCAGTGCATTGTCGACCAAGTCCACGATCACCCGCGACAGCTGGGCAGAGTCCCCCACGATAGGCACGTCACAATCGCAGAAAAACTTAGTGCGCCGGCCGCGCGCCATCAAACGTTCGATGCTCGGTCGTGCCGCTGCCAGCGCTTGGTTGAGCGTCACCGCCTGGATGTGGCCGAGAGCGGAGCCAGTCTGCCGCTCCAGCTCCCGTACCACCAACCCGATGCGCCCCAGCGCTTCATCCGCTGCCTGCACCAGGGCGCGCAAGCGCTCCGCTTCTTGAAAGGTGACGTATTTGTTGTCGTCCGTGCCGCGTTCGGTCATGGCGTCGCTCACGGCGGACAGCGTGAGCCGGGCAATGGCGGCAGGATTGTTGATCTCATGTGCGGCCCCCGCCACCAATTGTGCCAATGAGGCCAGCTTTTGGGCGTACATCCTGCGAGCGGCTTCGCGATTTCTGTGACGCACCATGAGCACTGCGTCCACCACCTCAGGTAGTTCGGTCTTGCTGAGCTCATGTTTGGAGATGAGTTCGGCAACGCCCAGCTTCATGGCTTCAATGCCCAGGCGTTGGGACATGTCGCCAGTGATCATGATGACGGGCGAATTCACGGGCGCACCACGGTCGCTCAACCGTTTGAGAAACTCGAGCCCCGTGCAGTTGGGGAGATGATGATCCAAAAGGACGCAGTCCGGCTCGATCTGAGCGAACAGGGCGAGTCCGGTCTCCGCACAACTCGCTTCATAAATAGTGTAATTGTACCCCGAGCGAGACAGAGCACGGCGAAACGCCTGGCGATCCACGTCGTCGTCTTCCACGATGAGTACGGTCGCGTTCGATTGTTGCGGCGGGTTATCCGACGAATGCTTCGTCTCTTGTTCTCCCATGTGCACCCCTGCCCATCCCTCACCTTAATTTCACAACGGCGTGCGCCAAACTTTCATGATGGTAGATGCGCTGTCGCCAAATAAAAAGACAGCAGTTCGGTGAATATCGCAGTTGGATAGCGCCTTGAGCCCATTGTTTGCTCTTGTAACAATACACTATTTCCCCTCGTGCGGCTGTGCACATCACTATCGACCAACAAGCCGTCAGCGACCTAACGGTCAAGCAAAGTTCGAGTTCTGCGCCATGAAGCTCATAGGCATCATGTCAGGGTAGAGGGGATGATTAAGGAAACGTCTTGGGCCAATAAAAACTGAAGGTCGTTCTTACACCCGGCGTGCTGGTAACTGTGACGCGTCCCCCGTGAGATTCCACCACTTTTTTGACCAGTGCTAGTCCCATGCCTACCCCTTCGACTTCGTCACGTGGACGCAACGTAGTGAACACCTCGAAGATGCTCTCGAAATACTCGGGGGGAATGCCCGGGCCATCATCGGTCACTTCAAAAATATAGCCCTCACCTTCCGCGCGCGCGCCCACCTGCACGACGCAGTTTGGCTTGCCACGCGCATGTTTCACGGCGTTAGAAATCAAGTTGTACAGGACGCGCTCGAAGGGCACGCGTGGCGTGTGAAGAACAGGCAACTCGCCCTGGGCAACGACCGCCCGCTCGGCCTGCTCGCCCAACAGCAGCACAATATCTTCGATGACCGCGCGGACAGAAAACTGCTCCGGAACAAGGTCAGTGCGCCCCGCGCGAGCATACTGCAAGAGGGCGTCAAGCAGGCTTTCCATGCGCGCCGCACGGCTCTTGAGCAACCGCATGTATTGCCGCGTCTCATCATTCCAAGCGGAGGGGGGCAGGTCTTCTTCGAGCCATGTGGCCGTGTTCAAAATCGCGCGGAGCGGTGCTTTGAGATCGTGGGAAGCCGCCGCCGCAAAGCCATCCAACTCGGCGTTGATGCGCTCGAGTTCCGCCGTCTTCTGTTCCAGGGCGCGCGCGTTCTCCACGGCAGAAGTGCGGTCTACGATGGCGCACAGCACGATGCGCTGACCCGCGATGGTCATGGGATTGAGACCGATCTCGAGCGGCAAGGTCGACCCATCCTTGCGTCGACCGGGCAGTGTCTGGCGCTTCCCCATGCGGCGAGCCACGGGATGCGCAGCGTAGCCGCTACGCAATTGCGCGTGTTTATCTGCCATGCCCTCTGGAACGAGCAGCTCCACGCTTTTGCCCAACAGCTCCTTGGGTTCATAGCCAAATATCCGCGCAGTTTCGGCATTCTTGAGCACAATGAGCCCTTGCTCATTGACGGCTAACATTCCGCAGGGTGCGGCATCCACGGCCATCTGCAGAAGCCCCTCTGCATCATGAAAGGCTGCGCCTTTTTCGGCGTCTGCGGAGCGAGCATGACGCCCCACGCGCAAGGCGAGGCCAGCCACGAAAAGCCAGGTCAATACGGCGGCGCTCAGCTTGAGCAGCCCCAAAACTCGATAAGCTGGATGGAAGAACACGATGGCCTCCATCAGCTGGATGACGCCAAGCAGTGAGATGAGCCCCATGAGCGGCGCACTCCACCCCACGCCCCATGACGCAGCCCTGTTGGGTCGCCCCCCGCGCCGGACGATGACGACCAAAGCCAAGGCAACCAGGCCTGCCACGCAGAGAGCCACGTCGGCCACCAAGTGCACGGTCAGGTGCGTTCGCGACCAGTGACCACACTCCCGCAGCGGTAAGAAGTCGGATGAGTCCAACAGCAATGCCCCCCAGTCTGACATACAGTGCAAAGCCCGCGGCGACCGTCCCCCCGTCGCCGGCACAGGGCCCCGCTCACCATATGAGGACGTAGGACCGCAGAAAAGCCGGCTGTTTTGACCCACATGGCTACCCGCCTTGCGCCACGCTGGTTCTTGGGCAGGCTAGCGCTGCTGACACCAGTGTCAGTGACATTCGTGTCAGCGGCCTGTTCGGCCGAATTTCTCCGGCTTCCGTAACGCACGTACTGCACCATTTGCTCAAGGACGAACGATGACCCCTTCACCCGAGCGCAAGATCCCGCAACACCTCCTCCTCGGCCTGGACGTAGGTTCCACCACGGTCAAGGCGGTGGTCATCGACCCGGAAACGAAGGACATCTTGTGGAGCGACTACCAGCGCCACCACACCAAACAGCCCGAGAAATGTCTCGAGTTGCTCACCGCCATCCAGGAAGCGTTCCCGCATCATGCACCCGACCAGTTTCGCATCTTCGCGACGGGGTCGGGCTCCGGACCACTCTGCGGACCACTTGGCGCCAAGTTCGTGCAAGAGGTCAATGCCGTCACCTTAGCGGTCGAAGAGCGCCATCCCGACGTGCTCAGCGTGATTGAACTGGGCGGACAAGACGCCAAGATCATCATGTTCAAGAGAAACGAGGAAAATGGCGAAAAGACGGCCACTACCTCGATGAACGACAAGTGCGCCAGCGGTACCGGCGCCACGATCGACAAGTGCATGATCAAAGTGGGTGCGGAGCCAGGCTTCGCCACCCAGCTGCGCTTCGACGACAGCAAACTGCATCACGTGGCCGCAAAATGCGGCGTTTTTGCGGAGACGGACATCGTCAATTTGGTGAAGACGGGCATCCCCAAAGACGAGGTGTTGAACTCGCTAGCTGATGCCATCGTCAACCAGAATCTCAGCGTGCTCACACGCGGCAATACGCTCAAGGCACGTGTGCTGCTGTTGGGTGGCCCCAATACTTACCTGCCATTTTTGCAAGACTGTTGGCGCAAGCGCATCCCCGAGACATGGCGGGCGCGCGGTTACGACTATCCCAAGGACATACCCGTCGAGGAGCTGATCTTCGTTCCAGACAACTCCGACCTGTACGCGGCGTTTGGTGCGGCAGTTTATGGTCTGAGTGAGACCAGCGAGGGGCGCTACGCCGGCACAGGGCCCCTGCGCGACTTCATTCAAAACGGTCGTCGCGCACGGCTGGGTGAGAGCGCTGGACCCCCACTGTCCTCCAACGAGAACGAGACCGCGCTGTTCGTTGACACCTACTCCATCCCGAAGTTCATCCCCGCCACCTTCTCGCCTGGCCAGGTCGTGCGCGGCGTGATCGGTCTGGACGGTGGGTCCACTTCGTCCAAAGCGGTGCTCGTGAGCGAGGACGGTGAAATCTTGTGCAAGGCGTATCAATTGTCCAAGGGCAATCCCATCGCCGACACCAAGGAGCTCCTGGCCAAACTCCAGAGCACAGTAGAGGGCCAAGGAGCCACCCTCGAGTGTCTCGGGTTTGGAGCCACTGGCTACGCCGCTGACGTCCTAGAAGAAACGGTGCTCGCCGACGTGAACATCGTTGAGACCGTGGCCCACATGATGAGCGCGGTTCACTTCTTTGGGGACGTCGATGTCATTTGCGACATCGGCGGGCAGGACATCAAAGTTCTGTTCATGAAGAACGGCGATATCGCCAACTTCAAGCTGAGCAACAGTTGTTCGGCGGGCAACGGCATGTTGCTCCAAGCCATGGCCGATCAATTTGGTTTGCCTGTCACCGCCTACGCCGAAAACGCATTCAAGGCCGAATTGGCTCCCAAATTTAGCTACGGGTGCGCTGTGTTTTTGGACAGTGACCGCGTCAACTTTCAAAAAGAAGGCTTCCAGAAGGAAGAACTTTTGGCGGGTCTAGCTCAGGTGCTGCCCAAGAACGTGTGGCAGTACGTGGTGCAAATTCCGCGACTGGCGTCGCTGGGCCGCAAGTTCGTGTTGCAGGGTGGCACTCAGTACAACTTGGCCGCTGTAAAAGCCCAGGTGGATTACATCAAGCAACGCGTGCCTGGCGCTGAAGTCTACGTGCACCCGCACACCGGTGAAGCCGGCGCCATCGGCGCCGCGATGGAAACGCTGCGGCGCTACAAGCGCGACGGTAAGAGCCGCTACATCGGGATCGATGCGACGCTCAATCTCGAGTACACGACGAAGAACGACGAAGAGACCGTGTGTCACTTCTGTCCCAACGAATGTAAGCGCACCTTCATTGACACCAAGCGTCCTGACGGCTCAAGCAGCCGTTATATCTCGGGGTTTTCCTGCGAAAAAGGCACCGTGGAGAGCAAGGACGCCATGCTCGCGCTCATGGCCGAACGCAAAGAAACGGCGGCGCAGTTTCCCAATTTGGTGAGCTACGAAGCAGAGCAGGCCTTCAAGAGCTTCTACAAGCCAGAACCCATGCCCGAGGCGGGCACGCCGGTAGAAGACTTCGAAGTCAAACAGACGTTGTTCCGCGTCAAGCGCTCAGCGTACACACGTACCTTTGCACGCTCCACGGCCGAAGCGGCGCAGCGTCGCAAGAAGGTGCGCATCGGTATGCCACGCGTGCTCAACATGTACTCGACCGCCCCGTTCTTTCGGGCGTATTTTGAGGCGCTGGGTGTGGGGCGGTCCAACGTCATATTCAGCGACGAGACGACCGAAGAAATGTTCACGGAAGGGGCTAAGTACGGCTCCATCGATCCGTGCTTTCCCAGCAAGGTCGTGCAAGCCCACATCCACAACTTGCTTTTTGAGAAGCACAATCCGGCACGCAACAAGCCGCTCAACTACATCTTCTTTCCCATCTTGACCCACGTCCCCAACTTCGTGAAGGACACGATGGACAACACATCTTGTCCCATCGTGGCCGGGACGCCTGACGTCATCAAGGCAGCCTTTACCAAAGAGGTCGACTTCTTCAAAGAACGCGGCATCGAGTACTTAGACACGGCGCTCAGCTTTGGCGAACCCAACCTGCTCAAGCGCCGCATGTTTTCTACCTTCAAGGACCGCCTGGAGATCACCGAAGACGAAAGTGATTTTGCGGTCGCCCAAGGTCTGCTCGCCCTGCAAGCCTTTGAGGCCGATCTCCAGGATAAAGGCCTGGCCATTTTGGAGACGGTCGAAGCGGAAGACCGCATGGCCATTTTGGTACTCAACCGCCCGTACCATTCTGATCCAGGGCTCAACCACGGGATCCCCGAGGAATTTCAGGTGTTGGGCTATCCCATCCTCAGCCTACGCTCCATCCCCAAGAGTGACGAGTACCTGGCGCGCTACTTCAAGGAAGACTTGGCCAAAGGCGCCATGAAGTCACCTTTGGAACTCAATCACGTGTGGCCTGAAAACTACTCGGCCAACAGCTCACAAAAGGTATGGGGCGCCGTATTCGCTTCCCATCATCCCAACGTAGCCGTGCTCGATCTCTCCAGCTTCAAGTGTGGTCACGATGCCCCCACCTACGGCCTCATCGATTCCATTCTCTCTACGGCCAAGACTCCCGCGTCGGCGTTGCATGATTTGGACGCCAACAAGCCCGGAGGTTCCATCAAGATCCGGGTCAAGACCTACGCTCACAGCCTCAAACTGGCCGAGGAACGTTTGACCGATCTCAGCAAGAAGCGGCGCGAGCTGGAAATGTCCGTCGAGGTCAAACGCTTGGAGCTGCTGGAGCGCAAGCAGGCTCAGCTCAATGCCTTGCGGCAGACCGACGCCAATCTCGAGCAGTTGTTGGTGCAAACTCGCGAGCGGATCAACGCTTACCAGTCGCTCTTGAGCCCCGAAATCGAGCGGCCCAAGGGTCTTTTGAGCCTCGGCAAAAAGACGGAGGACGGCCGGATTGTCCCCGTCTCGACTGTTCCGGGCGCGGTCGTCGCCGCCGAGTGAATTTCTTTTGAACACCCCGGTGGGAGCCGGGCACAGAAGGGTGGACCTACAGTAGAGGAGGATCACCCCTATGAAGAAATTTGCTTATATTTCGCTGAGTTTGCTCACGTTTTCGGTCGTTGGCTGCAACATCGAAGTGAATGAAGGGTATACGGACGATTGGGACGACGATGGTTCCTTGTCCGAGCGCGCCGAGGCCGCGTGTCAATCGTATTGCTTGCGACTCATTGAGTGCAGTGTGGTGGCCGACGGAGCGTTTCAGGCATGCACCGACCTATGCGTGGATCGTTACGAACAGGACGAGGCCAGCGTTTCCGAGGGATGTGAATGCGTGAGCTCGTCGTCGTGTGATGACGATGAGATCAGTGAATGTCCCGGTGATCCTATTCCCGGCGTATGGGATGACGACGTCTTCGACAATGGCGACGGCGACGGCGACGGCGACGGCGACGGCGACGGTGATGGCGACACGACTTCAACCGGCGACGGTGATGGTGGGACCACGGCCGGTGGCGCACCCAACGAGCCGCCCCCCGATGGGACGGCGTGTACCATCAATCACCAGTGCGCGAGCGGTGAAGATTGCATCGAGCAGCAATGTCTACCGCGCTGCGCAGCATCTTGCCAATGCGCGGACGGCCAAGCCTGTGAGGACGGCTACTGCAGGACGCCCCAGGAGCCTGTCGCCGAGTGCGAGGATACCTGCGACTGCACTGCCGGTGATGAATGTGTAAGCGGCGTGTGCATGTAATCCCGGCGCTGCCCGTTCAAAAGCTAGCGCCGACTCCAAACTGCGCCTCCACCTGAACCCACGGCGAGAAGTGCGACAACGCAACGCAGCGCCCCGCTGACATGCAATACAAGTCGCCGTGGGTGAAGGTAAAGGGGATGCGGCCCAGCAGACGTAGGTGGACGTTCTTGTGGAGGTCAAACTTGACGCCGCCGTCAAAGACCGCAGCAAAAAACACGCGACTGCCGCCTCCCCCCAAGGACGCCCAACGCGCAGCGCCCACACTGACGCCAAAATACGGCACCCAGTGTCCCCACGTTCGTTCCACGCTGCCGCCAAACTGATAGTTTTCAATCGCTACCTTGCCGGTCACGACGTCCGATTGGTCGTTCACGTCGAGATGCAAGGGAGCCACCTGGCGGCTGAACGAAAGGTAAACGAGACCGTTGCGTTCCACGCGGTAGCCCAGGATGCCACCGTAGGCGAGCGCCGGCCGCGCATATACCTTACCTTCATCACCGGCGCTCTCTCCTTCGCGGAAATGCGCTGGGCCACTGCCAAACACCCGCGCACCAATCGTCGCATCCACTTCGAACTTGTTGTGGGCGAGGGCCGCGTCGGACCACGCCCCAAGCGCAACAATCATGGAAAGCGCACCGCTGGAGCGCAATACTCGCCTTGCGTAGATGCGCCCTGTTCCTTTGGAGAAGACCTTCACGCCCGCCTTGTACCTCGACTCGCGGTCCCACAGAAGTCGATGCGCGGATGAATGTGTCGCATGTGCAACACCCTGCGATTCGCTACGGCAGCTGTCCTGGTGGGCCCGGCTGCTGACTGAGCAAGCTCACACAGACACTCAGGCACGGTCGCTGATCAGCGGCAAGCGGACGGTACTGGGTCTGGGGGTCGTTTCGATCGAAGGAGGGCCTTCACCCAGCAAGCCGTCCGTCGTGTGTGCGCGGCCCGCACCCAAGCTGGCCTTGGCCGGAATGGCGGGGTCACGTTCCTCCCATGCACGCATTACATCACGATCGAGGAGGTGTGTCGGTGATATGTTGCTGAGCGCGTGCATCATGACGCTCTTGACGTCCGGCTTGTCACGCTCCAACTGCGCCAACAATTCGGTCATCTTGTCGCGCTTGAGACCGTCCTGTGATCCGCAAAGATTACACGGCAGTATAGGAAATGCCTGTTCCTCACTGAGCTGCACCAGCTGCTCTTCCGGGCAGGCAATGAGCGGTCGAATGACCTCAAACCGGCCATCGTCGGTGCGGTACTTGGCCGGCATGGCCTGAAGCTTGCCTGCGTAGATCAGGTTCATCAAAAAGGTTTCCAGCGCGTCATTGCGATGATGCCCCAGTGCGATCTTGTTGCAGCCCAAGCGCTCGGCCACGCGATAAAGCACCCCTCGACGGAGCCGAGAGCAAAGCGCGCAATAGGTGCCACCCTCCCCAACGTGCTCCATCACGACCGAGTAGGTGTCTTCGCCAATGATCTCGAAAGGAACGCCAAACCCGTTCAAAAAATCCAGGAGGGGCTGACCATTGTAGCCTGGTTGCTTTTGATCCAGGTGAACGGCCAGCAATTCAATGGGAAATGGCAGACGCGCCTGCAATGCTTTCAATAAGAACAACAACCCGTAGCTATCTTTGCCGCCGCTCACCGCAATCATGATGCGATCGTGAGGTTCTAACAATCGATAGTCTTCGGAAGTCTTGCGCATTTGGCGCAAGAGCTTGTGCGCTACCTGGCTCTTTTCCATTACTCGGCGGCCAAGTTAGCCCGGGGGCGAGGGCCGCGCCAGCCCCTTGCCCCGATGGTTGCCTCGTGGTTCTCTTCTGTGGTGGGAATTTCGCGGGCGTATCTTACGTGGGGGCTGACGCTGCTGCTCACGCAAAACGCCGGTGCCCAAGCTGAGCCCGCCCAGCCCGCCACGGAACTCCCAGAGAACGCGGCCAGCCCCGACACCAGCAGCGATGAAGGCGACGACGAGGACGTTGCGCCCAGCACCTCGCACCCCGAGCCCATCCGCATCACGCGTCCCGACGTGGTCTGGCCCGATGAGCGATCGACTGACGCCGAGGTGGTCGTCGAACTCGTCATTGATGAAAAAGGAGCGGTCACCGCGGCCAGCGTAGTCGTCGGTCCAGAGCCGTTTGCCACAGCAACGGTCGTCGAGGCACCTGGTTGGCAATTTTCACCGGCGCTCCGCGACGGCAAGGCGGTCGCCGCCAAGATCCATTTCATCGTCACGTTCACGCCCCCCCACCCCGCACCAGCGGAGTCCGACCCGCCAGAACTGCCGGAGCCCCGGCCCCAGCAGTCCGCCGCTCCACCTGCTGACTTTCGCGGAGAAGTGCTCGAGGAAGTGATCATCAGGGGAGACATTGTCGCGCCCGGGGCCACCGTCGTCACCCGCGAGGAAGTGAGAAATCTGGCCGGTACGCTGGGGGACCCGTTGCGTGCGCTGGAGTCCATGCCGGGCGTCGTCCCCATGATCAGCGGCCTACCGTGGTTTTTCGTGCGTGGCGCGCCACCTGGCAATATCGGGTACTTCATCGATGGCATGCGCGTGCCGCTGCTCTATCACGGACTTCTTGGTCCCTCGGTTCTTCACCCCGCCATCATCAAAGAAGTAAGTCTGAGCGCGGGCCCCATGCCCGCTGAGTACGGACGATATGCCGGGGCGGCGCTGGAGGCCAAGCTCGCCCCCATCGACGAGACCAGGGCAGAGGGAAGTATTCGCGTCTACGATATCGGGGCCTTTGCCCAAACGCGCTTTGGCAAAGAGCGCGGATACGCACAGCTCTCCGGGCGCTATTCTTACACGGGTCTATTGTTCACTCTCATCGCGCCTGACGCCCGGGTGGACTACTGGGACTACCAAGGGCGTGTTGGATATGCGCTCGGCAATCGAGATGAATTGAGTGTCATGGCCTTGGGCGCCTACGACTATGTCGGCACCAATCGTGAAGTAGCGGGCGGCACGGAATTTCATCGCGTTGACCTGCGTTGGGACCACAATTTTAGCCCCAAAGACCACCTGCGCACCGCGGTCACGTGGGGCAAGGATCGCACGCGCTCCCAGGTGGGAGACATCGGCGACATGCTGTGGGGTGCGCGCCTCAACTTTGAGCATTCGGCGCAGTACTTCAAGCTGCGCGCCGGCCTGGACACTTGGATTGACACGTATTCGCTGGACTTGGATCCATCCATTTCTGAGCCAGAAAACTATCTGAAGCTGTTTCCCGAACGCACCGACGTAACCGGTGGGGCCTACTTAGACGTGGTGCTCCAAGCCACGCCCGACCTGCGCGTCATCCCGGGGGTGCGCGTCGATCATTTTACCTCCCTGGGTGAGACACGGGTGAGCGTAGATCCGCGTTTGGCCGCCGAATATCAGCTCACGCGCCGCCTCAAGGCGATCCATGCCATTGGCGTGGCCCATCAATCACCCAATTTCGTACCCAGTGTACCTGGTGCACAAGTGGGCGGGCTCGACGGAGGCCTACAGCGCTCGCTACAGGCCGACGCCAAGTACGAGTACGCGTTTCCGTTTCAAATCACAGGTAGCGTGGCTGGCTTCATCAACGGCACACAGCAAATGACCGATCCTATCGGCATGACTCAGACCATTTCTTTCGATGAAACCAGCGCGCAAACGCGCGTCTCGGGGCGCGCATTTGGTGTCGAACTGTACGTCAAACGCGCTCTCACCAAGCGTCTCGGTGGTTTCATCTCTTACACGTTCTCCAAGAGCCTTCGTTCTTTGGACCATATCTCCACGCGCTCAGGCTACGATCGGCCGCACGTGGTCAACGCTGCGCTCAGCTATGCATTTGATTGGGACGTGCGATTTTCAATCAAGCTCGCGGTGGCATCGGGGGTACCCACACGCACCACGACACCCTATGGATTTGTATTCGATGAGAACCGTACCCGCAGCCGTCCCTTCGTCCGTCTCGACGCCAAACTGGAAAAGCGATTTCACCCGAGCAAGTACATCGATTGGGGTATCAACGTGGAGGCCCTGAATGCCACGTACACGGCGAACGTTTCAAGCCGAAGTTGCGGCGAGGAGGGTTGCGTCGAAGGTGGAACCGCGCCCATCTTCATTCCCAGTTTGGGTGCGGACATCTCGTGGCATTAGACCCGCTCCTTGTGGCGCGGGGCAGTGTTGCTAGCGTAGTTCACGCTCGACATGTCCACACAGCACACTGCTCGTAAAGCCTTCCATCTCTCAGGGCGAGACACGCTGGGGATCACCAGCCAGTTCTGCCGGATGAGTTCGGCGCGTTACGTCCGATTCCTCCACCTGAGCCAGACGCGCATCCACGGTTACCTCAGCGTCAATGCTGAACTCGAGATCCCCGCCGTCGAGGTGGACGCATTGCTCCTGGAACTTACATCCTGGGCTCATGACCAAGGTCTCCACCTGGCCGTGACCGATTTGCCAGATACTTACGATAAAAGCGAGCAGTGTGGTCTGTTCATCACGGTGCTGGGTGATGAACGGACAGGCGCCGCCCTGCCAGAGATCATCGACACCCTCCACGCTCAGGGTTTCTTGATCACCAAGACGGAAGCAATTGGGGATCAAGCCATGGTGGGGGTCCATCTCATCGCCACCAAGGACCGCATCTCCAAGGGCGAATTGAGCGCTGTGCGCAAGGTGCTGCTCTCCAAGTGTGCCCAGCTGCGCGTCGACATCGCGGTGCAGCGAGACGATGTCTATCGCACCAGCAAGCGTCTTTTGTGCATGGACGTGGACTCTACCTTCGTCAAAGGAGAGTTCATCGATGAGCTTGCGGAGCTATGTGATGTGAAGGAACAAGTCGCGGACATCACTACGCAGGCCATGCGCGGGGAGCTTGATTTTGAGCAGGCACTGCGCGAGCGGGTAAAGCTGCTGAAGGGGCTCCCGGTCACCAAAGTCATGGATTTGTGTGATCGGTTTGAGCTGACCCCAGGTGCGGACGACCTGGTGCGCACGGCCAAGCATCTGGGCATGCGCGTGGGCTTGGTGAGCGGAGGATTTACGCTGTTCGTCGATCGACTCAAGCGGCAATTTGGCTTGGATTTTGCGTTTGCTAACGAACTTGAAGTGGAGCAAGGGGTTCTGACGGGCAACGTTTTGGGCACTGTTGTCGACAGCCAACGCAAAGCGCAGATCTTGCGCGACATGGCTCAGGTGTATGACGTGCACTTGGAGCAGACCATCGCAGCGGGGGATGGAGCTAACGATATACTCATGCTCCAAACTGCAGGTTTGGGCATTGCCTATCAGGCCAAACCACGCTTGGTGGAGGTGGCCGGCACGTATTTCCACCAAACCGACCGTCTGGACACTTTGTTCTACCTGATGGGGTTCGACACCAAAAAGCTGGTACGAACATGCACGTAAAACGCGGTCTTTCACTGGTTCAAAAGGAAGACATCCTCACCGGCAAAGGGCCGCAGGTCTTTGAACGGATGGCTCGCACCTGCTCACCTCAAGATGAACGGCACGTGGGCATTCTCGCCATTTGCGCCGCGGTCGCACGACGCGCCACCCGGGCCTGCGTGGTGCCCTCTTTACAAGGCCCCTTGCTCCAAGCGCTCGATCTCTTGCGCACGCACTTGCGACTATCCCCTTCCGAGCGAGCAGCCCAGCTCCCCGCCCTCAACTCCGCGCGCGCCCGCTGTTTTCAAGCTGCACCTGCCATTGAAGATGCGACGGCCCTCGCTGTTGGGCAAGCCCAGGTTCACCTGACACGTGACTCGGGCCAAGCTGCCCCGGAAACGGCGCTCGACCATCACGCCGCGCATGTCATCGACCGCTACGCGCGGCTTTCGGCCCACCACGCCTGCGCGGCCGCGTGCCACGCCCTCGATGCCGCGGCTACGCCTGCTCTCGCGCTGGAAGTGCTCGAAGATGCACGAGGGGCGCTGAGCTATCAGCGCACGGCGCTCGGTGCTGCGCGCCAGGTCGCATTGCGCGCAGCGGCCCTTGATCAAGCGCAATGGGAGAGCTCTCGACTGCGCGCCCATCAGCACGCTGACGCGCTGGCCGTGCAGATTTTTCATGAATACTTGGGCGGACGCTACAAGACGTACGTCGACAGCGAACGTCTCGCCCAAGATCAGTTCATCTGCTGGGCCCTAGGCGACCGGCTCAGTGCGACCCATTGACCAGTTATTCGCCGCCCTTCTTCACGAAGTCGGGCGGCGCAGCGGAGCCCTCCCCAAAGAAGAACTTGTCCATCTCGCTGTACCAAACGGTTTGGCCTTGTGGGCTCGTCAGATCGAGGCGGTACTCGTTGATCAGCATCTTGGAATGTTCGAGCCACATCTTCCATCCGTCCTTGGAGACACTTTCAAAAATGCGTTGCCCAATATCACCCTTGAGCGGAGGCTTATCGAGCGCCTCCGCCTCGCGGCCAAGTTTCACACACTGCACCGTTTTTGCCATGGCGGCTGTTTGCCACTTTTGACACTGCATTTCCACGCAAAGCCCAACTTTTTTGCCCGTCCATCAATGGGGAGACGCAGAACGAGTGGACGCGCTAGAAATGCCTGGGACGGTAGAATTCGGGACTTTTGAGGCAGGGCGTTCATCCGCCCCAGCGGGATACGGCTGCTCCACCACCACGCTGAACGCCCGTGGCCCAAGCGCTGTGCGCCGCCAGAGCGAAGCCACGAGCTGGGGCTCGTGCCGGCCGCGCGCGGCCAGCACCAAGCTGACCACCTGAGCCCGTTGGGTAACAGGTACACCACCGACGGCCACCAGTCGATCCCCGTCTAACAGTCCAATCCCGAGCCCTGACACGGACGAGAGCTCGATTCCAGCAGGCAGGCCAAAGCCCGCCTCCCGGGTGCGCCCGGCGGGCATCACCCGCGCCGACGCCCAACCCAGCACTTGTTCGTCGGAAACATGTTGGCTCGCGGGAAGAGGTAGGATGGGGGGAGCCACCCACTTCTGGTGCGTGCGTGGATTTTGATCGCCACGGCGCAGGCCGCGCGGTGCTCGGGGTGTAGCGCGAGCTTGACCAGGTTGCGACTGGGACGCTTCACCCAATGGCGGCAACAGCGGCAGAAACTCCCCTTCATCAGCGGGGGGCACTGGTGGTTCCTTCACCCAAATGCCGAGCAACCTCACGGCATGCAGCGCCACCGAAAAAGCGCGACTTTCGATGTGCTCACGCACGAGTAGTGCTACGGGCAAGAAGCTCAGTGCTGCCGCCAACGCAACGACTAGAGCGCGACGCTGAGCAGCGTGACAAAGAACGGGTCGGAACCGAGAAAGGGCGTCCACTGGGGCGCCGGCAGCTCTTCCACGCCCTGGGCCGTAACGCAAGCCGGCACAGCAGCCAGGCCGGTGCCGGCACGAGTAGCGGCGCGGCTGTCAGCGGCCCCACGGCGATCTATACTCATGATGTGGCTTCCCGAGATCTGGTTGATTTTGGCTACCGACGCATTGTCATCTTGTTGGTATCGCTCATCGTCGTGCCCACCTTTTTGCTCTTGGCCCTGGGTGTGGTGTTGCTGTTCTTGGGTGGGTTCGAGGCCAATGTGGTCTTGGGCATCTTGGTGCTGGCGCTCTCCGGGGCGGCCACGACAGGCGTCATCTTAGTGTGGGTCTTCGTACGTCGCGAAGCCAATGTCTCACGATTGCAGAGCGACTTCGTCTCCAAGGTAAGCCATGAGTTGCGCACGCCGCTCACCTCCATCCGTTTGTTCACCGAGACCTTGTCCTTGCGGAGGAACGACGAAAAGACGCAAGCGCAGTGCATTGCATCGCTAGAGAAGGAGACACGGCGCCTGCAAGAGCTGATCGATCGGCTGCTCGACTGGGGTCGCATGGAAAGCGGCCGGCGCGAGTACCGAAAAACGGCTACGGACGTGCGCTCCATCGTTCAGTCTGCCGCGGACGCTTTTGAAGCCATGCGGGTGAAACAAGACATCGATTTTGATGTGACGTTGCCCCCGGAGAGCACCACGGTCTACGCAGACCGAGGCGCCTTGTCTGATGCGCTTTTGAATTTACTCACCAATGCCGCCAAGTACGGCGGCAGCCCCTGCAAGATCCAAGTGGAATGTGCTGAATCTGCCCGCGCCGTCTACATCTCGGTCAAGGACAACGGTGAAGGTATTCCCGTCACCGAGCACAAACGTATCTTCCAGAAATTCTACCGCATGGATGATCGATTTTCGCGCACGCAGGAAGGGTCGGGCTTGGGTTTGGCCATCGTCAATCACGTGATGAAAGCCCACGCGGGGCGGGTAGACATCCAAAGTCGCCCCGGAGGTGGCAGCACGTTCTCACTTGTCTTGCCTCGATCCGAGGTGCAGCATCGGTCACACTAGTATTCGCGGGAGCGCCCCATGACAGCAGCATCGACCAAAGTCTTGATCGTGGAAGATGACGAGAGCATTTCGTTAGGCCTCAAAATGAACCTGGAGGCAGAGGGCTACAACGTCGAGACTGAAGTGGACGGTGAAAAGGGTCTTCGTCACGCCAAGACGGGACAAACGGACCTCATCATTTTGGACGTGATGCTGCCGCGCGAGAACGGGTTTGAGGTGCTACGGCAACTGCGTGAAGCGGGCAACGTCACACCGGTCATCATGCTCAGCGCTCGCGGCTCAGAAACAGAGAAAGTGATGGGTCTCGAGCTAGGAGCGGAGGACTACATCACCAAGCCATTCGGCTTGGCTGAATTATTGGCGCGGGTGCGCGCGGTGCTCAGACGGGGGAAAATCAATACGAGCAAGCCCGGGGAAGCCGTCACCCAGGTCCTGGCGGGTGACTTGAACATCGATTCAGGAACGCGGGAGGTGCATAAGGCTGGAAATTTGGTCAGCCTCACCGCCACCGAGTTTGATGTGCTCTGGTGCCTGGTCGAGGCAAATGGCCAGGTGCTGTCGCGTCAGGACATCCAGAGCAAGGTGTGGGGCCCAGAGCACCACGGGACCATGCGCACCATCGACAATTTTTTGCTGCAATTGCGAGCAAAATTGGAAAACGATCCCTCGGCGCCGGATCATTTGGTGACCGTACGGGGCGTCGGTTATCGCTTTTTGATTTGAGGCGTGGGCGTCCTTGACTAAGACGCTTGTCCGCTATGGACCAAAATCTCCTCCGCGCGTATCTCAGCACCGTTTATGAACTACCTACGCCTGACGGCGTGGTACGCGCCTCTTTGGACGGTGAAGTCTCACGTGAGGCGGCTGACCTTCCGGCGTTCTTTCAGCAGCGCTTTGCCTTGCTCACCGCCTACAATCCGCGCAGCATGCTGCTGCCGCGCAAGGTCAATGAACAACGCCACCAGGTGATGCGTGAACTACTGATCCTTGGTTGCTACCGCGTAGAACAAGGTGTGGGCTATGAGGATGAACCCGAGGTCGCCTGGCGTGAGCCCACCTGGGTGGTCCACAACATCGACCGGAAAGAGGCGATGGATTTTGGGCGAACCTTTCGTCAAAATTCGATCGTATTTTGCGAAGACGGAAAGACGGAACTCATCGTGACCGACCCCACGTGCGACGCATTGGGGCGCAGCTTCCCCGGGTTCTGGCGGGTGCGAAAGTAACGCAACTGCCCGCTCGGCATGTTGCCTGAATCTGATGGGCCAAGCCTGGTGAGCCTGGGTACCTTGTCCTACAAGTTGGGCTCAACATGACGCAACGCTATGCAAACGGCCCCCGACGGCCGAAGGACCGATCTGATCAGGTAGACGGTTGGTTGGATTTTTTTGGACGCGGATCGCGCCATCTCGGCCCACTTATCTTGGTCTTGGTAGCCGCTGCCCTGATGTTTTCCGCGACCTTCCAGGTTCAACCAGGTGAGATTGCGGTCATTCGCACGTTGGGCAAGGAGACCAGCCGCGTCGAACCTGGGTTTCACTGGGTCATGCCCGGGATCCAACGTTTCGACATCGTCAACATCGCCCGCGTGCGCCGCGTCGAGGTCGGATTTCGTGGCATGCAGTTACGCCCAGAAGAAGCGCAAATGCTTACGGGCGATGAGAACATCGTCGATGCCCAGATGATCGTGCAGTACCGGATCAGCAATCCCAGCAAGTACCTGTTTCAGCTCAAGGACGTCGAGGGAACGTTGCTCTCGACCGCCGAAGTCGCGCTACGTAGCATCATCGGTCAAACTTCAACTGACGATGCCATCACCAAGGGTCGTGGCGAAGTCCAGACCAAAACCCGCGAACTTTTGCAGCGCCTGATGGACGATTACAACAGCGGCGTCCAGGTATCTGAGGTCAAACTACAAAACGTAGACCCGCCCGAGGAAGTGAAGGACGCGTTCCACGAGGTCGTGCGCGCCCGCGAAGAGCGAGAGAAGCTCATCAACCAGGCGGAAGGCTACCGCGAGGAAGTGATCCCCAGGGCCAAAGGCGAGGCCGAGCGCCAATTGCGCGACGCAGAAGGTTATCAGGCCCAACGCGTATTGCGTGCCCAAGGCGACGCTGAGCGCTTCACGAGCGTCTACAACGAGTACAGCAAGTCGAAACAAGTCACGCAACGTCGCATGTACATTGAGTCCATGGAGCGCGTGCTTCAACAAACGTCCAACAAAACCATCATCGATGAGCGCGTCAGTGGCTCGACCCTGCCGTTCTTGCCTATCTCCAAGGCAACCAACACGCCCGCTGGTGCTGCCGCAGCCGCACCAACACAAGGAGTAAGCCAATGAGTCGGAGCCTCACTTTCATTTTGCTGGCTGTGCTCGTCTACATCGGATGGAGCAGTTTCTTCGTTCTCCATGAAGGAGAGCAGGCCATCGTCGTACGTTTGGGTGACCCCAAGCAAACGTACAAGGCGCCAGGCTTGCGCTTCAAAGCACCGTTTTTTGACTCCGTGACGGTGATGGAAAAGCGCGTACTGAGCAGCGACACGCCGCAGGATGAGTACATCACCCTCGACAAGAAGAAGCTGGTGGCCGACCCCATCAGTCGCTGGCGTATCGTAGAGCCTCTGCTCTTTTACCAGAATGTAACCGATGAGCTCGGCGCCAAGGAGCGCCTGGACGACATCGTCAAGAGCGAGTTGCGTGAAGCCATCGCCAAGCGTGACTTTGGATCCATCATTGGGAGCAAACGCGAAGACTTGGTGCAAGAGGTCATCAGCCGTGCCCGCCCACAGCTCAGGCTACTGGGCATTGGGCTCGTGGACGTGCGCATCAAGCGCGCCGATTTGCCACGTGAAGTGCAGGAGAGCGTGTTCCAGCGTATGCGAGCTGAGCGCGATCGCATCGCCAAGCGCTATCGTTCAGAAGGCCTGGCTGAGGCACAAAAAATCCAGGCCGAGGCCGACAAGCAGCGCTCCATCATCCTGGCTGAAGCGTATGAGAAGGCACAAAAACTCAGGGGCGAGGGAGACGCACAGAGCATTGCCATCTACGCCCAAGCGTACGAAAAAGACGCCGCGTTTTATGACTTCACCCGCAGTCTAGAGGCCTATGAGAAGCTGGTGGATGAAAACACTCAGTTGGTGCTGTCCACCGACAATGCGTTGCTCAAACACATGAGTGAATAGGCACATGATGAGCTCACAATGGTTGGGCGCTCTCGCCCGCTACAATCGTTTCATGAACGACAAGCTGTACGGAGTTGCGGCAA
>JACZCW010036392.1_pt1 | contig 28613 bp, 17 predicted proteins | sample 8641861 | NCBI WGS metagenome assembly JACZCW01 (sample SAMN15324607, study PRJNA640507) | soil metagenome | isolation source: intercropping sugarcane | place: China: Luxin town, Laibin City, Guangxi Province | collected 2019-07-25 | depth 10cm m | reverse complement strand
TTCGAACCTCTGACCTTCGGCTCCGGAGGCCGACGCTCTATCCAGCTGAGCTACGGGCGCTGACACACCGGGGGTGGGTCAAGCTGGGGGCGAGATAGTTAGCCTAACTTGCTCCCGCGGAAAAGGGCGAAGCATGAGCCTTGCGGGGCAAAGCGTTCGCGTTGGGGCAATCCCTGGGAAAACCGCCGCGAAACGCACGCGGGACAGTTGCCAGTTCCGCCGCGTGGCATCACCTTCAGCCCAGGCATATGGATGACGTGACCTCATGGAGCATCGGTTCTTGGCGTGTCCTGGCGGTGCCCTGCCTGCGGGACAACTACGCCTACCTGGTGCGTGGCTCGACAGAATCAAGTTGCGTCATCGTGGATGCTTGTGAAGCGGAGCCCATCATTTCTGCTCTGACTGCGCATCAGCTCACTCCCCAAGCGATTTTGAGCACGCACCATCACCACGACCATGTGGGAGGCAACGCCCTGATCGCGCGCAAGTATGGCGTGCCTATCTTTGGTCACGAGTCTGAGCGGAGTCGCATTGTGGGCTTGGACATGCCCGTTGAAGACCAACAATCATTTACAGCGGGCAGCGCGGAGGTGGTGGCGCTGCATGTCCCAGGTCACACCCTTGGTGCGTTGGCTTACCGAATAGGCGACATGTGCTTCACCGGTGACACGCTGTTTTGCGCGGGGTGTGGTCGCCTGTTCGAGGGCACCGCAGCGCAGATGCACCACTCGCTCGTTGAAGTCTTGGGCAAGCTACCCGACGAGACGGTTCTGTTTACGGGGCACGAATATACTGCGGCGAATCTGCGCTTTGCAGGCGCGGTGTTCAATCGCCCCAGCGTTTTGCGAAGACAGGAGCAGGTCGCCCGAGAAAGGGATGAACAAACATGTTGTGCAAGTGCGACACTCGCCGTCGAGAAAGCGACCAACCCATTCTTGAACGTTCACGATCCGCTCCTGCAGGAGGTCGTGCTCGGCGATGCGTATCAACAGGCGGTGCGCCGCTATGACGAACAGCAGCTGCAAGTTCTCACGTTTACGGAACTGCGACGAATGAAGGACCACTTCTGAGCGAAAGCTGCACGGGCGACGATTTGCCCGTCCTTAGCCATGAATCTCAGGTGCCGACTTCGGCGTTCATGACGCCCAACGCGTCCAGAATGCAGGCGAGCTCTTCCGCGTCTTCACTGTGAAAGCGGATGCCCAAGCGTACCGCGCTACCTTCCGCCCAACCTACCCACGCCACTTCGCCACTGACCACGCGAGGTACATCCATGGTGATGACGACTTGTACACGTTCACCCAGACGCATCGGCACATCAAGCTCACAAGCGGCGCCGCCCACCCCCAGGTCCATCGTGATGCCCTTGGCGCACAGTGAGCGATGAATGGACGTCACGGTCAGCGGAAGTTTGACTATGAATCGTTGGTGAGCTCGATAATGTCGCATGGACATTACCCAGAGTGGAGCATCGGAAACGGGGACGCAAGGCTCTTTCAACCGTCCTCCACAGCTTGAGCACAACGTCGACCAAGCGCGATTTTTCGTGCGATGGGGAATGCAGAAGCGCTCCCCGTGGTTGGACACACGGCCGACGAAGACCGGTCACAATAGCGTCATGTTTTCGTGAGACGTGACTGAAGTTTTACAGATGCACCTTCAGCTGTTTTTGTCGCTTGGTCTGCCATGTGACTACGTGGACCACGGGCCCACTGCAGCATGTGAAAGCGCATTCGGTTCGACTACAGATGAGACGATGGAGCCAAGGCAACGTCAGCGATAGGCAAACTTTCCAGAAGCATGAGTCCCTGCACGGTTGTGATGTACTCGTGAGAGGTCAAATTCGACCGTTGAGTCGCTGCTGACCCGAGTCACGTGCTGAACTCGGGCGGGCAGGGCTTTACTTGTGAATTTACCGTGAAAGTAGAAAGGGGAGGCGACCCGTTGCTTCCCCGCGCGCGAGTGCCAGCGCCCAGGCGGAAAGTTGGGCGAATTCGGCAGTTTGTGGTTAGGATGCGCCCTAGTCCCGGAGGCCGGTTGGTGCTTGGGACGCAGGGTAATCCATGGGCGAAAATACACGCAAAGATCGGCGCACTAAGGTCCTTTCGATGACCGTGCGTTATCGCAGCGCTACGTTGGGAGAGTTCATCGAACATCACTCCTACGATGTCAGTCGGGGTGGCATGTTCATCAAGACTCCCTCCCCCTTTCCTCCCGGCACATTGCTCAAGTTTGAGGTGAAGATCGCCGAGGAACAGCGGGTGATGCAGGGCGTGGGACGCGTAGTTTGGAAACGTGATCTCGATGGTGACTCACCGGACGACCCCGCGGGCATGGGCATCAAGTTCATCAAGATCGACGATGCTTCGCGCGCCGTCATCGATAAGTTGGTGGAAGGTCGCCCCCCCGGTCAAGAGGGAGCGTTCGAACACTTGCCGGATGCAAAGCCCAGAATGTTTCCCAGCACGCCGCCTCCCGCACAGGCCGTGACGGATGACCCGACAGTGGTGAAACCCGCTGCCGAGTTGTTGAAAGATGCATTGCGAAAGACAGGTGAAGCGGACGGCGACTCCGGGCCTCCGCCCTCAACGAGAGGCAACAGCGCGCTGTCGGCGCTCAGTGGCTCGAACGCCGCGATGGAAACCGGCCGAGCGATGGCGGAGACCGCCGATCTGGGTGAGGTGCCGGTAACACGAGGATCTTCAGATCAGTCTGCCGCCGCAAAGCCAAGGGAAGGCTCCAAGCGCGACTCTGCCAAGGACAATCAGAGTACGGAAGCGCGCGGCCAAGCCAGCGCCGCAAAGCCGACCACGCAGCGCAAAGATGAGGAAGAAGGGCGAGGCAGGGCACTGCTGAGCATTTTGATAGCGCTGATCGTCGCCGCTGCTATCTATTTCCTCACCAAACAAGGCAATCAGCCCGCGTCTCGGCCTTCACCCCCCGCGCCCGCTCCGGTCGTCGAGCAAGTGCCCCTGGCTCCTGCTCCGAGCGCCGATCCTGCAGCTCCGGTCCCCGAGCAGGCGCTTTCAGCTGCGCCATTTGAGCTAGAGCCAGTGCCGGCAGCCAGCGCCGTGGATGCACTCAGTCCACCGGCTCCGCCGGAACCGGAACCTGAGCCCGCCCCTGCGCCCAAAGTGGCGCCAGCGCGTGCACCCCGACCTCGACCTGCACCAAAACCACCAGCCGCCACCAGTTCTACTTCTGCTACTGCAACGCCCACCCCGTCAACGACGCCTGCCCCAGCCGCGCCAACGGTCCAAGCTCCAGCTGTACCCGCGCCTGCTCCGACCACGCCAGGAGCTAGTGACGCTCCTGCTGCGCCGTAGACGGCCGGAGCGCGCTAAATCTCGCGTCGGCCTATAAGTGGTGTCTGTCGTGAGGCGCCCTTGGTAAAAGGTTCGGGTGGACGACGAAGACCTCATCGGTCGAACGCTCGCTGATCGCTACAGAATTGAATATCTGATAGGCGCCGGTGCCATGGGGCGCGTGTACCGCGCTGAACACATTCACATGCGCAAGGCGGTTGCGCTCAAGATCTTGCATGAACGGCTCACCAAGGTCCCGGACATGGTTCAACGTTTTGAACAAGAGGCGCAGGCGGCGGCCCAAGTTCAACACCCGCACGTCGCAGCGGCCACGGACTTTGGCAAGCTCGCCGATGGGAGTTTTTACTTGGCGCTCGAGTACATCGAGGGCAGGCCCCTCTCCGATCTCATCGCAACAGGTCCACTGACGGTACAGAGGGCGGTAGGGATCGTGCTCCAAGTTGCTTCCGCGCTGGAGGCCGCGCACTCCCTTGGCATCGTGCACCGCGATCTAAAACCAGACAATCTGCTGCTCGTACGCGGGGCAGCTGCTGACTACATCAAGGTGCTGGACTTCGGCATCGCCAAGCTGACGACACCGGATGACAGCGCTGACAAACCGCTCACGCTGGCCGGCATGGTTTACGGTACGCCAGAATACATGGCACCGGAGCAGGCATTGGGGCAACAGGTGGATGGTCGCGCGGACATCTACGCGCTGGGCGTGATATTCTTTGAGATGCTTGCCGGACGACGTCCCTATGTCGGTCCGATTGTGGGATTGCTGGGCCAGCAGCTGTCCAAACCGTTGCCGCGCGTGTCAGAGTTTGTCCGCACAAAAGTGCCCAAAGCCGTTGAAGAGTTGCTGGTCGACATGTTGGCGGCTGAGCCCCACAAGCGCCTTGCCGATGTCAAAGTGCTCATGAATCGACTCATCCAGCTGGAGGCGACGCTTGACGCGGGTGTAGGTCGTCCTGCGCCCCGACGTTTCGCGCCAAGTCTGTGGCTGGGAGTTGGGGTGACGGTCATGGCGCTCACTTTTGGCGGTTTTTTCGCAAAAAGGCTGCAGCGCCCAGCCAAGGCGCCGTCACCCGTCGGGCAGCTCATTCCTCCTCCCGCTGCAGAAGAAACTTCAGAGGACAACGCGGTCGATGACGAGATGGCCAGCTTGATCCGCCGGGCCAAAGCGCAAGGTGTGGGGGCGCTGCTATCCCTTGCCCAGGCCAACCCAGAAGAGGGGATCATCCAAGCTGAACTTGCCTTGGAGTATGCACTCGACAAACAATTTGAGAGCGCTCTGCAAGCAGCGAATGCCGCCCTGGCACTTGATCCAAAATTGAATGAAAACCCCAAGGTCTCCGGCGCGCTGTTTCGAGCTGCCCAGGCTCAAGAGGTGCGCGCCGCGACCTTCCGTTTACTGGTGGGCCCGATGGGCGCGGCTGGCGTCAACATCATCTATGACTTGGCGCACACCCCGGGCGTTCACCCACGGGTAGTTGCTGAGGCGGCGCTGTTGCTCAAACGTCAGGACATTCGCCAGGTCGCGGCCCCTGCCCTGCGCTTGGTCATGGACCTCGAGTCCGCTCAATCTTGCGCGGAAATTGCGTCCTTGGTGCGTCGAGCTGGCGTGGTGGGTGACCGCCGTGCGTTGCCACGACTCGAGGAGTTCAGTCGCACAACGGGTTGCGACCCAAAGGAGCAGGGTGATTGCTACGCGTGCCTGCGCGCCGACAATAGTTTGGCCGAGGCCATCGCGACCATCCGACAACGTTCTCCGCTCTCGGATGGTTCAGCAGATCCGTGAGGGACGCTATTTCTTTTCCGGCTCAAGAGGCGCGCTTGGTTGCGGCGGGGCGTGAGTGGGGTTGAGGGTCAACTCCACGACGCGTTTTAGATAGTCGGTAGGGCGTGCCCCTGTGACCAAATAGTCGCCGATGATGAGAGCTGGAGTGCCATTGATCCCGAGCTGTTTGGCAGTTTCTTGATCGGCCAAAATGGCGGCTTCATGTTCGGGCTTAACAGCCTCGATTTTCAGGCGTTCCCAACTCAAGGCGCCAGCGCCCAAGGCTTGTTTCAAGCTCTCATCCGTAAGACGAGGCTCTTGCTCATCCAGCGCAAAAATGGCGTCGTGCACCTTCCAAAAGGCGGCGTCTCCGCCCAGGCGGTAGGCCGCACGCGCAGCTAAGGCCAGAGGTCGTGCACGCTCGTGGAACGGCAGGGGGAAGTCGTGCCAAACGAGGGCGATTTTTCCGGGATACTCCTCCAAGAGCTGCGCCAAGTTTTGCTCTGCTAGTCGGCAATAGGGGCACTCAAAGTCAGAAAAGACATGGATAGTGACGGGAGCGGTGCTGGGGCCGCGCAGCGGGTGACCAGCTGGGATCAACTTGTGATCAATGCGTGTGGGCGCGCCCGGCGCCACCGCGTCTCGCTGCAGTTCGGCATACAGATCTTGTGGCTGAACGCCCCGCGCCAGGAGCTTGTGGGCGCGCTCCAACTCGTGATCGATGAGGGCGGCGAAATGCTCATAGGGACGGGCGCCGTCCAAACGTTTTCCGTTGATGAAGAAGTGAGGCGTACCTTGCGCCATCACGTCCTCGGCCAAAAACGTATCGCGTTCGACGCGTCGATTGGCGTCGGCGTTCGTGCCACCGACCGCCGCCTTTACCTCACTTGCCGTGAGACCATGGCGCGCGCCCAACTCCTCCAAAACCGAAGGCCCAAGTTGAGGGCTGTGTTCGAACAAGTCGCGACTGAGCGAAAAGAAGGCCGCATCGCCCGATTTGATGGCAAGTGCGCTGGCAAGTAGCGCAGCTGGCCGCGCCGACTCGTGAAAGCCAAGCGGTAGGTGTTTGAAGACGACGCGCACCTTCTCGCCGTAAGTTTGCTGTACCCGCTTGAGCGTAACCTCCGCGCGTTTACAAAATGGGCACTCATAGTCTGAAAATACCACCAGCGTCACGAGCGCCGTGGCGGGACCGGTGGAGGGTGAATCATCCACGGGCACGCGATAGTCATGAGGATCTTGTCCAAGCAGCGTTTTGACCAGGCTCGAGCGCATGTTCTCTGCGACGCGGGCTTGATACCGAGATGCCCACGATCCGCGCGCAGCGGCCATGAGCTTCAGCTCTTCATCGATCATCTGCTCGAAGACCTCTTGTGGTTGTGCCCCCTCGACCAAACGACCGTTGACAAAGAACGTGGGAGTGGATTCGACCCCTAAGCGGCGCGCCACGGTGACGTCCTGGATGATGCGTTCCAACGTGACAGGCTCGGAAACCCGGCGATTGTAGTCTTGCCGGCTAACTCCCGCGCTCTCCGCCCATTGGGCCAAGGTTTCAAACGAGATCTGGCTTTGCTGGGCAAAAGCTTGTTTGGCAAACTGATAGAAAGCATCCGACCCGGCGTTGAGAGCCACCACTTGGCCCACGACTGCGGCGGGGACGGCGTATTCATGCGAGTCGAGAGGCAGGTGCTTGAACACGATGCGGAGCTTGTTACCGGGATACTTGGTCCGCAACGTCTCGAGCGTAGCGAACCCCTCCGCGCAAAAGCGGCACTGAAAGTCCAAGAACGCCACCACTGTCACCGGTGCTTCGCTTGCGCCTTGCACGGCGTCGTCGGCTTCCGCGGAGATGAGCGTCAGTGGCTCACCGTGCGCCAATGTGCCTACGTCCAGGCTTGCGGGGGCTTTGTCTTTTTGAGCGGTCTGCGCGGATCGTGTTGACGATGGCTTTTCGCATGCGGAAAGCAACGACAGGCAACAGACGGCGAGCGTGAAATAGAACCGGGAGAGCGATGGGAGCAGTGACATGACTGTGGCTTCTGTGGAAGAAAAAAAGAAGCGGAGGCCATACGGTCTCCGCTTCTCTTGGATCCGAACCTGTGGATTACAGGTCCTTCTTGGCCAGGGTAATGGCTTTCTTGAATGCGCCGTACTGCTGCGCACCGCTGATGTAGTAGCCATTGACCACAAAGCCCGGTGTGCCGTTGATGCCAGCCTTGTTACCGGCTTCAGCATCTGCTTCTACGCGAGCCTTGTGCGTGCGGTCGTCCAGCGCCTTCTTGAATGCGGCCAGATTGACGCCTGCGATCTCGCTGGCGTACTTGTCCAGTTGCTCTCGACCTAAGCCAGGGTCTTTCTGACCCGCGAACAGCTTGTCGTGATACTCCCAGAACGCTGCGTCGCCTTTCTGCTTGTAGACTTCATATGCCGCCTCCGCTGCCAAAGGTGCTTCCTTGTGGAAAGGCAGGGGTAGGTTACGCCACACGATCTTGACCTCGTTGCCGTGCTTCTCGAGCACTTCCTTGATCGTACCGTTTACGCGGCCGCAGAAGGGGCACTGAAAGTCAGAGAACTCTTGGATGACGATCTTGGCGCCCTTGCTGCCCTTCACCGGAGAATCGGCGGGGGCAGGCCCCACATCCTTCTTTTCTGGTGCAGGCGGTGCCTTGCCTTCCTTCATGATCGTCTCGTAGATCTTGGCCCGGGGGGTACCCTGGGCGATCAAGGCCTTGGCCTTCTTGATCTGTTCGTCGATCACGCGCTCAAACTCAGCGACCGGCTGTGCGCCCTTGATGCGGATACCGTTTGCGAAAAAGTGCGGGGTTCCGCGTGCTTCGAAGTCCTGCGCCAAGTCTGAACTTTGCTCAAACTTGTCGCCGTACTTGTTCTCGGTGATGGCCTGGGTGATGACCGATGCCGGCACGCCCAAATCCTTGAGGGCAGCTACGAGTTCTTCGTCGGACAACTTGGGCTGACTTTCGAAGAGACGGTCGTGGGCTTCCCAAAATGCTGCATCGCCCTTGGCCTTGTAGATAGCGCGCGCGGCGTTGGCAGCGGGGTTGGCACGTGGATGAAACCCGAGGGGGTTGTCCTTCCAAACCACCTGCACGTCATCCTTGTACTTGTCGAGGATCTGCTTGATGGTGGGGCCTACGCGCTTGCAAAATGGGCACTGGAATTCCGAGAACTCCACGATGGTGACCAGTGGCTCCTTGCCACCTTTCTTGGGGTCGTCGTCCATCACGGGGACGGCCCACACGGTGGTGTCTGGAGGAGGTGCTTCGCCGGCTGCTTCTTCTTTTGTAGGCGACGACTTGGCGTTCTTGGCGACTAGGGTCGGGTAGACGGCCTCGGGCTTGGTGCCAGCCGCGACCAACTTCTTGGCCTCGGCGAGCTGCTCGTCGATCACTGCCGTGAACTTTTCTTCGGGCTGAGCTCCGCTCAGCTCTACGCCATTGATGCGGAAGGCGGGCGTACCATTGGCACCCAGCTTGCGGTTGAGCGCAAGATCAGCGTCCACCTTGGCCGAGTACTTCTTGTCCTTGAGTGCGGCTGCGAATTTGGCTTCGTTGACGCCGGACTCTTTGGCCCATTTTTTGAAGTTCTCTTCGGTGAGCTCGCGACGGTTGGCGAACAACAAATCATGGAATTTCCAGAAGGCTTCGCTGCCTCCCAGATCCATGACGGCCGCGGATGCTTCGTGCGCGGGACGCGCCGCCTTGTGGAAAGGCAGCGGATTGTGCTTCCACACGATGCGCAGCTTGTCGGGGCCGTATTTGGCTTTCAGATTCTTGAGCGTGGGGTTGACCCGGCCGCAATAGGGGCACTCAAAATCGCTGATCTCAACGATCGTGACCGGTGCTGTGGCGCTGCCCCAACTCGGATCTTCAGCCGTGATTGGGATGACTGCTTTGCTGTGATCAGCTTCGCCAGTGGCTGAAGCGGTTTCTGCGGCGATCTCCATTCCCCCGCTGCGATCAATGCCCCACATCAGGAACATGCCCGCAAGGAATGAAATGAAGAAGCCGACAATGGCGGTTCCTTTGTTCATTTTTGCTTTCTCCTCATCATGTCTGCGCTTCGGATCGAAGCGCATGTGCGTTTTTTTCGGACAGATCCCAACCGGGGGACCCGCCACTCGATCTGACAAAAAGCTCGTAAAGACGTCTGTCGGTAGTCGGCTGAGCCGGGTTGCCCCGAACTCAACCAACGCCATTCAGCTCACGCTGGAGGACGCAACTCGAGCCAACGGTGTTCTGGCAAAGCCAGTTCAAAATGTTCGGTCACTGGCCAATGCGCATCAAAAGAGGCGGGACCATAGTGCAGGGGTTGCGCCAGGACTGCGAATTGCTGAGACCCTGGATGGGGAGCGCTGATGCGCGGCGGCGACTCGTTGCTCCGGTCACTGATGATGGACAGCGCCGATGTTTCGTCACAACCCTGGGCGACCGCATCGTCGCCTGTCGGAAAAAATGGCGGGGGAGCCGCGATGGATTCAGCCCACTCGCTGCACATGGGGCTGCTGCGGACGGAGGCGGACGAGACGCCCGAGAAGAAGAACGTGAACAAAACCGCGCTGCTGACGCATAGCCAGCGCAAGAACCGGGCATGAATGTCCCGCGCGCAACCCCCCCGCACAGCGGCAGGGTGACGAGCGATAGGGATGCAGGTTCGGATCAAAGCAGGATGTCCTCGAATCGGAGCGCGAGGCTAGGGGACTTTCGGCAAAGGGAAACCCCCAAAACGGCTGGCGTCTGACTGTGTAAAAAACTCGACCAAATGGCCCCACTCAGGGCATTCGTGACCACAACCCATGCCTTGTGCTCTTGCTTCCCCAACCCGAGACGGGTGCGGCCCATCACCAAATATTGTCGTTTTCTTGATTACTCTATCCTACATTGGCACCATGGGCGCATGGATGAGCAGAGCAACTCGGATATCTCCATGAAATTACACAATAACGTGGACACTGATGCGGATTTTTCGGGCGCCTTACCCCGACACTTCGGCCGGCTCATCCTGCTGCGCAAGCTCGCCCGGGGGGGCATGGGTGAAGTGTACCTGGCGGCCTCAGGCGGTATCGAGGGGGCTGAGCGTGCGTGCGTGGTGAAGAAAATTCGCCGAGAGCACCAGGAGGACAAGAGCTTCCGTGCGCGGTTCCTTGACGAGACCAGGATCCAGGCGCAGCTGCAACACCCGGGCGTGGCGCAGATCGTCGACTCAGCCACGGATGAAGAAGACTGCCCCTATGCCGTGGTCGAGTACGTGGAAGGTCGCCATTTGGGGGAGATAGTCGCGCGCAGCAATCAGGTGGGTATCGCCATCAATTGGGCGGATGCAGTTGCCATCGGCGTTTGCTTCGCCGACGCCCTCGCGCATATTCACGAGCGCAAAGATCCTGCGGGCCGACCGCTCGACATCGCACACCGCGATCTCAGTCCCCAAAATATCATGGTGGGCTATGGCGGTGACGTAAAGCTCATCGACTTTGGCACCGCGCGCGGTGAAAACCGGCGTTGCAGAACTGTCTCGGGCATTGTCTATGCAAAGCCGGGTTATGTGGCGCCCGAAGTGGCGAATCAAATCCCCGGCGGGGCGCCCGCCGACATCTACGCGATGGGCGTGATGCTTTGGGAGATGGTGAGCGGACGCCGTTTCTTGCAAGGAGATGCGGTGGAGCACCAAGCGCAAGTGGCCCATGGCAATCGACCTTTGCCACGGCTGGCGCCCGAAATGGGCTGCCCGGAGCGTCTGGATGAAATCCTGTTCAACATGACGGCTCACAGCCTGGAGGCTAGGTACGGCCAGGCGAAGCTGGCCGTGCTCGATCTGGTTACTCTGCTCAAGTCGGCGCCTTCATTGGCCGACGGAGATCGCAGCGTGCGCGGGCGGATCGCTCACATGATGAGTCGCCTGTACCCGGCAGAGCCGGCGCGTTCACGCGCCGACTTTGCGCGCCGTGTGTCCCATGCTCGTTCGGTGCTGCAAGGTACACAACGCCATTCATCGCGACCTGGGATCCCTGAACCCTCTCCCGCGCCCCCGGCCTTTGATGCCGCCGGCGCAGATGGATTGTTGCCGGGCACCCGCTACCGGTTGACGCGCCGTCTATCGAACGGTGGCATGGGAGAAGTATGGGAGGCGTGCCATGTCGACTTGGGCCGCACCATCGCGCTCAAGCTGATGCCGGAAGTCGCCGTCCAAAGCGGCGCAGCGCGGCAAAAATTTCGGTCCGAGGCGCGCGCTCTCGCCCGCGTGCGTCATCCGGGTTTGGTCGAGATTCACGACTTTGGCGTCACCGCTGAAGGACGTTGTTTCTACGCGATGGAACTCCTGCACGGTCAAACGCTCGAGGACGTGCTCAAGGCCGGGCCCATCTCCTGGCAACGTGCCGTGCGGTACGTGTGCGACGCCGCCCAAGCGCTCGGCGCGGCCCACGCAGCGGGCATCATCCATCGAGACATCACACCATCCAATCTTTTCTTGACGAGCGAAGGCGAGATCAAGCTCCTGGACTTTGGCGTCTCGCGCAGCTTGCGCCGTGAGCAAGATGAGAGCGTCGACGCACCAATGGTCGTGGGTACCCCCGAGTACATTTCTCCCGAGCAAGCCGCGGGTGGGCCCGCGGATATCCGCAGTGATATCTACTCCCTGGGAGTGGTGTTCTATGAGATGCTCACCGGTCGCGTTCCCCATCCCCTGGGTTCCGAAGGAGCGCCCACGTTACCTGCCCTGTTGACCTCGAAGATCACCGTGGTGCCGCCGTTGCCCACGGAAGTCGCGCCGGGGCGAGCCATCCCCAAGAACGTAGAAAAGGCATTGCTGCTCATGTTGCAGCGCGACGCGGACAAGCGTTTCTCTGCTACCGCTCAATTGCTACAAGCACTGCGTCCCCTGGCTGAGCGCAGGACCGAACGACGCAGATCCGGTCGTTCACGCCTCGTCGTGCTCAGCGCTGCGGCAAGTTTCCTCTCGGTGATTTCGGTCGGCTGGGCGCTGCATGCGCATTTGACCCCACGCGATCCAGCGGCTCCGGCGCTCGCGAGTTTGCTAGCTGATGCACACAAGGAAGCACAAGCAGGACAGAACGCTCCCGCGGTGAGCGACGGGGCCGCGCAGGTGATTGACCTAGACGCGCCCGAGCTTGCTGGCACGATTGAGGGAACGCCCGCCTCGTCCGCTTCGCCGGTCGTCGTCACCGCTCCGGTGGATCCGCTCACGCCCGAAGTGGATGAGATCCTAGAACTCAAGGAGCGTGGGGCACGCATCAACGCCCATCACAAGATGAAAGCTCTGTGGGCCCAGCATCCCAACAACGTTGAGGTGGCCCGTGGCCTCAGCCAAACCGCGCAAGGTGTCAGCGCGTGGGGTGAGGCGTACTCGGCTGCACAATTTTGGGCGGACCAATCCGGATCCAGACAAGCGTTGTTGGCTTTGGCCAAGTTGCAAAAAGCCACACTTCGCGGAAATCCCATGGCCACGCTGCACACTACTCTCGAAAAATATCCTGATTTTGCCGAGGCGCGTGCCCTGCTCGAGAAGTACCTGAGTGACGAGAAATTAGCGGCGCGCTGAGGCGCGTGCGCCGGCCATGCCCAGCCGGATTTGACGCAGAAATGCCCCCGCTGCTAAAGGGTGCTTGCCCTCATAGGGTCGATTCGGAACTTTTCATGGTAGATCTCGCGCCCACGACGTCACACGTAGTCACTCGTGGCAATCCTTACGCAGTCATCCTGCGCCTCGCCACGCCCACAGTGCTGGCGATGCTTTCGCAAAGCATCGTCAACGAGGTGGACATCGTCTTCTTTTCGTACTTGCCATGTCCTGAGAGTTCCAATGCTCAGGCTGCCCTGCTCCCCAGTTTGATCGTGCTTTGGGCATTCGGTGGCTCGCTGAGCGCCATTTCGGTGGGGACGCAGGCCATCGCCGCCCGCCGGATAGCTGAGGGTAAGCCGGGCAGCGCTGGGGCCGTCCTGCTCAATTCATGGATATTTTCGTTGGCTGCCAGCGTGGCGTTCACCCTATTGGGTTACTTGGTGATGCCTGCCTTGTTGTCTGCGCTCATCAAAGTGGATGCAGTACGTGAGGCCGCGCGTCAGTATTTGAACTGGCGCTTGCTGGGTATCACCTCCATGGTCGTTACCTTCAGCTTCAAAGCATTCTTTGACGGAGTGGGACGCACCCACGTCCACATGGTGAGCTCGGTGGTCATGAACGTGATCAACGTGCTGTCTTGTTGGGTGTTTATCTTTGGCAAGCTTGGCGCGCCGCGCATGGGGATCGCTGGCGCGGGGTTCGCGGCGTTTATCTCCACCTGGATCGGGCTTTTGATCATGGTGTTGTGGGCGGCCCGCAGCAAATACCGCACCAGCTATCATCCTTTTCAACTCAAGAAGTTTGAGCCCGCCCTGGTCAGAGCAATCTTACGGCTCTCTGTACCCTCGGCCGTCGCCACTTTGGCCGTGATGAGCGGCTTTGCATTGTTTGCCATGATCGTGAGCCACTTGGATTCCATGCAGGGCAGTCAGGTGGTCAGTACGGGCTGTCCTGGCGCCAAGAGCGAGGCGGTCAATAGCGCGGCCACCATGGTGATCGTTGGCATTCTCAAGCTCACGTTCACCGCCTGTTTGGCGTTTGGAACGTCGACCGCGACGTTGGTCAGTCAGTCGCTGGGCGAAGGGGATGGCAAAAAGGCGTCGATGTTCGGGTGGACCTCGGTCAAACTGGGGTTGGCTATCTTCGGTATAGTTGGCTTTGCCGAGGGTGTGCTCTTCCCTGAGGCCATCTTGTCTTTGGTATCCAATAGCCAAGCCGTGCGCGACGCGGCGCTCGATCCGATGCGCATCATGGGCATTCTGACGCCCATGATCGCTGTGGGCATGATCCTCACCCAAGCGCTATTTGGTGCCGGCAACAGCGTGTTCGTGATGGTGGTGGAACTCATCTTGCATTTTTCGTGCTTGGTGCCTTTGGCGTGGGTCTTGGGCATCAGCTGCGGCCTTGGCCTGGTCGGAATTTGGAGCGCCGCCGCCACTTATGTAGTGCTACTCACCCTCATCATGGTGTGGAAATTTGCCAAGGGTGATTGGCAGCACATCAAGATCTAGCGCCGCACAAAACTTTCCCAACAGCGTGGCGCTATGCGAGGGCATGTTATGGCCCAGCATGTCCGAGCAGCGCGTGTGTCCCCAGTTCAGCTGGACGCCGAGCGCGAGGAGGCAGTGTGGCAAGGCCGCCGCGTTTTTCGTTCTGCCAGCCGCGGCGGACAGCATCACTACCAACAGGTCGCCTTTGCCCTGCATCAAACGCACGGGCTGAGTTCCAAGGTGACCATGTCGTTGGTGCTTGGCCTGGTGCGGCTTCAATTGAGCGTGCCCGGGCAACTGCGACTTTGGCGGTTTCGCCTCAAGCGCCAAACGCTGCGTCTCGTCTCGGAGTTCAAGTCGTTCATGACCAATCCTCGCACACGCCGCTCCATCGAACAGGCATTTCCGCTTCTGCTACTGACGGCGCTCACGGCAGCGTGCAATCTGGCCGGTAAGGACAGTGGTGAAGGCCTTACCTTTTCGCTCGGTCCGATGCCCGAGCTCGCCAAGAAGAAACCAGCACCTGGCGCGCGGCGCGCAGACGCCCCTTGGACGTATGTACTGCCCATCGATTACGGCGTGCGCATTGATCAAAGTGGGCAGGGGTACTTTCGTGCTCCGCGGTTTCATGGCGAACACAACGGCCTCGACCTTTTGGCGCCCATCGGCACCGCCGTGTACGCACCGTGCGAAGGCAAAATGATGGCGGGGGCCAGCCCTTCCTTTGGCTCGTGGGTGCACGTGGTGTGTCCCGTGCCAGCGGCGTTTGCCACAGAGAATCAGCCGCATCCGTGGGTGTCGTTTTTCTTTGCTCATTTGAGCCGCACGCCCACCAGTCAAGACCAGTGGTTCGACGTGCGCGCCGGGGATCAGGTGGGTGAGGTGGGGAAGACCGGCAACGCGCAGGACGCTAGCATTCAACCGCACCTGCATCTGGAGCTCATCGTCCAGCGTAACCGTCGTAGCGCCATGGATGAACGACACCTGGGCGCTGATCAGTCCAACGTCGAGGCGGCCCAACAATTCGCGCGTATCCTCGACCAGCAGTGCATGGAGCGTTACGGCTTCACTTCGAAGATGAACGACGTGCGCCGAGCGCGCCGCATCGATCCCTTCATCGCGCTCACCTGTTTGAGCGACTTCAAACCTAATTTCAAAAAAGCGCCTTCTCCGTTGGCCAATGCCTCCAAAGAATGGGCGCACTTCTATTTCGCCAAGGACTTCAACGTCAATTTGGGCGTCGAGGACTCCATCTTGGCTCGGCATTGACCCCGGATATCTGGCGCGCTGGGGTTTTGTCTCTATGCTCCGCCGGGTGAAAATTGGCTCCCTCGCCAGCGCCCGGCGCCCTGCTTCAAACCGACGACGCGCGTGTGCGTTGCTCACTCTTACGCTCTTGCTTGGGGGATGTCGCGCGAGCGAGCCCGACGAACCCCAAGGCATGGGAGGAAACAGCTCGTCGCCGGACGCCATGGGGGGAAGCAATTCAAGTCCTGACGGCACAGGGGGCAACTTGGACTATGCGCTCGTCGATTGTCCAAAGGGCTTGGTTGGGTTTGCCGAAGAGATCGTCCAGGCCAGCTGGGGCGAGGGTGAGGAGTTTGGGCACGATCAGTTGCCTGGCATCGTGCTCGGTGGGCCACGGGGCGGTGGCTGTTGCGCGGGGTCGCTCGATGTTGCATCGCTGGGCAACGGGGGGCATGTGGTCCTCGGGTTTGGCGAGCGCTCCATCATTGACGGCCCGGGCGCGGATTTTTTGGTGTTTGAAAATGGGTTTTGGGTCGGCGGAGACGAGGAGCTGGGCTTCTTGGAGTTTGGGCGCGTGGAGGTGAGCGAGGACGGCAAGCAATGGTTCGCTTTTCCGTGTGACGAGGTAACGGGCGACGGGTGCGCTGGCACTCGTCCCACGTTTGCCCACCCCGAAGAGCCTGAGCTGGATGTGTTTGATCCGGAACAAGCCGGCGGGGACGCCTTCGATTTGAATGATTTGGGGCTGAAGTCGGCCCGTTACGTACGCGTGTCGGACATCCCCGACGATGACATGGGCTTCGATCTCGATGCGGTAGGGATAGTGCATGGAAAGTGCAACTGAGGCAGGGCGCGCGCTCCGATGGTCGCTTCGCGTCGGATTGTTGAGCGCTTGGTGTGTCGGCTGCAGCACACAACCTTCGTCGAGCGGTGGCGTGGACCTCGAGCTCAAGCGTGGTCCAGACGGTCGATCCTGCGGTCACGGCCTTGCGATCGTGCAAACCGATTACGTATCCACCAACGTGGCGCTGTTTGATCTGGACGGGGACCTAAAAAGCGCCTCCTTCATCCACTCTGGTTCGAGCCAGGGTGAACTCAACGCGGCGCTGAGTGGCGACGTGGTTTTCCCGTCTGCCGGAGGCGACAATGAGTTGGTTCTCATCGATCGCTACCCTGCCTCCGTCATCAGTTTCGTCGACACCAGGAGCGCCAAGGTGCGCGGACAACTCAACGTACGCACGGGTTTCGACGCCAATCCGCGGGATTTTTTGCAACTCGACGAAGAACGCGCGCTGGTTTCGCGCTACGAGCGCAATGCCCATTCTGGCGATGAGGATTTCGATCAAGGCGATGATGTGCTTGTCGTCGATCCGCGCGATCTAAGAATTTTGTCCCGTCTCGATCTAGGGGGAAGCAAGGATGAGCGCATGCGACCTAGTGCGATGCTAGCGCTCGAGCATGAGGTCATCATTTCGCTCAATCGGCTGGACCCCACGTTTGGTGAGGCTCACGACGCTCAACTTCTTGTCTTGGATCGGGACGAGCTGAGCGAAGTGGGGCGCTTGACCATCGACGACATGCAAGTATGTGAAGGACTGTCTCTGAGCCCAGATGAGTCGCAATTGGTGGTGTCTTGCAGCGGACTTTTGGATCAAGCGTCCGCCGCGGACCCCCCAGGATCAGGGGTGGTCGTCATTGATGTCGAAAAGGATTCTGGAGACTTGCGCGAGGTGACACGCACGTCGGCCGCGAAGTGGCGTATGGGCCCGCTCGGCTTTGGCATAGACCACGTCAGCCAGGACCTCGTGCTGCTGACCACTTTTGGCGCTCTGGAGGGAAAAGATGCCGGGCGTCCCGATCGGTTGCTGGCCTTTGACGTTCCTTCGAACAAGATGGATGTGCTGTTGGAGGGGGAAGCCTTTGCTCTCGGTGGCCTGAGCTGTACTGAACCTTGCGGACGCTGTTACTTGGCCGACGCTGAGACGAGTCAGCTCCACATCGTGGATCTCGACGATGACATCACCGTGCATGCACGCCCCGTCGAGACGGGGATCGCTCTACCGCCGCGCCTCTTGCAGTTCTTCTGAGTCAATTCAGTCTTCGGCGTGCTCGGCCGAGTCATCGGGGACCGCAGAATCATCGGGCGAAGGAGAGTCGTCGCGTGCAGCAGCACCGTCGGGAGAGCGACGCCCTGCTTCAGGCTCCGGATCGCCGTGGCTGTACTCGTCCTCAGTTGCGTCTTGCGCAGAGGGCTCTTCATCGCTCCCGCTCTCTTCGGCAGCGGCGTCAGGATCCTTGTCAGCTTGCTGCAATTCCTCAGCGTCGTGCTCGTGCTCGGAGTCGTTATTCTTCTTGTTCTTCTTCTTCGATGACTTACGCGGGGCTTCACCCGGACCGGCGTAGTCGATCCAATACGAATTGTAGCCGCGCACATCCAAGTGCACGAAGGAAGAGTTGGGATAGTAGCCCACCCCTACATCGTCGAGCGTACGCAAATAATCGCGCAACACTTCATTGGGGATGCCGGGGATACTGAAGTCGAGGGCGCGCCCCTTTTTGTGTTGTGAGGCGGCGACAAAGCTCTTGGTGCGGTAGCCGCTGACGATGCGCAACTCGCGCCCACCAAACTTATCACTGATGGACGCGATCAAACGAATCAGCGCAGAATCGATGCGTGGCCCATCACTGCGCGCTCCCAGTACGAAGTTGATCTTGTTGCTCGCCTGGCCCAGTACCTGTCCCTGGGGGCCGATGACGTACCCCTCCCAATAGCGCCCATAACGACGAATTTTGATGAACCCGCGCTTCCATGGCGCTTTGACGAAGGGCGCCCAACTGCGCGTCGCTTTCTCCGGTGTGCGGTCGGTCTTGGACGCCTCTGGGTGCGCGTCGGATTCACGGTCGGTGGATTTGGGTTCGTCGAAATCACCGCGGTCGCGCTGCTTGCGCGCGTAGGCGCCACCTGCGTCGGTCTTGTGCGGAATGATCACCTTTTGACCAACGCTGAGCGGTGCGTTGCGCGGCAGGTCGTTGGCGTAACAGAGCGCACTGACGGTGATGGCGTAGCGACCGGCGATGGCCGAGAGCGTGTGGCCTTTTTGTACCACGTGCACGCGCGTCTTGCCTTGGGGTTTGGACGGAGGCGCTTGCTTGTCATCCGCCGGTTTTTCTGCGGCGTCGCCCTTCTTGGCAGAGCCCGCGACAGCGCCGTCATCGGTGCCCGGGATGAGCAGCTTCTGACCCGGATGAATCGGGGCTTTTTGTGAGATGCCGTTCTCCCGACATAGCTCCTCGACGGTTACGTTATAGCGCTTGGCGATGCTGGCCAGACGCTGCCCAGCGTACACTGTGTGCACCTTGTGCTTGGCTTGCGCCGGCGAGACTCCCCAGACGAGCGCCACGATGAAGACCGCTATCACCCTGGTCCAACGGGCGCGCAGATGAACAAAGAGGGGGCGGAGGCACTGCCTCAACGCCAAGACATGGGATGACCAGCTCATTGTCCTGGGTTGTACGAAAATTCCCCTCGATGTCCTGCCCCAGACGAGACAGGGCGAGCATTTTTGTTGCTTGAGACCGCTCCGTCAGCAAAGCAGGACATTTACGCTGCACGTCTGCGAAGTTGGCCCTTGTCGTGCGAGCCTGCTACCGCGAAAAGACGTGTTTCTGGCTCTACTTTCCACACGCGCGCGCCGCGCGGCCGTTTTGGGCTGCGTCGGATTCAATTTTTTCCTGACAACGCACGCGCCGGGCGCAGAGCGTCCGCCTCAGCCGGGCGTGGGTGCGCTGGCAGACAGCGAGGAGGCGCGGAGCCTCACCCCGGATGAGACGTCGGCCACGCCGCAGCAGCCGCTTTCGGATCTCACCGTCACCAGCGCGCTCCACCTCAATTCGGAATTGAAAGTGGTCACCCAGTTGTTCGAGGACAGCCCTGAGGTGGCGGTGTGTACGGCGATTTTGGCCGGCTCCGCCCACGACCACAAGCCTGGGGTCCATCGCTTGTTGGCAGAAATGCTCCGGGATGGCGGGTACCGGTCCGGCAAGCAAGACTACCTGGACGTGGCGCGCGAGCGTGGTGCCAGCAACGAGGTGCAGGTCTATCCCGATGCCACGGTGTATTGCACGCGTGCCCCGCGCGCTGAGCTCGAGCTAGCGGTTTGGCTCGCAGCGGGACGATTCTCGGCCGCGGCGATCAATGAAGGGGCGCTCAAGGAGAAGGTGGGCCAACTGGCCATGGCTGCCGAACAGCGCGACGCGGCGGTGTTCGACGGCAGAGCGCAAGTGCGATTGAGGCGCATGGCATTCCTCGGCGACCCGGCGCTCGGTGGGGTCGACCTGCCGAGCCCCGAGCACATGGATGCCATCACGCTACAGGACCTCAAGCTGGCGCATGAGCGGGCCTATGTGGCACGACGTGCCGTCATCGCCGTGGTGGGTGGGGGAACGCTCGAACGCGCACAACGGGCAGCAGATGAGTACTTGCACCGCGTCCCGGCGGGAACACAGGCAGAGCCTGCTCACTTTGCGTTGGTCCCTCAACAGACGTTGCGCTTTAGTATGGATGAGGACCGCAGCGCAAAGACTCCCGCTGCGTGGTACGGCTGGGTCATTCCGACGCCCGCCGTACGACCCCATGCTCATGCTGCGCTTTCGGTATTGATGAGCGAGTCACGTCTGCAAAAGCAGGTGGTCGCGGGCAGTCGCCCGGCCAAGCGCATCAGTTTGCACGATCCAGGTGAGCCCACCCGCTTTCCAACCTTGGCGCGCATCGAAGTCGTCGGACGCTTTCCGCACGCCTTGGGTTTAATTGAGAAAGAACTCACTGATCAACTTCGACTCTTGGCCAGGATGGGTCCCACCGACGCTGAGCTGAGTCGCTATGCGGCGCAGCTGGCTCAGGAAGAACGTGCCCAGCTTGCCACCGCAGAGCTTCGCGCAGCTACGCTGGCGCGCGGCATGCTGCAGGGTTTTTCAGCTAGTCAGCTTCTTCGGCCGCTGGCGCTCGAGTACTCCCCTGTGGTTCCCTCAGCGGACCAGATCAAAGCGGTCGCGCTTACCCTCTTGATTGAAAGTCGTCGCAACGTCGTCGAAGTCTACCCCAAAGGTTGGCAAGATCCGTGGCAGACTCCCATGCCTGCCTTCCACATCGTGGAGAAGGGTCAGACCTTGAGCAGCATCGCCGTGCAGTACGGAACCACGATCGCCGTGCTCACGAAGATGAACAACATCAAGCAGGTCAAACCGATTTATCCAGGTGACAAGCTGAAGGTGCCTCGTGGCAAAGCAAAAACGGAGCGCCCCTCCCGCACCCACCAAGTGCGTCGTGGCGATACGCTCAGTGGAATTGCCATCAAGTACGGCGTGAAGGTCCGCGATATTGCCGCCGCCAATGGCATGGGTGCACGTCAAACGATCCGGGCCGGGGAGACGCTCAACATTCCTTGGCCCACTTCCAGCAAATCTCCTGACTCGCGCGAGTCCTCTAAGTCTGAAGCAGAGTCAGAGCAAACAACGCCGAAAGGCCGGCTTCACACTGTAAAGTCCGGGGAAACCTTGTCGGAGATCGCGCGGGCCTACGGGCTGTCCACTGTGGCGCTCGCTCGAGAAAATGGCCTGTCCCACAAAGCACTGGTGAAGGTGGGTCAAAAGCTCAAAATTCCTGCCTCTTCGGGTGCTGTTGCCCCTGACTCAGAGACCCGCGCCCGTCCCACGTTCACCACTTATAGAGTGAAATCAGGGGACACCTTGTCCGGGATTGCACACAAGCATCACATTTCTGTTGCAGAATTGACCGCTGCCAATCAAATGAGTCGAAAATCGACCATCAGGCCGGGCCAGACACTCAAGATCCCTAAGCCCAACCCTTGACCCTCGCTCAAACACTCTGTACCCCAATCAATATATTCGGGTAGAGTTGGACTTTGCTCGGCCCCGATGAACTATGAAGAGCCCTGCTGAACTATGAAGAGGGGAAAACCAACTCAAGGTGTCGGGTCTCCCAATGAACCGTCCCTCGACGATGAGTCAGGCGTGAAGGCGGGTTTGTCTCGACGCCATACTCACCGCGGACTCGGAGACGGTCAGGCTCCCAAGTTGGTGACCATGCACGGTGTCGCGCCGCCGTCGGACCCGCCACCACCACCTTCACCGGCGCAAGCCGTACGCGCGCAGAACGCCCATGAACTGCCGCTCAGCGCCCTTCGCTCCCCAGGGCTCCCTGCCTTCGACGACGACACGCCCGACGAGAGTGAGTTTGCTCCCGTATCCAATCAGTTGGGCATGCCTGGCGACCGCTCGCAGTTTCGCACGGCACCGGGCGGTGGAAAAAATCGAGTTTCCGGTGGCCGAGCTGCAGCCTCGGCCTATGTGAGTCCTAGCACCTTGGCTCCAGGTCACGGTGCCGAGCCCAAGGTGCAGTCGGTTGAAGTGGACTCGCGCGTGATTCGTGAGGCGCGCTTTCATCAAACCGAGCCCAGTTTGATGCGCCGTCGGGCCAGCCACGTTCCGCCCGAGCCCACTTATGTTCCCATGAAAAAAAGCTCATGGGTGTTGCCCGCACTCCTCGCGCTTGGGGCTGCCGTCGGGATCGCAGTGGTGCTCATGCTGGTTCTCCAGCCCTCCGATCATCAATCTGTTCTGCCTACGGCCCAACAGCAGCCGATGGCTGGTGCTCCCCGGGCGTCAGCCCGACCGCTGGCGACGCACCCCTCCGCAGCGACGTCTGAGGGCGCGGTTGCTCCCGTCCAGCCTGCACCGTCTGAAGAAACGGGCGCGCCCCCCCCGACTTTGAGCAGTGACGCGACGAATTCGCGCAACTCAGCTCTCGAGCGCCCGACGATAGCTCATGCTGATTCTTCATCGCAGGCTCTGGGGCCCAAGTCTCCGACGGCTGCGGAGCGTCCATCCGCAACAAGCGGCTCCAACGCACCCAACGCCTCTTCAACCGCGGCATCCAGACCGACGACTGCCGCGTCCAAGTCAACTGCCGCGCCCAAATCAACTGCTGCGCCCAAGCCAGCAACCGCACCCAGCCGTGACCTCTGGATCGAGTGAAGGCGGCCCAGGTCGGCGCATGCGCCTGTTCCTCGCCAGCGGTCTGAGTTTTGTGCTGGTCGCTGCGTTGGTTTCACCCAGCTGGGCACAAGACGCGGCGTCGTCCGGCAGTTCTCCCTCACCGCCCTCTCTTCAACAGGCCCGCGCAGCTTACGTCATGGGCATGGACCTACTCGAAAAAGAGGAGTGGCAAGCTGCGGCCGACCGCTTTCTTTATGCTGCGGAGGGCCGACGCACAGCGGGACTCTTGTATCACGCGGCGTTTTGTCTCGAGAAACTAGAACGTTACAGTCAAGCCCTGGCTCTTTATCAGGAGTCGCAAGCTCTGGCCGACCAGGAAAAGGCATCCGACGTGCAGGCCCTGCTGCCCGAAGCGTTGAAGCGCACAGACGAGGCGCTACCGCAGCTCACTCTCCATCATCTTCCCGCGGATGGTGTCGTCGAGGTCAACGGACAAGTGCACACCGCTATCCCCGTGCTGCGGTTGGATCCTGGCCGTTACTCCGTGGTCGTGCTTGCTCCTGGGCATCAAGCGTACGAGGCCGAGGTGCATCTGACTGCGGCCGCGCGCGTCGACCTGGACGTCACGCTGAGGCCTCACCCGGTGCAAAAGACAAAGCCGCCCCAAGAGCGAAAGACAGAACCAGCGCGGGAAAGGACGCCCAAGGCTAAGCCCTACGTCGTCGCCGCAGCTGCTGTGCTGGGCGCGTCGGGCCTTGGCGTAGGCATTTACGGCACGGTGGAGCATGCCCGTCTTGGCAAACGTCAGGAGGAGTTAGGCAACTTCATCGACGAAGAGAGCGCTAGGAGTTCTTCCTCTTGCGTGGACCCTGGCGCCAGTTGGGCGGACGCGTGTGCTGAACTCCGCGACGTCACGCACGATCGTAAAATGGCTAAGACCTTGATGATTGTGGGGTACACGACGTCGGGTGTGGGTGCGATCGCCGCCTTGGGAACACAGATCTTCTGGCGGAGTCCAGGCGTGGAAGTGGCCTGGTTGCCCGGCGGCGGTTTTGTCAGCGTGACCAGGCAATTCTAGCCGACCCTCGACGTAGCCCCGGGGTTTGGTTAACACAGCGCGGTGTTCGTCTATCGCTCGAATCGGCTAGAGGAGCTCGTGGACGCGCTCAGCTCGGTGGTTCAACAAAAGCCTACGCGCGCGCTCACGCCCGAGGTGATCCTCATCCAGAGCGCGGGGATGGAGCGGTATTTGAATCGCGAACTCGCTCGACGGTTGGGGATCATGGCGGGCGCGCAGTTTCCGTTCCCGCGTGCTTTCATGCGTCACACCCTCGACCGCGTGCTCGGCAAATCATCGGGGGTAGACGCGTACGAACGTCAGCTCCTGTCCTGGTTGCTTTTTGACGAACTGGCCCGGCCGACCGATGACCCCGCCGTACGAACGATCACAGCCCAATTCAAGCCAGATGAAGGTGCCGCCCGGCGCTTGTACTTCGCAGAGCGCTTGGCTCACTTGTACGATCAATACCTTACGTATCGCCCAGAAATGCTGCTGAGCTGGGAGGAGCAACCTGCTCCGCACTGGCAAGCAACCCTGTGGCGTAACATCGTGGGACGCCTGGGCGGCGAGCACTTTGCACGGCGTTGTCAGCGCCTGTTGAGCGAAGTCGACGATGAACGACTGCAGCTACATCTGCCCGAGCGCATCCTCCTCTTTGGCGGCGCCGGACTCCCTCCACTTTACCTGCAGATGCTGGCCCGCATGGCGCGCGCAGTTCCCGTACATGTGTTCTGCCTCAGCATCAGCGAGCAGTACTTTCACGATTTTACGGGAGTCAAGCAAGCGGTCCCGGATCCGTCGGTCATGAGTCATCCACTATTGGTCTCGATGGGACAGGTGGGCGGAGACTTTCAATTCTTGCTCGAAAGTCTCACCACCTACCAAGAAGCACTCAATCGTCATGTGCGGCATGAATCCGAGAGCGCGCGCGTAAAAGCCAACTCTGCACCATCAGCCAAGCGCAAGAATAGCGCCCATGCGGACAGACAATTGGCGCTATTTGCTGAACCCCAACCCGCGATAAGCCCCCGCGAGAACCTCATTGCGGCCTCCAGCAGCCTGACCACCTTACAACTCCTGCAAGACAGTCTGCTCGATGGGACGTTGGAGAACCTCTCCGCTGGCGAAAGCGAGCGCGCACTAGACGAGTCGATCACCGTCGACGTCTGCCATAGCCGGCAACGCGAGGTAGAGACGCTCCACGATCGATTGTTGGGGTGGTTTCAGGCTGACGCCAGCCTTCGCCCCGAAGACGTGGTGGTCCTGGCACCCAACATCGAAGACTACGTAGCGCTGATTGATGCCGTATTTTCAGCACGAGCTGGAGAGCGCTCGCTCGTACCGTACCGGGTTTTCGACCGCACCTTTCGGCACCAAGATCCGGCGGCGCGCGTGCTGATTTTGGGGCTTACCCTGCTCAGCGGTCGATTCAAGGTGGGTGATGTACTGGACCTTTTACAGTTGGATCCGGTGCGTGCACGCTATCAGTTGAGCGCCTCTGATTTGGAGCGCATCACCGAGTGGCTCAGCCAGGTAAATATCCGTTCTGGCGTGGACGCAGCGCACAGGCGTCACCTGGGCTTACCTGCTTTCGACGAAAATTCTTGGCGGTTCGGACTGCGGCGCCTGCTCCTGGGCTTTGCTGTACCTGACGACGACAGTGTCTTCGATGATGTGGTGCCCCACGACGACGTGGCAGCAGCAGACGGTTTGGTGCTCGGAAAGTTGTGTGAATTTTGTGAGCAAGTGTTTGCGCTGCGCAAGGAGCTGGTCGACGCGGGGGAGACCGGCTTGCCCTTGAAAGCTTGGAGCACTTTTCTCTCCCGACTGGCCTCAGCCCTGATTGGTGAAAGTACGAACGGAAGCTGGGACCTGGGGGCACTGCTGCAATCGTTGTATGCGATGGAAGAGCGGCGACAGGCTTTGGACGGCATCCTGGGTGACCCCGGCGGGCTCTTGCTTGGCCATGAGGCGATGCATCACTTGCTAGAAAACGAACTCGCTCAAGCGCGATACTCGGCCGATTTTCTTGCGGGCGGTGTGACCTTTTGTTCGCTCTTGCCATTGCGCAACGTGCCCTTTCGGCGTGTGTGCGTGCTGGGCCTCAACCAAGGACAGTTCCCACGCACGGACAGCTCCGACCCGCTCAACCTCATGCTGGCGTCGCGGCGACCCGGGGATCGTTCCCTGCGCGCGGACGATCGGTATCTCTTCGTTGAACTATTGCTCTCGGCTCGCGAACAAATTTCACTCAGCTATGTCGGGCGCAGCATTCAGGACAACTCACCTATCCCGCCTTCGGTTGTGCTGACGGAGCTCAAAGCCGCCGTGGAGCGGCTGGCGGGAGGCAGTCGGGGTATCTTGCAACGTGTCCATCCGCTGCAGCCGTTTCATCCCGATTATTTTTCAGAGGACAGCGGCCTGCGCGCGACGTCGTTTGACGGGGACTACTACCGAGGCGCACAAGCTCTGGTGGGTCAGCTCGACGAGCGTTCGGCATTTTTGCAGGGGGCCCTCCCCTTGACTCCGCTCGATGAAGAATTGCCCCTCGCTGAATTGGTGCGCAGCTTCCGCGACCCAGCTCTGCATTACTTGCGCCGCCTGGGGGTCAATCCCCAGGTTCTGGGACAAACCCTGTTGGAGCGCGAGCCCATCAAGGTGGACGCTCTTCAAGAGCACATCCTTGGAGAGCACTTGCTTACAGCGCATTCCGAGCGCGGCCACATCGACCCGGCAATTGAGCTGCGTCGTGGCCAATGGCCCGTCGGGCAAGGGGGCACCGTGTTGCTTCATCAGTTGTCGCGCGGCACCGAGGCCATACTAAGGACCGCGAAGACCCTGCGCGGCAATCATGCGCAACGTCGTGCACTGGTAGAAGTTGCTTTGCACGGGACGATCAGCGCACGCTGTGCCGCCATTTTTGACCACGCGCCCCAGCATCAGCACGCGCTCCACCACTACCAAGACAGCCGATCTGAGCTTCTGTTGAGCGGCACGGTGGCGGAACTGTACGGGCGCTGGCGCGTTGTTGTGACGTACGGTCGCAGCAAGACCAGACGCAAGCTGAAGCTGTTCATTGAACACGTGGCCTTATGCAGTGCCGAGACGGCGTTCGACGGCAGCGTGTTGTTGTGTCGCGGAAATCAGGAAGCGGCCGTTGATGTGCTCGCCTACCGCGCTATTTCTGCCGCGCGCGCCAAACAAATTCTGGCTGATCTCAGCGGCTTGTTTTATCTGGGTCGTCACGCTCCGCTGCCCTATTTCCCGGAATGGAGCGCGAGCTTTGCAGACAAGTTGCGCAGCGAACTCGACCGTGACCCCGAAGGGGCAGTAGAGCGCGCATTGGATGGCACGAGCGGCGAGGAGGAGGAAAGGCGCCCTGGCTTCAAACAGCTGTTCCGCGAGCTTGACCCCAAACTTGCGGCGGGTGCCGCCGACCTGAGTGCGGAGCAGCAGCCATTCGTGCGCATGGCCTTGTTCATGGACGAGTTGATGCAAGAGCTACACATGGATCTTACCCTACCCGGCGCTGCTGAGGGGGGCGATCCGTGACGCACCAGCCGCGCCGCCCGCTCGATTTGGCGCGCCTGATAGCGAGCGGCGTGCAACTGATTGAGGCCAGCGCAGGCACGGGCAAGACCTACACCATCACCTCGTTGGTGCTCAAACTGGTCGCCGAGCATGGTTTTACCGTCGACCAAATTTTAGCAGTGACATTCACGAACGCGGCGACGGCTGAGCTGCGCGAGCGCATCGCTGAGCGGTTGAGCGCCGCACGCAGCGCGCTGGAGCATGGGATGCGCCCAGCGGGCGACGAGGTGATAGCTCAGCTCTTGATGCATCCGGATCGAGCATTGCTCCTTTCTCGCTTGGAAGTGGCCTGCCGCGACGCCGATCGCGTGTCAGCGTTTACGATTCACGGTTTTGCAGCAAGGATCCTCAAAGAATTTCCCCTGGAGACCGGCGCCCGACCCGACGCGGAATTGTCCGCGGATCAACGTGGGCTCATCGTCGACATCGTGACTGATTTTTGGGTGAGCCAAGTGGCCAGCTTGCCCCAACAAGAATTCGTCGCCATCGGTGGCGCAAAATTTCTCGAGCATCTGCAATCCGTCGCTCGGCTGGTAGCTGGTGCTTTTGACGTGCCGCGCGTCAGCACTCGGCAGGGTGTGGCGTTGAGCGACGAGATCGCTCGGTTTGAACCTCACTACCGGGCGGCGCAAGCTGCGTTCTTGCAGCAAGGGCCAAGCCTACTGGACCTCTTGGTGAGCTCCAAGGCCATCAACCACAGCAAACTGAGGGTCGTTTCCATCAAGAGAGACTATGCGGCGTGTGAGCAGTACCTTGCGAGCGACGACCCTGGTGAACCTGCTCCCGACTTCAGTCGACTTACCCTAAGTCGCGTGCGTGAGAGCATCAACAAGAATCGCGTAGCGCCTGTTCATCCATTACTTCAAGTGCTTGATGACTTGCTGGTAGCTGCCCATGAGGTGCAGGCCGCAGCCAATTTGTTGAAGGATGAATTGAGCGCAAGGTTGGCCGATACGGTCCAAAGCAGGTTGAGCGCGGAACATAAGCGCGTAGGCAGTCAAAGCTTTGACAATCTGCTCACGGACCTTTGCTCAGCTTTGCGCAATCCAAGCCTTGGCGCAGGCCTTGCCGAGGCACTGCGTCAGCGCTTTCCCGTAGCTCTGATTGATGAATTTCAAGATACGGATTTGGTCCAGTATGAGATATTTAGTAAAATTTACATTGAGGACACCGCGCGTTCGCGGGCGGGGCTGTACCTGATTGGAGACCCCAAGCAGTCCATCTATGCGTTTCGTGGCGCGGATGTGTTCACGTACCTTGCTGCCGGCGCGTCGGTTACCGCGCCGATATCTACCCTCACCACAAGCTATCGTTCCAGTCCCCATTTAGTCGCAGCGCTCAATCATCTGTTTGGAACGTGTCCTGTGCCGTTTGGTCTCAGCGAGATCGTGTACGATCACATCTCACCACGTCCGAATAGTTCCAACCAATTGATCGAACAAACTCTGACGCCTGCTCCAGGGTTGCGCTTAGTTTACTGTGATGAAGGGAACACGGAGTGGCTCGAAACTGCCGCGCAAGAGATT
>JACZCW010167411.1_pt1 | contig 28884 bp, 26 predicted proteins | sample 8641861 | NCBI WGS metagenome assembly JACZCW01 (sample SAMN15324607, study PRJNA640507) | soil metagenome | isolation source: intercropping sugarcane | place: China: Luxin town, Laibin City, Guangxi Province | collected 2019-07-25 | depth 10cm m | reverse complement strand
TCGGCCACATCGTACCGGGTGAGCCCGGCACGTTCGCGGCTGTCGCGTACCAGCTCGGCGAGCGCGGTGTTTGTCATTCGGTCCCTTCCTGTGGCGATGCCCCGGCCAGTGATGACCGGGGCTGGGGTGACGTTTAGGCGAGTGTGCCCGGTGGTCGGGCGGTGGAAACGGATCGGTTGGTGTGGTCCCAGTGGGTGCAGCATACGGTACTGTACCCGGTGTGTCAACGGATTAGGCGATCAGGGCGAGTTGCGTAGATGGTTGGGGTTGGTACTCGGCGATCGTTGCCCATGCGGTACAGATGGATTGCCAGATGGTGTACGCCGGGCCATCAAGCCAGATGGCATCGGGGTTGTACGTGTCGCGCTCGTGCTCGTCGGTGGCAAAGATGACATCGAGTTCCGGGCGTTCGTGGTTGCAGAGGTACGTCGCTTGCTCTGCCCATCGGGTGAGGGTGATTGGTGTCAGCATGTTGGCAGTCCAGCAGGTATCGCCGGTGTAATGCATGTACTCAACGATCTCGTTGAAGGTCTCCGGAGTGATGGCAATCGTGGTCATGGTGTGTGTCTCCTGTGGCGAGGGGTTAGCGTCCGGTGTACGGGCGGTAGAAGGGGTTGAAGCGTGGGCCGGAAACCAGCGCACGCTCAGCACGAGCGGCTTCATCGCGTGACTTGTAGGTGTACTTCTCGTAGGCATCTGGACGTGGGTCGCAAACAATGCGCCACTTCTTGTCAGGGTAATTGCGACTCACGCACCCACACGCTCCTCCAACACGGCGAATACCGTACACGTACCATCCTCCGTGCCTCCACGCTCCGTAGCTTGGTGTCCAGTCATCGAGTTGCACGATCTCTCCGCATTCACTGCAAAAATTGTCGCTGATACCGGGGATGTGTCCGCATGTGCAGGGTGTCATGGTGTGGCCTTTCGTGGGCAGGTGGTGTGCCTGCCCGGTGGTTCGGATCGGGAGTCGTGGCGCGGGGCTGGTTGCACAGTCGCCGCGCCTTCGTGTGTCTAGCGGCTGATGCTCCAGTCCTCCCAGACGTGGTAGCCAAGGGTGCTCAGCATGTCGATGATGCTGGCCTCCAGGTGGAGAGCATGCAGCAGGTGCCACACCCCAAAGCGGATAGTGTCCACGTCATACAGGGTGCTCAGCAGATCGATCATCGTTCGTTCCTTCCTGCCGGTTTCCCGGCTGCTGTGGCGAGGGTGGCAACCGATCCATTCCCGATTGCCTGATGCAATGGTACCAGTACAGTACCAGTACCGCAATACCCAAATGCGGTCATTATCGGTCCTCTTTTCCGGATACCTGTTCGTGGTGCATTACCAGTGTTGCCGGTATCGTTCGGGAAGCAGGGAGATCGGTGCCAGGTTCCAGGTAGATTGACCGGATGCAGATGAGATAGAGGTAGAGGGTAGATGGTAGATGGTAGATTGACCGGCCACTTACCATTCGTATGTGGCTTCCCATCCGTCAGCACCTTCCTCCTCGCGCGTCACATCCCGATGATCGCCCGCGCCACGCATTGCCATCGCGCGGGGATCGTTGCTGCGTCACCACGTCCAGATGCACGCCTCGTTCCCGCCACCGACCCGACACACACCGGCCACCGACCAGCACGACACCGACACACACCGACACACACACACCCCGACACCAGCAGGAGAGCAGTCAGAAGCAGAGCAGCAGCAGCAGAAGCATCAAGCAGGTAGAACATTAAGGCAGCAGGAAGAAAGAGAAAGGGAGAGGGGGCCCCACCCATGGCTCTCCAGAGAGCGCTCATACGACTCATCCCACCCGTGCCGATGGGCTGAATCACCGTAGAACATCGTAGCGATCACGCATTCCGGAATTGACGCACCTTATCGAGGTCTCATTCATGGGTCGGTGGGCGCAGCGAAGCCAGCCAGCGGGGAATGCGGCGGATACTCTACGGGTTGGCATGGATACGTTGAAATATATGCGGGGTTTTGGGAGATTTCAAGTTCGTGATTATTGTAACGATCTTCGCTGTTTGAGCTTCTGGATCAGGCGGGATGGTTGTTTCCCTGGTTTGGTGGGGATGTCCGGAACGGTGATGGGGAGAGTTGGGCGTTCTGGTCGTGGCGGGTACTTGGAGATGAAGTGGTGTTGTGCCGTTTCGTTCGGGAAGTGATGGGTGTAGAGGATGTGCTGGCAATGGCGGCAGACCGGAACCCATGATTGGTCATCGCGTTGTCGTATCTGATGGGCGCGACCCTTGCAGTACCAGCACAGGTGGCGATGCGTGGCGAGCACCTGTTGTCGCAAGTCCCGCCACGCGGATTCGTTCACGATGCCGTCGCTTCGGCGAGTCGCCGTGCTCTCAGCTTGTCGCGGAGTGTTCCGGACGCAGGTTCGATGACGCCCTCAACGTGACGGACCTTGACCAGCCACCGGCGCTTGCTCTCGAAACTGGTGAAGATTCGGGCACCGGCTCGCTTGTTGCACCCTTTACAGGCACACACAAGGTTCTCCATGGCGTCCTTGCCACCCTTCGATCGAGGATAGATGTGATCGGCTTGGGTTCCGGTGGCACCGCAATACTGGCAAATGCCCTGATCCCGCTCAATGACTTGCTTGTGCAGGGATTTCCAGAAGTCGGAATGGTAGAAATTGTGATTGGCTGGGTCGTTGTCGTACTTCGCTCGCTCCGCCTTTGCTTGCTTCCGTTCTTCCCGGATGGCGTACTTGCTCCGTAGCGACCCTGCATAGTACCGCGATGGTGTTTTATGCTTCCTGCGCATCGTGAGTTTGCCCTTTCGATGCCACGCCGGGGGTGTTAGCGCACCGCCCGGCACTCTACTTGTAGGACGTAATTATACCAAATTCCTTGAATTCATGGGGCAAAGCGTGGTGTACGGACAGTAACGTCAATATTGTGATGCATTTCACAAGTCAAGAGTATTTGGCAGCAAGCAAGAACCCGGCCCAATGGACCGGGCCTTGCCTTGGCGTGGCTTGGTTCAGCAAGCGCAACCTCCACCACCTGCCCTTTGGCGAGAGGCAGGAAACTCGCCGCGACTTGAGACCTCGGGAGCCCCTCGCAGGCATCGAACCTGCACCCTCCGGCTGACTATGCCGCTGCTCTACCATTGAGCTAGAGAGGCAATACATCGACGGGCTAGGCCGCTACCCTACGAGGGCAAGGCCCCCGGCCGGATTCGAACCGGCGATCTCCGATGCGGTGGATTGGGTAGGACTCGAACCTACGATGCCGGTGAGGCGTCTGGTTTACAGCCAGATGCAATAGCCACTATGCGACCAATCCAAACCCGGCGCCGTAACGACGGGTCTTCTGTTTCCACGCTTGGTGGATCAGACTGAGCAAGTGGCCGATACTCCGGTTCATGACGCCGAATCGACGCACCTGCTCCCCGATTATAGCACTGTCCGGACACAGGAAACCCCGGAATCGTCACCGCCACATGGGCGGGATAGGATATCCGGGGGATTGCCTTTGTATTTTGTCACTCATCTTGCCCTTAGCCCGGATGCGCGAACAGCGAAGGTGCGAATACCCCTCATCTGCCGTACCGGGACTACTCGACGCAGGGAGCACTTTCGTGATCGCCTCCCTGTAGGGCATTGACATTCTATCACGGTGTCCGGACACACCACACCCCCGGTGTTCAAAGCCGGGGGTGTGGTGCTGGTCGATTGAGTGTACCGAAAGCCCAATCTCATCCTACGGTGTCCGTACACGGTTGTCAACTGGCGGTGGGTGCCGGGTATACTGACAGCGGGGGAGGGGTGCAGGTGCATGGAGTGTGCACTGATGTATACCCTCGAAGCACTCGCGTCAGAGTGCGATGTGTCACTACGGCAGGTTCGTCGATGGATTCGACAAGGGGCCGTCTCGCCGGGTACCGGTCGGATGCGCAGTGGCAATTTCACGCATGAGCACGTCCGACAGGTGCTGGCAATCAAGCGCGCACTGGACAATCAGGTCACGCTTGCCGATCTGGCCGAACGTCGCCGCTGGAAGGATCATCCGGAAGAATGAGCGAGAAGGTACGCTACCCGGTGACGCTGCCCACCAATCGCCCGGTGATTCAACAGGCGTACTCGCAGGAATTTCGTCACTACGTCTATCAAATCTGGCTGTATGTCGCCAATCGCAGCCTCGCACACACGATCCGGCTGCTGGCCGATCCTGCGCAGATTCCGGAATCCATCGACATTGATACGGGCGATCCTGAGTCCATGGGGCTCGATCTGCGCGAACCGGTCACGCTGCACCGCAATACGCTGTCCACCTGGGTCAAGATCGAGGACTGGCACACCCGCGCCAATGACGAACTGCGTTCCATCTCCCCGGCGATCTGGGACGTGTCGGCCCAAACCATCCTGATTGGTGCCCGTGAGGCGATTACCTACCTGCGTGGGGTCGCCAATGGCAGCGAACCACTCAACAAGGAATCCCGCACCCGCGTGCTTGCCAGCCAGCTCCTGATCGACCGCGCCGGATTCCAGCCGTGGGCACGCTCTACCCGCAGTGAACCGATTGACGGACCGAAGGACGATTTCACCGATTCCTTCGCCGGGATGGAAACCCACGAACTCGCCCGTGCGCTCTTTGAAGCGGCCACCGGGCAGCATCCCGCAACCAATGACTCGGACCCTTCCGGGGTCTGACACCTTCCTACGCTCACCGGCAAAGGGGATTCGCCCGGTACGGTGAGTGATGATGCCTGTTACGATTCCTGCGCTTACCCCATTCGGAATGGAAGTGGTACCCGACACCCGGCGTGACTGGATTCGCTGGCGTGAACAGGTACTCAAGGTGCGTGTGTTGCTGCGCCGCAAGGCGGAGTCATCCCCGGCCTTTCGTGCCCAGTTGCTCGAACTGGCCGCACAGGATGCGGCGTTCTTTCTTTGCATCTATGGGTCCATTCTCGAACCGCGCACGATTGTCGATACCACGCTCGACAATGACGGCAATGAGATGTCCTTTACCCGTCCCCGTGGCTGGTATCCGTGGGTACCGTATCACTATCAGGTGGAACTCATCCGCACGATGGAAGACACGCTGGCGACGGAAGAAGACACGTCCGGCAAGGGTGATCTGGTTATCGAGAAGTCCCGCGATATGGGGGCGACGTGGACGATGTGCGCCTATGTCGCGCATGACTGGCTGTTTGGCGAGAATGTCTATGTCGGGCTGTTTTCCCGCAAAGAGGAATATGTCGATTCGGACAACCCGAATTCGATGTTTTTCAAGATCGAAGCCTTGTCCGGGATTTATCGCAAGATTCAGGACACCTGCTATGCTCCCGGCACGATCTTTCACGGCATCCCGGTCAAGATTCCGGACTACCTGCGTCCGGTGGGGTTCGACGAACGGATTCACGATCACAAGCTGAATCTGATTCACCCGACCAAGAGCAATCAGATTTTCGGGGAATCCACGACCAGCAAGTCGGGCATTGCCTCGCGCACGAATTACAACATCATCGACGAAGGGGCGAAGATTGCCCCGCTGCTGGACATGTGGTCCGGACAATCCGCGGTCACTTCGCACCGCATTGTGCTGTCGTCGGCTGACCGTCGCGAAGGCGATGGCATGTACACGCTCGTTGAAGATGCCCGGCGCGCCACCCGTGATCCGGGGATCGACGGCCCCCGTCTCGTGACATTGCACTGGCGACGCAATCCGATGTTCGACGATGCGTGGTACGAACGCCAGAAAGCCCGGCACGCCAACGATCCCCACGGGTTCGCCCGTGAATACGACATCGCCTGGAATGCCGGGATTGCCGATTGGGTCTATCCCCACGCCCGCGAACTCTCGCCCAGTTACGCTCCCTACGATGCCACCCTCGGGCAAGTCTGGTGCACGATCGATCCCGGTCTGGCCGATCCCTCGGCGATGGCATGGATTCAGTCCGAACCGGGGACACCCTTCTACCGGGTGGTGGAATCGTTGGTCATCCGCAATCCCAATGCCGAATATCTCGCTCCCCTGCTGATGGGCTTTCCGCCCGGTCACCACGTTCGTGAAATGTATCACGAAGCATCCGAACAGGAGATTCTCGATTTCACCTGGAAGCTTCGCCAGACAGGGCATGCCGTGGAATTCGTGGGTGATCCCTATGGGCGCAACAGTGGCGGGGCGGGCAAGGAGACGTTCTATGATGCCCTGCTGCGCCGGTCGCGGGAACTGAACCGGCAGTATCCGGAACGTGCCCCGATGGAATTGCGGGTGAAGTGCAAGTTCGACGAGGGGGCACGGTTCCACCCGGCGCGCAAGGAATCGCTGTCCACCCTGCTGCCATTGCTCAAGATTCACAAGTCGCCACGCTGCCTGTATGTCCTCGATGCTCTGCAACGCAACCGCTACCGGCCATCCGACGACGGACGGATGGTGATGAACGAGGCAAATACCCCGTTGCATGACTGGACCTCGCACATCGTGACCGCGCTGGAGTACTTCGCCGTGCTGGTGGCGATCCGACGGTCGCTGGGTGTCTCCAATGCCAAACCGAAAAAGGTGTCGCGCGCGCCGTCGCGTGTGGCACGTCGCACCGTATCCCGCACCGGGAGAGCCGCCTGATGATCTTTCATGGCAAACACAAGAAGATTGCCTCCTACCTGCGCCTGCTGGCAAACCGCATGGGATTGCGGGACTGGACGATCCACGTGTCAGACGAAGCTCCGGTTAACGGCGATGCCGCAGCGTCGGCCTGCATTACCTATGGGCGAAAGTTCATTTCTATTCGCTTCGATCCCGCATGGGCATCGGACTCACCGGAAACCTTCCGCCAGACGTGTGTTCATGAATTGCTGCATGCCCACCTCGCCCCGTTGCAATGGGCGGTGCAGAACGCGGAATTGCCGCTGGGAGCACCGGCCTATCACCTGCTCCGCGCATCGCACCACGACGCCCTGGAAGTGGCGATTGACGCGATAGCGAGTGAATGGGCGGAAACATTGCCACTGCCCGGCGAGAAGGGTGCTGCCTAGATGGATCAGACCATGACACCACCGGAAACCGGCGATCTCGACGTTGCCACGATGCTGCTGGCGGTCGACACGTTGCTTGCCGAACCGGAGATACCGGTGCATGAACCGCGGTATGCGCCGTGGTACCGGAAGCAGGACTACCCGAAACCCGAACCGGGCAAGATCATTACCAAAGCCCGGAGTCTCGAAGCGGAATATGCCCCGCTGCGTTCCCGGATTGCTGAAGATCTGAAGATTGCCCGGATGGATCTTGCCGGGGTGCTCAAGGGGTTTGACCGGGAGGAGGAAGAAACCTTTCCCGATTCCGCCATTGCCGGGGAAGTCGAACTGAGTGCCGCGCAACTGGCCGATGCCGAATTGTCGTTCGATGCCCCGGCCCGGCGTCGTGCCGATGAGGATGAATCGGCGAAAAAGGTGGATTTCCTGCTGGCCGCACGCGAACAGGCGAAACGCTTCCACGCCCTTGCCGGGCGCGGTCCGCTGGCGATGGAGGAAGCCCGCTCCCTGTTGCTCACCGGGCGGCTGGCGTGGCACTGCTGCCTGAATCTCGATGCCGATGAGGATGAAATCCCGCTGGTTTCCGTCCTGCTCGACCCGACGACCTGCTACCCGGTGTTCGAGTCGCACCGGGGACTGGCGATGATGATCCGGGTCTATGCCACGACGGTTGGGGAGGCCATCGGATCATACGAAAACGCCGAACACAAGCTGCGCGCCACGTACCTTGACGCCGATGCGAGCGCCTACCAGTCGAAACACCGCAACGAAGACGAAACGTGTGAAATCATCGAATACTGGGACCGTCGCTGGCGGGCGGTCTTTATGGATGGGCAATTGATTCTCGGTCCGGCAGCGCATAACTACGGATTCGTGCCCTTTATCTACAAGCTGGGGCCGATTGGCTTGCCCGGCATGATGCGCGATCCGCAAAACACCGGCGATACGGCATCGGCCACGACCATCACCACCCATCGCCATGATAGTTCGATGGCAAACAAGGGGTTGTCTCTTGTCGGGTTGCTGAAACAGCCACATCGCACCTATGAAGGGGTGATGTCCCTGATGCTGACCGCCCTGAAGCGGGAAGTGAAACCGGCCTACGTACAGGAACTCGATGAAATGACCTACCCGGATGGTCCAAGCGAGTTCTCTGACGTGTCCGGCGCATTGAACATGGTCAAGATGAACCGGCAATCGAAACCGGAACCGGTGCCCGCGGCCATTTCCAGCGCGGCGGCCTCCCCGATCCTGAATGCCGCCGTGGAAAACATGTCCCGGATGATTCAACCAGCCTCGGCAAGCGGGCAGAATGACCGGTCCAACGTGTCCGGCTTTGCCACCAATGCCGAAGCGGAGTCAGGACGCATCAAACTGGTGGGGTGGAAGCAGACGCTGGAAGAATTCCACGCCGAATGCGGCGAAATGCAGTTGCGCCTGTTGCGCGATTGGGGGCACGAACTGGCACAGGGGCGGGGACCGTACGGGGAGTTCGTTATTCCCCGGTTCGATGCGTCCATGCACGAAGACCAGTCCAGTTTGCTCACCCCCGATGATATCGACCGTACCGGCTTGCGAGTCCGGGCGTCGCTTTCGACCATCTCCCTGGGGCAACTCGGCGGGGTTGCCAATGCCGTCACCATCCTGAAAAACGCCGGGGTGATGGACGATATCCGGATCATGCGTCTGATTGGCGATCCCAACCCCTACCGCACGCAATCCCGCATCCGGGCCAACAGCGTCATCAACGATCAGGATTTGATCGACGCCCAGGCCATTCGCGGCCTGGAAGACGAGGGGCTGACGTGGGAAGCGCAGTACCTGCACTGGAAGAAAACACAGGCAGGCAATCCGCCACAACTCGGGGCAGGTCCGGTATCACCGGGACCGCCCGGTACGCAGGCCATCGGCGATTCCCTGCCCGCACTGGGTATGCCACCCGGTCCCGGTTCCGGTCCGCCGCCCGTTCTTGCTGATCCGTTTGGAGGGTAATCATGGCGATCACCAGCACCTTGTCACCACTCGCAAAATCCTTGCAACGTTCACAGCAATCGCAAATGGCGAACGCCCCATTCATGGCATCCAAACCACGCAGTGTGGCAGAAGTGGTCTCGCAGGCGGTATCCAATCCACCGGCACGATTGCGGGATGTCACACCGGGATTGCCCGCCAACCAGACGCCGACCACCCAGCTGTACAGTCACGCGAATCCCGCAGCCGCACCCCCACCGGTAACGGCACCACCGGCAATCACCACGAATACGGACAATCCCTACACCCAGCCGGGGGCGGACCTGATCGCCGCGCAACCGGGCGCGCTGCTCAGTCACAAGGTCCGCGAACGTTTTCCCGGCCTGGGCGGGGAAGGTGCCTATGCCATGGCGTCTCCCTACGCTGGACTGGCCAATGCCCTGTTTCTTCTGCAGAACGGCAATGGTGGTGGTGATGGCAGCAAGGATCAGTTCATCGACTTCGCCAATGCCTATATCGACAGCCTGCTGACACCGGGGCAATCCTACGACTTCGGCAGTGCGTGGGATGCCCTGAGCAACCCCACGGCAGACTCACCACTGGAATCCTATCTGGCCGTGACCGATCCGCAGCAGCAGGTCAACAACACCATGGCGCTGGCACGAGCGATCACCAATGCCTCGCTCAATCCCCTGATCGGCGAGTCCGTCCTGAACCGACTCAACCGCGAATCGATGGCCTATCTCGACAGTGCCGCCCGCGGCAATCCCGGAACGTTCGTCTCATACCTGCCCACCGTTGCAAACATTGGCAACCTGATTCCACGTTAGGAGGCACCACATGGCAACCGTCGATCTCAAACTGCTTCGATCCCCGATTACCCGCGCCGTGACGCAAACAAGCCCCCTTCGCGCCGCGATCCCGACGCCACGCCTTGCCGTCACTCCGCCTACCCTGTCCGCTGCGTCGTGGTATGACCCCCGTGACTGGTTCGGTGGGGATGATGACAAGCCCGACAAGCCCGCCAAGCAACCATCAACCCCGATTGCCGGAGATGGCACGCAGGGCGCGCCATACACCCCGCCAACCAGTTCCGGCAAGGGGAAGATCGCACCCGTTCGGGTCGTGCAGGATCAGCGACCACCGTATTCGCAGGATGTCAAGATTAGGAACCTGAACCAGATTCTCGATCCCTACAAGGACACCGATCCATCGCAGCGAGGCGCATTGACGGACCTGTTGCGAAAACTCCCGAGCCTCGTCAACGGCGGTGGCGGGAGCGGGTCCGGTGGCGGAGGGGGAAGCTCCAGCGGTAGTGGATACGGTGGCGGATACAGCATGGGATACGGTGGGACCGGTGGCGGCTATGCACCGTCCACCCCGCGTATCGTTGCATCCGGACCGCCAACCCGAACCACACCGGGCGGCACGCCGGAAACGTTCGTCAATGGTCGATGGGTGGCGAATGCGGGACCGCGAACGGCCCCGTATGGTCCAATCAACATTGCGCCCGGATCGAACCTGAATGGCCCACCAGCACCCGCGCCGGGAACTCCGGCACCGGGGACCGGGCAGATCATCGACGATCACGGAAACATCGTGGAGAACCCAACCCTGATCGATGACACCCCCGGCAGTGGTGGCGGTGTGGGTGCGGCCCCGGTGATCGACTGGTCCGATCCGAGTAACCCGCCGATCTACCAGGATGGTCAACCTATTGTCGATCCGGTCACTATGCAACCACTCGGCGGTCCAATGGTGACGAATCCTGATGGTTCCCGAACCATGCCGCTTGCAGGCGGTCAGGTGATGACGATTGCCCCGGACAGCAAGACATATACCATTTATGATCCTGCTACAGGGACAACTCAACAGTTCGACAATCGAATGTTAGGCATTGCATCATCCGGACCCCCACCCGCACCATCGCTGAATGCGGCAGCCGATCCGGCGAACTGGCTGGACTCTCCGATCATCACCGGACCAGCCGGGTATCTCGAAACCAATCCGGAAGTGGCCTACACCCGCTATCTGGAAAACCAGCTAGGCATGCAACCGGATGACAACAGCCTGCTCGCGCAATGGTTGCGATCACAGTACGACCAGTCCCGCGCGCAATATATGGCCCAACTGGCCGCTGACCCGAACCTGCTGTATCAGACCTTCCTGAACGGATTCGGGGATCGTACGGCATGGCAGAACCGGTTCAATTCGCTGACACCCTTCCAGCGTGGCGTGAACCGGCTGTCCCTGCAAGCCCCGACGCGCATCATCGCGGATAATGGATAAGGATTCGCATGGCGATCAATCTTGAGAATGTCCGGAAGCTGGTCCAGAATCTCCAGAACACCGAGCAGGTGCGGCAAAAGCTGCATCAATTGCCGACTCCTGCCCCGCGACCGGATATTCACGAGGTGGTCAGCCAACCACGGCAAACCATCGCGCCACGACCAGAACCGTACATTGCCGCCCCGGAACCACCGGTCCTGAACATCACGCCGGACCAGATTGTCAACCTGCAACAGCGGTTCCAGCAACGGGCTCCACTCCCGATTCCGATTCGCCCGATTGAAACCCCGGCACAGTTTACTCCCCGGCCCGTGCCGGTGATGCCAACGCCGATCCTGCCAGTGTCATTCAGCTCGCCGCGTCTTGCCCTGAAAACCAGTACGCTCGACACGGGTGGTGCTGGCGGTGGGGCACCGGACCAACCGGACAATGAACCGTGGGTGGTGTACCAGTTGCCGGACGGTAGCCGGGTGACAGCGCCGAAGTCCTACGAACCGGGGATGCCGGAAGGATCGAACAAGCTGGGCGACGATATCACCGATGCCACGCAAATCCAGCGGGCAAAGGATTCTCCGTTCAGTTACGACAATTCCCCGGTGAACGTGCAGCAACAAATCACCCCGCCCGGTCCGGCAGTGAAGCCACCTGCCCTGAATCTGCCACCGTCCAGCGCCAACAGTGAAGGCGGTACACAGGCATATCTCACCGATGTGTACAAGCAACTGACGGTTGCGGATCGTGCCAAATTGGCCGCCGCCGCACGGGCGCGAAACCGGGACACCAGTGAACCGCTCGATCCGAAGGATGTGGGCACCGGTGCGGGTCTGGGTGCCGCCATCCGATCATTCCCGGAACCGAACCTTGAACCAAGCGGCTACGGGAAAACACCGGACGGTCCGGTACAAGGGCCGCAACCATCCAAACCGCTGGCCCCATCCATCCTGGGAACGCCTGAGGGTACGCTCGGACCGGTCATCGAAGGGGTGGACGGCAAGATTGCCCCGGTTGGCTGGACACCGCGCCCGCTAACCAGCGCAGACGATCTGGCGAAATTGCCGGTGGCCCCGGAGGGCTACTACTGGGTCTTGCCGCAGGACGATTACGTGCCGTATCTGGTGCCCGACGGTGAACCGCAACCAGGCGGCACCAAGCTGGTCGATGATGAACTGACGAACATCGATCCCGCCGATGTCGATGTGCCAACGATCGGCGATGCGTGGGATGCCACGATTGCCGGGGTGGATTGGGGGAAGGTCAAGGACACCCTACTGACATCGCCATCCGAAACGGTTCAGGGGCTCATTCACTATCTGGAACGTCCAGACGTGCATGGCGCACTCACGGACGTGAAGGATGCCATCAATTATGGGGTGAATGCTGGTCCGCAGATCATCTCCGAAACCTATGATCGCGTAGTCCGGCAGACCGGGATCGAAGATCTGGTCAAAGATGGGTACAACAATGCTCTCCCGAATTCAGCAAAGGATGCCATCCACAAGACACTGGAGTGGATCAATGCGCCGCAACAGTTCGTTGGCGATCAAGTTCTGGGAAACGTCGAAAATATCTCACGAGATGGGGTGATCCGGTTTGGTCCGCTGGAAATCCCCGTGCCCGGTCCCGTGCGTGATTTCGTATGGTCTTTCGATCATGCGTTCGTTGTTGTTGATGATCAGCACCGGTCTTTTTCGGATATCTACGCGCAGGGTGGACAGGCAGAGGCACTCGACGCCATCAACAAGCATGCTTTCGACAATAGCCTGATCGGCTATGGATGGGTTGTTGGATTCCAGGTAGTGACCGATCCCCTGTTCTTCCTCGGCGAGGCGGGCGTGGCCCTGCGGGGGATTCAGGGAACAAGCCGGGGGGCGAGATTGCTTCGAGGCATCGGTCGCGGTGCAGAAATCGTGGAAGACGTGTCCGATCTTGGCCTCGGTCATGTGCCGGGGTTGATCGGCAAGGGCGCTCGCGCTACGCCGGGCCTTGGTCGGGATATCCGGATCGGAGAACGACGACTTCCCGGCTTGCTCACCCCGTCACGGGGAACGGAGCGTGCCTTGCGTGGCGATGCTGCCCGCGCGGCTGGCGAAGAGATACGGCAGGCGGAACGATTCGAGAACCGGCCCGATCCTGTTATACCACGGGCGGCAGATGATCTTGCACAACATCGAACGCCAATGACTGGCGACACGGTCCGGACCACGGATGGGGTAACCGCCGCCGCAGAACGTACGGTTGATGACACCCTCGACGATCCCGACATTCCGAACCGGTGGAAGCCCAAAACGGTCATTGATGGTAAAGAACCGAATACCATCACGAAAGTCTATGACGAATCGCCGGAAACGTACGCCAAAGTTGCCGACGAGATGGGACCAGCGTGGCGGGAAGCCGAACAGGCAGCGGGCGATCTGGGGCATGGTGAACCTCGCTTTGAGCACGCCATCAACAGTGCGATCATCACCCGCGAAACCGATGATGCCATTACCCGCATCGATCCCGGTGCGCCGCCGCGTGACTGGGCCAAAGTCGGTGACGACACACTTCCCCCAACACCGGCAAATGCGGCCTACCGGCAGGCGCAGGATGTCGTTCGCGATCCGTGGTCAAATACCACAAGCAAGCGCGGTGCGCTCTACCGCGGAAAGATCATACGGCAGGACATCAGGGCCATCCCGCAGGCAGGGAAACGCCTGTCTACTGAAGACGCAGCGAACCTGACACAATTGAATCGCTACGTCGATCTGGTGGACGCCCACGCCAGGTGGAATCCGGAAGACTTTGCCAATCCCAAGTTCCGGAAAGACTACGCGCACGCGGTCGAGCTGGACAATGCGCTGCGGGAAGGCGGGTACCGTCGCCCGACTGGCGGATATGCGGGACGGGATGGACTCTCTGCACTTGCCAACAGTCACACCGCCCTGACCGGTGATTTTGGTATTCAGCCCTACACTGGGTCGAGAGCCGTGATCGACCGGTTCGGCAACGAGATTCCGGGACACGTATCGGTATCTGGCACCACAGCAGTGCCGAGTGCGGCAGAGCGGGCACCGACGACTGAGCTGGCCCCAGCACGGGAAATCAACCTCGATACCGATACCACGGTCAGAGTGCAGGAACGTCCGGTTGCCGATCTGCCCGAACCCATCCGTGACCGCTTCGAGAGGGGAGAAACCGTATTTGAAGCCAGCCTGTACGACAAGGGTACGTTCCGGGGCCGCTACTACGGCGAAACCGAAGATGCCGCCCTGCAAGCGGCACGCATGGCAGCCACGGAACAGGGGTTGCTCCCCCGCGAATCGGCATCGGCTCGATCCACAATGACACCAGATCGGGATGCCGTTGCCATTGGGGATCGTTTTACGAATCGGGATTCTGGCAAAGCATATCGTGTGGAGAATATCACGACGACCCGGCATGGGGACGTGGTGAATCTCCGGGGACCAGACGGTGAGACCGTGACCCTTGATATGGGGAGGTTCAAGGGGAACCTTCGGACCGATGGCAGTCCGTGGTCCAGGACGGTCGATGAGCCAACACCAGGTATCACGGATGAATCACCGACCGGGAATCCGGAACTCGCTCCGGTCGAACCCGCAAGGCCAGCAGAGCCGGAGACTGCGCCAGCGGAAGAACCTGAACCTGTTGGCACGAACAACACACCGTCCACCACTACGACCGAAACGCCGTCACCACCACCTACGACCCAATCGGACCCCACCATCACCGGAGCAGGACCGACCGAGCAGGTGGCACCGGAAGCGGGAACTCCAGCGCCGTCGTCTCCGCCATCTGGAAAGACAGAAGTCACCCCGGCCACAGCCAAGCCGAAAGGGGAATCCGCCCCCCGGCGGGACCAGTCTGTCCGGGATGGGGTGCTCGATGAACCGGGGGCGACGGCATTTGACGCCCATGCCGGATCGCGGGGATGGGACACGGCCCGGAAGGAAGCGATTCATACCGAACTGCAACGTATCCAGCGCAAGCCCGGACAACAGGTATTCGATACGGGCGATCTGGCGACCAAGAGCGGGAGATCACACCTGGCGAAGGTGGATGAACTGGTTCGCACCAAACAGGCCATCACCGTCCAGAACGAGAACCTCCGGCAGGCCGAACGGGAGGCTGCCGACCGGGGCAAGCGCAGTGCGTCACGCAACGATGAGCGACGCAAGCAACTCGAACAGATCGACAAGATCAACAAGCAACTTGAAGCGCTCCGGGCAAAGAACCAGACCGATGCCATCCGCCAGAAGATCCGGGAACTGAATCTTGAAAAACGGAGGATCGGGCAACAGGCCGGACTCACACTCCCGGCATCGAAACGCCGACGATTCCAGCAGCGCCTTGAGGACCTGCGTGGCAAGCAAGCGCAACTGGAACACGATCTGCGCATTGGCGGAAGCAAGCCACGCGGGACCACGCGCGGCACGGTCTTTGCCGAACTCTCCCCGCCCCGGTCGCGGGAAGCGGCCTACCGCAAGGCAGTCAACACCATCAAGACCATCAAGGTGGATACCCGCCCGGTGATCGGCATGCCACCGGGACGGGGGGTGCAGCTGCATGACGGGGTGGTATATGTGGCCAATGCCCCGCTCTCGGACACAGCGGTTCGAGGACTGACTCAAGAGACCTTCAGTAATGGCGAGACGGCGCTGGAGCGGATCAGCCGGTATATCGACGAGTCAGACGGCAGCATGTCCATCGAGGATGTTGTGAAGGAATCTGTCGATCAGGTGATTGCTGAACACCAGCAATTGCTCAAGGACCTCTACCCGGATATCAAATACCCGCCCGGCCTCAAGCAATTCATGATCGCCTCGAATCTCACCCGTGATGCGATCCTGTTCTCGTGGCTTGGAGCACCGCGCTATATCGGCACCCAGTATCTGGGCAATCTCCAGATTCAGGCACTCTCCGGAGTGGAGAACGGCTGGCGCTACTTCACCGGATCGGCGAGTCGCAGTAATCGGCGGGCTATTGACGATCTTGTGCGTGACTCCATCGATGCCACTGGCGCCCATCCGATCCGCAGCTTCAGCGACATGACGGCCACCGAGAAGCTGGCAATGGCGAATGGGCACCAGGTGTCCTCTGCGGTGACGGACGGCATCGCTGGCGATCTTCCCGGTCGGCGGCTGGAACTCGGCAAGTTCTACGAGTCGCACGGCTGGACGCAGGGCAAAGCCAGCAAGGCGTTCTTTGGCGATGCCGGTGTCGCCCACAATGCGATGATCGCGGATGTGGTGGGGCGTGATCGTGTGTACGAGATTACCTACCGGAGGCAACTGGCACAGGACACCAAGGCATTTGTCGATGAGCATATCGCCCCCCGACTACTGGACGAGGGCTATACCCGCGCGCAGGTGGACCAGATTGCCGATGGCTTCTTCCAGGCGCAGGACAATCCGGCATGGGGTTTTTCCAGCAATGAGGTCCGGTCCTATTTCCGCGATTACCTGCCCAACAATATGAGCGATCGGCTGGGCAGGGACTGGCAGGAAATCAGTCACGAACGCAACAGGATCGCGAACAAAGAAGTCACCCGAATCACGTTTGCCGGACAGGGCAGTACGAAGCTGGATGAACTGCTGCGACCGTTCGTGATGTTCCATTTCTTCTCCTCCCGGCAACTGGGATTCATCACGACACAGGCACTGAGACACCCGGCGCTCATCAACTTCTACGTCAACTCCCAACAGGCATTGCAGGACTATGCCGATAGTCACGAATTGCCGGAATGGCTGGCGGGGTCCATCGCCGTTTTCGGAGCGCTGGGCATCACTGGCTTCCTTCGGCCGTTTGCCTTGCTGCAAGTCGGTTCACTCTATGGCGATCCCACCCTCAACTTCGATGATGGCAAACCCAAGACCGGCATGCAGAAGTTCTTCGGCGCCAAGGTACCGGTGGTGGGCGGAACCTTGCAGGACTGGTTATTTGTCAATCCGGTCATCATGAACACCCTGAACACTCTCGGCTTCATGGGCGATGACCGCGATGTGGACTGGTTCCAGTCAAACCAGGAAGGGCAGCTTGCCGCCTTCCTGGTGAATCTCGGCAAAGCCAAGGGTGTGCTGCCGGATGATTTCCTCGGCAATGGCCCGGTGGGGAATTTCTCCCCAAACCTGCCAATCAATAACCAATTGCGCGACAAGTTGAGCCAGCTCGGTTTACCTGGCAATACCACCGTGGATTTCGTCAACTCGTCCAACCGGGAGCGCCGGGAGTGGTATGCCTTGCTGGAAGACGAAGCGCGAAAGCAGGGACTCGACCCGAATGATATTGACGATGCGGTGATCATCGAAGCCGCATCAACCGATCCCAACAGCCCGCTTTATCAGGCCGCATGGAGCCGGTACTGGAAAGGCGAAGCCGTCAATGTCCTGTCTCGCCTGACACCGGGTGTTGCCTCGCTGCGCCCAAGCGTGAGATGGCGCAGTGTGACAGGTGATGACCTGATCCTGTCGCAAACGGATCTGGAATCGTGGTTGCGCAATGTGACCGACCCGGATGCGCGTGACCTGATCGTGCAGAGCCAGCAGTTCTACGATCTCGGCGATGAAAAGGAATCGGTCATCAGTGAGGTCTATAACCAAATCCTGTTTGGCACAGTGCTCGATAGCTTTACCGTGGGCGGAAAAACCTACACCCCGGAACAAATTCGCGACATGACCACGGATCAGCGTTCAGCGGTCGCCGATGCCCTGTTGCAGGAATACGGCCTGCTCGATAACTATGACGCTTACCGCAAGGAGCAGGATGATTTCCTGACCAAAGGCGATAACAAGGAATTCGCCACCTTCAAGACGTGGGCCAAGGGCGTTCGCGGATTTGACGGCGGGGTCGATGCCTATTGGGAAGCACTGGCACAGGGGAATCCCAATGCTGCCGTCTACCTGCAACGCATCAATGACGAGCATCTGAGCCCATCCGCCCGTGAAAAGAAGCTGACAAATCTGGAATCGTTCATGTGGATGAAGGGCTACCAGTACCGTTACGACGATCCCACGCCGATTGCCACCAGCAAGAACGGTTCGGGCGTGTTTGATCCGCTGGATATTGGCAACAAGGCACCACAGGCACAGGAACCCTACATCAGCGAGTACGAGCAGACCCTGCGCAAGGATGTGCCGGGATACTTTGACAAGATTGAATCATGGGATGAAGCCACCGGCGAAAAGGCGGCAGAACTGGGCTATCCCGATGTGCCGTTCAACGATCTCTCCACCAAACAACGCAAGAACGTGGAAGAGTCCCTTGAAGATGAGGGCGTCTATGAGCCGAAGATTCCCTACGAGGTACTGGATTACGTCGAGTGGGCCGAAAAACAACCGGCAGGGGCCGATACCTCCATCGATGCCTTCCTCGCTGCCAGCGATGCCGAATACCGCAGCAAGGCTCCGGACCGGCTGAAGCAGGAACTGAAACCGAAACCCGCTCCGGATGACATGTGGGAAACGATTCTCACCCTGCTGAACGAGCACGATTACACCCGCTATCCCAAGCCCTGATGTTGGACCCTTCCGGGGTCCAACGGGTTCCTACCGTACCGCTACAGGCGATCTGCCTGATGCGTGTCATACGGAGGAGCCCGTTCGCCCATGGATCAGTCTGCCGTTGTCGATCCCTTTGCCGCTGTACCGGAGCACCAGCAGGATCAGCCGGTTGCCCCCGCTGTACCGTCGCCAGAACCGGTCACAACGCCACCTGCAACCGAGCAACCCGCCCCCACCATGACCGCGCCCGAAGCGCCGATCATTTCCGCCGAGGAATTGCAGGTCCTTCGCACCAAGCTGTCTGACAACGAATCCCTGCTGGCCCAAATCCGGGAAGCCGCCGAGACGCAGCGCAAGCAGCGTGAGGCCGACCAGTTCGCGGCCACCACGAAGGACCGCCTGAAGGAAACACTGACCAGCCTGGCACATATCGATTCCACGGACGAACTCGCCACCAGGCTCTATCCCTTTCTCGAACAGCAGATTGCCGCTGCCATCCAGGCGCGGGATGCCGAATGGCAGGCTGAATGGCAGCAGGAAGCCGTTCCCTACCAGACCCATTACCGGGCCAACCACCTCATCAAGGAACTGCACCTGCCGGACACGATGTACGACACCCTCGTGCGCTTCCCCGACTGGAACACCATGCAGGCCGTGGCTCAAGCCTACCGGTCTGCCAGTTCCACCACCGCCTCCCAGCAGCAACAGGACGCCATTACCCGGCAGCGCGAACAGGCGCGGGCCGCAGGGGTGCATGCCGTGGGCGGGGTCTCGGGCGGCAGTACGCCACCGGTGGAATACAAGGACCTGACGGTGGAATCGGCAGTTCCCATCCTTGCCAAACTTCTCGCCAGATAACGGAGCATCACCACCATGGGAACGTTTATTACCACGGTTCCGGCCAATCCCTACGAACAAACGACCACGGGCGGCACCATTTCCACAAATGAGTACCAGCCCGAAACCATCAAGTTCATGAAGGAACTGGAACCACGCGAAACCCCGATCCTCACGAAGATCATGTCCAATGAGGAAGTCAGGGCCCACAAGCACGAATGGGGCCAGTCCTTCCTAATTCCGATGGAGACCCGCCTGAATGGGGCGCTGAACAGCAGTGCAACCGCCATTCCCGTGGCGACCGGAACCGGGTACTACTTCCAGAAATGGATGACTGCCACCATTGTCGATGTCAAGGCAGGGACTACCGATGTCCCCGACTGGTCCACTGCTGAACGCATCTGGTGTTCTGCCGATCCGACCGCTGACGGGATCACCGTTGGCACACGCGGATCGTTCGGGACCGCCGCGGCATCGCACGCTGATGGAGCACTGGTCTTTCTGACCGGCACCGCAGAACCGTACAACGCCTCCCATTCGGAAGCGCCCCGCCAGCGCGGGCTCAAGTACTACAACTATCCGCAACGCTTCGGGGCCAAGCTGACTGCTGACCGGGCCGCGCAGAACACACCAAGCTACGAGAATCCGACGAACGTGCTGCTGCTGGATCATGCGAAGGAACTGGTCAAGCAGAAGAAGTACCTCGAATTCTCGTTCTGGCAGGGACGCCGCAACAAGGGCGACGGCAGTCAGACCAACCCGTCGATGATGGGCGGGATCGAAACCTTTCTCACCACCAACAACTTCGATCTGGGCGGGGAGCTGCTGACCCCCGGCACGCTCGATGACATCTTCCGCGAAATCGCCAAGAACACCACGACCCAACCGGGACAGTTGCAGTTCTTCGGTGGGTTCGACGAAGTGGCGATCCTCGATACGCAGATCAACCCGATTCGCCGGGCGGATATCGGATCGAAGGAATACACCAACTTCATCAACAAGTACAACTTCCGGACCGGCAGCATCGACGTTACCCCGACTCGCGATGTGCCACGCGGCAAGATCTTCCTGCTCGACCTGAGCAAGGTCAAGATCAAGCCGTATGCCGGATGTAACTGGCACGTCTCCGGTCAGAAGGGCGACGACTTCGCCGTCGATCACGATGTGAAGGCGATCTCCGGCGACTTCACCCTTGAAGTGCAGGGCGAAGCCAGCATGGCCGTGTTCTCCAACTTCAACACCGACCTCGATCAGTACACCACGACCGTTGGTCGCTGGTAATCGATGAGCGGGCGGCACTGACCGCCCGCGTCTTCCGGGAGCAACCGAACCCCATGACCACCGCAAAGACTGCAAGCAAGGCCACCGATGCCGAAACCCCGGACGTTCAGCCAGAACAGGATGCACTGGACGTGACCGATGCCGAAACCCCGGAAACATCGCAATCGTTCCGCAAAACCCTCTGGACAGCGGGACCCGCGCCAATGGTGCCGGACTACTCGGTCATCGTGCCGGGCAAACGGCGACCGTACAAGTTCCAGAATGGCAAGCTCGTGGTTACCGATCCCGGCGATTACGACTTCATCCTCCGGGCACTGGGCGGCAAGGTGTTTGAGGAAGACTGGCCGGAAGACAAGCCTGCACTCATGAACGAGCAGACCGGCTTTGCGCCACGGTCATTTGCGGCAGCACAGGCGCACAACCGCCTGCTCAACAACTAGGAGAACACGACCATGGCAACCTCTCGCCAACTCTTGCCCAGTGCCGTCCGCGACCTGACCACGCCCCGCTATTCCCCCGCCCAGAACACGGGCTATTCCACTGGCGTCCGGATCGATATCGACATGACCACGGTGACCAGTACCAAGAACGCCACCTTTGCGATCGAAGGCTATGACCGCGTGGCCGACGAATGGTTCGCACTCATCACTTCGGCGGCGCAAACATCGACCGGGCGCATTGCCCTGCAAGTCGATCCACGTCTGGCAGCGGTCACCAACCTGACTGCCAATGCCATCCTACCGAGCCAGTTCCGGTTGAAAGCCAGCGGCACGGACACGCTCAGCGAGTTCAGTGCCCAGATGACGTTGACGGACTGATGACCATCGCGCAGCGGGTGGTTGGCCCGGTCATCCCCTCCGATACGAATACGGTGGACCTGACCATGACCGGGCAAACCCTCACGGCAAATGTGAAGGCATCCAGTATCAAACCGGAGCATCTGGATAGCACGGTCTTTGCGGGAAGCGGTACGGCTGGCACCGCTTCCCATTCCGACCACACGCACACATCGAGTGCAATCACGAACTTCGCCGCTGCCGTATCGGCCAACAGCGATGTGTCCGCCAACACCGCTGCCAGGCACACGCACAGCAACAAGACCACGCTGGACGCCACCACCGCCAGCTTCACGACTGCCAAGGATTCCAAACTCAGCGGTATCGCTGCCGGAGCGGAAGTCAATGTGCAGAGTGACTGGAATGCCGGGAGCGGCGACGCCTTCATCCTGAACAAACCCACCCTCGGGACCATCGCCGCACATGCCGAAGCTGATTACGTTGGTGCCGGTTTCGGGTACGCCCTGACGCAGAATGTCGCCAATCTGGACACCACCAGCACCACGACCAATACGGCACTGGGGCCATTCAATGTGTCTTACCCATGGTCCGGTACCTATATTGTCATGCTTTCACTCAGTGGTGTTGTTTCTCGAAGTGTCGGCACCGGACGTATCTATGTTGTGCTTGGTTCGGATATCTCGGGATTCGTCGCTGCTGACACATTGGTGAGCTATACCGCGACCGCTGATAGTCTCCATGTTTCACTGACGGCATCCCATATGGTCACAAATCCCACGACGTTCGCCTCATTCAATGTCACCCCAACCATTCGCGGAGATGTGACTGCCGGAACCACCTACTGGCGATTTGGAAAACTGTCCGTCTCGATCATCAGGGTAGCGTGATATGGCAGACCGTGTCGGCGACCGTCTTGAAGCCACCATCCCCCTGTTCGACGGGGCCACCCCGATCACCGGGAAAGCGTTTGCCATCGACCAGCAGACCGGACCATCCGGGGCGATCAGTGGCACGACCGTTACGGAGATTGGCGGCGGGCTCTACCTGATCCAGACCCTCCCGACCACCGTAGCCGGGCACTACACCGTAATGGTGCACGCCACCTCGGGGGCGAACCAGGACCCGTACGTTGCCACATGGGATGTGGACACTGGCTGGGACATGACCCAACCGGTGACGATCACCAACGGCATCACCCGCAAGCTGTTGCGCCGCCGCGTGCTGGCAAAGTTCGGTGATCTGACCGTACTGACCGCCACGGCCACTGGCAGCACTACTACGCTCAAAGACACCACCCGCATTGTGGGCGAACCGAGCCGCTTTGCGGGGCGACAGGTGCTATTCACCGGGGGCACGGCTGGCAATCTGGGGCTTATCCGCTATATCACCGCGAGTAGCCGGGATACGAACACCATCACCTTTTCGCAGGCGCTCCCGTCGGCCACGGCCAGTGGCGATGAAGCCGAGATGACGAACGCGCACGGACTTGGCGTGACATTCGATGCGGTCCACGACTGCATCAATACCGCCATTGCCATTGCGCAATCGGTGGCACTGGTGCCCTTGCTGGCAACCGCCGCCGATCCGTTCGATGGAGAAACCACGCGATCCATTGCCCTGCCCGACACGTTCGTCGGGGTGAACCGCGTGCAGTACCAGCTTGCCGAGACGGGCGAATGGAAGAATCTGCGCCATGCCGCTGCGTCCGGACAGGATGGATGGAGCGTGGATCGCACCACGCGGGAAATCACCGTTGCGGGATCGATTGCCGACCGCATCAATGGATTGCCGGTGCGGGTCTACGGGTTTGCCGTGCCATCGCCACTGACCACGGATGATGATCTGACCCAGGTTGATCTCGACTGGTTGCTGAACGAAACCTGTTCACTGCTGGCGCTCGATGTGGTGTCACCGCGCGCGGCATCGAGTGACTGGGCATCGCGCGGTCTGCTCTGGAAGCAGCAGGCGGATGAGCGGTATACCCGGCTGACCCCGAACCTCGGACCATCGTTTGTGAGGTTGCGGTGATGAGCACCTTTGACACCATTGTCGATGGCATCAATGCCGGGGAATCGCGCCTGCACACCCTGCCGGAAGAACTCATTCTCGACGATGCCGGGGTGCGGATCACCGCCATTGTCCGAACCGATACCAGCCGGTTTGAGCCGCGCATTACGGTGGGCAATCGTACGAAGGATTCCGATGCCCTGTTGTCGTCATGGGTGCAGGATGACTGGTCCGGTGGCGGGTTGACCCTGAAGCATAACGAAGGGGCAACGGACAGCCGCTTCCGCTGGTCTACCTGCTGGACGCTGAATCGCACCCAACTGGCCCTGCCACCGAAACGCAACAGCTACACCCTGAGCGACACCGGAGCCGGGGCGGGGAACCCTGTCACCGTGCCCCTGCTTGAAATGCTGGATAGCGCCGGGGATAACCGGGTTTGGGCATCGTCGGGAAAGCGGGTGCATGCGCTGTACTACGCATCCGGGACGTTTGCCAGTGCCGGGCACGCGGACCTGAGCCATCTGCCCGCCAATCACGCGGCCATGTGGAACGACAAGCTCTGGATACCTTGCACAACCGCCGTTGTGGATGTCTCCCGGACTGGCACCATCGGAACGCAGGACACGGCGGTCAAAGCCGTGGCGGTGCAGACATGGGACAAGCGCCTGTTCGCCTTGACCAGTGACGGCTACCTGCGCTACCGCACTCTCGCTGGGTCGGGATGGGAAACGGCTAGCGCCGATCTGAAGCTTCCCGAAGACCAGACCCCGATTGACCTGTGCGAGTGGTATGACCGGCAAGGTAATCTCACCGTCTTTATCCTGACCGATCAGCAACTCTGGGGCTACGATCCGGAATCGGACACGATCATCCCGACCGATGTGCAATGGCCCCCGAATCTCTCGGCCTGCTTTGTGCCGTGGCGGTCGGAATCGCTCTATGTGGCGACCGGGCTTGGCATTGAACGCATTACCCGTGATGGGGTGCGGACGCCAATGGGGCTGGATCGGGACTACGGGTTGCCACCGAGCCTGCTTTCGCTCAAGGGACTGGCAATCCGGGCGCTGTGTCCCACCTACAATCTGCTGTTGGCGCTGGTGTGCAACACCTCCCTCGACGAGGACGATGCCTTCCTGATGGCGTGGAACGAATCGGGATGGCACTGCCTTGGCACGGTACCGGGGAACAAGGGTGGGTCATGGTCTCCGAAGATGCTGACCACCGCCACGGTCGGACCAGACGGTCGGACCTACCGCGTCTGGGTGGGCGGAGAACGCAACCAGATCGGCATTGGCATGGGTGGGGATTGCGAAATCCAGACGTGGGCACTCTCCCCCAATCGACACGGACCCTTGCAGAACATCTATCGCACGGTGGGGGAATTCGAACTGAGCGCCATCCACTACACCGGGTGGTTCGACGCCGGGATGGAAGGGTTCGACAAGCTGCTCTCCCATTTCGATATTGAGCAAACCCAACCGGAAGGGGTGGCGTGGAGCAGTAGTGTCAATGTGACCGTGGCGTTCCGGACGGAAGCCGATCCTTACACCTGGATCACCCTTGGCAGCACCAGCGCGTATGGCATCAACCGGTTCCGGTTCGGGGTGGATGCGGACAATTTCTCGCGGGGCGTGGGCTGCAACCGGGTCGAATTCCGCTACATGCTGGCATCGAACAGTAATACCCGCACGCCGGTCATCGATCACACCAACCTGAAGTTCATCACCCTGTCGCAACCGGGCGCCTCGTGGACCGTCGATATTCCCCTCGATCAGGAGAATGTGAACGGGCTGGGACCGCGCGAGATTTCTGACTGGCTGGCACAGGCCACGTACAGCCAGTCCTTTATGAAGATGATCCATGGCGGCAAGACCTACCGGGTGCGCATCGCCCAGCACGCCTCCAATGAGGGACTGGCGGACAATCCATTCCGTCGCGATTCCGCCGTGATCGTCGAGTGTCCGGACGGGGTGACGTAATGGCTGAGCAACGTCGCCGCAGTGTCCGGCCCCCACGCATGCCACAGAATCCGGTCTGGCCGAAAGGTCCGAAGGTCCTGCAACAACCACAGGGTAGCGACCGGGTAAGCGGACCGGGCAATCCCCCACCGGGATTCATCACCCCCACGAACAGCCGGTCCGAATGGGTGATCTACTGGGCGCTCTGCAAGGTGCTGGGATTCCCGAGAGATGCGCGTGTCGGTCCATTCATTGGCTGGCCGGGATTGTGGACCTACCAGACGCCATTTGAAGGCGGACGCGCGGCAGGTGGCGGACAGGTCATCGACTTCGTGGTGTACCCGCCGTCTGGCAGTGTGCAGGGGGCGATTGCCATTCGCATCCAGACGGAGCGGTATCACATCCTCACCGACCAATCGAAGCAAACCCTTGACTGGCTGCTGGCACAGCGACTTGGAGGCACCTACCGCGTGCTGGATATCTATGAACAGGACTACATCAGCGATACCAGTGGACAGGCAGCGGTGCTGACCGTCAAGCAGGGATTGTTTGGCGGGCAGGCATCGAGTCCGCTGCGCAGTGGACGCGCACAGCGGATTCGGGGTGTGTGATGGAGATAACAGCCCATGAGCGACGCCATCACCGTGGCCCTGATCGCCCTGATCGGGGTGCTGGCGACTGCGTGGGTGCAGTGGCAGAACGGAAAGACCGCAAAATACAAGGCATCCACGACCAACGCCATCGACATGAAAGATCAGGAGTTGGCCGCTGCCCACGCCTACATACGCACCCTGTTAGGGCGCATCAACACCCTCGAACAACGGTGCGCCGGACAGGAGGGGAACCAGTGAAACGCATTCGTTCGTTGCTGCGAACCCTGACCTGCCTGTTCCGCGCTGACTGCAATGTCTTTCCCGGCGACGACTTCACCCGTTGGGCAGATCGCAAAGCGGAAGAAGCCAAACGGTCCGCTGCTACCCTGCGAGCTTCGCGGGAAGTCTATGAGCGATCCAACCCGATTACCGACGCCATTCTGGGGAAAAGGAATCACCAATGAGCCGAGTGCTGAAGCACCCACTGGTGTGGCTGGTGATCCTCACGGCGGTGGCGATCATCATTCTGAAACACATCACCCCCGATCAGAACAGCCGCCTGTTCATCCCCGCCGTGATGACCACGATTTCCTGCATGTACGCCCTTGCCGCCCTCTCGATGGTGGTACGCACCCGCCTGTGGTGCTGGTCCATCCTGAGTGCTGGGCTGCTCGGGACGTTCGTGGCCGATGCCGTGTGGTGGATGTCGCTGTACCAGAACGGCAGGGGGCAACCGTGGTTCGTGGAACACAAGGACAACCTGCTGATCTTTGTCGAAGCGTTGTTCGCCGTGGGGTCGGTGTTTGTGGTGGTGGGACTGGTACAGGAATGGTGGCGGGAACGCTGCGAGCGAAGAACGAACGAGGAGTAAACCCATGCCGACACAAATCAAGGCAATGCCATCGGCCACCATCGAACAAGCGATCACCTTTGCGAAGAGCACTAACCCACAGCGGCCCGACGAGGTCACCAACTACTTGCGAGAACTCTGGCGACTTGGAACTGATCTCGGGTACGACCCGGCAGTTCTTGCCGCGCAATCAGCCTACGAAACTGCTGACCCGAACGGTGGCGGGCCGTGGGAATCGGATGCGTGGGTGCGCAATCTGAACCCCGCCGGTATCGGGGTGACAGATGGCGAGAATGTGTCGATCCGCTTGTATAGCGGCATCGACGCTGCGCGCGTGCATTTGCAGCATATGTCCGGGTATGTCGATGGCGTGACCGGGTGGAATGCGCACGCACCGTACACCAGTCTCGATCCGCAATGGTTCGCCCTGATCCGCTCGGGCATGGCGGGCAAGGTGAAGAACGTCGAAGACCTCGGTTCCGGGTTCTGGGCAACGCAGCAGAAACCACAGTACGCCAATGGCATCCTTGCGTGGCTCTCGAAACTGCGCGGCGCAAGTCAACCAGCACCACCGCAGACCGGACCGGATGTGCCGGACGATGCGTGGTCTTTACTGCCCGATCTGATCTGGGTGGATGGATGCACGAACTACCACAGCCGGAGCGGGACCATCCCGATCTTCCTGGTCCGCCACATCACCGATGACTTCGTGTTCGCCAATACGAAGTCATGGTTCCTGAATCCGGCATCGCAGGCGTCCAGTCACTTCGTCATCGAAACCAATGGAGACACCTACCAGTTCGTGTCATCGCTCAATGCGGCATGGACCAATGGCGATGTGAACATGCCACGCACGGACATTCCGGCACTGAATGCCGCCATCGCCAAATACCGGTCAGGCAAGAACTTCAATGACTTCTGCGTGACCGTCGAACACATCGGCAAACCGGCGAGCAAGATCACCAAGCAGCAGGAGGAATCCAGCATCGCCCTCGGCAAGTACTTCTCGCACCCGAAGGTTTACAACATCCCGCCCCACCGATACGGGCAACTGCGGCACAGCGATGTGAATTCCGTGAGCCGCGCCTATTGCCCTGATGGTGCCATCGACCTGGAGAAAATCATCAAGGCGATGGGCGGGGACCCGAACCGAATGAAAGCGGCATAAGGAGGAACCATGCCAACCCCAACCAATGAACCCGTTGCCTACTCCACGCTCATCGCCCTGCTGATCGCCGCCCTCGTTTCGTATGGCCTGCCGATCACGGGTGAACTCACTCAGTTCCTCGTCACCGCCGTGCCGATCCTGATTGCGGCCATTGTTGCCCGGTCGAAAGTCACGCCAACCAGCAAACGGTAGAAGGAGAAGACATGGTCACCATTACTCACGATCGAAAGGTCATCGACTCCGCAACAAACAGTATGGGAACATTCAGGTATGAAGGGGATATTCCAGCAAACCTGAACTTTCTCGAAATCAACGGACCGGATGGACTAGTTTCATACCAAGACGTGTTCCGGTTTATCAACATGATGCGGTCAATGGAGGCAGAACTCGGCACGCCGTCACTCGCCTTTCCAGACAAGGACGTAGATCAAGTACCCGAATAGCCCGGTTATGACAATCATCCGGTGCATCTGTTCTGATTTCCCCCACGAAAAAGCCCTACGTCGCTCACGGCGGCACGTAGGGCTTTCCAGGTGTGGTTTCACGGTGAAGGATTCCGGAGACGTTCGCATGTCGTCTCTCACAGCAGTTACGCGGTTCCTTGCGCTCAGACCGCCCCTCGCGAGACGGCCACTCTTCCAGTTTGCTTCAC
>JACZCW010075424.1_pt1 | contig 29238 bp, 30 predicted proteins | sample 8641861 | NCBI WGS metagenome assembly JACZCW01 (sample SAMN15324607, study PRJNA640507) | soil metagenome | isolation source: intercropping sugarcane | place: China: Luxin town, Laibin City, Guangxi Province | collected 2019-07-25 | depth 10cm m | reverse complement strand
GTCCAGCCCGGGATCGTCCAATGCCGCCTGCAGCTCAGACCGACGTTGCTGGTCTGTCCCCGCCAGGTAACCCTGGCGTCGGGCTGCGAGATCGCGGGGAACTCGCAGCTGAAATGGGCTGAGCCGGGCAAGTCCACGCTCGAGCTCTTCGGCGTCAAATGGACCTGACGGGGCTACGACGGCGATGGTCGCGGACGGAAGCAAGGGGAGCGGTGCGAGCACGCGACTTTCTTGCCGGCTCGCGGTCGGTGGTCAAGGGTCGGGGGTTTGACTATGGTAGGGAATCAAACATGGACCGAATGGCAGCGCTGACCCGCTTCACCGACGCCGCGGCCAGTCGGGCCTTACCGGTGCTGGGTCGCGCGCTTGATGCGGCACGCCGGCGTGCAGAAGACCTATCACGCAAGGTTCTGGGTGAAGACTTTCAGGCCCGGGTGGAGTGGTTGCGTCGGCGCTACCAAGACATGGGAGGCGATCCGTTTGGACTTGACCCGGATGTGGCCAAGTCCGCGGTGACGGTGTTGTCATTCTTCCATCGTCTCTATTTCAGAACCGAGACGTTTGGGCTCGATAACGTGCCTGAAACGCGCGCGCTCTTGGTTGCTAATCACTCCGGGCAAATCCCCATCGACGGCGCGATTTTGGGGAGCTCGTTATTTTTGGATCTCACCCCGCCTCGCGTGGGGCGCGCGATGATCGAAAAATGGGCGGTGTCGCTGCCCTTTGCATCCACTTTTTTCAACAAGGTGGGGCAGGTGGTGGGCGTACCAGAGAACGCGCGCAGATTGCTGGCGATGGAGGAACTGCTCATCGTCTTCCCCGAAGGCGTGCGCGGCATTACCAAGCCGTTTAGCAAACGCTACCAATTGCAGGATTTCGGTTCAGGCTTCATGCGCCTAGCCATCGAGACCAACACACCCATCATTCCGGTGGCCATCGTGGGAGCCGAGGAGCAGTACGTCAATTTGGACAACCTGGAGTGGGCCGCGCGACTGCTGCGAATTCCAGCGTTTCCCGTGGTCCCGCAGGTGCTGGTGCCAGGCGGACAACTGCCGTTGCCCATGAAGTATCGCATCTATTTTGGTGAGCCCTTGCGCTTTGGCGGAGACCCACTGGATGAAGAAAGTGTGATCGCGGACAAGGCGTGGTTGGTGAAACAAACCATACAAGACATGCTCAATCGCGCGCTCGCCGAGCGCAGGGACTACTTGAAGTGAGCTCGCAAAAGGCGGGCACGGTCCTAGTCACGGGTCTTTCTGGTCGACTTGGACGTCGGGTGGTGCGTCGACTGCATCGCGCGCGTCCGGTGGTAGGACTGGACCCACGCACGGTCAGCGATCTGCCCAGCGACGTCGAGCACGAAGCCTTGGATCCCTTGCGCAGCGGCGCGCGCCGCCTGTTTGCTCGCGGTGATGTCTCGGCCATCGTGCACTTGGGTGTGGTGCACAACCCAAAGGCCGCACGCTCGGACTACCACAGTCAGAATTTGCGAGTGTTTCGCAGGGTGGTGGAGCTGGCGGAGACATTTCGCATTCCCAAGTTGGTCCTGTTGTCCAGCGCGAACGCTTACGGCCCCCGCGCAGAAAATGCTCAGTTTTTGACTGAAAATGCCCCGCTTTTGGCGGGCGAGCGCTTCTCCGAGATGCGCGCCTTGGTCGAGCTCGACATGTACGCGCAATCGGTGTTTTGGCGCTTGCCCAACCTGGAATTGGTCATCGTGAGGCCGGCCAATATTTTGGGCACCGTCCGTAATGCTCCCTCCAACTATCTACGCCTGAAGGTCGTGCCTACGCTCATGGGTTTCGATCCGATGATACAAATGGTTCATCAAGATGACGTAGCGCAGGCGATTGAACGCGCCTTGGTGCCGGGCGTGCGCGGGATCTTCAACATCGCCGGACCTCCACCTGTCGCGCTGTCCAAGGCCGTGGCGATGCTTGATCGCAAGACCATCACGGTGCCGTATTCCGTGGCAAGAGGCGGGTTATCCAGCCTGTTTGCCTTGCGGATGGTCAGCTTTCCCGCCCCCGAACTGGATTTCATTCGTTATGTGTGCATGTGTGATGACACGTTGGCCCGCAGTACGCTGGGGTATGCTCCCCAGTTTGATCTGCTCAAGACACTGAGCGCGGTGGATGCGGAACGTTGGGCGCCATGAATTGGACACGGCTGGTGGACGTCATTCTGGTTTCCGGCGGGCTGTTCGGCGCTGCGCTGGGTTGCGCTGGGTCGGGCAGCGCGACGCGGGGTGGTAAGCAACCCGAGCCCAGTTACCAAACGCCGCCGCTCCCGGCATGGTCGCCCACGGCCGCACCTCAGTCGACGGACGCGGCCGCGCTGGAAGGAGAAGGGGTGGGGGCGCAAGCTGGTCCTCCGGAACTCGGCGGTGAGTGGGTGAGCGAAACCCCGCAAAAACCAGCAGAGTCTGAAAAAAGTGTGGACTCGCCCCCCGAAGAAGGTCAAAATTCCTCGACCGCGCCCTCTGACCATGGCACGGTTGCGCCCCCCCAGAGTGACTAATTCAAGAGCCAAATCTATCGCCCCCTTGTCGTACGAAGAGGAAACCGCGCGCCGCGTTGAAAACAGCCGACGCATTGCGCTGCGTGTCGCTACGGCCGGTATGGACAGAAAAGCCCTCGGCGTCGAAATCATCGATGTGACGGGCAAAATCGACTATGCGGACTTTCTCGTGCTCATGACGGGCACCAGCGATCGCCACTGCGGTGCCATCGCCGATGAGGTCGAGCGTCAGCTGGCCCAGGTGGGTGAAAAGGCCCTGGGCGTCGAGGGTAAGGGTGAGCAATGGGTGCTTTTGGACTATTTCGACGTAGTCGTGCACGTCTTCACCGAAGATGCTCGTGATCTGTATGACATCTCTGGCCTGTGGCTCGACGCCAGTCGGGTCAAGGTGCCTGTTCGTGAACTGCGCTCCGACGTCAATTGAGTAGCCGTTAGGTCAATCGAGCAGCGGGCTAGTGATCCGCAACACAATTTGGGGTGCTCAGTTGCCCTTCGGTCCTCTCATGAAGATCTCAGTTGTCGCGGCCGGCAAGATCAAAGAGAAAGCCCTGCGGGCGGTCGCGGATGACTACGTGGCTCGCATCGCGCGTTACGTCCGCTTTGCCGAAATCGAAACCAAGGACGAGCGCGATTTGCACCGGGGTGTACCTGAAGGGGCTCGGCTGATTGCCCTCGAGGTGTGGGGAAAGCAACTGAGCAGTGAAGAGTTTTCCCAGCGTCTGGAGAGTTGGGCCAGCGTAGGCAAGGGCGAGATCGCGTTCGTGATCGGAGCTGCCGAGGGGATCCCCGCGGGTCTCAGCCAGCGCGCTGATGAGCACCTGAGCTTGTCCAAGATGACCCTGCCGCACCGCTTGGCTCGAGTGGTATTGCTCGAGCAGATTTACCGTGGGTTGAGTATCTTGCGTGGCGAACCCTACGCACGTGAAGGCTGAGCGCAGTCGCGGTCACGAGGCTTGCTTGGCGCGGGCGCGCGAGACGATCCAAGCCAATCCGATGCTGAAAATGTAGAGCCCAATCAGAGGCGCCGCCAACATGATCTGGCTCAGTGGATCGGGTGGAGTGATGACCGCGGCGATGATGAACGCAATGACGATGAAGTAGCGGAAAAACTTGATGAGGTGCGTGTGATCGACGACACCGGCGATGGCCAGAAAGAACACAACCACGGGGATCTCGAACACCGCACCGAAGGCGACCAGCGCACGGATGACGAACGACAAGTAACTCTCGATCATCACCGTGGGCTCGACCTTGAGCGCTGAATCCAGCGGCATTTCGGCAAATTGGAGCAAATAGTCGAAGGCGACCGGGAACACGAAACGCCATCCAAAATAAGCGCCCGCGCAAAATAGGGCACAGCTCATGGTGACGAAGGGCAGGACCAAGCGCTTCTCTTTCGAATACAAGCCGGGAGCAATGAAAGCCCACAGCTGGTAGAGGATGATGGGCAGAGCCAGCACCATTCCACCCAGGATGGCGATCTTTACGTAGCTAACGAACAACCCCGCCGGGTCGCCAAAGTGGAGCGAAGGGCGAGTTCCCCCTTGGTTTCCCCAGCCGTCGACGAAGGGTTTGGTGAGCAATACCAGGAGGCGGGTCTTGTAGATCCAGGCGACGGTCGCACCGATGAAGAACGCAAGCCCCATGCGAATCAAACGCGTGCGTAGTTCTTGGAGGTGCTCCCAGAAGGTCATGTGTCCTTCATGGGGATCGTCGGCGACGGGGTTTGCGGGAAGTTGCGGCTTGGGCATGGATCAACTGGTCGTATCGGGCTCGACCGGCTGCGCTGTGGGCGGAGGAGCAGGTGCGGCGATGGGGTCTGAAGTGGCCGTTTTAGCCTCGGAACTGTCGGGGGTAGCCGCGGGCGTTGATTCAATCAGCAGATCATCAGCGAGGGCGCTCGAGCAATCGACCCCTTCGGGTGGAAACTCCTGGTGCAGTTCAGGGGGCTGCGCCGCGGGCTGCGCCCAACTGGGGGTGCCAGATGCGCGGCTCTGGGTCTGCAGACCTTGGCCACGCAGCAGCGACCTGAGTTCCGCCACGCCGTCGATGCCTTCTTCGCGCAGGATGTCATCGATGCCCGTCTGCGCGCGCATGTCTGAGGTGATGCGCTTGACTTTGCCCACCCATTCCCCGGCCGTGCGCATCATGGCGGGGAGCTTGTGTGGGCCAACCACAACCAGTGCGACCAAGCCGATGACCGCAATTTCGAGAAAGGAGACCCCAAACACGCGCGGGAAGCTAGCTTTTCACCTTGGACTACGCAACGGAACAATGAGCCCGAGCAGGTCAGCCGCGGCCCAAACTGCGGGCGATCACCACCCGCTGGATTTGGCTGGTTCCCTCATAAATTTGCAGCACCTTGGCATCACGCATCAGTTTCTCCACTGGATAGTCTTTGACGTAGCCGTTCCCGCCAAAGACTTGGACCGCGTCGATGGCCGATTGCATCGCTCGATCTGCACCAAAGGCCTTGGCGTAGCTGGAGACAATGGGGTTTCTCACGCCGTGATCGAGATTCCACGCTGCTTTTTGGTAAAGCAGGCGCGTCGCCTCGGTGGAGATGGCCATATCAGCTAGGATGGCCTGGATCATTTGGTGTTCGATGATGGGCTGACCAAAACTCTTCCGCTCACGCGCGTAGGCGACGCTCTCGTCGAGACAACGTTGCATCAATCCTGCGGCCATCGCTCCAATGTCCGGGCGAGTTTGGTTGAAGGTCTCCATGGCCAACTTGAAGCCTTCGCCGCCGGGAGCGAGGAGGTTCTCCTTTTTGACCACGACATCCTCGAAGTGCACGGCCGCTGTGTCGCTGGCGCGTTGGCCCATTTTGTCCTCGTGTTTGCCCACGCGGAGTCCGGGCGTGTCGCGATCGACGATGAATGCTGCGATCCCTTTGTGGCGCGTCGCAGGATCAGACGTGGCGAACACGACGAAGAACGAGGCCAATGATGCGTTGGTGATCCAACACTTTTCACCGTTGATGACGTAGTCGTCACCGACCTGCGTAAAACGCGTTTGCATGCCGGCGACGTCGCTGCCGCCACTGGGCTCGGTCGTGCAGTAGCTGGCAAACTCGGGACTGGAGGTCAAAAGGCCGAGGTAGCGCTTTTTTTGCTGCGTGTTGCCGGCGAGCAGGATGGGGGTGAGCGCAAGCGTATTGGCCAACATGCTAGTTTGGATGCCCGTGCAGCCATAGGCGAGCTGTTCAGCGATGAGTGAGTTTTCGACTTCACCCAGGCCCGCACCGCCGAATTCCTCTGGAACGGTGGGGTTGACCAAGCCCAGCTCCCACCCAGCGGCGAACACGTCACGGGGAAATCGGGATTCCCGATCACACTCGGCGGCAACTGGAATGATACGCTCACGCGTAAAACGCGCAGCCATTTCGATCAACGCGCTCTGCTCTTCCGAAACTTGAAAATTAAGCATGGTCGTCCACTCATCCTCTCCGCAAATCGGGCTCATCTAGGCTGGCTCGAGAGGCCAGCCCCTCGACCCAGTACGGCAGTTTTGACCAAAGGCGAAAGGAGAACAAGCGTGTCCAACTAACTCAGCGTCGGGCGCGATTTTTTGCTCGAGCTACTTCCTCGCGCACGGCACGGGCGCCCAAAACATAGCCAAGCAGCAGGCCCACGAGCAGCACGCCGGGGATGTAGATGATGTGTTCAAACGTCACAGTATGTCACCTGCGGTCATACGTGAGAGGCGCTCTGTGCCTCTTGCTTGTCGAGCTGCTTTTCCAGCTGTTGCATGCGCGTGTCTAGACCGCGCAGCTTCTTTAGGCTGAGCCAGATGAGCCCAAACACACACGCCCACATCAAAATGTAAGCAGCCAGGAGCAGCCCAGCCGCGCTTGTGCTTTCAGCGCCTCCGGTGACCGGGACAAATTCAGCACTCCGATCCTCAGGTGTCGTCGGCGCGAGCGCGGCGATCAATGTTGTATTCATCATGATTCAAACGTCTCCCTCACTGAGGCCAAGCGCGGCGCTCAGCTCCTCTGCCTGGCGCAAGCGTGATTCCATCAGCGCGAGCCGGGCCCGCACGAACAGCAGCAGTATCGACAAGGCGGTCATGGTCAGAAAACCAAAAAAGAAAGCGTGGCGCATCTCCGGACTGGCCAAACCGCCGCCGCCCTTGCCCACAACTGTTGGATGGTTGCCACCCCACAGCTGCACTGAGTAGTGAATGATGGGTAAGAGCGCCGTACCCAAGATGCCGAATGCGGCTGCGAAGCGCCGTTCCGCGTCACCATCGCCGGTGAATTTACGCAGCACGACCATGGCGACGTAGAGCATGACGCTCAGCAACAGAGTCGTGAGCCGGGGGTCCCAAGTCCAGTAGACTCCCCAGGCCTTTTTTGCCCACAACGGCCCGCTGGTCATCACCATCAAACCGAATGCGACCGCGCCTTCGGCGCCCGCCTGAGCCCAGGCGTTTTTGTTGTGCGTGGGGCGCACCAAGTAAGCGCAACTGGCGAGGAAACACACGCCCCCGCAGATGTACAAACCGTACGCGGCCGGTACGTGAAAGTAGAAGATCTTTTGAGCGAGGCCACCCGCCTCAGCCTGCGCCTCGGGAGTTTGCGTAAAAATGTACCACAGGTGGTAAGCGAACCCGAGGAAGGTCAAAAGGCTGAGCGCGAGTGCGCCCGATGGCGACGCGAGTGCCCCGAGGGCCAAGAACCCGCGTGATGAAGGCCGGTGGGGTGAGGAGGAGAGACGGTGCATGACGCTTAAATGTCGCAGGAGGCGAGGGCAAGGTACGCGATGATCTCAGCCTGGAGCAACTCAAACTCTTTGACCGTCACATCCAGTTTGGATTGTCGTGCGACCCGCTGGGTATCCACAAGGTCAAAACTGCTTCCTGTCCCGTTGACGAACTTGGCCCGCGCAAGCTGAGCGTTATTTTCTGCGATATCTTGCGTGGTGACGGCCACCTCCAAGCTGCGCTTGGCTACCTCGACCCCGCGCATGGACTGGCGCACTTGGATGGTGGCGTCTCGTTCAATCTGGATGCTCTGTTGCTTGCTTTGCTCCCAGAGCGCAGTGTTGAGCGTACGTTCGCCATAGCGGCGGCCACCGTCGTACAGGTGCCAAGTGAGCGATCCACCGATGGTCCAGGTGCTGTGCTTGCGGTTTACGTTGGTGATGAATGAGTTGTATGTGATAGTGGAGACGAAATCGACCGTGGGCAGGAAGCTCCACGTGACGGCCGCTCTGTTGCGTTCAGCAATGGCTGCCCCGGCGCGCGCAGCGCGCACGTCGGCGCGATCTTGGACGGTGCCGCTCTCATTGCAGGTATCACGTGCGTCCTTGCGCAGTTGGTCGAGCTTGACGTCACTGCTGACGCCCCAGGCGTCCGTTTCGCCCAAGGCGGCGCCCAGCGCTTCGCGCGCTTTGCGCAACGCCTCATCGGCTTCGATGACTTGCAAGCGGCTCGTCTGTACTTCTTGATCGGCGCGCAGCACGTCGATGGCGTTGCCGGCCCCCAAGGACGTCCGGCGTCGATTGAGGTCCAAGGTGGACAGCGCCGCGCTGAGATTGACCCGCGTCACCTCCGCTAGGCGCTCGGTGGTGATGACAGTGACCAGCGCTTGGGCGAGCCCGCCGATGATCAGACGTTGGGCGTCTTCGACCTGGATGGCCCGCTGCGCGATTTGCTTGCGTGCCGTGGCTGCGTCGTACCAGTTGCGCGCAGACAAAAGCGGAACCCGCAAGGTGGCGCCAATGTTCCACTGGGTGTCTGGATTGGGAATGCTGGTGACCGACAGATTGGGATCGTTGAAGTTGGGTCCCAAACCTTTGAGCAAGTGCTTGGTGAGGTTGCCGTTGCCTATCAAGGTGGGTAGTACATTGGCGAGGGCCATGCGCGCCTGTCCGCGTGCGGCCTCCACCTGACTGAGTGCGATGCGGTAGTCCGTGGACTGGGTGCGCACATGGTCGAGAGCGTCGCGCCAATTGGCAATGATTTGGGTGGGGGGCTCGATGGGATCGAGCATCGGGTCGTCCAGCATGACTTCCTGCTGCTGCGACGGAACCTCAGGCGCAGAGATGGGGGGGGCCGACGCGGGGGTCCCGCCTGGGCTATTTTGGGCCAGCACAGGCTGAACGAGCTGAAGCGAGGCTAATCCTAGCGCCCAGAGCGATCGTTTCATGGTGCGCTGCTTAGCACGCAACCCTCGCAAATCATTCCCGCAAACGCCACCTCGTGCGCGTGGCGTTAGCGCGACCAGCGCGCCAATTGATCGTGGACCTGGCGGTGGTTGCCCCCAAAGGCTTCGAGCAATTCCTCACGAGCCCGGTCCACCTGACCCGTGCGAAGCAAAGCATGGGCCAAAGAACTGGCGATTTCAGGTTCATGGGGCAGGGCGCTGCGCGCCAAAGCAAGCCAGCGCAGAGCTTCGTGTGAGCGGCCCATGACCACGTCGAGCAGGTGGCCTAAATTGTGAGCGTACCAGGGGCAATGCGGCACGATGTGCAGCGCGGCCCGGTAACTTTGCTCCGCCTTTTTGTAGTGGCCCAAATGCAAGCAGGCGAGACCAAGCGCCGCCAACGCTCGATCATCGTCGGGGTACTCCTTCAAGATCTCGTGAGCGAGACGAGCTGCCCGAAAGGGTTCAGTGCGGCAAATGAGCTCACACAGCTGCCGCTTGGCGTAGGTTTGATGGAGAGAGCCCGGTTGAGCTTGTCGCATCAAGCGCTCGACCATCGGGACAACCTCACCGACTGGGAGCCCTTGGGAGAGGGCCCATTCGATGTCGGTGTACATCCGATCGATGCTGTGCGCGTTCTTTTCCACTCTTCACGCTCAATTTAGCCTACCGCCCGCATGTGGTCCACACGAAATGGTTTTCTCGACGCAGCTCGACCCGCCTTTTCGCGACCAGTCGCGCCCCATCCGCAGCATCACGCCCTCATGCGAAAGGACGCGCGTTCCACGACGGTACCGCCTGATCCACGCCGTCGCGGGGGTGAGACGGGTCACAGGACAGGGCGGCGGTTTTGATGTAAACTCCGCGAGCTTGGGTCCGGGACGTGCCTCAATGTGAAGGACGCGAGCGGTTGCGATCGCGACTGCGTCGCCCATCACGCGAAGAAAACGAGCGCCCTGGCTTTTTTTCCCGCGCTTCTTCGGCGCGGACCTGCAACCCTGCCACGTCCTCTGCGTTGAGACAGTCGAGCGCCGGACTGAGCTGGTCGCGTGGCACGATGATGAAAGTGTGATGGGGCTTGAGGGTGATCCCCGATACCTGTCCGATAGGGAATCCACTGTCGGCCAGCGTGTCCAGGAAGTCGTCCTCGGTCACTTCATCATCAGCGCCCACGTTCACGAAGATGCGGGCTTGCTTGCTTGGGGTTGCGCGGGTGGATGCAGCATCACCCCGCTCAGGAACATCAAGGCTATCGCCGCGCAACAGCGCGCGCTCCTCGGCGCTCAGCAGATCAGCAGCCGAGATGACATCCATCTCCTCGAAGTCAGTTGCGCCCAGCTCGCCCACCTCCAACGCGCCGCCGTCAAATGGGACGGGCGCGGGCTTTTGCCGTGCGTTTTGCCGCTCCGGCGCTTGTGTGACGGTGGACGGTTGCTCCTCGACCGCGGCGCGCTGTTCAGTCAGGTGTGGTTGCGCCTCGGGGGGGAGTTCGATCGTCGCTTCGACCTCTTCGCCTTCGTCGAGCGGCGCCTCGGTCTTGAGTTTGTCTTTCTTTTTCTTCTTTTTCTTGCGCTTGTCGTGAGATTCAACCTGTGCGGGCGGAAGGGCTTCACGTCGCAGCGCGCCAGCGGTGTCGCCCGCCTGTGGGTGTGCGCCCAAATGATCCGCCAATAGACCAGCAACAATGAGCTCGGCCTGGTCTGAACTGAGCACCCGCTTGGCCAAGCTGCGATCGGTCTGCCCCAAAACGCTGGTCGAAAATGCCTGGGCCAAGAACTGGACGAGGTCGGTCTCACGACGCGTCCGCAGCTCGAGCGGTCGCGGCAAGTCGCGCTCTACCGGAAAAATCTTGTAGGTGAGCCGCAGCATGTACAAGTTGCCCACGTCCTGGGGCGTAATCAAGCTGAGCGCGGTGCCCGTGCGCCCGGCGCGCCCAGTGCGCCCAGTGCGGTGCACGTAGTTCTCCGTCGACTCCGGAAAATCCGCGTTGATCACGTGAGTGAGATGAGAGATATCAATTCCTCGCGCGGCAACATCTGTGCATACGAGGAAACGAAGCCGTCCCTCGCGGGTGGCCGACATGACCTTCTCTCGGTCCTTTTGTGAGAGATCCGCGTTGAGCCAGTCTGCTGCGTAACCTTGCTTTTGTAGCGCAGTGGCGAGAGTCTTTGTCTGATCGCGTGTGTTGCAAAAGATGATGGCGCTCTCTGGGTTCTCTATCTCCACGAGCTGCACTAGCTCTTCGGCTTTGCGGCCTGTGCTGCGATACACATAGTGCTCGATGGAAAGTGCACCCACGTGGTCGCCGCTGAGCGTGATGAACTCGGGAGTCTTCAGCCGAGAGTCGGCGATCCTCTTTACGTCCGGGGGCAAGGTCGCCGAAAAAAGGAGCGTCTGATGCCCGGCGGGCAGTTGCTCCATAATTTTGGTGATCTGCGGCAAAAAGCCCATGGAGAGCATCTCGTCGCTCTCGTCCAGCACCAGCGCGGTGATGGACTTGGCCTTGAGCGTGCCGCGCTCCAAGTGGTCGAGCACGCGACCCGGCGTGCCAGCGATGATGTGCACGCCGCTGGCGATGGCGTCGATTTGGGGATTGATGGCGGCGCCACCGTAAATGGCCGCTGCGGAGACGCCCCTGAACTTTCCGAGGAGCTCCAGCTCACGGTGGATCTGAAGGGCCAATTCACGCGTGGGGCACAACACCAACACCTGGGGTTTTTTTCGCTCGACATCGACGATGCGATCCACCACAGGTAGACCAAACGCCGCCGTCTTACCGGTGCCTGTTCGCGCTTGGACCACGACATCTTTGCCGGCGGCGACGCTGTCGAACACCGCGCGTTGGACAGGTGTGGGGTGAGTGTAACCAAGAGCATCGACGGCTTTGCGCACCTCATGGGAGAGAGGCAGTACGTCAAAGGTCGGGGGGGCCGAGCTGGATTCGGACTCGGTTGTAGGATGGATTTGCATCAGGGTGTAGGAATGGAGAGTGCCTTGACCAAGCGAGGTGTGGTCCGGCGTAAATGGGTGAGTTCAACCGCGTTGAGGCGAATGGATCGCTCTTCGGCGTAGCGTAGAAGCTCCAGAGAATGAATTGCCCGTAAGGCTACTTTATCCCGGGCAAGTTCGCACCTATGGACGATGCCGTGCGCTTGGCCCCAGGCCGGGTGGAGGTCCGCACGGAAGGCGCGCAACGCCTCCCGTTCGTTGAGGGTGTGGTCAGTGGCGTGTTCGCGCGCCGCTTCCAGGGCCTGCAGCAGCGCGTGGGCACCCGAGCGGCAGTCGTATTGGGTAGCTTCCATCGGCGGCCACAGCGACTGGGAGAGCACCGAAAGGGTCCCGACGCCGATCAACCACAGCGCCAAACCCCCGAGGAGCCACAGCGCGCTCTGGCGAATCGGGCCTCGCCCGCGCCGCTCGGGCGCAGAAGGAAGCTCTTCCGGGGGATTGACCATGGACCCGTCTAGTGGCGGGAGGGGGACGTCGTCAAATAACTGAAGAATGTCGCACCCCCGGCGCCCGGCACACTGGGGTGCTCTCGGCGACCCCTCAACTTATGCTGCCGGGCGTTTGGTTGTGTTCCGAATTGACCCCGCGGCACGACTCCATCATAGTTTCAGAAATCTTTGAAAGAAGCGAAGCCAGTTTTTAATGACTCTGCAATTTGACACCGCGCTCGGGGTCCTCAAGAAAGGGGGCAGCGCTCGAGGGGCTGGCGAGCGCTTCAATGGGCGTCTGGAAGATCTCCAAGCATTTTTGGGAGGACAGTGGTCAGAGGTTGAGGCCGCGTTGGCCAGTCTCGTGGCGGATGGGCCGCAGCCTGCGGTTGCTGCTGCGGAGCACCTGGTGTCCAAAGGCGGCAAGCGCGTGCGCCCGCTGTCGCTTCTCCTTGCGGCGCGCTGCTTTTCTGGCCAATCGAGCCGCGCCATCGTGGAGATGGCGTCGGTGGTGGAGTTGGTGCACTCGGCCACGTTGCTTCATGACGACGTCGTGGATGAAGGAATGGAGCGCCGTGGCGCTCCCACGTCTCGTCGTATTCACGGCAATGGCGTGAGCGTTCTGTCAGGCGACCTGCTGCTGGTGAGTGCGCTCGATCGTACACGCCAGGTGGCTCCTCAGCTGCTGCCTGAGTTGATCATCACGTTGCGACGGTTGGTCGAGGGCGAAATCGTGCAGTTGCGCGGAAGAACTGAACTGGATGTGAGCGAGGAAACCTACGAGCGCATCTTGCTCGACAAAACCGCGTCACTTTTCTCCTTCTCCACGCGCGCGGGGGCACGGCTTGCCGGCGCGGATCAAGTTCAAGAGGGTCACCTTGCAGAATTTGGTGAGCAACTTGGCTTGGCGTTTCAGTTGGTCGACGACGTCATCGACTACGAGGGCCAAGGTTCGGGTAAGACTTTGTTCGCCGATCTGGTCGAGGGCAAACTGACGCTGCCTTTGGTGCTCGCGATGCAATTGGACGCCACTTTGGTGCAACTCGTGCAGCGCATTCACCAAGGGGATGACAGTTACGTGGCTGAGGTCAGCCGTAAAGTGGTGGAGAGCGGCAGTTGCCAACAAGTGCGCACCCGCGCCCGGGAGCACACGCGTCGCGCTTTGGCCGCACTCGATCTGGTGCATGCCTCTCCAGCGCGCGAGCTGCTTCGTGCAGTCGCTCAGGATATGACCCGTCGGGTATTTTAAAATCGCACGTCACAAGGACGATCCGTGCCTAACTGCACGATGCCGGCGTCCGCTCAGTTCAAAGCGCCGCGATCTCCCTCTGGAGGAGGACGTTCGCCGAAGACCGCGCTGGCAATTTCACTTTCGAGGGTGGCCGTGATGGTGTCGGCAATTCGATCGACGTTGCCCGCCAAGCGCTCGATGTTGCGTTGGTAGACAAACACGCGGAGCAATTGACCGCGTCCATCACCGGCGTCGTCGAGCAGAATGGGCGCGCGCGGATCAGCACCGTCGACGACCACTTCCACTCCGGGGGCGTCCGCTACGTACAATTCCTTGGCGTCGACCACGGCGCGTAAGCGCGGATTGAGGAGCAAGAGCGCCTGCTGCACCGTTTCTTGGAACGCATCTCGAGACAGGCTCCACGGGAAGGGCGGCAACTCAGCGTCGAGCTGCAGACTCTTGAGAAATGCCTGGGTAGCGCGCGCTGAGTCACCGCGTTCATCCAGAATCATTGCCAGATAGTAAGGCGCCTCAGGGTTGTCAGGATCGCGGCGCATCGCGTCTTGCAGCAACTTTTCCGCGTCCTCTGCTTGACCTGTCTCGAATTTGGCGCGTCCCACCAGGAAAGCATGGTGAGGGTTTTCATAGGGGCCCAGCGGGATGCGATTGCACACCGCCAGGGCGTCTTCACTGCGGCCCAGGCCCATCAATGCGTCAAATTTCAAGAGGAGGGCGTCGGTAAGTTCGTCGTCTGTCTCCACCAAATCGATGGCGTCATCACAATACGCTAACGCCGACTCGAAATCACCGATGGGGAAGATGCATATCTCGGCAGCGTTGAGGATCGCTTCCAAGAAAGTGTCGTCCAACGTGATGGCCTGTACATAATAGTCGAGCGCTTCATCGTGCTCGCCGCGTAGAGCACATGAAAAGCCGAGTAAGTTGTGGGCCTCTGGTGAATCCGCCTCAAGCTCGAGGGCACGCCGAGCCGAAGCTTCTGCGCCTGCAGCGTCGCCACGTTGCGCTAAATCCCAGCCGCGATCCAGGTGGGCCGTAAACTGGTCCATGCGTTGGTTATTAGGGGGACTTGAGCATTAAGCAACCACAAAAGGTGGAGATCCTGGGCCTCGGGGATCCATCCACTTTGAAGCTTGTGTGGACATGGCTCTGTGGCATTGTGCCCGCGTGAGTGCTGACGAATATTCGCTCGATTGGCCCGAAGGGTTCGTCGTTCCAGACACAGCAGTAGGTTGGCTAGAGGCATTTCTCGCCATTTGTCCGCCCAGCCCGTGGGGCATCGCTGGTCATGCTTATTTTCCCGGTTCCACACCCGCGCGCTCAGATCGGCGGGCGCGCAAGGAACATTTGGTCATTGGCTTTGGGATCCACGGCAATGAGTGGGGGACCTTGCCGGCGGCGGTGGCGCTTGCTCAGCATCTGGCCGCGGGTAAGGTCGTGGCGCACGGACCGGTGAGCTTGCTGCTCGGCAATTTGGCTGCGTTGCGTGCTGATGTGCGTTTCGTGGAGGAAGATTTCAACCGCGTCTTCTCCTTTGACCAACCCGCCCGCAGCGTGGAGCGCAAACGTGCTCTGGAGGTGCGACCGCTGCTGGATGCAGCTGACTTTTTTTTGGATTTGCACCAGACACAAACTCCTACGCAATCAGCCTTTTGGACCTTTCCTTGGTCGGACGAATTGGCCGCGTGGGCGCGCATCATCGGGGCGGCCCCGCGCGGCTTGGTGCGCGCGCCCGGAGGCGCTTTTGCGCCCGGCCGAAAGTGTTTGGACGAGTATGTACGCGAACGGGGTAAATGCGGCATCACTGCGGAGATGGGCGAAGCTGGCGCTAGCACAGAGCAAGCGCGTGCCGCCTACCAGGCTGTGCTGCGTCTGATCCATGCTTACGATGAGTGCGCGGCAGGTACGGCAAATATTCAGCAGCTGGCCCAGCGCATGCCCGCCATTGACTGGTATCAGACCGTGGCGGTGCTCTCCCCACCTGAAAGAACCTCGCGTTTACGCCCCGGGTTTGCCTGCTTTACAGCTGTCGAAGCAGGGGAAGTACTGAGCGCCCCGGGTCAGCTGCCGCTCGTTGCTGCGCAGTCGGGAGTGCTACTATTTCCCAAATATCCGAACGAGGGTGAAGACGCGCCGGCTGAGCTTGTGCGCCTCGCCACGCCTGTTGATAGTCCCAGTGAACTCTACCGCTGAAGCGCGCCGCACACCGCGTCAGGTCCGGCGAACTATGGGATGTACTGACATACGACGCGTGGATCGAATTCACGCGCGGGTGAGCCAATGAACGTCACCACGGTCGTGGACGCGGTGGGCTCGAGACTGACGTTGATGGGTTCCGGGTTGACGTTGGTGGTCACTGCACAGGTGACGGCCTGTGTACAACCATTCTTGACGTCCACCAGGTGATCATAGCCCAGGCTGTAGCGCACTCGGCCTTGAAACGTGACGCAGCTGGAGGGGGGCGGTGAGGCGGGCGCGTCCCGCGCTTCTGTCGCTGTGACGCCGGCCGCGTGCACGGAGGTGGGGACCAGCGCGTCAGCGAGCGAGAAGGCAGAAAAGAACAATGACGCGCGCAGCATAATGAAACCATCACGGACTGGGCAATTGCAACTTGACGACCCGGCCCCGTGGAGGGTCGGGATCTACTGGGGGTAAGCCTAGCACATGACGCTCGATGAGGGGCAACGCATGCAAGGCTGAGCCCTCCACCCGTAATTCTGAAAATGGCCCCGGAAAGTAGGCCACTAGAATGTAAATTCCGGCGAAAACTCGGGCAAAGTAGCCGAGATCCTGGCCATGATACAGTCTCCGGAAGCTGCTGTCTTCTGTTCGATGGGAGCGCCAAGCTGCGCGTACTTGTTGCAAGGCGCGCGCGTGCAACAGGTGCGCTTGGCGAGCGCGCAACGGACGACTGGCCATGCGAGAAACGAACAGTTCGAGGCGGCTCCTGTCTTCACCTTGAAAGCCGCTGAGGGCGGCGGTTCGATCGTCTTCTCTTAAACCGCTCACAACTGCCAAGTCGATGGCCCGCGTTCGGGCGAGCGCGTCAAGTTGCGCAACCGTGAGCAGCGTGTCTAGGTCTTCCTCGACATTGCGCCCCTCTGAACTGCCCCAAATCACCGGTGATTGGACGTCGATCACGGTCGCTCCGGTGGCGCCTATGCGCCCTGAGAGTGCGCATAGCTCGTCATCGAGCCGGCGTTGCGCCAACTGTTGTTCGGCGTCTTCTCGAGGAACGGGCGCCGCGATTGCTCCATCGAAGAACGTCACCGCGAGCTGGCGCAGGCGCAGGCTTGCGCTGGCCCGATCCTCGGGAGGGGCCGGAAAAATAGCCACCAGTCGAAAACCGCTGGGCGTCGCCGCCGAAACGATCTCCGGCGCTTCCGGTGGGCGACCGCCAAATTCGAGGCGGGCATCTACGCAACCCATCTCTTGCTTCACTAGACGGAGCGCACGCTCGATCGCTTCGGCATTCACGAGCGCATGATAGCAAGATCTGGCCGCGACCAAGGCCTGGACCTGGCCGGGCGTGTTTTGCCGGGCGGCGCCACTTCGACCGCGTGGCCGCTGTCCATCATCGCCTTGCGAGCCGCCTCGCGGGGTGCGTTCAGCTCTTGCTAGAAAACGGCAAGACGCGAGCTGGCGTGGCCACTGGCTCGGCTACCGGGGCAGGCCCCCCGGCCTTGGGGATCTTATAGATGCGTTTGGCGACTATGGTGGTGCCGCGCAGGCCATTGGCCTGCTGGATAGCGCGTACTGTCGTGCCATAACGTTTCGCTAATCGGCCTAGCGTATCGCCCTTGCGCGCCGTGTACTGGGTGAACACAACCACCGGCTCGATGATGTGTTCGCTGATCAAATGCGGATAGGCGATGCGGGCGTTCTCTTGCGCCTTGGGGTTGAAGAATCGCACGTGGATGTGGGTGGCGTGGCCCGGCGCGTGACGAATGAGCGCTGGTCGCTCCACGCTGCCGGCGAACACCTGCTTGAGCCACTCCGGATCTTCTTTGAGTTTTTGGGCGTGACTTTTGAGTAAGGTCTGCACCCAGCGATCGATGAACAGGAACTCTACGTCCGTCTCGGTGATGAGCGCCTTGACCAACGTCCAGGTGCGCTCCACATCCAAGGTTTCAGCCGTAGCGCGGCGGTACCACGTGCGTTTTTCCTTGTAATAGTAGCCCAGATCCACGTCGCGTCCGGACTGATGGCTCAAATGTGGACTCAAATATCCACCGCCTGGTTTGCTGATGTGGCCCAGATGCAAGGGAAGCGTAGCGGGGTGCGCGGCATGCACAGCGCGCACGGCGCGCTCCAGGAAGGCTACGGTCTCTTCTGTGCCGTAGCAGAAGTCCGGCGCCACGATTTCAAACAGTTCACTCGATTGGGGTTGCACGGGGTTGAGCAGTTGCCCGTTGTGAGGATACCCCAACGAAAGCGAGCCCAGCGCGGTGGGACGCTCGTGGACAACTTGGGCAAGTTGATCTCCTGAGAGCGTCGATAGATCAAACGGAACCGCAAACTTGGAGGCTTCGAGTCCACGATGCAGCGGCTCCGCCGCCAACGGGCCCACCAGCGCAAGCGATGCACCAGCTACCCAGGCAAGCGCAAGCCGTACGAACCTGGGGCCCGGCGGTCGATATGTCCGTCGAGTCGACGCCTGGGCGCCCAAATGAGAGTGAGTTCCAAAATGAGAACTGCCCTTCGATCGGAAGGGTCCGATACGAAAAACAGGGATCATGCGGAAAGACTCAAATCTCATGAAGGGTGAGCAGGTTGAAAGAGAGCGACAATGGCGTTTGTATCATACCCAGTCGCGAACTAATCTTGGGGTGGACGGGGTACGGCAAGCAAGAGTTGAGATTTTTGCTTCGCCTTGAGGAAGTTGGCAAGCCTCAAAACGGATCGATGACGGAGACCAGGAGGGTAGAGCAGATGATTTACAGCAGTTCCAAGGTAGGAGAGGGTGGTTATCAGGGGGCGGAGCCGTGTCATTCAGTGCGCTCTCACCCAGACGGCCAGCGCAGAGGACAGTTGCGGGGCGGGGATCGCAAGAGCGCGCCGTGGGCTGCATTGGTCGGGCTAGCCTTGTTGGGGTGTGCGGGCAATGCCGCGCCGGCGGAAAGCCCGGCGGACGACGACGCTGCCTATCAGGAGAGCACCCCGCCAGAAGAGGCAGAGAGTGTCGACCAAGGGCAGGGGACTGAGGGCGCCTCCACCGATGCGCAGAGCGCCGCGGCGGAGCCAGCCTCGGCCGAGGATTTGAAGCAAGCTTTGCAGGTGGTGATCCAAGATGAGTCGCTGCTGAGCGAGCTCAAATTGGGCGAACCTGGGCGCTTCCCCCTAAAAATTGCCGGTCAATCGCTGTCCGGCGGCCTGGAGCTCAAAGCGCACAGTGAAGCAGTGGAAGTGGTCAGCGCGCCGGAGGACGCCAAGACCGTGCCTGTATTGATATTCACTAACATTGATCTCACAAACAAGCAGGGCACCTTCAAGTACCGCTATGACATCGAAGGCGTACGTGGCACATCGTACGTCGAAAAAAATGATCAAGGGCTGTGGGAACTGAAGAGCAGCCGGTTCTCCGAGTACTGAGGCCGGCCTCGCCAGGGTGTGGCTCCACTCTCAGCGCGGCGTACCCGCCACCGCGCCGTGCCACGCGGCCGTGAGGGCCAGGCCCTCGGCCAGGGAAGTGTAGGGTCCGTTGATCGAGGAATACAGCGAGCCATCGAGGACCGAGCGCGCTACGTCCCCCGGGCGTGGCGGCGCGTGGGTCACACTTGAGCGCGAGCCGGGACACAAGGTCAGCACTTGGCGAGCCAGCGCAGCTGTGGTGGTCCCATGCCCGGTTCCCAGGTTGAGTACAGGTGCGGTGAGCTTTCCTTCCAGTGCGTCGAGATTGGCTCGTGCCACATCCGCCACGAAGACGTAGTCGCGCACGCACCCGTCATCGCCCAGGCTGTGTTGCGCGTGGATCGACAAGGGGGCATTTTGCCTGGCTCGCTCCAAGAAAATCGATACCACACCGGCCTCACCGTGAGGGTTCTGTCTTGGGCCGTACACATTGGCGTAGCGCAGGATGCGGGACGTGAAGGGGCCCTGGGCCTGATAGGTGTTGAGCAGCATCTCGAAGGCAAGCTTGTCGACCGCATAAGGGCTGATGGGCGCTGGGGGATGCGTCTCGGAGGCGGCACCTTGGGCTATGTTGCCGTAAATGGCTCCACCGGTGCTCGCGAAGACAAACTTTGTGCAGCCGACCGCGCGCGCCGCCTCGACCACGTGGAGTCCGCCAATGATATTGACTGTAGCGTCCAAGAGCGGGGAGCGCACGGACACCGCGACGCTCGCTTGGGCAGCGTGGTGTGAAACAGCGTCGGGGACAAATGCCGAAAATGCGCCCAAGATGGCGTCTTGGTCGCGCACGTCACACTGGAAGAAGCGTACGCCCGCGGGGACGTGCTCGAGTCGACCGGAACTCAAATCGTCCAAGACGGCTACCTCGTGCCCGCGCGCAAGGGCAAGGTCCACCACATGACTGCCGATGAAGCCGGCACCGCCTGTCACCAAGATCCTCACGTGGCCCCGGTATCACGATTCGAACTTACAATGAAGCGGGGCTTCGGCTCGCTCGACACTCCGGCCACGTTGGGGCTACACCTCTGGCAGCAACATGGATTTTGAAAGCGTCTTGGATCCGCTGATCGTCGTCGACGAGTGGCGAGCACGAGCGGAAGAATTGGGGCAGCCGCTACCTGAGGCAATGGTGCTCGCGACCGTGGATGATGAAGGTGCGCCCCACGCGCGGGTGGTCTTGCTCAAAGGCAGACGGGCCCGCGCTCTACATTTTTTCACCAACTACCACAGTGACAAAGCGCGGCAACTTCGTCACCAGCCCAGGGTCGAAGCTTGCGTTCACTACCCCAGCTTGGCCTTGCAGGCGCGCATCGCTGGCGTGACAAGCCTGCTCAGCGCAGCTGAATCGGATGCCTATTTTGCCAGCAGGCCCAGGGAGAGTCAGCTGGGCGCGTGGGCGTCGGAGCAGAGTCAGGTGCTTGTGTCGCGTGCAACGCTGGATCAAGCCGTGGTGGCCGTGAGTGAAAAATACAAGGGGCAGGCCGTACCACGCCCCCCACACTGGGGTGGTTATCAACTCGTGGCGGATACGGTGGAATTGTGGGTGGGTCAATCCGGACGCCTCCACGATCGCGCCCGTTATCGATTTGAGGGCGCAGGCTGGCGCTGCGTGCGCCTCTACCCGTAAGCATTGCGCGACGTTGATTGTGAATATCTGATGAACGTCGCGGGGAGCATCCGAAGGGCGCGCGCTGCCGTGCTTGGACAAAAATACGGCACAGCATTGCTCATATAACCGTCCGGTCTTCGCTGAGCGGGTAGTCAGCGTGGGCGCTTTTGCGTAGGCTTATGGCCCATGAACTCTCGGACCAAATCGATCGGAATTTTGACCTCGGGCGGTGATTGCCCCGGTCTCAATGCGGCCATCCGCGGCGTGGCCAAAGCGGCCATGCACTACGGCATCTCGGTGGTGGGTGTTCAGGATGGCTTCCGCGGATTGGTAGAGAACCGAACCATGGTGCTCGACTCCAAGATCGTGAGTGGTTTGTTGACCGAAGGCGGCACGCTGCTCGGCACTTCACGCGACAAGCCGCACAAGATGACCATGGGCACGGAGACCATGGATATGACGGCTGTAGCCGTCGCCAACATGAAAAAGATGAACATCGACTGCTTGGTGTGTCTGGGGGGCAACGGTACCCAAAAAAATGCCCATCGCTTGCGCCAAGCGTCTGACATCCCAGTCATCACCTTGCCCAAGACCATCGACAATGACGTGGGGAGCACGGATGTTTCCTTCGGTTTTGACTCAGCCATGAGCATCGCCACCGAAGCTGTGGACCGCCTGCACACCACAGCCACCAGTCACCACCGCATCATCGTTTGCGAAATCATGGGACACGAAGCTGGATGGCTCGCGCTCGGTGCGGGCATCGCTGGCGGCGCGGATGTGATCCTCATTCCTGAGATCCCCTACGACCTGGAAGTAGTGGCGGAACATCTGCGCAATCGCCGCAAGCAAGGTAAGCGGTTTTCCATCATCGCCGTGGCTGAGGGCGTAAAAACTGTGGAAGAAGCGGCAGAGGAGGCGCTGCTCGCGGCCGACCCTGATCGGAAGAAACGGAAGAAGAAGAGCGAAGAGCGTCCGGAGCCCGAGGAGGGGCCTGGCGGCGTGCACCTGGTGCAGGAGCCCGTGGCCAGCCGCATCGCGCGCCGTTTGCAGCAGATCACAGGGACGGAAGCCCGGGTGACGTCCCTGGGTCACGTCCAGCGTGGCGGCGAGCCCACCGCGTTTGACCGACTCTTGGCGACTCGTCTGGGCACCTACGCAGGGCAATTGTTGGCCGATGGTGTGTACGACGTGATGGTGGCTGTGCACGGCGCCCAGGTGGTGGGCGTCCCTCTTCATGAGGTAGCAGGCGTAAAAAAGTGCGTCCCGGTGGATCACCCTTGGCTCAAGACAGCTCAGTTGGTCGACACGTGTCTCGGGGCTTACCGTCCTTAGAGCCTAGATCCGGCCGGGCGGGCTTGACTTCCCGCTGGGTCGCCGTAGTTCTCGCTCCCAATGGATGAACGCGTGCACGTGGTCATGGTGAAAAAGAAGCTTGCCAGCGGTGAGCCTTGTCGCAAGTGCCTGCAGGCCGAGGACATGCTGCGCCGGCGTGAGCTGTGGGACACCGTGGATGAAGTCGTGATTGCGGATGAGACGGACCCCACTTGTCGAGGCATGCAACTGGCCCAAAAATTTGGAATAAAAACCGCGCCGTTTTTCGTCGTCCGTGATGCAGAAGGCGAGCGCGTGTTTGACAGTGCCATTCGGGTCTCCAAAGAAGTGCTGCTGGAGAAGAAGGCAAATGCTTCTTCCCTTCCAGTGCAGCCCGCGGCCAACTCAAGTTCCGCGGTTTTCCGTCAAGACGCCGCAGCACCAGGGCAGGGCGCCGACCGGATCAGCCAGGAGGAAGTGGCGCTGGCTCAGGGACAGTTGCAGGGTGCTTCCCCGCAAGAACTGTTGCAATGGGCGCTGGGTCGTCTGGGGACGCGCTGTGCGATTGCATTCAGTGGAGCCGAAGATGTTGTGCTCATCGACATGGCCGTGAAGTTGGATCTGCCGTTTTCGGTATTTTGTTTGGACACAGGCCGCCTGCACGCCCAGACCTATCGTTTCATGGACGTGGTGCGGCAGTTTTACGGCATTGAGCTGCGGGTCGTGTCGCCCGACGCGGAGCAACTGGAGACCTTTGTGCGAAAAAACGGCCTCTTTTCTTTTTATGAGCAGGGCCACAACGAGTGCTGCGGCGTGCGCAAGATCGCGCCTCTGCGGCGCATCCTGCGCGACTACGACGGATGGATCACCGGGCAGCGCCGCGATCAAAGTCCCACGCGCGCAGACGTTCCCGTGGTGGACTGGGACGGCGCGCACTTCGCGCAAGGCATGCTCAAGGTCAACCCTTTGGCGTCGTGGTCGCTTGAGCAAGTGTGGGCCTACATTCGTGGGCAAGGCGTGCCGTACAATGAACTGCACGATCAAGGGTTTGTGTCGTTGGGCTGCGAGCCGTGCACCCGCGCGCTGCGCCCCGGTGAGCATGAACGTGCTGCGCGTTGGTGGTGGGAGGACGCTACGAAGCGTGAATGTGGTCTCCACGTCTCGGCTGAACGTCCGTCGACTTACACCATATGATCCAGCAGGATTTGCTGGAGGCCTTCGGGATTGTCGACGTGAACCCAATGCCCAGAGTTGGGCAAAGTGTGCACCCTAACGCGCCCGCGGCGCGGATCGGTGGGATCTTGAACGAGACGTGCTGCACGATCCTTCATGGAACCGGACCAACGGTCGCTCTGGTCGGCCACCAAGAGCTCATAGTTTACACCCGCGGCTAAACCTTGCTGCGCCACGTGCTCCAGGAAGGGCCAGTAATCGAGGGCGAAATAGTCCTTCAGGAGCTCGACGATGTGATCTAGTTCGAAGCGCCAATGGTAACCGTCCGTCTTGCGATCCAGGCTCGTGACTAGCCAATTGGCGAGTCCGCTGGAATGACCAGCCTTGAGCAGCGTGTTCACAGCCTCCTCACGGGAGCTGAACGGGCCACGATGGGTGAGCAGAGCCCCGAGCACCTGTTGGACTTGATGATGTCCGTCTGGCTCTTGCGCGCCAGGATCCGAGTCCAAGGTCCAAATCTGCCGCAACGCGGCGCGGCTCTGTTCGGTCGAAGTTCTATAACCATCCAGGGCGACCTCCTGCCGTTTGCCATAGGCGAGAGCCACTTTGCCCCCCAGGGAATGGCCGATGACCACGCGTGGGGCTTGGCGCAGTTCATCCGCCAAGTCGAGGAGATCGTCGACACATGATTCCAAGTGATGAGGCGGCGGAGCCCCGACTGATTTGCCGTGATACCTTAAATCTATAAGCACGAACCGATAATCGGCGCGCGCGTCGCTCAATTTCTTAGCGAGACTGCGCAGATTGTGGCCGGCACCAAGCACGCCGTGCATCACGAACGCCAGGTGGGGTGCAGAAAGAGAGCCTACGCTCGTGTGGGCGGGAATCACGGGGGGGTCACCAACCAGAAAGGTCTGCTTGGTTATTGTCGATTGTAAGTTAGGAGACAAGCACCGCGCTTTGACTGTAGAATGTGGCGCGTATGGAAGTCCCTGCTAGCTCCACCGACCAACTCTTTGCCGAACTCGCGCGTTTCCGCGCAGCCTGGCCCAAGAAAGGTTGGAGTTGGGACTATCGCCTCAACTGTGTGGCGTCGTCCTTCCACGTGGATCTGACCCGGGAGTCTGAGGTGGCCCTCGCTGGTTCCTTTGCGGACGTTTTTGATCAACGCACCATCGAGCGAGCGTCAGACAACATCATCGAACTCGCGGATGCGGCCGGTGGTATCCGGTCCGATCAACGGATCTATGTCATGCGTTCCACGGGGCGTCTCATGCCTTATGCGATGTGGTGGCCCTGGGGTGACGAGATCACGATTTCGTTGCGCGTGGGGTTGAGCGGTTACGTAGGAGATGCGGACTTTCAACGGATGCAAACTGAGTTTGCTGCGTTGAGCTAAGCGCTGCGCAGACCGCTCTCCTGCTCTCGACAGATAAAGCCGAAGGGCCGCGTTCAGCCGTGGTAGAGGCCCGAGAACGCGCGCGTGAGCACGGTCTGGGTCAGTGGAGATGACTTCATGGACAAAGCCCAATCGAGCGCGGGGGTCTTGAGCGCGCCCATCAGCGCTCGTCCCAGCAAGAGCCGGGCGCCGAGCGCCTTTTTGATACGCGCCTCATAGACCTCTAACTCTGCCTTGCTGAGGGTACTCCGTGCGTCCAGACGCTCGATGGCGACCTTGCCAGCTGTGCTGCCGCTCAGCAGACCGTGGTAAATTCCCTCGGCCGTGGCGGCATCAGCCAGCGCTCCGGCCTCACCGGCGCGCAGGATACGATCATCGCTCAGCGCGCTCGGCAGTGTGCTGACTTGAACGGGATGACCGATCCACTTGCCGAGTAAGTCGGCATGACGCAGGCGCGTTTCGATGCGCTTTTCGATGAAGGTCTCGAAACGCTCGCGCGCGTTGGGGCTGCCCGGGGTGGGGTAAAAGCACAAGCCGATGTTCACCCGTTCCTTGGTCTCGGGGAAAATCCATGCATAGTGGGGGCGCAGCTCTTCCTCGAAGAACAACTCCACGACGTCAGAGCAACCCTGGACACCTTGGTACCAGCCCATGATTGTGTGCAAGGTGAGGTTCTCGGTAAAGGTGCCGGGCAGGGCCTTGCTGAGCAGAGAGCGAGCTCTGCTGTGCGACGATGAAACGCGCCGTGCGTCTCTTGCTGAGGTCGTGCCGTCGGACGAACGAGCATGGAACGTGGTCTTGCGCTCGAGCTGACCGGTGGCGCCACTACAGTCAATGACCAGATCGGCCTCGATGGTCTCCTCGTGGGTGGTCACAGCGACACTGTCGGTGCTTACGTCGATGTGCTTGACCAAAGTGTTGTCTTGCAGCTGGGCGCCGCGTCGACACGCCTCTTGGACGAGCGTGTAGTCCAGCTCGCTGCGGCGCAGGATGGCCGTCTCATGATCGCCGCGCAGCTCAATGCTCTCCCCACGTGCCCCACCGATGATGGCGCCGTCGATGCGGAAAGCTTGCGCCCGGATCTGCGGACCCACACCCAAACGATCAATGAGTTCCAGCGTCCATGGCGACAGACCACTCCCGCACGCCTTGGTGCGTGGTAGGACCTTTCGCTCCAGAATGCGGCACTCCACTCCGCGCGCCGCCAGCTCCATCGCGGCGGCTGAGCCTGCCGGCCCGGCGCCAATCACAACGACTCGTTTTGCCCTCACGGGCGGAGAAATTAGATCGAATTGATTGGTTTGCGAAAGCCTCGGGGCGCATCCAACGTCAAGAAACGCCCATTTTGGTCGAGCGACCGACGGGCTTCGGCATCTCCACCTTGCCAGTCGGGCAGGCTCAAAAAGTCTGACTGAGCGGGATGGGGATCCACAGCGCACGCACGGTCGTGTTGGGGCCGTTGCGGGTGTAACCAGCGAAACCGAACAAGATATTCCAGAAATGTCCGTGTGGGGTTTGGCCGTAGCTGAGCAGAGGCAACAAGTGCACTTCCCACGTCTTGCCGTTTTTGTACTTACGCTCCGTGTAGTAAACGTTGGCGACGATCTGCGTCAGCGTGTCCTTGGTGCGGTGGCGCGCAAATAACAGCGGCGGGATGACGGTGGTGCGACTGTGAATTCCCTTGAAATCGAAATAGAAGGGCACAGCTACGTTGTGACTGTCGTTCCCCTTCTTGCCAAAATACGCCAAGGGGTGCAGCGACGTGGACCAACCGAGCAGGTCGGTCTCGTAGTTGAACAGCGGGGTCACCCACAGTGATTTACTGACCCCGTGACGGACGCTGTAGGAGAAGAGCGGAAAGACGGTATTGGTCGACTCGCGTGGGCTGGTATTGCGATAGTAGATGGGGAAGACAAAGTGACGGTCGAGCCCGATGCGCCGGTCGCGATACTGCCAGTACAGCGGAGTGTACATGTCCAGTTCGGTCTCGCCCCGGTGGCGCGCGTAACCCCAGGTGATGAAGGTGTTTTTGCCGTGCCCCGCGTTGCGATGCAAAAACAAGGGAGTGATGAGCAACTTGCGCGTGTCGTCGTAGCCGTAATGAAAGAGCGGCGCGACGGTGGTGTGACGCTCGCCTTTGCCCCAGATGCTAAAATAGATGGGCAATACGTGCAGCATCTCCCGCTTGTCTGTATGACGCCGCACGTAGGGGCCGTAGACGTTCGTCCAAGAACGCAAACGGACGTTATAACCATAGTAGTGCAAGAGCGGGGTCACTACCTCGTACAGGCGCTTGTCGTTTTGCCCAAAGAAGTAAAATGGAGCGAGCCCGAGATCCAAATCTTGGGCCGTGCGGGTGTCGCAGCTTTGTCCGCCTTTCCATGCACAAAACGCGGGGCCAATGATGTTGAGCCCCCCTTTTGCGTCCCGATTGCGGTAAGTAAGCAGGGGCGGAATGATGGTGTAGCCGCCGTCCGCGCGCGTACCCGTGGCATAAACGGGCAACAGCCAATCGTCGCCCTCCGTTTTGGTGCGGCGGTTGACGAAGGGACCGACGACGGTGGTGCGAGCACCGGCTTGGGGACTGCGCAAGTTCCAGGCGATAGGAAAGAGGACGTCGTCTTTGTGCTCAGCCGAACGACGATTGTAGTAAAGGCCAGCAAAGATCGACGCGCGGTCCTTGACCTGAGGATTGCTGGTCGACGGCTTGACGCGCTCAGCCCACAACGGAAACAGCACGCGGTAGCGGTATTGTTTAGCCGTTTCATTGTAGTACAGGCCGTAATACTGGCGCTTGGCTTCGTCGCCTGTGCCCAGCGTTTCAGGTTCGCCGTCGCTGCCAATCTGGGCGAGCGTGGTCTTGGAAACGGCCAGAGGTTGTGCCGGAAGGCTCGGTTCTTGACCCTCGGGCAGGGTGGTGTCCATCCCGCCCGAAGCGGCGTGGGTTTCCGGCATGTCCGAGGGCGCCGGTGGAGCGTCACCGCCCGATGGGGGAGGCCCACCGCCCATGGGAGCTACGCCGGGAAACTCAGTTTGGGCCTGCGCGGGGAAGCTGAGCAGCAGGAGCAACCATGCGCAGAGCACGGTCAGCGCCCCCCGCGCCAAGGCGCTGCTCGAGCGGAGGCGTTGCGTCCGGGTCCCTCGGACCATGCGGGTCGGCTTGGCGGGAAGCTCGAAGCTCAAGTGGGACTTCCGGAGGTCGGGGCGGGGGAAGCCCCCGTGCTGGTGGAGGGAGAAGCCAGAGCGTCCAGGATGGCTTGAACCAGCTGGGCCTGGGGCAGCACTTTCTGATCGTGGGCGGTCAAATCCTTGAGTTGCGCCGTGCCTTGTTCGGCCTCCTGCTCACCCATGACGATGCAAAAACGAGCGCTCATGCCGTCCGCGCGCCGCAGCATGCTCTTGAGCGAATTGCCTCGCCCGTCAAGCTCAACCCACACGCCCTGTGCGCGCAGGCTTGCTGCAAGTTCGAGACACGCCAAAGTGGCCGCGTTGCCGAGGGGTGCGAAAAACACCAGCGGGGGATCGGTGTGGGCGTGCTCTCCCAGTGCTAACAAGATCCGCTCGATGCCCAGAGCAAACCCGATGGCTGGGGTCGGAGGGCCGCCCAAGCTGGCCAGCATGTCGTCATAGCGTCCACCGCCCAAGATGGCGGTCTGCGCACCGATGTTGCCGCTCTGAGTGACCACTTCAAAACAGGTACGGGTGTAATAGTCGAGGCCACGCACCAGACGTGGATCAATCTCGTAGGGTGTTTTGAGTCGGTCCAGCGCCGCAAGCAAACCTTGCCAATGCGCGCGGTCGGCGTCGGTCAAGCAATCCAAGAGTACCGGCGCACCTTCACATGCCTGTTGATCGCGGGGATCTTTTGAATCCAGGATGCGCAGCGGGTTGTCGCTCAATCGGGCCTGTGCATGTTCGCTCAGTTGCGCAGACCGCGGCGTAAAATATTCGGTCAAACGCCTGCGGTATTCAAACCGCGCTTCGCTTCCGCCCAGCGTGTTGAGACGAACGCCCACATCGCGGAGGCCGAGATCCGTGGCCAGGCGGTACACCATGTCGATGACCTCAGCATCGGCAAAAGGTCCGGGGTCGCCGTATAGTTCGCAACCTGCTTGGTGAAACTGCCGGTAGCGCCCGCGCTGAGGGCGCTCCGCGCGAAACATCGGCCCGATGTAGTACCACTTGGTGACTGGCTCGCGGGCGTGCACCTTGTTTCCAATGTAGACGCGCGCAGCGCTAGGGGTGCCCTCGGGACGAAGGGCTAAACTTTCACCCTCTTTGGCCAGAAGAAACATTTGCTTCTGGACCACTTCGCTCGTCTCCCCGGTGGATTTATGAAACAGAGCCAGCTCTTCCACGATGGGCGTGCGCAATTCGCGGAAGCCATACGTCTCCACGACGGCGCGAAAACGCTGTTCCAGACGTTGGTAGGCCCGTGACTCCTCGGGGAGGATGTCATTCATTCCTGTGACGGCGCGAAGCTTCATGAAGAGGTGGGGCGGGTCGATGGTCCAGAGCCCGGTGGGGCTTATGGTAAGCACCTGGCTGTCGGTCAAGGTGTTGTCGGGCGATTCATGCTAGCTAGGGGGGCGTGCAGCGCGACGAGGATCCGCCGGCCCGGCTCATGGCTCTGGATTACGGCACAAGTCGCATTGGCGTGGCCATTTCGGATGAATTGGGTCTGTTGGCACACCCGCGACCCTTCATTCCCGCCCAACCCGCAGGACGCGCGCTGCGGCTCGTGGCGACTTT
>JACZCW010145145.1_pt1 | contig 30178 bp, 37 predicted proteins | sample 8641861 | NCBI WGS metagenome assembly JACZCW01 (sample SAMN15324607, study PRJNA640507) | soil metagenome | isolation source: intercropping sugarcane | place: China: Luxin town, Laibin City, Guangxi Province | collected 2019-07-25 | depth 10cm m | reverse complement strand
GCCCGCCCCTCCCCCGCCACCTCCGAAGCCTGAATAGCCTCCCGTGCCGCGGGCACCTCCTGCACCCCCTGAATAACCACTGTTTCCGGCCCCATCTTGAGATCCCGAAGCAGAGGAATTAGCGTCCGCACTACCCCCCCCTCCCTCCTCGCTTGCAGAGGATCCGGCAGAAAGTGAAGGATCTAGCGAAAAATGTGCATAAGGGAGAAAGCGTTGATTAGGACCTCCAGCCCTTGAAATAGGTGTGTTGGCACCTCCACTGCCCCCGCGAGCGCCGTATGCCGTGAGAGATACACCAGTCCCGGACATAGAGGTGTCTGTTCCATTAGACCCGGCGGATCCTGGTGAATTAGAGAAGGCACCACCCGCGCCCGCGGCAGAACCTCCTACTCCAATCGTAATTGTGTAGGTCTGCCCGGGGGTAGGGTGAATCAAAAAGACTTCTTTCTTAGCACCGCCGCCACCTCCACCCCCTGAGGCACTGTCATTGAAATTATTGAGCCCGCGTTCGCCGCCGCCACCTTGGCCACCTCCACCCCAACAGATCACGATCGCAGACGTCACTCCTGTAGGGCAGACCCAGGAACCACTAGACGTAAAGGCTTTAGAGGATAGCCCTATGTCTAAATCGAAGTCGTCTACATAGGAAGCCGCGTCCTCTAGCGTCGTAGAGTCCCCTGAATCCGCGTAGGATTCGAACGAATCAAGGATCGATGCATAGGACTTCGCCTCCGTTAGGACCGTCGAATCTCCGGAGTCTGCATAGGATTCGTAAGCCCCTTCGAGATCTGATGCCGCGGTCTCTCCTTGTAGGGCCGTTACTACATTGGAACGTTCGTCGATTCCGTTCCCTACATCAGTGAGCTTCTGGCCATTGACATCGACGGACCCAGAAGCCTTTTGCAAGGCCTGGCGAACGCGCAATTCGGAGAGGATCTGATCGTCAGTGAGAGTCGTCCCCTCCTCAGAGTCAGAGAGAATCCCACTCAGAAACCGAACCTTCGATCGAGCCGGCAAATGGAAGGCATCCGAATTCAGGAGACTCAGAATCAGCGGGAGACTCGTTCGATAACCCTTAGCCATTAGTAAAGGATCTCCAAGTAGCCGTCTGCCCCATTGCCGCCATTACCACCGTTACCCGACGTCACGTTATCGTTACCGCCGCCCCCTCCGCCGCCGCCGCCTGCCCCTGAATTGGCAGTGGCCGCCGCAGTGCCCGCAACACCCGCATTGGCGCCGTTGCCCGCGCCTCCCTTGCCGCCCGCACCGCCCGCGCCGCCCGGCCCTGCCGCACCACCGCCGCCACCCGAGCCACCGTTTTCCGTGCTTGCGTCTGCGCCCGCGGCCCCCGCCGAGCCCCCTGCGAATCCGTCGCCAGACATTCCCGCGGTGCCCGCGGTTTGGACGTCGGCACCGCCGATCCCTCCTTGACCTCCTGTTCCCGGGATATAGAGAGGAGTAGTCACACGAGAGAGATCATTACTGTGTGGCCCTGCCAGACCGGAGCTAGAAGTGAGGGTTCCTTCGCCACCCCCCTTGGCTCCCTTAGCAGCGATTGATACTCCTGTGCCAGACATCGAGGTATCGCCGCCGTCCGAACCTGCATTACCTGCGGTGTTATTTGCAGTGGCCCCCGACCCCGCTGCGGAACCTCCTACTCCCACCGTAATCGTGTAGGTCTCCCCGGGGGTAGGATGAATTGCAAATACAGACTTGCGAGCCCCCCCTCCCCCACCTCCACCACCTCCACACGTGGTAGTAGAAGCCCCATTGTTTGGTCGCGCGCCTCCTCCACCTTGGCCACCTCCTCCCCAACAGATCACGATCGCGGAGGTGACACCAGCGGGACAGACCCATGAGCCGCTAGACGTGAAGGCTTTGGACCGGATTGCTACTGCATCGGCAAAGGTAGAATCCGCGTAGGCTTTGGCCGCTGCAAGAGTGCTCGCGTCACCCGCATCGGCGTAAGACTCCGCGTCTTCAAGCGCTGAGTCCGTGTAGGCTTTAGCCGCTGCAAGAGTACTAGCGTCACCCGCATCGGCGTAAGACTCCGCGTCGGTCAAAGCAGAGTCAAAAAGGCTCTCGAGATAGAGCGCCGTTGCAGCGTCAGAGCTACCCGGAGTTGGTGCTCCAACGTCCACAATTCTCTGTCCGTTCACCGAAATGGATCCGGCTGCTGCGGCGAGCGCGGCTAACACAGCAGCGCTCGACACGACAGGAGGGAGCGCCTCTACATCCGTGCATTCTAGTACCGGATTGTCAGTAACGGTGAAGCCGACGAATCGGATCGCGCGGCGTTCGGTAACAGGGTCTCCGTCGGAGTCCAGAACCGTGCGATAGCCGAGCAAGGAGCGGAGAAAGTCAGTCATGATTAGATCTCAATTTCATCCGTGCGAAAAACTAGTGTACCTTTGGAACGAAAAGGAGCCCATTTCCGGATCTCTTTTGCAAGTAAAGAGAGGTCTGCATCGTAGGACCCTTCCAACCAGGCATCTTCTGACCAAGTCGTGTGATCGATCGTCACTGTGAAGTCAGCCCAGCCGTCTTCCGTGAGAGTCGTAGTATCAGAGGCCCATTCGACTGGCCACGTATTGCGACCATACTCCTCTGCTGCGCGAAGGGCCATTACCGCGCTACCTGCTTGCCGCGCGCGGGCGGGATGGTTTCGGATCCGTTCCGCAAAATCTAGATGCGACTCGTATCGAAATCGGTAGAATCCTAGGCGCGCGGCTTGCTCTCTCAATGCATCTTCCGCTTGTTCAGGATGGCCCGGAAGGCTGTTCAAAAACGCCGCGCGCCCTGATTCCGCGACCAGATCAGAGACCAACCCAAGGAACGATATATCACGCGCACCCGCACCCGAGAGCAAGTAGGAAAGCCCTCGGACCGTGTAACGCGCGTAAGTTAACAGGGTAGTCATTAGACTTCCACAATTGTAAGGCTAATGGTTGGACTATAGATCTCGTCACTAGCCAGGGTGACATCGCTAGGGATCCCGGTAACATTCACGACACCTTGAACGGCCATAACAGCTGAAACCATTGACGCTTGCCGCGCCTTGCCGGGAGGGCTCCCTAGGACTTGCCCTCCGATCGGGAGACTCTCAAGGTAGGCTTCGAGGGCTTCCGTCACGAGGGCCAGCGCGGTAGATGCATAAACCTTTTGCACGTAGATAGTCGGTTCGATCGCAGGACTCGTGACAACTGTTACCGTGCCGATCGTAACTACATCATTGATTGGCCTACGGCCTACACCGTCAGTGCCGTTCAAGTAGTTTTCAATCGTAGTGATCTGCTCCGAGGTCAAGGCACCTTCCGCGGTCGCAGCAGTGATCTCAATCTCACCAGCTCCCTCTCCTTGAATCACATTGACACGGTTTTCCGGGATCTCCGGGAGAGCCTCTAGGACCCAAAGCTTATAGGCCCCTTCCGTTGCACCGTAGGCTTGGCGTTCGATCTTTCCTTCCGCTCGGGTGAGGTACCGGGAATCCGTTTCCGCGTCTCTTCCTTGTACAGTGATCCATGTACCAGAGGATCCAACTTCCGGATTCGTCACTTCTACTCCGACGATCACAGGAGAGATCAGAGTGCAAACAGAATCAGTAGCTACATTCCCGGCAGCGCCAGGGGTAACCGCCTGAATCAAGACGTCGCCTTCCGCGCCCGGGTCCAAATCGATCGCCTCGAAATTCTCATAGACCTGAGATCCGATTTGGATCTGAACCTCTCCTGCGTCATAGGTGAGACCCGGGGCAGAGAGATCAACCGCAAGATGCACGTAACCCTTGGTTGGTTCAGCAGGAATTCGATTTTCCGCGTAGACATAGGTCCCCCGGAGATCCGCGTATTGCCCCTGTGCCTTCGAGGTCCCGCCAAGAGTCTGGCCCGCAATGACTTGCGTTAACTGTGAATACAGACGAGCGATCAACCGGACTCGCGTTTTCTGGACTCGGCCATCCTGCCAAGCAGTGACAGGAAAACCTAGCTCTTGACAGATTGTGAGGCACGTTTCAAACGCCTCATCTTCCGTGACAGGCGTAAGCAATTGTCCGAGGGAGAGTGTCATTGATTCACCAGAGTATTAATGGCGCCGGTAGCAGACAGGGCCAGAGTAAATCGCAGGTTCGCGTCAGAAGCATTGATCTGGATCTGAATTCGCAGGGTCTCTCCGTCGCGTAGGGCTTTCGCCTGTACTCTTGTGACAGCTTCTTCTTTGAGTAGCTCCGAAATTACCGCGGATTCAATCAGTCCCGAGGGTGCTACGTCGGAGGAAAACTGACGGAGGTCTGTGCCGTAATTCGGATCGTACCAGAGAGCCCCCCGCGGTGTGATCAAGCGACGAATACACGCTTGGATCAAAGCCAATTGATCATCGATCAAATCGTCTTCAAAGGGTTCCGAAGTGACCGCAGAAGTGTCGAGTCCGAATTGCGTCATGGGATTTTCACAGCGTCAGAACCGGAATCTATGACCCCATAGATCGAAACAGGCGAAGATCCTACGACTACAGGGGTGGGCACAGGATTACTCTCCGTAGGAGGTGGCGTCCACATGAGAGGACCGTCCGGGACCGTGAAAGAAAGTGATCCGATATCCACTGTGTCGGACTCTCGCGCCACGCGGAGTGAACCCTTTTGCACTGTCGCGAAGGCGTAAGGCTTGCGGGGATCACGATTCTCGAACCCGACTCGACACAGGTCGCCTGCTGCCATCATGACGCGGAAGGGTCCTGCCGTCAGAAGTGGCACCGCATAGACTCCCATCTTCCCGTCTACTAGGACGTCAAGTAAAGGTTGCTCAGGATCTTGCTTGAGAACCTTCGCGGGATACGTCAGATCGTACCCGAGACTAGGAGTCTCTCGAGGGAAGTCAGTAAACGCTACCTCTGCCAACAACCGATCTGGCGTTAGACGCCACCTCACATGACGAACCGTTTGACCCTGATACGTATACCCAGGGTGAATCTGATCGCACGAGGTACAAGAGAAATAGATCACAGAGTCAATGTCTGTAGCGATTCTATCGGCCGTGATCTCTTGCGCCGCACGGGTCCCTAGCCGGATCAAGCCTTCCCTGGTTATCCACCAATCGTAGCCGAGAGTGGTCGCCAACTGATCCAAGACGGAACCGAGGGGGCCCCCGAGTAGGCAGTAGAGAGGGAGAGTCCGATCCGGACTGTCAATGGCGCCTTCTAATCCTGTGTTCGCTAGAATCCGAGACAGGATCTCCTGATAGGATCTCTTCTGAAAAGACTGAGAGGGAACGAATTTGGTGAGGGTGGCCGCACCTCCGACCATTCGGAATTTCTGCACAGCCCCTTCTGTTCGCTTCGATTTGACTGTGCCAACCCAGGAAGATCCTCCAATAGAGATCTCCGAGAGGTTATCCGACTCTTGGTTATCCGCGTCAAGGATCCATGCACCTCGGGCAAACTCCTCAATGGTAGCACGAACCGTCGCCATTAGAGTAGATCTCCCGTGGTATCACCGGGAGCCGCTAACTGATTCTCCGTCCACTCTGTTCGGTCGGCTCCGTCGAACCCTTTGACTTGCTTGCTGGTAGATGTCGGTTTGGTTTGAGGAAACCACTCCGAACAAGTGAGAGTTACGTTGAGTGTCCCGTTAGCAGTCTCAGGAGACTCTAGTTCGAGAGCTTCCACATAGACATTCCGGATCCCTACTAGGTCCGGCAGTGCCGAGTAGATATCCAGAGGTTGCCGGAGAGACCCAGGCTTTTCCGGATCTAGTTTCGCCCAGATCTCTTGGAGGATCTCCCAATCAATTTGATGCCAGAGTCTACCCGTAAGTGTGAGAGATCCTCCGTCTCGCCCGTTGTCTCGGAGAGTGATCCCATCGGAGCCTTTGACCTTCACTTTCTCCACAGATCGGGACTTCTTGAGCTTGACTCGCCAGACTCCCGGCAAGAGTTCACCGCCGAGCCACACGGAATCCCATGCATAGGGACCTAGATTCTCTGTATCGCCAAACCAGGGACTAGGCATTAGAAACCCTTAGACGCCAGTAGCGCCGTCGCAAGAGTTTGGAATTCCACGCGAGCGGATCGCAGGATCTCGGACTCGTCAAGGCCCGCGCCGGAGATTTCGATCCGGATCGCACCGTCCGAGAATACCACAGATCCCGGGCCGGAGCCCGCCGAAGTCGGCGCTACCACGGGCAACGCGGCCTGTCCCGCGCCAGAGGGCAAAGGCCCTTCCGCGCTTGACGCTGCGGCATCCAACACGGGGTCCGCGGTCGCCACTGCCAAGCGCTCAGAAGCGGCAGTGACCCCTGGGATCGCCGCCTTCAAGCCTCGTTCCGTACCCTTACCGATGAACCGACCAGCAACATTCATCTTGACGGAAGGTGAATGCATATCAAAGAAGTTAGCGAATCGGTCATAGGCCCTCTTGGCCATGTTACCGACTGCATCCGCTAACTTGCCGGCAGTGCCCGTGACCCCGTTGATCAAGCCTAGGACAAGATTCTTGCCCGCGTCAAGCCATTGAGGAACGGCACCAACTAGATAGGTGATTGCACCCTTGATAGCCTTGTCTACAACGCCCACCAGATCGGCAATCTTACCGATCGCAAATCCCGTGGCCGCGGTGCTACCTGCCCAGACCGCGCCGAGCGCCACGACCGCGCCCCCGAGAATTCCGAGGATCGCCAAGACGGGGGAGATTGCGACTAGGATCCCGGTGCCTAGAAGCTTTGCGCCGGCAGAGATCTTGTCCCAATGCGTCGCCACGAAGTCGATCGCTTTGCCTACTCCCTCTAGAACTGAACTGACCCCATTTCCAAAGGACTCGATTGCGGCTTGACCCTTCTTCGAGCCCATGAATTTGTCAATCACCCCGACAACTTTGGTCGAGATTCTGTCGAGACTCGGGCTTACGAGATCTCCAATCTTCTCAAGGGCCTTGAGCTTGATCTTGTCAAGTTTCGCAAAGGCTCCTTCCGTTGTAGTCGCTGCCGACTTGGCGGCATTGGTGCCGTCTCCTACCGCACCGACTTGAAGTGCCATCTTTTTCAGGCTGGCATTGTATTCCTCGATCGCCTTCGCTCGAAGCTTCGGATCCTTGACCCCATCAAGTTTACCCTTCAAGGTCTCTGCGTGCTTGGCAATCTGATCCAAAGCATCTTGACCTGCTGCGGTTGACTTCGTAACAGCCTTGATGTCCGCAGCAAGTTTGATCGCGCCGGCGGCTTCCCCAATAGAGAGCCCTGCCTTGCGGAATTTGACAAATTGTTCCGTACCCGCTTGAGTACTCAGACCAACACGATCGAAGATCGTCTCTAGTTTGCCAATTGCGGAAACATCATTGTTCGCATAAAGCTTCAACAGCCCTACCGAATCGTCTCGGGCTTTCTTCGCCTCGAGGCCCATCGATGCAATCTTCGCAGTGAGTGCCGCAACGCCTGTAACGGCGATCAATGCCGACACCCCAACGGCTACGACGGCAGCGCCAGCAATGCCAGCAGCAATGCCGACGCCACCAAACTCCGCGCCGAGGCCGATCAGATTTCCGGACTTCGCTTTTCCTAGAGTCTCCTCAAATTTCTTGGAGTTAGCGATCGATTCCTTCTGCCCTTGGATCAGTTTCTTCTTGCGATCCTCTTCAGCCTTGCGCGCCTTCGCTACCGCCTTTTGCTCTTCCTTGAGAGCCTTCGCGCGAGCGGTCTCTTGAAGCTTCTGAAGTTTGGCCGCCGCGGAAGTCTTTTGTTTCTCTTCAAGGAGTGTGGCCCGAAGCACCTTAGCGGCTCGGGACTCCTCGGCCTTAAGCGCCTTTGAGACTCGGGATTCTTCCGCTTTCGCTAAGGAATCCCCGAGTCTCAAAGCTTGCGCGATCTTCTTCGGGTCCCGACTGACACCAAGTTTCTGATCTGCATCGATCAGCTTCTTTAGACGTTCCTCTTGCGCGGCGAGTTTCTCAAAGCCTTTAGCAGCCTTCTCTGCATCCTTTGCTAGAGGGGCGATATCCTGCTTTAAGGTAACGTCAATATCTGCCATGGCTGTTACTTCTTTTGCGCCTCAGAACGGTAGTGCCAGTCGATGATCTGAAACACATGGCCTAAGAGGATTGCCCCTTGATATCCTCCGTCACTCCTCGGATCTGCTAGTAGATCTTGAATTCGGCGAGCACCCCATCCGAGATCTTCGCGTGCTCGCCTTAGAGTTTTTCCACCGTTACATCCTCCGTGATCCCTGCCAGTGAAGTCAAGGCCGTAACGATGTCAGCTCCAAGCACCGCCGGCTGATCCTCTAGGACTTCGTCGAGGGCCTGTTCGCTGGGCCACACGATACATCCTTTGGCATACTCCCGATCGATGCGGGATACTTGCGAACGGTCCGCGGTCATTTGGTCTCGCCACCGATCGTAGACACCTCGAGAGGGCTTCCGGAAAACCAACGTATGCAGACGGCAACGGACAGCACGGAGTTCCGGACCGTGCTTGGCTTTGAGTTCTAAGATCACTTCAGGGGTAAGCGCTTCGGTCATGGGATTACGCCTTTTTTCCGAAGAAGTTGACCAGCATCGTCGCAAAAGATGCGACTGCGGCGAGCGCGCCGGCAACATTTGGAGAGAAAGAAAAAACAGGAATTGCCGCAGTAGCAGTGGCGGCCACGAAACCTGCAATCACGCGAGCCTTAGTGGAATCAAACATTTCAATGGTGCCTTTCGGTGTTAGGGAGGGTAGGTCTATTCTGTTTATCGTCGCGGATCAACGCCTCGATGTCTGCGACGGATCGATCAAACCGATCCTCAAGACGATCGAAACGGGTGTTCATGGCAGAGATCAGAAGCTTCAAGGAGTCCAGCATTCGAAAAACGAATGCTGAACACAGGAGGATCATTAGTACCACGACTCCTAATGATCCTCCGTATTTCAGAAGATCCTGAGCTTGATCTGGATTAATCGGCACCGCCAGACCCCGTAAGAGTAGGGCAATGATTCACCACATACTCTGCGCAAACAAGTAGTTCTCGGTCCAGACACGCATGGTCTCCCTTGCATTTGTCTACCGCACGGGCAACACACTCTATGCCGCCCGCTACCGTGCTCGGATCACAGACCGGATGCGCCTGGGCCCCGGGAGAACATGCCGCCAAGATCCCAACAGGGAGACAGAGCAACAGACACCAGAATGCTACAAGAGAAATGATTCGTTTCTTCATTTGATTAGAGCCCCAAATGGTTGGCAAGCGGCTTAACGCCGTTGCGCTTGACATAAAAAGGTTTGACTTTGAGGGTCGGTTGAACCGCTTCCGGACCCGCGGAAGAGGAATCCTCAAGGCCCGTGATAGGCCCAAGAAACTCGTCAACACACTGAGACTCCCCCTCGTCAGAGTATTTCACTACAACGCGGAGATTGGAACCCAACCAACCGTCTCCGAGTTTGGCAATGAGGCGTTGCACGCTGGACTTACCCATCTTCAAAGAAGCTTCACCCGGTTCGTACTTGCCTTTCGTGGAACCCAAGGGGGCCTGGTTCGTGCCATAAACGAACGAGACCTCAAGAGCATCCGAATATGAGACCTCTTGGATATCCAAAAAGATCTCAGAGCTGCCCTTGATACCCGTGATAGAAGTCTCGATCGAAGCGTGTGAAAATCTGCGACCATTGATCAGTGTTCCAGCCATGACAACTCCTTAGGAAATCGTATAACCCGCGGTCATAATGATGTCTTTCGCGTAACCGAGGGGACGGATCCGCATCTTGACTTTCAGCTCATCCGTCGAGTTGATATTGTGATTCAGGTCAACGGTTACCGATGCCGATGAGACATGGCCTCCTGTCCCCCGCGCGTTCGTAGGACGAACCAACGCATTGGCCAAAGCCTCATTGCCCGCCGACTCGATGTCTGCCGCGTCAAGAGGGTGTAGCGTTCCCCCAGGGAGGGTACGGAATCCCTCACTCGAGAATTGCAACATTGCATTTCGCAGGGTCGAGCACGCAAGATTCATGATCCGCCCGAAGTGAAGATAGGTAAAGTCACTCCCGGGAGGTGCCTTCAATCGCGCGTTCGCAATGTAGAAGCCCGGAGCGCCGGGCCACGTTCGAAGGGTGGTGACGCCGGCCGCATCGATCAGATCGGACGAATTCGAGTCGTAATCGATGCCAGCCACGCCGCCTAGGGCGCCTTCCGCAAACCGCGCAAGGTCCGTCGAGACCAACACACGGGATGCTCGGGCTGCGACGGACGTCATTAGCGAAACCTTCCGCATAGAGAAGCCCTCGTAAGGTAGGGCGCTAGCCACGTAATGCGTTCCGTAACCAGGGCAGATCCTACGATCCGAAAGCGCTGCGGCCGCAGACAGGATGTTGGCTTCCGCGCTAGACGTTTCGTCAACACTCGACGTCGAAGAGTCGTCCTCCGTACCCGGCTCGAACGAGCCGAGATCCAACAGGCCGTCTGCAAACCTATTCCCTGATGCGAACGCGGCAAGTTGAGTAGACAATGCCGTGAACATTGCCGCGCCGGCGAGACCCGTGGAAGCCGTCCCCGAGCAAAGCCAGAGGGAGGGTTCGCTCTGAGAGTCGTGAATCAGTTGAGCAGCGTCGGCAAGGTCCATCGCATTCATCTTTGCGGGCGTAGTCGTGAACTCGTAAGCATGCCCCGTCGTGTAGGAACCCGCTGCGAAAGAAAACGTCAGACCGGAGTCACCCGCTACGAAAGTCCCATTGAGAGGGATTACATAGTCGGGACTCCAAGTCGGCTCGAAGGAATCCGGATCATGATTATCCAGGGTGTAACGGATGCGTGCCGTCCCACGGTCGCCTTCCTTACGGATCTCGATTCGCCCGGAAAAAGTCTCAACCGCGTCACCCGAGAGAGTCACGGTAGGAGGCGTCGAGCCCAGCGCAGTAACGGCGCTCTTGGTGGCCGCAGTAGAGAGACTAGCGAGACCTGCCCCATAGACAGGGCCTCCCGCTTCCGCCAAGATCTTGGCGATATCCTCTGCATAGGTACCGAAGCCCGCGCGGTCTCGGACATCATCCAGATCGTTGAATTGGACGAATCCCTCGGAGTCGGATCCGTCAACTACTCCCCCAAGGACTACAGTCCCCCCAGGCGCAACCAAGACCGCGCCGCGGCCGGGGTCAACAATTGAAATTACGAGTCTCGGAATGCTCATGGTTAACTCGATTCGTCGGAAGGTTTACAATCTACAGGCTCGGATTCCGAGCCCCAAACATCCTCATCTTGAAACCCTTGAACGAAGGTCAAGGGCCATTGGACATCATATACACGGAACCAAAGCTCGAAAGAGAAGACGGCTTCTTCCCCTCGCCGGTTCGCAGTAGACTCGGCGCTATGCGGCCAATCCTCTTGACCGAATCGGACATCATTGTGGGCCACCTTGCGCCAGGCTTGAATTGCATTGTGCAAAAGATCCTCGGTCTCTTCATCCGTGCGCCCGTGGCAATAGACAACAATATTACTCTTGCGGGTGGCAATCACCCGACTTCGGACCGTCTCAGATCCTACTTGGATCAGACCCATACCAACTTGATCCGGGGCATCAATCGATCCAGAGCCCCGCCAGATCACGATTCTGGGGGCATCCTGATTCTTCTCTACATATTTGCGCCCGAAGTAGATACGCCCATAGAGGGCATGCGCCTCATTGTCCGCGCCTAAGGCGGTAATGAATTGCGCGATATACTGTTCAAGTAGGCTAGCCAATGGTTGCCTTAAAACGCTTCTTGTATACGGTTTGGTAGCGAGCGCCCCAATGTTTCGGAAGGACGCCTTTAGGGAGGAACGCTCTAGCTGGAAGCCTCGGAGGATTGCCGAAGTGATTCACCGCCATATAAGGGACCGAGCTAGTGATCTGAAGTCCCGCCCCTTGAATCGTTCTGACCTTGACACCTCTCCGACCCTTGCGTGTATCGGTGAGAGGGGGAAACTTACGCCATGGCCGGCGCTTGATCGTAGCAGGAGAGAGGGGCGCCCACGGCTTCCGGTAAGGGTCTCGACCGGCGTCGAAACCTGCATTGATCTCAAATTCAATCTCTGACTTCACTTCCTTCGCAACCTGAGAAGGAACATTGATCAAGGCTCGCAATGCCTGAGAGAACCCTTTCGCGGTGTATCGAGCCAAACTAACACCTCGAACGGGTCCAGAGTCGGGACCGGCCCGACTCGGAAACCGCGATCTGAGGGCCATTCTCATCGAGATCAGGAGTAGCGTCTACCCCTTCGATCTCGACCAAACCTTTGGCGACATCACGGAGCCAAGTCCGCGCCTCGGAAGCCCGATCCATGATCGCCATATCCGCTTTGGATTCCGTAGAAAAACCGCGATAGGTAAGGATCTCTCCTGCCATCAAACGAATGACAGCACCGCGGAGATCCTCACCGACCGTGACAAGGGGCAAGGTATGACGCTTTCGCAGATACGAATCCGCCAGAGAGGAACACTCTCGGGCGATCCGTTCGATAGTTTCTGAAGGGAGATCCGAGAAGAAATCTTCCGGGAGCCCGCTTTCGAAAAACTGTTCTGCGGTTACGTAAACCTGCCCCATGTCACAGTCTCCTTACGAGGACGAATCCGCGGGGATCGTGTTTCGCTGGATGAGGTGCGGCAGGGTGACTCCTGCATTACCACGCCAGAAACACCCATACTCCGCCTTCCGAGAGTGAAACACGTTATCCGACTCCAACTGATCGCGGCTCGTGAATTCCACTTCCCGACGCTTCTGGAGAAGAAGCGGCTTCAGCGGCTTGCTGGCATCAGCCAAATACCACTGAGTAGGCGCATGATCCAACCAATCCGAGACCACCAGAGTCAAGGCACCCTTCAGCATGTTCTCAACCGTCGTCATGGCAACGCCGGTAGCACCCTGGATTTGGGTACGAACCAAAGAACCTGCTTGGAGCAATTCCCTGGCCGTCCACTCCAAAGCCTTAGGCACCACCAAGTGAGTGGCGCTCGCTCCGAACGGCGAACCGTCCTCACCCTTGATTGCTGCCATAGAGAGGATAGCGGCCTTCAAACCTTCTTCCGTAAGAGGATTCTCCAAGTCATTGTCATACGTAGAACCCGCCACGTCGAAACAAGGATGATCCGAAGCAAACAGATTCTTTCCGTCGAAAGCCTTCGGCACGGACGCGGTACCAAACTTGTCAAACTTCACCCCAAGGAGAGTCGCCGCAAGCATCTTTTCGGGATACTTCTTAGCGGCAACACCGATCTGCGGAATGTGAACCGACTTGAAGATCCCGAGGTTATCGTCCTCTACATCGTCGAGATCAAGGCCCACAGTCGCCTCAAACTTCTTGTTGGTGAGAGCGTAACTATGTTCACCGAGTGCCTGAATGATGCGCTCGCCGAGCCATTCCCTCATAGTAACTTGCTGGGCAATCCACCCATACGTATTGCTACCAGAGCCAGATCCGACTTCAACCGTAATGCTGTCAAGCAAAGGAGTCTGGGCCGTATCATAGGCAACCTGGAAAGCGTTTGAGAAAGTGACGCGGAGGGCGTCCAACTGAGCTTGCGTGATTTCCATTTTGATTGATCCTTAGGTCGGAAGATTAGGAAACGTCGTCGGCTTCCCATTCAGGGGCCGTAGCGCCCGCATTGACACCCATGATTTGGGCCGCGGTACCAATCGGGAAGTTAACGAAACGGACGCCATTTGAATACTGCATAGCGCCGGCAGCCCCGAGAGTAGGCATAAGGCGATTGCGCGCCGGATCAATCTCGACACAGACACCGAGAACGGAGTCAACGTCAACAATCACACCGGCAACGGGATTGGAGGAATCCTCATTGACAGTCTGATTATCCGCCGCATAGCAGGGCTTGAACAGATCCGCAACGGTGAACGAGCCACCATTGACAAACCAAAACTTACCCTTCCGAACCTCGCCCTCTTGCCCCGCAGCCGCGCTCGAAACCGACTTCGTTTCAATACCGACCACGAAAGCCGCATTGGAACCGTCCGGATCGCAAGCCAGGCCCGATGAATTCAAACAAACCATACAGCCTTCAAGAGTGCTCGCGCCGGTCGCATACGTAACCTTGACCCGATCGCTCGGGGTGGCACCCTCTTGAGTCTTTCGCCCAACAAGTGAGGCAGTCATTTACTTACCCGCTTTCTTAAGGAGGTTGAAAATATCCTCTTCCCGTCCGAGACCCGCCTTAGCTTGCGCCTTTGCGAGTCGCCGCAATTCTTCGTCCGTCTTCATGCCGGTACCAATCTTGGTAACGGCCGTGGCTTTCTTTTCGGGACGCGCACCGGAATGACCCGAAGACGCGACGAATTCCTTGAGCGCCAGAGGGGACAGCTTGGATGCGAATGCACGGAGGTTCTCCGGAACCTTCTCCAAAAGCTCTCGCGTGGATTCGGAGTTGCCGGACATCATGCCGAGGATCTTCGCCTGGAAATTCGGAGGGAGCGTAGCGACAGCCTTTGCGAATTCCTCCTCCTCTTCCTTCGGTTCCTCTTCCTTCGGTTCCTCTTCCGGAGGAGTTGCAGCCTTGAGTTTATCCAGTGCGGCCATAACCTCTGCAACCGTCGCAGTTTCACTCAAGCCGAGAGAAGCCTTGAGCGCCTTCAATTCCTCTTCATTCATTTGAGATTTCCTTCGTGCTTTCGCGATCATTCTCGCGAGTGATTTAGGGGCATTCGGTTTCAACGTGACTTGCGCCAAGGCATTTGCCTCGGGCACACCTTTGATCTCTGCATCTACGAACCCTAGCTCTATAGCCTCTTTCGCAGAGAGATAAGGTTCCTTTGACCAGAGCGCCTTAAGGCTTTCCTCTGTAAGTCCTTTGGCGGATTGCAGGTAGATGTCTAGCAACTGACTCTCTACGGTCCGGAGCCAGTCAGCCCTTGCCTCGAGATTGTCCGCGGTGTCACGTTCTCCGAACGCCATACCGGGCAACGTTTCCGGGGGATGGATCATATACAGCGCGTCCGGGAGGATCTCTACGCGGTCGGCTCCCAAGACTACAATCGAGGCCATAGACGCTGCAAGGGATTCGATGATCGCGGTGGTTTCCGCCGGATGATCAAGCAGAGCCCGGTACATTTCCAGGCCCGCGTCAACGTCGCCACCCTCTGAATTCACGAGGATTTGCACGGGGTCACCCCCCGCGGCCGCGAGGTCCCGGCGGAACACTTCGGCGGAGACCTTCGTTATTTGCCCCGTAATTCGGATCCTACGCATGCCAGCCCTCCAAGGTGTCAGAGCGCCCACGGGCGCGCAAGAAGTTTTTCGGCATGATCTAGGATCTCTCCTGCAAAGTATGGGTTACAATAGTCGATCGCAAGTCGAAGGATTTTCTTATCGGGCTCGACTAGTGCGCCGGAGCCTGCGCAGGTATCGATCGCCTCTTGCAATCTTAGAATTCGATGGATCCTTCGCTTACCGATCAGACCTCCAACAACCTTTCGATCTTTGAGTGCTCCGCCCGGTTGCCCATATTCCGCGGTCGCGTAGCCCGAAGGAAGCGCGCCTCGGAACACCAACACATGTGCGTCCGTCGTATCAGGTAGAGACCAAATGATCCCGATGTCTCCACACTCATAAGGTTCTTGAGGAAAGGAATCTGCGATAGGGCTGTAGGCCAATCGAGAGACGTTCATCCCTACTTTCCAACCCTTATGTTCCTTTCGATTGATCCAAGATCCTCGGAGCCCTAACCGGTAATGCAACCAGTGGCCGAGGTCTGCACACGAAGAGTAACCGGGGGTAGTGTCCCGACCCTCTGTCACCGAGACGTAGACCGGATCCTTCTCCCCTCTGCCGTTGATGCCGCAGGCGTAGAACAGGAGAAGATCTGCTAGTGCCCTATACTCTTCAAGAGTGTAACTCATAGGTATTCTCCAAACAGATTGAAAACAAGTTGAGCGCAACGGTCCCCATAAGAGATCACTTTTCGGGAGAGTGCCGCATCATAGATCTCATCGATCGTGATCGAATCCTTGTTTGCTTTATGATCCGGCTGATACTGTGGCTCGACACCATAGATATTCCCATAGAGTGACTTGCAGACCATGCCAAACGGCCTAGCTCTAGAAGCTTTCCAATGTTCTTCGAGCGCAACCCATTTGTAGCGATCGACGATCATCGGCATGTGGTAGTCGAAATGAATCTCTGAGAGCTCTTTGCTCAAGAGATATCGGGAGGTATCCCGCAACGCCTGAGAGTAGTTCGCTTTAGGACGCTTGTCTGCTAGCGCCCGAAGACTCGGCCCGGCCGGCGCACGGAACTCCTCTATTTCAAAGGTCTGTGTGGCCACGTAATCGTCACACATGAGAACTACCTCACGTGAGAGGAAAGGAATGACCTGCATCCCGTAACACAAGACCTCTGCGATCGCGGCTTCCTTATTCCTTGCTGTCTGTTCATACGGGATATGAGTCGCGTTGACAGGGCCCGGGTCACACCCAATCACATAGATCTCTCCTATACCAGTCGCATGTCTCCGGAACGATGCGATTGAGATCTGTAACTCTCTGTGTCCGAATTTCGAGGGGACCCCATATGGGTAGAGAAGATCGAAACTCATCGACGGGCCTTGGAGGTGCCTCGAAGATACAGATACCAGAGAGCAACTGTGAGCAAGAGATTCTTAAACATTCGTAGGATCTCCTTTCGTGGCAGGTTGGAACGTTCGCCCTGCCTCGTCAATGATCCTCTCTGCGGCTACCGGATCGACGCCCATCAAGGAGATTAGGAGATTCACACCTGAGGAGCGAGGGATCACGCGCAGAGCAACCTTTTCGACTGTGTCAATTACCGCAGTCAGATGGGCTCCGTTCAGCGAAGTAACTTCTACGTCAGAAGCTTTCTTCGAAGTTGCTTTCAGGGGGATCAGCAGCAGTTCACAGAAGCGCGGAAGATCAATCTCCTGATTGTGCTTGGAGAGTGCACCGTCTAGTTGTGTGACGGACCCCCCAAGAACTTGAATGATTCGAGCCATCGACTCACGGTCTAACGGGCGGGTAGTATTCCACACCGGATAAGATGCGGCCTCCGGTTCGAAACCTACGGACATAGCAAGGTAGATCAAATCCTGTGAGTGCAACGTAGAAGAAAGGGACTCCGCATCGTAGCGGAGAAGGGAATTCAAGATCTGATCCTGAACATTCCCTGAAGAGAACCCGGGAGATCCTTCCGTGGTAACGACTTGCCCGGCTAGGACGATCGTGCTAGCAGCGTCCGCCCAGGCGATCGTCTCAGAATAGATCTCGAAGATCTTTTGAGGGGGTTGCAGATAGGTTGCTTCCCACCCGTGCGGCAGGACAAGGGCGAGTTTCCTAGACTCTGACGCAAATTGCGCTGCAACCCTACTCCTCTGTTTCTCCGTCGAGCCTTCTCCTGCAATGAGAGTCGGATTAGAGAGTCCTGCTTGCTCCGATCCGTTGGCCCGATCCTCCGAGGCTAGTCTCTTCAAGAGCCACGGAAGCATGAGTGCCGTCCAACACCCTTGCTTGTATGGATCGATTTCTCCGTACGGACAATGAAGGATCCATTCCCCATTACCCGGGAAGATATCTAGGGGGCCCTCTGCGGTCTGAACTCGCCATTGAAATTCGCCCGGAGAGATCTCTTGCCGCATGAGGTCTCCCGGATCCCACCTCACGATTCGATAATACCCTTCTTTGGTGGGAACCCGCTGGGCCAGGCCCATGCCGATTACGATCGCGTCAGACAGAAAGGCCGCAAGCTCTGCTTCTGAGTGGGTCAGATACCAAAGACCCTTGACTTTTTCATCGCCGCGCAAGAGCGCCTGAAACGCGGGATCGCCGAAAACGAAGTCGAGTGGTAACCCGAGGAGTCCGCTCGTCCGGGTGGAGAGCACCCCTCGGATCCGATCGTCGGCCTTGAGTGCCGCACACAGATCGCCAAGGCTTCGGAAATTGCCCGCGTCCGCTTCCGCGATTGCCCCTAGAATGCGCTCCGCATTCCACCCGGTAACCTCTGACCTCTGACGTAGCGGACGCGCTACAGCGGCTTTGGCGCGCGCGCGGAGAGGCGCCCGGGAACGGGTCGGGACGGGCCTAGTCGGAGTCTTCTGGATCTTCTTGGTTTTCTTCATTTTCGAACCTGTCAAGTCCTAACTTCGCCTTGCGTTCACCCGCACCTAGAAGGCCCCGACCCGAGCCCGTGATCATGGCATGGTAACCCGCCAAGCCCGCGGCGACCAGATCACAATGTGACCCGTCAGGGAGCACGGGCAACTCTACCAGTATATTTCCGGATTGAGAGACGTAGTATGCGACTGCCTCTAACTGCTCTCGAAACTTCTTACTGATCTGAGAGAGGTCTACTTCGTCCCGTTCGAGGGCTCGCCGAAACTTGAAGTAGACTTCTGAGATAGCATTAGGGGTTCGAATCAGATCAATCGAAGGATCTACTGATTCGAAGTGTTCTACCACCGCTTGCGCGTAATGCTGATCGTGGCCGATCAGATTGACCCGCAAAGATGCTGCCCGCATTTGAATTGCAGGTAGCACAGTCCCAAGACGGAGAACCTTAGTCCCTGGCTTCCACTCGTGCTCGTCAATGAGTCTCAAGGCCTTCGAGGATCCTTCCCATGCGACGAATGAGGTGGAGTTTCGAACGAGGCCTAGATCGATGCCCGCCACTCTTCTAGTCATAAGGGCCAATCCTTGTATTTATACCCCGTCGCCTCACTTTTCACGCAAAGACAGCCTCTTCTTGTCTTGCGTACTTGAGAAGGCTTCACACCAGTAGAGGGAGGAATAAACAATTTCGAAATTCGTTCGGCTGCTTCGACAACCCATAGAGGAGGGTTCTCCAGATCAGGGAGCATAAGACGTCTGTTTTCTTCTGTGATTATCATAGAGAGATCCCCGGGGGTATCGGGATGTCAGTCTCTTCTAGCGTCTCAAAAGGTCCGAAGAACAGTTCAGGATCGCCTCCTAATTCTCCGTATGCGATCTGATTCGCGTCAATCCAGTATTTGGCTTGCACGAAACATCTGGAATCCTGACGAGTGAATACCCACCAAACCATCCCCGTAGGAGGCCCACTCAAGTCGTCTCTTGGTTCCGCTTCACGATAACCCATGATTTACCCGTCCAGAAGAATTGCCAATTACCACGAACAAGGGTGCTTATCAGTTTGCAGATCTCAGGAGTATGTTCCGACAGTTTGGATCTGCAATGCACACAAATTGTCTCAGACATCATTCGGCCCGCTTTGAGGTCTTGACCCCTCCAACCTCTCTGTCACGCCACGGAATGTAACGCCCTTCCACGAATCCCCATCCGGACCTCTGGTCGCGTTTGGTCTTCTTCCTGCCGCAGAGAAAGAGGGTCCAGACCCCTTTTTCTCCTGGCTCGGGTACCAGTTCCGTCACGCGGTGGAACGTATCACCCGAGATCAAATTGAAAGATCCTCGATCGAACCATCGACCCCCGAGACCTAGGCGAAACTCGAAGTAGGAACCGGAGAGGATCAGAGAGATAGCCCACGGCCAAGGGTGATTGTGCGGGGCCGGATCACGGTCGAAGTCTCTGAAGCAGTGCAGATAGAGGCTGGGGAGCATCCTGTTACCGTCGCTATTCTCTCTCCCGTCCCCCACAGGGAGCCAACCGGAAATCGCATAGCGTTCCAAGTAAGGCTTTCCTCTGTGAGGGATATCACGGAATCTGTTTCGTCTTACACACCAAGAGGCAATCGCGTGAATGAGCCAGAGTCGGATCCTTGTTGAAAGTGTCATGATGATCTATTCCTCTTCATTGCCGCATCTAGAAGCTCATTTGGGAAGAATTGATGAGAGCCAATCACGAGGGGTATCGCCCCATATTCCCGAAGCCACGTCTGTTCATCGGGCTCTGCTTGACGAGTAGCTTCCTTCGATGCGGACGGATTGTTAGATGCAGCCACCCAAGTTGGGGCAGAGAACGCTAACTGTGCGTCCGTGGTCCCGAGAGCGAAAAGCTTGGCATGCACATCGTTTTCCCCAACAGGGGAAGAGATCAAAGCTAGGCGGGCGCCGAAAGGCAACATGGTCAAAAGGCCGGGAGACCAAGCACGGAGTACCTCTGCGGCCATGTCTCGACCCTCTGAGTCCCGCCATCTCGTGACTTCGTCTCCGATTCCTCCCATGCAAGTAACGCCGACCACAGCGGCAGGGGAACAAGTCGTGCAACGGATCGTCTTTCGAAGATCCGGGAAACGGATCTCTCCGTCCGTCGTACGAGTAGCCCCTAATTTGTCGGAGTAGCCAAGGGCCTCTAGGACTTGCGTAATATCCTTGAGTCGATCTCGGGATCGCTGCTTATCTTGACAGACGATCGGATAGATCAATTGGTCACCCTTAGGAGGTTCAAACCCTGCATAGAGGATCTCATGTGCGCAGTAGCGAGAGAGCATAGAAGATTTACCACCGCGCCGGCCGGCTCGGACCACGATACGGGCCCTCGGAAACATATAGATCCGGGAGAAGACCCGATTCCACCAGGGGGACATTTGGTAGAAGCCTTCTGCTTCCAGTGCCTTGTTCATTTGAACGAAGGTGTCAGGAAGGGTCAATTGAAGATCCTTGACGTAAGGGCCTTCGATTAAATCTTCGTCCGGTCCTAACAGATCGTCGTAAGGGACCGTTTCCGGGATCCTCTCTAGGAGAACCTGTGCCTCTCCTTTGGTATTCTCCACTGCGCGGAGGAACCGAGAGGCGTTCTGCCAAGAGACCTCCCAGAGATCTTCGGGCTTACAACGCATGTTCCACCGAGAAAGTTACCCCTCCGATATCTTGATCTCGTGCCTTCTCCGCCAGGCAGCGGAGTGCCACCGCCTTCATGTGTCGGATAGCGGCATCAGCAGTGAGGAACCCGTAGGCGCTTCGAACGTTCCACTGAGGAATGCTTGCCGTCCAATGCTCACAGTCTTTGGATTTCTCGACGCGAATCGTGAGATTGAAGATAGTCATGCGGTCAACCTTTCACCCGTACGGGAGTCAATCCAAACCCCGTTCTCTTTTACCATGTAGTCGTCCCATGGGATGATCTGTCCATCGATCTCTACCGGCTCCGCCTTCTTGCTCCAACGCATACAGATTACGGGAGTAGTCGTTAGGGGCACGTCCGGACAGAGAGCCGCGGGCATTCCGGTTGTCATGAGCTTCTGCAACTCTGCGGCGCCTTCGATCATCCGTTCTCTTGGGCAGCTCAAGAGAAATTGATCGTGTACGAAGACTGCAATCCGAGCCCCATAGAGAGGGCTAGACCTATCTACGTAGCAGGCTTTCGCGATCTGATAGCCTGCTGCCTTTGATATGTCACCTCCTAACCCCTGGAACTTGGTGTTGTTCGAGACCGTGTAAGAACACCGGGAACGTTTGCGGCCGACGAAAAGTTGAGTTACCTCTCCTTCGTTTCCGAGCCAAAGGTAGTCACGCATTTCAGGATAAGCCTTATGCCAGAGAGCCTTGATCTCTTCTGCCTCTTCTAGGGAGATTCGGACTCCGTAGCTCATACGGGCATATTCCTTGAGAGCCCGAGCACCTGCGCCACCGGCCAGTCCGAAGTTACCGATCTTGCCGAATTGACGGGCATTCTGAAACTCCTTATCGTGCTTGTCCTTCTTTCTCTTGATAGCCTCTTCGTAAGAGATCTTGAGTTTCAGTGCCGCAATCACCGTATGCAGGTCCTTCCCTTCCTTGAGGAGTTTGGCCATTGTCGAGCGGCCAAGAAGGGTCATACAGACTTGCGCAATCGTACACAGCTCTAGTCCGTCGTAATCCGCATCTAGGAGCACATGGCCGGGATCGGGCACGAGACACTCTCGAATCCCTGCATCCGTTTTCACGTTTTGCAGATTGGCATAGCAGTCCAGAGAACCTTTTCCGCCACTGGACGTGGTTCGGCCCGTCTCTGCCATCCAGTAGCGCGTCCGGACTCTCGGACGTGAGAGGAACACCATATCAGAATTGAGGATCGAAAGTTTCGATTTGAATTCGCTAAACGCTTTCAGATATGGATCTTCCGTATCTTGGAGATCCTCATAGGCCAGACTGATCAGCCCTCGGGGGTGCGCTTGCGTGGGCTCCGTCAAAGGATGTGCAAAAAATCGCTCTTCTATGTATTCCCGGATCTTCTTCTCGGCCTTCGAGAGACTCCCGTCCCTCTTGACCTTCACCCATTCGTCAGGGAATTTCTCCACTAGACCCGCAACTTCTATAATGGTTTTTTGACGGAGGTCCTCTACTCTCCTCGGATCCGTCGCAATCCCTTGAGTGCTCGCCAATGCCAGCCACCAGGCCCATGCGGCTTGTCGTCTCGAATCAGGGGACTCGGGGATCTTCGCCAGGTCTCGGGAAATCTCTCCGTCTATACGCGCGTATTCAATCGCATCGGCGGGCCATGCCTCAAGAGGAATGTCAATCAGTTCACCATAGCGACGTCGCCACGTATCCTCTTTCTCAACGTCGATCCCAAGCCAGAAGTTTGCAGCCGCCGCCAGGGAATACGGTTTCTTGGTTGACCTCGCATTGGCAATGTCGTCTAGGAACCAATCGATTGATAGCTCTCTGACCCGCTCTTTCTCATAGAGGTCAAAGACGGTCTCAATAGGGAGACCCGCGCGGACCATGACTTGCCAGTCAAACGAGATGTTGACCCCTACGAATTCAAGATCAGGAATGAGGATCAGATCTTGAATGACCTCGAGGCATTCGCGGGTCACGAGTCCGGGAGAACCTTCGAACGCGACAGAGGCACAGACCACAGGAGGGATCGGATCCTCTTCTGTGATCAGGCAAGTTTCAGTATCAAAGCCGCAAAGTCTCACTCAGAGGCCCTTTCATTCTTCGGGTCTCTTTCGGTGCGCCGGGCGCGACGGTCAGCCACCTTCGCCTCACTCGGTCTCTCAGGTTGGTCAGCCATCGGTCCCTCTATCTTAGGTAAGAAAAAGGGGCCCCTTCAGAGGAGAAGGGGCCCCTAAGTTGTCAGCCGCCCTGCTTAGGAGTCCAGATATACTTTCGGAAATCTTGACCGTTCTTGGTACGAACGGTCTGGATCCGAACGTGGGCTCTTTTCCCTTTCAGAAGGAGATTGCGCCCTTCCCAGATCTCATCGCAGAGTTTCTGCAACGCGGCAGGAGTATAGGCCCCATCGAACGCGGCCTTGTGTTCTGGAATCGTCAAATCGAATCCGAGACACGCCGCGACCGTTTGAGCCATCGCCTGGGCAGTCATGTTATTGAATGCCTGACGCTGTGCCTCTTCGACCCCTGCCCGAGGACCCTCGAGAACACGGAATTCCGTGAACGCGCGGGCTCCCGCATTGTTGGTCAACTTGTTGTAGCAGAGACCGACTTCGACTTCGTAATCCCCATCTTCGAGGTTTCGCCGCGTTTCAGTCGCCTTCGAGAAATCCAAATTTGAAATCAATCCCATTGGTCCTACTCCGATTCAGTTAGAGAAACTTACGCTAAGAAAGCAAGAGATCCGAAGATCTCAGGATGTCAAGCCATCGGAGCCTCAGGTGCTGGGGCCATCTCCGCCTTGCGGGCGGCAAGCGTTGCCTGCATCTTGGCAATTCGGGCCTCCAACTTCTCCGCGGACAGGGGGTTGCTCGGCTTCTTTGGAGCCGCGATCGGGGCCTCACCCGCTCTATACACGCCACCGCCCTTGCCCAGCTTGGCCTCATATTTGTTCGAGTCGTGAACGTAGTTCCGGATCCGATCCGAAACCGTGACCTCGGCTCCCTCTTCCGTCACCGCGGTCGGAAACTTGGAACCATCGCTCGCCAGCTGGGCCAAGGTAGCCTTGACCAGATCCGGCATCTTCAGCGGCTGGCCTTGCTCGACACCCGCGAAAACATTCTTCACAGCATCTTCGATCTTCATTTTCTTTATTCCTTCAGGACCCAGAGGGGTCGGATTTTGGTTGTCACAGATCCTACGAGGGGCCGGGGCCACCGGTTACTTCCTTTTCGCCAAATCCTTCCAACGGTAGCCAACCCTCTGTAATTTCTGGAGATCCGCATTCCAAATCTTGTCTGCGATGTCCAACCGCTGGAGGCACTCTGATGCCGACAGGTTCTTCGCGTCCAACACAGCCTGGTTCCACGAGGTCTCGTCTGCTCGGCATCCTGAGAGGATCTCGGCTGTGACCTCGTCCTCTGGCTGGCCGAGCCTGTGAAAGCGCGCAAGCCACTGTTCCCACGCGCGCCCTTGAGCCATCGGGGAAGTCAAGAGAAATCGGGAGTAGGCGTGTTGAAGGTTGAGCCCTTCGCTCGACCCCATACCCGAGATCACGGGTTCCCCTTTTCGCGATTCGAGGTGGATCCGATTCTTATCGAGCCCTGCGGAACCGTGATAGGGAACATTGGTCAGATAGGAGAGGGCCTCTCCGAATTCGGTGTGTTCGACCCAACAGATCCCGGGGTGCTTGAGCCACTGACGGCAGTAGTCAAGGGCAACCGTGCTAAACCATTTGGCGTATCTCTGCCCCGTATAGGTAGTCTCAATCTCTTTCCAGCTATTATATGCGGTTGGATCGATGTCACCCGCAATACACCGATTCACGATCTGCAATTCGGTAGCTAGTTCTGGAGAAGAATCGAGATTGTCTCGAACGAAACGAGACCACGAACGCCTGCGATCTAGATACTCTTGGCTAGGTCGCGGGGAGTAGTAATAATAGAATCCGTGCTTGTACTGTTTTGCAGTCTGCCAGACTTGCAACCCTTGCGTTAACGGCCAGCCATCCAACGTTTCCCACGAATCTTTGAGGCGTTTGAACGCCTCTTCGATCGCCGGGTCGGAATCTAGTTCAACTCGTTCGACGATCAGACTGATAGAGGGTAAAGGGGATTCGGTAGCGACAACACTAGGAGTCTCGCGGACTCTACGCCCGAAACCTTTTCGGACAGCTTCGAGGTCTGCGGATCGATTCTCTGACCACTTGAGGAGTGCCCCCGGACGAGCCCTCGGACCTTGTAATTTCTCTCCTAGAGCCTGAATCCAGATCTGCAAATCCTTGTAGGTTGCCGGTAACGGACTCTGATCGCCTAGTGCCATCTTCGCTAGATGCGCCCAGTCCCCGGGGCTCCGATCAGTGAAGGTCCCAGACAGAGGGACGAAGATGCAACCTACTTCTTTCCCTACTGTGTCAAGATAGTAGATTAGTCTCTTGGTAACCCCTGCCTTCGGATTCTTGAGCTTATGGGCCTCATCGGCGAGAATGAGAGTAGGCTTGTACTCTAGAAGAAAGTCCTCATGAGAGATCCGAGAAAGAGACTGGTACGAAAGAAGACGGAGCCACCATGCGACCTTCCAATCTTTCCCATAGGTGATTAACTCACGCCGTTTCGGCTCCACATGCTTCCCTGGCAAGAGGAGCACGGCTCTTTTTCGATCTAGGACATAGGGGGCGCAAAAACAGATAAGCGACTTGCCCGCACCCGGGCGCAAGGGTGCGAGCAAGCGGCCATACATCCCTAGTTCCAGTAACGCAATCGCTTGGGCAGGTAGAAGTTTCTGCGAACCAATCACGGTCCGGAGTGCCTCCGTCATTCGTGCCGTGATCTCTATCAATTCCTCTGATGTGTAGACTCTCCGAGGCAATGAGTCGATCCGCTGAAACTCCTTAGAGACGGGAACCTGAGGGATGATCATAGATCAGAATCCACGCACCACCCTATTAGCAAATTGCTCCAACGTAGCCAATGCGTCGAGTGCCTCTGACGATGCCAGATCGACATAGACATCCTGACCGCCAAGACCCATGATCTGATCCTGAATCGCCATAACGAAGAATCCAGGCCCTTTTCCGAATTCCTGCGTCTTATAGTGGCCTACCATCCCTTGCGCGGCAAGGGCTGCATGAGCCTTTTCCGCGAGATGCGCGAAGGGGATCGGCGTACCTCCGATCGGGTAACACTTGACGAAGAGCGTATCGATCGGCTTTCCGACCCTTTCCCGGTTCTCTTGCGAGACCTGCTTTGCAGATTCGATGATTGCCGGCATTACCTGGGCCACGGCAGCTACGGCGGTGCCCAGAGTAGTGTCCTGCCTTCGCTGTTCTTGATCCTTCCGTGGCCGGCCGCGACCATCTTTCCGGTACACGCCACCATCCTTTTCCTTCCACTTGTCGGGGCAGGGGCCTTCACTGATTGGTTCTCCGTCATGCCCAAAAAACCAGTTCTGAAACCAGAAGTCGGCCCCGTCCGGAATACTCGAAGGAGGGGCCGGCGGAGTCGGAGCCGGCGGAGTCGGCGGAGTCGGAGCCTGCGAGACAGGAGGAGCCTGCGAGACAGGAGGCGCCGGAGGAGTCGGAGGAGTCGGAGGAGTCGGAGGAGTCGGGGCCGGTGGGGGAACCTGCCGCGCGGCGCTGGGCTCAAAGGTCGCTTGCAACGCCTCAAACGAATCATAAGAGGGGAACAAACTCTTCACTACCGTATTCAGTGCTTCGGGGGGGAGACTCCCAACAAGGCTTTTGACGTGCTGATATTGAGCCTGTGTTCCCGCGGTTGGGGCCGATTGCACCGGATCAGGAGTCGGAGGGGTCGGAGTCGGAGGAGTCGGCGGAGTCGGGGTGCCCGAGGGGACGGGAGACCCTCCCCCTTGCTGAGCACGGAGATTCAACGCCGCAAAAACTTCTTCTTTACTTGCCATGGTATCCTTTCACTTTCTGTTCGAACGAAGCTTACTAGCCAAAACGATTTGGAGATCAGAGACATCAGTGCATTTATGCCGGTAGGTGCAAAGCCTGTTGTATGCTTTGCACTCTTCCGGGTTAGGAGGGATCTCTAGCGGGTCTGGTTTCCTACTATGGTATTCAAGGATCTGTGTAGCCTTGTCGTGCATGAGATCCATACCTTTTTGGATCTCTTGAGACATCAGGGAGAACTCGACCCCTCTCCACTTTTGCTGTCCCCTAGTCTGAGTATAGGACCAAAGGAATTGGATAGGACCGGGCCCATAGAAGTGTTGCGCCGCGTACCCATAGATCACAGGTTGCGGATCGATCATGAGATCCTGAGTAGTCTTCGCCCAACGGAGGTTCGAGGTTGTCTTATGGTCTATTACTTCGCGCGCGGTCATTCGAAGATAGTCAATCGTTCCGGCGAATTCGATCCCTCGGTAGGCAATGTGGAAAGGCATTTCCGTGTAACCTTCCCCTGGTTGCGGAAGATGCGGCCAAGAGATCTGGGCTAGCGCAAGTTGCCTTTCGGGGGAATAGATCTCGTGCCGCTCCTCTTCTCCGACGTGGTAATCTACCGTGATTGTCTCGGTCGGGGTTCTAACCTCTCCTGACTCTAGGTAGACTTCATGAATCGCGTGGATTGACTTGCCTAGCTCTTGGTTCGCGCGGGATTCTCCCGGCTCCGTACCGGAGTAGCGAAACCAATATTGACGCCGGCAAGGAGAATCGAAAGCATGGATCTCCGAGGCATGGATCGTCCCGTCCCACTGGCGAGTCACGGCGTAGCCTTTTGCTGGTTGTAAAGGCGCTTCAGGTACCAGAGACCCAACCCTATCGCGTCCACCTCATTGTGGTTCTCCGGATACCTCGGTTCATCCGGGAGTCGGTGGGCTCTGATTCGATCTGTCATGATCTCTTTAGGGACAGCGCCTTTCCACGCGGAAGGCTTCACCGTACAGAGCACGGAATATCGGATGTTTTGGCCCGCCCAGAGACCTGCCTTATACGCGAGGTCTACCACCTCATCCGGATGGCCTTTGCCCCCTCCTTTGACCCTAATCTGCGGAACCTCGATTACTAGCGTCGTGCAAGAGAGCACGATCGGCAACGGACGCCAATCACGGATCAGGAGCGCTTCGGAGAACCGGGGCCCCTCGAAAATCGCGAGCCCCATCGCACGGCCAGGGTCGAGGCAAATCATATCACGAGACATCCCAGATCCTACGCGCGCATGCCGCGTTCGGTTTCGCGCGAAACCGCTCGGGGCGCACGGGCGTAAGATCTGATCAGGCGAAAATGGCTCTAGATCCTACCGACCCCCCGAACGTCAAATTTCACTGGGCCGCGCAAATGAGCGGTCAACCGTTGCGACAGATCGCGCGCTACCTCGGGGTCACTCCTGACGACGTGCGACAAATCTACGCTGGGGATCTCGTGCCGCAAGGGGACACACGACTCCGGATCCGCCGGTTCGCTATGTCTCTCGGGATAGACATTCCGGTACTCGAATGGTTGCAGATCCGTTCCCAGATCCTTCAAGAATTGGAGGAACAGATCTCGAAGAAACCAACGCCTACGCCGCGCCAAAGCCGAAAGCCTCGGACCCCGAAAGGTTCCTAATGGGACCTGCTGAAATGACCGTGCTCCTATGCGAGCCGGGCCATGTGGCGTGCAAAGTCTTTTGGGAAGATCGTACGGATTCTTACAACCTTGGGTGGAGGTTCGAACACCTTTCCTATCCAATACCTGACTTCCACACTCTTGCGCATGTTATCCGAACGCTCGCAAAGATTCCTTATGCGTTCGTGATCCGAGGGGACGTCAAGCAGGATGCGCCAGAGAAGATCCGCAGAACATATCTAGAGAAAGCAGATCGGCCCCTACCTCATATAGAAGCCTCCCCAAAGTTTTGGGTCTGCTTCGACTTTGACAACACGGGCATAGAGGTTGTCAATGGCGACTACAAGGAGGCAGCTAGGAAGCTGATCCTTCGTCTTCCTAGCGGTCTCCGTGAGGCTTCTTGGGTGGTTCAAGTCTCGAACAGTGCACATAAGAGTAAGACGCTCAGGTGTCACTTTTGGGGCCTGTTCTCTCATCCTGTTGTAGATGGGACGCTAAGAGAATTCTGCAAACGCAATGGCATAGATCCGTCTCTCGCGAATCCTGTTCAACCTCATTTCACCGCGGACCCTTTGATCGTCGGAGACGACCCGATCGAAGATCGCGTGTTCGTCCTTCGGGGTACCTCTGACTTTGCAGAGATCCGAATGTCGGAAGCTGCAAAGGTTCGCACGATAGGAGAGGAGCGCCTTACTCGCGCATGCCGCAAGATCAAGGCCGTGATTAAGGATGCCGGTTCACGGCACAATACCTTGAACCGGGAGTGTTATTCTCTTGGTCGGCTCGTTCCTCATGTCCTGGCCGAACACGAAATCAAGGTTCAGATCAATGCGGCGCTAGATGGGTGCGATCCTACTCGCCGAGAAGGTCTCCTGAATGAAATGGATCGCGCGATTCTTGATGGGATGCGCGAGCCCGAATACACGCAAGTTGACGAGTGGCGAGCGGAGCTATCCCTCTCAGAGAAGGGACATCCACTCTCTACCGAAGCCAATTTGCTGACCGTTCTGACGAATGCTCCTGAGTTTGCCGGGCGCCTCGCGTGGAACATTCGGAAAAACGAACCGGAGTGGAGGGAGCCCCCGCCTTGGCCTGTGTGGCCTGGCATGACCGCGGTGCAACACGCTGCTCAACTATCTATTTGGGTTGCTGCTCAGTATCGAATGACCAACATATCCTTTCGCACGGCTCTTCAGATCCTTGAAGTAGTCGCTAGTACCACGAAGGTTGATCCGGTAGTAGACTATCTAGAGAGTGTGGAATGGGACGGGACCCCGCGGCTTTATCAATTTGCCGCGGAGCATCTAGGGATCCCTACGGAATTCGGTTCGCTCGCGTTCGCACAGCAATTGATTACCGCGGTCAAGAGAGCCTATGAGCCCGGTTGCCAAGCGGACTACTCCCTCTTTCTCCGAGGCGCAGGAGGGCTCGGTAAGAGTACCTTTCTACGTTGGCTCGGGGGACAATTCCACGGTGCGGTCGGTGCCAAGATCGGTGATAAAGACGCGGTCGTAACGATCCAGGATATTTGGATTGCGGAATTCGCTGAGGCATCGAGTTTCCAACGTCGCGACGTAGAAGCTATCAAAGAATACCTCACGTGTACTACAGACAATGTTCGCCTGCCTTATGCTGCTCGCGCCGAGCGGTTGCCGCGTCGGTGCGCGTTCTTTGGATCAATGAATCCCCCTGAGGCAGGCTACGACGATTGGATCCTAGACGCGGCTCACGGTCGGCGTTTCCGGATCCTGGATATCACCCGGTCAATCAAAGGGCCCCATCTAACTGACGAGTTAAGAGATCAACTATGGGCCGAAGCGGTAGTAGCCTATAGGAGGGGTGATAGTTCGTGGGAGCTTACCCCCTCCGCTCAGGTGACTCAGGATACCCTAGCTCGAGACTCGAGTGAGT